>TARA_B110000977_G_scaffold60331_1_pt1 | contig 28789 bp, 30 predicted proteins | sample TARA_B110000977 | Tara Oceans TARA_B110000977 (sample SAMEA4397798) | marine metagenome | biome: Polar Biome; feature: [SRF] surface water layer (ENVO:00010504); material: water (ENVO:00002006), including particulate matter (ENVO:01000060) such as... | depth 5 m | reverse complement strand
GTAAAAGGGAAATTAGTGTTGGGAGAAAAAGGATTGATAGAAGGCGAAATAAACTGCGAAAGTGCAGAAATTGAAGGGGCAATAACTGGAAACATCACTGTAAGCGGTTTGTTATCTTTAAAAAGCACATCTAGAATCATAGGTGACGTTATAACTCAAAAATTATCTATGGAAACAGGTGCAGAGCACAATGGACTAACCTCTATGTCTTCTTCAGTTTCTAAACTACAATCTTAATGGACAAAACCCCACTTTACTTTTTATTTGTAGCAGCACTTTTTGGAGGAATTCTTTGTGATAAATATGTAGGAACTAGCTTTCCGTATATCACACTTATTCTTTTGGCCATGGCAGGGATGATTTATTATGTAGTAACAAAAAACTTGCCCAATGACGAAGAAAAATGAGCTTAAAAAAGTAAACACATTTGCAAGATTCTCTTCCATAGGAATTCAAATGTTGGTTTACATTATAGGAGGAGTTTATCTTGGGAAGTACCTAGACACAAAGCTGCAAAGCGAAACGCCCTGGATGACAGTTTTATTTTCGTTAATTGGAGTATTTGCCGGATTGTATAAAGTAATAAAAGAGGTTTCAAGCTTAAATAAATGATGTATAAAAAAATATTTTTTCAGACCTTACTTATTTCAATTAGTTTCATTCTAATTCATGCAGGGATTAATTCATTTTCTAATATTATCTCGTTACAAGATATAATATTGGTTCATACCATTCTTTTTGCATTAACGTTTGGAGGTTGCGCCTTATTAATTGCTACATCTACATTTGATCCTAATAAATTGGGGTTTGCTTTTTTGGCAGTATCAACTATTAAACTGCTGGTTTCTGCCTCATTAATTTTAATACTAGTAAAAGGGTTTGATAAGCCAAAAGCTATAGGAATTCATTTTGCAGCAGTCTATTTCTTGTATATTATATTCCTTTCAGTCTTCACTTTACGACTGTTGAGCAAAAAATAACCGATAAGTCGTTAGATTAAGCCTCTATTTTATTTTCTGATAAAATATTTTTCCATACATTTGCATAAAATTTCAAGGAACCACAGATAATGTTGAAAAAAATAGCCTTTTTAAGTATCGTTTTTATTCTAAGTTTTAATGCCTCTAAAGCGAGTGCACCAGAAGCTCACGAAGTAGAAAAATCAGAAAAGTATGATCCGGTTCCGGAAATTATGCACCATATTTCTGATGCTCACGAAATTCATTTTTGGGGAAAAGGAGAAAATTCAGTCTCTATTCCTTTGCCAATAATTCTTTGGACAAACAATGGTATAGTAAGTTTTATGTCTAGCGAATTTCACCACGATGAAGAAGGTCACCATGTGGTAGAAAAGAACGGACAGAAATTTATAAATTCTCACGGGAAGATTTATTATGCAAATGAAACGGCTGACAGTCATGGTTCTTTTGTAAGTCATGGAGAAGATGGGCACACAACAAATGCAAAACCAATTGACTTTTCAATAACAAAAAGTGTTGTAGGGATTTTCTTAACAATGATAATCTTATTGTTAGTGTTTACTTCAGTAGCAAGAAGCTACAAGAAAAATGGAGGAATCCCAAAAAAGCTTACAGGGTTTATGGAGCCGTTAGTAGTATTTGTAAGAGATGATATAGCAAAAGAAAATATAGGAGAAGCAAAATACAAGAGATTTGTTCCTTTTTTACTTTCTATTTTCTTTTTCATTTTAGTATTAAATATTTTAGGATTAACGCCACTAGGATTTAACGTAACAGGTAACATTGCAGTAACTTTTGTGTTAGCATTTATATCTTTGATAGTAACACTGGCAAGTGCAAACAAAAATTATTGGAAGCATATTTTCTGGCCTCCAGTACCATTGGCATTAAAGCCATTAATGATTCCGATAGAAATAGTAGGAATTTTCACAAAGCCATTTGCATTGATGGTTCGTTTGTTCGCAAACATTACTGCAGGTCACATTGTAATTTTGAGTCTTATCTCATTAATATTTGTTGCACAAGCAGGATCGGGAGACGCAACAGCATGGGCAGTTTCGCCAGGAGCATTTGCATTAACATTATTTATATTTGTATTGGAAGTACTAGTTGCTTTCTTACAAGCTTATATATTCACTTTGCTGACAGCATTATTTGTTGGAATGTCAGTGGAAGAACAGCATTAATTAAAGAGTAATTATAAACCAGTCTACACAAAAAAAACGTAGGCACAAAACAAAACAAGATGGCAATAGTAGGAAGCGTAGCAGCAATCGGAGCTGGATTAGCAGTAATCGGAGTTGGTCTAGGAATTGGAAAGATTGGAGGATCTGCAATGGAAGGTATCGCGAGACAACCTGAAGCGGCTGGAAAAATCCAAACTGCAATGATTATCGCAGCAGCACTTATTGAAGGAGCTGGACTATTTGGAATTGTAGTTGCACTTCTAGGATTAGGAGGGTAATTTACACCAACAAATTTTTATAGCCTCATAACGGTTGGTTGTGAGGTTGTAATTTTTAATTTTGTTTTAATAAGGTAAACACAGACATTATGGATTTAGTAACACCTAGTATTGGATTAATATTTTGGACAACATTAGCTTTTGTTGTGCTATTAATTCTTTTAAGAAAATTTGCTTGGAAGCCAATTTTAAGCGCAGTAAATACTCGTGAGGAGAGTATTACAAATGCAATGAATGCAGCAGAAGAAGCCAAAAAAGAAATGGCTAATTTGACTTCAACAAACGAAAGATTGTTGAACGAAGCAAGAGAAGAAAGAGATTCTTTGATGAAGGAAGCAAGAGAAATGAAAGTTGAAATCATTGCTAAAGCAAAAGAAGAAGCTACTTCGGAAGGAGAAAAAATGATTGTAAACGCAAAAGCTGCAATCGAAACAGAAAGAAAATCAGCAATTGCTGACCTTAAAAACCAAGTTGCTTCTTTGTCAATTGATATTGCAGAGAAAATAGTAAAAGGGAATCTTTCTGGAGACGACAAACAAAAACAATTGGTAAACGAATTAGTAGAGGAAGTAAACTTAAACTAATCACACAAATTAGCCAACATGAAAAACAGTAAAACAGCAAACCGTTACGCAAAAGCATTGTTAGAGTTGTCTCTTGAAAAAGGGAACTTGGATGCTGTAAATGGGAACATGCAAGTTCTATCTGATACGATTAATGAAAGTGCTGATTTACGTTCATTAATTAAGAATCCTACAGTAAAAGAAGAAGAGAAAAACACTATTTTCACTGCGCTTTTTGGTAAAACATTTGATGCAGATACAATGAATTTCATCAGTCTTTTGACAAAAAACAAAAGAACAGAGATACTACCGGAAGTAACACAACAATTTATTACTCAATACAGGGCGAATAAAAACATTGTAACTGCTGAGGTAACTTCTGCAACTGAGTTGGATGAAGAACAAAAGAAAAGTATTATTGCTTTATTAAAGCATGATGGAGAAGTGGAGATGGTAGAAATGATAAACCCAGCCTTGATTGGAGGATTTATTGTGAAAGTAGGAGATAAGCAAATAGATGCTAGTATTGCAACTAAATTTAAAAACTTAAGAAAAGAGATTTCATTAAATTAATATAACCATTACATAATAAAACAAATGGCAGGAATAAAACCAGCAGAAGTATCTGCAATTATCAAAGAGCAATTATCAGGATTTAAATCTGAGGCTCAATTGGAGGAAGTAGGAACTGTATTACAAGTAGGTGATGGAGTTGCACGAATTCACGGATTGTCTAACGTACAATCAGGTGAGCTTATCGAATTTGAAGATGGATTACAAGCAATTGTACTAAACCTTGAAGAAGATAATGTAGGTGCAGTATTGTTAGGTTCTTCTCCAGTAGTAAGAGAAGGAGCAACAGTAAAAAGAACTAAGAAAATTGCTTCTATCCAAACAGGAGAAGGAATTGTTGGAAGAGTTATTGATACTTTGGGAGCACCAATTGATGGAAAAGGACCAATAGAAGGGAAATTATACGAAATGCCAATTGAAAGAAAAGCACCAGGTGTAATTTACAGACAACCAGTAACTGAGCCGTTACAAACAGGAATTAAAGCAATTGATGCTATGATTCCAATTGGAAGAGGGCAAAGAGAGTTGATCATTGGAGATAAGCAAACAGGAAAAACGACTGTTGCGATTGATACAATCATCAACCAAAAAGAATTTTTTGACAAAGGAGAACCAGTATATTGCGTTTATGTTGCTATAGGACAAAAAGCTTCTACAGTTGCAGGAATCGTTAATAAATTGGAAGAGGCTGGAGCAATGGCTTATACTACAATTGTAGCAGCAAATGCATCAGATCCTGCACCTTTACAATATTATGCACCTTTTACAGGAGCAGCAGTAGCAGAATTTTTTAGAGATACTGGTAGGCCAGCATTAATTGTTTTTGATGATTTATCGAAACAAGCAGTTGCTTACCGTGAAGTTTCTTTATTATTAAGAAGACCTCCAGGAAGAGAAGCATACCCAGGAGATGTATTCTTCTTGCACTCAAGGTTACTTGAAAGAGCGGCAAAAATCATTGAGATTGATGAGATTGCTAAAAACATGAATGATTTACCAGAATCTATGAAAGGAATGGTAAAAGGTGGAGGTTCTATTACGGCACTACCAATAATTGAAACTCAAGCAGGAGATGTATCTGCTTATATTCCAACAAACGTAATTTCTATTACGGATGGTCAAATTTTCTTAGAGCAAGATTTATTTAACTCGGGAGTAAGACCTGCAATTAACGTAGGAATTTCTGTATCGAGAGTAGGAGGAAATGCACAAATTAAGTCAATGAAAAAAGTGGCTGGTACATTGAAACTGGATCAAGCACAATACAGAGAATTAGAAGCATTTGCTAAATTTGGATCTGACTTAGATGCCAGTACAAAAGCAGTATTGGACAAAGGAGCAAGAAACGTAGAGTTATTGAAACAAAACGAAGGATCTCCATTATCTGTAGAGCACCAAATTGCTGTTCTTTATGTTGGTACTAAAGGGTTGATTGGAAATGTTCCAGTGAACAAAGTAAAACAATTTGAAGAAGAGTATATCGCTTATTTAGAAGCTAAACACAGAGATACATTAGACCTATTGCAAGCGGGTAAATATACTGATGCAGCAACAGATGTATTGACTGCAGTAGCAGCTGAATTAAGTGCTAAGTACTAGTTTATAAAGAGAAATTAGAAACAAGAAAAAAGAGAAAAGATTATAGAGGTGATGCTTCTATAATCTTTGAATCTAACATCTATTATCTAAATAAAAATGGCGAATTTAAAAGAAATACGAAATAGGATTACCTCGGTAAACTCTACCATGCAGATTACTTCTGCAATGAAGATGGTATCGGCAGCTAAGCTTAAAAGAGCTCAAGATGCAGTTACTCAATTATTACCGTATGCCAATAAACTTCAAGAAATCCAGATCAACTTAAGTGCAAGTTTGGATAGCTCGGAAGGTATTTACTCTCAAGAAAGAGAAATTAAAAGCGTTTTGTTTATCGCAGTTACTTCTAATAGAGGTTTGTGTGGAGGGTTTAACAACAATGTGATTAAAAGAGTGAAGGCTTTAACTCCAGATTACGAAGGAGCTAAAATTAACTTCTTGGCAATTGGTAAAAAAGCACAAGAGTTTTCTAATAAAAATTATATTGAGTCTAATCTTTCTGAAATCCCAACAGATTTAGAAGAGTTGTTCAACAACTTAAATTTCGCTTCTTCATCTGAAGTTTCTGAATTGGTAATGAAGTTGTACAGAGAAGAAAAAGTAGATAAAGTAGTTTTAGTTTATAATCACTTTGTAAACGCAGGGACTCAAACGATAATGACTGAGCAATTTTTGCCAATCGAATCTGTAGAAGGAGAAGCAACAAGTAATGCAGATTACATATTTACACCTTCTAAAGAAAAAATAATAGAAGATATCGTACCTAAATCACTTAACATTCAATTATACAAAGCAGTGTTGGATTCAAATGCCGGGGAACATGGAGCAAGAATGACAGCAATGCATAAAGCAACTGATAATGCGGGTGATATGTTATTTGACCTTAAATTGACTTACAACAAAGCAAGACAAGCATCTATTACCAACGAAATCCTTGAGATAGTAGGTGGAGCAGAAGCATTGAATAGCTAGACTATAATTAATTAAAATTTTGAAAAGCATCTTATGAAAATAAGGTGCTTTTTTTTTGGCCCCCTCCATGATTTTGAAATATACTCGGATTGCTATTCCCTTTTCTAAGAGAATGGCAGATGTAAATTTACAATTCCCAGCTCTCAGCTACTTCCCAATTGGAACGGATTTCGATTGGAACCTCAAAAAATAAAACCTGTTCAGGTTTTATTTTTTTATAATAATCACCCGTGTCCCATTTTCCATTTTGGTTTTCGTCCTTTATGGCTTTTATTTTATACTTTCCTGGAGCAAGCTTCTCAAACGAAATAGTTGAACTGCCATTTGCAGTCTGTTCCCTCAATAAATCGCTCTTTTCATTTAGTAATTGAATGAGGTAAGAAGAAGAATCTTCTGCTATGAGTTTTAAAGTAAAAACTCCATAATAATCGGCTTCTCGTATTGTGATAAAACCAGAAAGGGTATCACTATTTGTAAATCCAAAAATATCCTCAAAAGCATTGGAAATAAATTGATATTTATAATTCACACCTTCTTTCTTCTTAAAAAAGATAGAAAGACTTCTTGCATTTATTTTAAAGCTGTCTAAAGCAATTAGGATTGTATCCTGAAACAGATTAACCAAAGAAGTGTCAAAGGTTGAAATTGGCCTATCAAAATTCATAACTAAAGGACTCCCAACTTCAATTGTTTTGGTAATAGAAATGACGCTCAACCCTGTGTCTTTTTTTGGTGTCACAAATCCATAAACATTGTATAGTTTGTTGGTGGTATCTAATCTTATTTTTAGTTCATTTTTTTTGTTTTCAATCTCAGGCTTCCAAACTATAAGCGAATCTCTTTTTTTTGAGTATTCCAAAGAATGAAAAGCAATAGGATTTCCTTCTTTATCCATTATCAAAACTGTATCTGAAGCCCTTTGAAAACTTAAAGCCAACTTACCAGGGAATGAATATTTTTTGGAATTAATACTTTGTTTTTCATGATCTCTTTCAAATACAGAAATAGAAACTCCGTGTTGAGAGTTTGTATCACGTAAGTTTAATAAGCTATCCAAGCTACCAATCATTTCATTGGGAAGATCGTACTTAAAATTTCTGTTTTTATCTTCCAAAGCAGCTATTTTGTAACTTCCAGCTTTTATAAAATTAATACTAAAGAGGCCTGTTTTATTAGTCTTGGTGTAATAAACAGGTTTAGATTTTGAAACTATTGAGTCAGTGAAATCTTCGTATAACATAACCAAAACAGCCTCTTTGGGTTCTCCAGAAAATGCATCTATTATTTTACCCGAAGTAGCCATAGAATCTAGAAAATCTCCTGTAGAAAACACATATTTAAAATCAGGGATTTGGTTTCCCATGGTGTAATCAGAAATTGCATCCCCAAAGTTTATGGTGTAAGTGGTATTTTCTTTTAGGTCATTTTTTAAAAGTATAGTCAAGGTTTTTCCAGCAGTTAAAAACTCAGGACTTTCTTCTAAACTAGGCGAGAAAAAAACATTGGCAGTTGGATTTTTTAGCACAAAAAATTCGTCAAAAGATAAAGTGATTTTATCTCCCACAAAATGGGTAGAATAATTGGCAGGGAAAGTCCCCGCAGAATCCAATTGAGGCGGAGTAACGTCTTCTGGTCCGCCAGTAGGAGCAGAGATTTGTGCGCAACTCTGCAAAAGTAAAACACTTAAGAAAACAAATATGAAAGGGATTAATTTCAATTAAAATTAGGGTTTAAAATTTTATTTCATTCAACAACATACTTAAAAAATGGGCATCCAAAGCATCAAAGGTATTCAATTCCTTGCTATCGACATCAAGAACAGCTACAACTTGTGCATTTCTAACAATAGGAATTACTATTTCGGATTGTGACCAGGAACTGCAAGCTATGTGTCCTTCAAACTTTGTTACATCTGCAACAATCAAGGTTTCGGCTTTTTCCCAGGAACTTCCGCAAACTCCTTTCCCTTTTTGAATTCTTGTGCAAGCTACTGGTCCTTGAAACGGTCCTAAAACTAATTCATTGTTTTTGACTAGGTAAAATCCTATCCACAGAAAATCAAAAGCTTCTTTTAACCCAGCAGAAAGATTAGCCAAGTTGGCAATTAAATCAGTCTCTTCAATTATTAATGCTTGTAATTGAGGAATGAGTTCTTTGTATTGTTCTTCTTTCGAAATGTTGTTCGAAATTGTTAAATCTTCTGCCATACTTATTTAGTTGAATACCCAAAAGCAGTCATCATTTTGTTGAAAATCTCGGTATTGTCATAAATTCCAGCAAACTCTTCTGCTCCTTTCCCATAAGCAAAAACAGGAATCATGGAAGCACTGTGGTGCAAGGTAGAAAAACCTCCCTTAAGATTAGTTCCATCTTTGTTTCCATCAATTATGGCGTAACCCCCAGTTTCATGATCGGCAGTAATAATTACTAAAGTTTCTCCATCCAATTGAGCGAAATCTAACACTTTTTGAATTGCCTTATCAAAGTCTTTTACTTCGTTTATTATGTATTCCGAATCATTATTATGCCCGCCCCAGTCTATCTGAGAACCTTCTACCATCATAAAAAACCCATTGGTATCTTTCTTCAAAACCTCCAAAGCTTTTTCTGTAGCCAAAGGTAAGATTGGACCTCTAGAAGGAAACTCATCTCCCTGTGTAAAAACTAATTTTCCGGGTTGGTAAGGAGAATATAGATACACTAGTTTGTCAATATTTTTTGTGTTCAGGTCTTTGCTTATTGTATCAAGAACCGTGTAATTGTTGGCTGCAAGTTCTGTCAATAAATTTCTTCCGTCTTTTCTGTTTTCAAAGTAATGTTTTCCACCTCCAATCAATACGTCAATTCCTGTTCCCATAAATTGCTTAGAAATAGGTCCATTTGCTTCATACCTTCTTGGGAAATGGGCATAAAAACAAGCAGGAGTGGCGTGTGTAACTGTACTGGTCACAATAATTCCGGTAGCTTTCTTGTTTTCTTCTGCATATTCTATAAAAGTTTTATAATCCGCACTGTCCTTCATTGCTTGAGAAATCATCCCATTTTTTGTTTTTTTACCAGTAGCAAAAGCAGTTGCTCCAGCAGCAGAATCTGTAATTAAGTCATCATCAGAATGAGTTTTAATTAACCCAATAACTTTGCATCTTTCCAGATTCAGATACCCATTGTTGGCATACATCCCAGCAGTGATTTGTGAAATTCCCATTCCATCCCCAATCATTAAAATTATGTTTTTTGGAAGCTTAGTTTCTATTTTAATTTCATCTGTTGTTTCCTCATTCATTTGGCATGAATTAGCCAATATGAAGGAGATAGGAAGAAGAATGTGTTTTAGTTTCATGATTATTTTTTCTATTTAATCTTTAAAGATAAGACACCTAGCTTAATTAATTATTAAATGCGATTAATTAAAAACAGTTTCCAGTACTTGAAGAGATTTTAAGTCCTTCATGTCTGTGTGGTATTTGTAATAAGTGACAAGAATTTGTAGTGTTCTTTTCCTTGATTTGTTGTCAAAATTCAAATTATTACTTATTCCAAAAGACAATTCATACAGAGATTTTAATAAAATAGATTCCTGTGCATCCAAAAAATTTGAATGCACAGGAATGAAATTGGTTAATTCTCCTTCTTCTAAATCAAAGTAGATTTTATCTGAATCCATACTGGGTTCAAAACCTAAAAACTGCGTCAGTTGCATGAGGAAAACTAAATGAAAATCCATGGATAATTTATCGTTTTCTAAACGCAATAAGCTATTTTCAATAAATTGAAATTTGGCTAAATTTTGTTCTTCTTCCTGAATTACTTGATTTAATACTTCATTGATAAACAATAAAATATTAGACTTATAAATGTTTTGATAAATTGACCTAAAAGGAATGTCTAACTCATATTCCTTAATATTTTGAATGTTTTTTTTAGGATTGTTGTACACGGTAATATTAACTACAGAAAGAGGTAAATATAAGTTTTTAGCTTTTTTAGAAATTCTTCCAAAGTAGGATCTCACCCCAAACTCTTGCGTGTACATTTTTACAATAAGGCCATTCCCTGGCAGCACTGTCTTTTTCAATATTATCGCTTTCGTTTTGTCAAACATTAGTTTTTCTTGAAAGTGAATAATAGCGATAGCTGATCAAAGCAATAATAACAAATGAAACGATTACGAGCCAGAGATTATTAAACTCAGGATTTTCTATTTCTGGAATCTCCGAATTCATTGCAACTAGAATACTGATTAAATTATGCAGTAAGTGGGCAATGATAGGAATTAATAAATTACGTGACCAAACAAATAAATAACCTAACATTATTCCCATAAAAAATCGTGGAAGAAAAGTAAGAAACTGCATGTGAATTGCACTAAAAATAAAAGCTGTAATCAAAATCCCAACCCAATTTTTTTTAGTCCATTTAATTAGGATTTTCTGAACAATCCCTCTAAAGAAAAGCTCTTCGCCAATGGCAGGAAGTAAAGCCATTAATAGTATTGTAGCGAATATTTTTCCCGAACTTTTGAAAGAAATTATATAGTTAATGAGTTCGTTTGCATCATCTTCCATAACATTAAAAACTTCAGGTAAGTTTAGCTTCATATTCAGTTCTCCCATAAAACTGACCAGAATTAACCCTGACATTGAAAAAAATGGAAGAAGTGTAATAAAGTTGAGGGGAGGTTTAGAATTTAAAGACAAATATCTAGAAGGATTTTCGCTCATCAGTTTTGCAAAAAATACACTAGAGACAATAAACATTCCCAAGCTGTTCAGAGCTATTAAGACGAAAAATATCCAGTAGCCATTTTCGTTTTCCATGATTAATTGAGAGGAATTATTTGCCGTTAGGTTAGTAAAATCAAAATTAAAAACAGAATTTATGATTGTAACCCCTAATAATTGAAAGATTAATCCACTGATTAACAATATGAATAAGAGAATAATTAGCTGTAACCCGTATTTTCCTTTAGTAAAATCTAAAACCATAGATTCAAAGGTATTATATTTGTCCCAAAATAAAACAGAAATTTATAAACTTTGGTAAAAATTGCAGACATAGAATTGGGAGATTTCCCATTGTTACTTGCACCTATGGAGGATGTGAGTGATCCGCCATTTCGTGCTTTGTGTAAACAATACGGAGCAGATTTAATGTACACAGAATTTATTTCCTCTGAAGGATTGATTCGTGATGCAGCTAAAAGTGTAAAAAAGTTAGATATTTTTGAATATGAAAGGCCAGTTGGAATTCAAATTTTTGGATCAAGTATTGATTCTATGCGAAAAGCAACTGAAGTTACTCAGGGTGCAAATCCGGATATTATTGATATTAATTACGGTTGCCCAGTAAAAAAAGTAGCTGGAAAAGGAGCCGGAGCTGGGATATTACAAGATATTCCTAAAATGGTGGAGATGACCAAGGAGATTGTAAAGTCTACTCATTTGCCGGTTACAGTGAAGACAAGATTGGGCTGGGACGAAGACACCAAGTACATAGTAGAAGTAGCAGAAAGACTTCAAGATGTTGGAATAAAAGCAATTTCTATTCATGGGCGTACCAGAAAACAAATGTACAAAGGCGAAGCTGATTGGGATTTAATTTCCCAAGTAAAGCATAACTCAAGAATGCACATTCCTGTATTTGGAAACGGAGACATAAACACTCCTCAAAAAGCGGTAGAATATAAAAATAGATACGGAGTAGACGGTGTAATGATTGGAAGAGCAAGTATAGGAAACCCTTGGTTTTTTAAGCAAGTAAAACATTTCATTGCAACAGGAGAAGAACTAGGAATGCCCTCCATTGAAGAAAGGGTAGATGTGGTGAAAAAACATTTAGAAATGTCCTTAGAGTGGAAAGGAGAGAGGGAAGGTATTGTAGAAATGAGAAGGCATTATTCCAATTATTTTAAAGGAATTCCAGACTTCAAACCATTAAGAATGAAATTAGTTACTTCATTTGAAGCAGAAGAAATATTTGATACGTTACAGGAAGTGAAACGACAGTTTTCAACTATTTTGTAACTGTTTTAGAAGCTTGTATTTTTGCTTTGTTTCTTTGTAAGAAATAACAGCAATTGTTAATCCAGCTTTTCCGTCTAGGAATCCACGATTCATAATATAGCTTGAAATAAACCGAGAGATTGGACTAAAAACTATTTTAAAAGCACTTGATTTTTTCCCAGCCTCATGGTAAGCAATAGAGGCGATTTTTGCAAATTTATCTGCTTGTAATCTGTGTTCCTCAATGGTGTAATAACTATAATGTAGCAAATCTTTTTTCAAATGTTTTTGAGTTGTATTTTCTTTTAAAATATAAGTATCATGAGGATTTTTTCCTCCCCAATTTCCCTTCGTAGAATCCCATAATCTTAATTTTACATCTGGATACCAAAGTCCATATTTTATCCATTTACCGCAATAATTTGTCATTCTATTAAATGAATAACCGTCAGATTTCCAGTCTTTTTTTACCTCTAAAATAGAGTTTTTTAATCCCTTAGAAATAGCTTCGTCTGCATCAAGAGAAAGTATAATTTTATTGTTCGCTTGGGTTATTGCCCAGTTTTTCTGCTGGATATGGCCTTCGAATTTGTGGGTTATAAATTTCACTCCAAGAGATTCACAAATCTCCTTGGTTTTGTCAGTAGAAAAAGAATCGATCACTACAATTTCATCTACAATATCAGCTAATGAAACAAGGCATCTTTCAATGTTCTTTTCTTCATTAAATGTGATTATTACTGCCGAAATTTTGACTTCCATGAATGCGAATTAAAATCAAAGATAAAAAAAAAGAGCCTCACAAAATAATTGTGAGGCTCAGAATTTAATTCAATTGTGATTTTACTTTTTCACGAATGATTTAGTAATTAATCCAGTTTTTGATTGAATTCTTAAGAAATACATTCCGTTTTTAAGTTCAGAAACATCCATAGAAAACTGAGCAGATTTACCAATTAGTTTATCTCCAAAAGAGTTCACTGTTCTACCCAAAGCATCAATCAATGAAATAGTTACATTATCATTTACACTTGTTTGTGTACTAATTCTCACATTTAAAATGTCACTAGCTGGGTTAGGAAACAAAGTAACGTTGTAATCAATAACTTTTTCTTTGATAGAACTAAATTGTTCGATAAGAGCAGTGTCAATATTCAAGTAAACTATGTCTTGAATTGCTGGAGCATCCAAATCTCCAGAAATAGATTGACCTGGTTCAAAATCTCTCATGTATATAATATGAATAGCGGAATCTACATGTTTAGCCATAGATGGATAAACTGCTTCGTAAATTGCATATTCAAAATCTGGCGTATAATCTTCAGGATCAGACCAATTAGTACCACCATCATAAGAATTCATCACATACAAATGTCTATAAACCTGTACACCATTTGAGTGTGTTTCAGCCATTGCAGAATATACTAAATATAAAGTGTTGTTTGTGCTAATACCACAACTAGGCATACTTGAAAGTCCAACCTGGTAACTTGGATAAGAACCACCAGAAGGTACAACTTCTAAAGCACCAGTACCATCTAAATCTAAAGCACCAGTTATAACTTGAGTAGAATCAGCACCAAAACCTTCGTTCCAATAAGCTAGTCCATTTGTACCAGGAAAATAAGAAGTATTTCCGTCAGTTGTGTCAGAATCTAACACCCTAGATAATCCATAAAAAACATGAACGCTACCAGAGTTATCTATCATCATAGATCCAGAACCATCACAAGATAAAATGGTATCAAAAGACCCATCACCATTAGCATCAGAACCTCCATCAATTACATATTTGTTAATTGGAAAATCATTAACTATTGTTTTTGTCCACGAATTTCCATTATTAGTAGATTTAAAAACTAAAACATCTCCCCATGAGTTGTAAGAAGCAATTGCTACTACATCACCTCTAGCATCTATTGAATAAGCATCTGCAGATACATAAGAAAAGAAAGAAGAATCTAGCCCAGGTAAAATAGAATCTTGAATATCCCATGTTGCCCCTAAGTTTTTAGATCGGTAATAAACTAAAGCATTTGTTAAGCCTTTAAAAGCAGGTCCTCCGGTTGTAGAATGTCTTACAATTGCGATAACATGTAGGGTACTATCTTTACTCCCTCCAACCACAGCTCTTGGCCATAATACATCATAACCAGTTGGAATAGTTGTAGGAATTATAGATTCTGTCCAAGCACCAGCACCTTTTGTACTTCTTTTATTAAGGGTAAGTCCTCCAGATCCAGAATGACTAACTATAAACTCATTGTTATTAACCGCTCCAGAAGCTAATGCAGGCCATCCATTTCTTGTTGATTCTACTTTTGATATTGGAAAAGAACCCCAAGCAGATGTACTTTTATAATTATATCCAGCACCTCTATTTGAGTAAGGTGAAGAACCGTTATCCATTGTCCATGTTGCAGATAGAGTTCCGTCAGTATGGTTAATTAATCTTCTTTGGCTTGTACCATTTGTTTGTAAATCATAGACCGTATTCCCTATTACTGTGTAGCTCATTGCAGACCTTGTCATTGGATTAGTTGCAAAAGGACCTGTCACAACTTCAGAACCATCTGCCTTTTTGCTAGACTTCATCTCTATGTCTATGTTAGCTTTTGGGAATGAGTTGCTCGATTGTGCCATCATAGATATTGAAAGAGATAGACCCAAAATTGAAAGTATTGTTTTTTTCATATTCATTATAGTGTTAAATTATTCCTACTAAATTAAGAAAAAATTATTAAACGAGATGGTTTTGTTAAATTTAAGTATTATATTTGAGACTATATTAAACAATAAAACACACAATCCAATGAAAAAATTTTATTCAATCTTAGCAGGGACGCTATTTGTAGCAAGTGCTTTTGGGCAAGCTCCATTAAACACCTCAGAATTCAAAGAAGCAACTAAAAAAAGAGCCGATAGACAAACTAGAACTTTAAACACAAATTCTAGTAGATCTATAATTTCGAATGCAACTGTTAATTTTGTTGACATGTCTAGTAGTTATTACTCTTCTACTCCAGATTATGATTTATATTACGTTTTTCCAGATTCTACAGTAAATGCTGATTTCGGAGGAACATACGATTATCCTTTTTGTAGTTCTTTGGCTATGACATTTGATTTAAGTTCAGAAGTAATCAATAGTTCAATTCTTTCACTTAAAGATGGTTTTGATCCAGCAGCTACATCTACATTAGACAGTATTGCTGTATACAGTAACTATACTCAAGGTAGAGACGGTATCGTAGATACAGTAATTTATAGAGTTATCACTGGAACAAGTGGAGTAAACTTATCACGTGAATACTATTTTACTGGTCAGGCAACTTCTTACCCTTCAAGTAATGATACGACCAGATTCTTTCAATTATTGAATGATGGATCAGGTGTAATTGCAGAATACAAAGTGCCATTGTTACCAGGAGATACATTATCAAACGGATTACAATACCCAATAGCTGTAACAGGAGGATTAACTGTTCCTAGTATTTTTGCTATTACTATTGACTATAAGCCAGGAGGTACTTACACTCCATTTGTTGATACTTTAGGAGAAAGAATAGGAAGTTTTTCAGTTTATACTGCTGAATTGAACGGAGACGGAACATATAGTAACTACTTACCAAATGATCACAATGGATCATCTTGGGTCAATAATGAATCTAAATACGATGCAGCTTCATCTTGGTATGGTTGGTACCTTCCTTATTTAGCTTATTCTGTTGGACAATTTGAATCAATTGATATGGATATTGTACTTTCTCAAACTAATTCTATTTCTGTAATAGAAAATGAAAGTGATGCAGCTTTATTTCAAAACTACCCTAACCCTTCAAACGGAATAACTACTGTTAGATATTCTTTAGAAAACGAAGCGAACATTTCCTTTGAAATGATTGATGTAACAGGTAAGAAAGTTGTTTCAACTATTGAAGGAAACAAAAACCCAGGAGTTTATTCAATAGAAGTAAATACTGCTGAATTAAATTCAGGAATCTATTTCTATTCTATCTTAGTTAACGGAGACAAGATTACTAAGAAAATGATTGTTACTAAATAAGACATTTTTAAAAGTTAATTCTTACAAAAGTCCCAATCGAAAGATTGGGACTTTTTTTTGTAAAAAAGATTCATTATATTTAATTATTAATACTTTAATAATTAAAAAAACAAAGCCATGAGAATAACATTACTTTTCGTCAGCATATTTTTATTTTTAGGAGTTGGTTTATCGCAAACTGTTGAAAATACAGTGCTACATAATGAAATAAAAGAAGCGCCAGAGCATAAGTCAGTAAGACAAATAAATAGAATTCAAAGCTCAACAAATAGAAGTACAATTGCTCAAAAGATTAATTTTGTTGACATGACAGCCTCTTATTATTCTTCGACACCCGATTATGATTATTATTACTTATTCCCAGATACTTCTGTGCATGCAGAATATGGAACAAGCTTAGGAATTCCATTTATCCATTCATTTGGGATGACTTTTGATTTAAGTTCAGAAGTAATAAATGCTGGAGTAGGAGGCCTATTGGATGGGTTTGATATTAATGCAGTTACATATATTGATACTATCGCAACCTATGGAAGATACACGAAAGGAACTGCCGGGCATGTAGACACATTAATTTACAGAGTAGTCCCTAGAAGTACAAATAACCTGAATGTTGTGGGTTACTTCACAGGACAATCTACTAAATATCCTGCGAGTAATGATACAGCAAGATATAGAAGACTTTATTGGGATTCGATTGCAAGAGCACCTTTTGGAGTTTTGGCTGAGTATAAAGTACCTTTGCTATTGAGCGATACGATTTCAAATGGATTGATATACCCAAGAGCAATAACAACAGGATTGATGGTCCCCTCAATTTTTGCCATTACAATAGATTTTAAACCAGGAGGAACTTATTTAGCTGGCGATACCATGGGCAGAAGAATTGGTTCATATACACAAGTTGTTGCAGAACATAACGGAAATGGAACTTATCATAATTATACACCAGGAGATTTTACGGGTTCTAGTTCTGTGCATAGAAGTGTGAGATACAACACTAGTACAACAGGTTGGAACGGAAGATACATTCCTTACTTGGCGTATGGAGCAACTCAATTTGAAGCCATAGACATTGATGTGTTCTTAAGGCAACAAAACACTTTTGGGACAAATGAGTTAACAAATGGAGCGCGATTATTTCAAAATTATCCTAACCCTACAAATGGAATTACCACAGTTAGTTATGCTTTGCAAAATGAAGCAAATGTAATATTTGAAATGAGGGATATAGCAGGTAAAAAAGTATTTTCGTTTACAGAAGGAAATAGAAATCCAGGGACATACACGTTAGAAATTAATACAACAGAGTTGAATTCTGGAATCTATTTTTACTCACTAATTGTAAATGGAAACCGAGTTAGCAAGAAAATGATTGTTGCTAAATAGACATAAAAAAATTGCAATAAAAAAAGCCTCAGCATTTGCTGAGGCTTTTTTGTTTTTGGTGGGCAATGAGGGATTCGAACCCCCGACCCCCTCGGTGTAAACGAGGTGCTCTGAACCAACTGAGCTAATTGCCCTTTTCAATTGGTTTGCAAATATATAAATATTTTTATATTGAATCCAAATATCTGAAAGAAAAGATTGAAAAAGAATAAATGTGGAGAAAGTAAATGATTTGAAACCCTATTGTGGCAAGGTTTACGGGGTGAAAAATATTATTTTAAATATGTACAATATTTCATTAAAAATCAAAGTATATCATTATCTTTGAGAAAAGAGAAGAATAATGTCCCAAAAAACAATGAAATCTGCCTTAATTTCTGTATTCCATAAAGACGGACTACAGCCAATTGTTGAAAAATTAATCGACCTAGGAGTAACTATTTACTCAACAGGAGGAACCCAAAAATTTATAGAAGATCTTGGAATGGATGTTGTTCCAGTAGAAGATTTGACTTCTTACCCCTCAATTTTAGGAGGAAGAGTTAAAACTCTTCATCCCAAAGTATTTGGCGGAATTTTATCTAGAAGAGACAACGAAAATGATAAGGAAGAAATGAAAGAATTTGCAATTCCTGAATTGGACTTGGTAATTGTGGATTTGTATCCTTTTGAAGAAACAGTTAAGTCAGGAGCTAGCGAACAAGAAATTATTGAAAAAATTGATATTGGCGGAATTTCTTTGATTAGAGCAGCAGCAAAAAATTTCAAAGATGTTACTATCATTTCATCAATGAATCAGTACGATAGATTTTTGGCACTATTGAACGAAAAGAAAGGAGTAACTTCATTGGAAGATAGAAAGCAATTTGCTTCTGATTCATTTAATGTTTCTTCTCATTACGACTCTCACATTTATAAATATTTTGCAAGTGATTCTCAAGCTGCTTTTAAAGAAAGTATTCAAAATGAATCTGTGTTGAGGTATGGAGAAAACCCACACCAAAAAGGAAGTTTTTATGGAGATCTAGACTCTTTTTTTGAAAAGCTACATGGGAAAGAATTATCGTATAATAATTTACTTGATGTGGATGCGGCTGTAAATTTGATTTTAGAATTTAAAGAAGTAAAACCAACTTTTGCTATTCTTAAGCACAATAACGCTTGTGGGATTGCATCAAGAAATACTTTGGTAGAAGCTTACACTGATGCATTGGCAGGAGATCCTGTTTCTGCTTTTGGAGGAGTTTTAATTTCTAATACAGAAATTGATAAAACAACTGCAGAAAAAATCCACACTTTGTTTTGTGAAGTAGTAATTGCACCTTCTTATTCTGATGAAGCGTTAGAAATTTTGAAAGGAAAAAAGAATAGAATAATTCTTGTACAAAAACAATTTATTTTACCTAAGAAGCAACATAGAACTATACTGAACGGAGTTTTGGTTCAGGATAAAGATATGATTACAGACAGGAAGTCAGAGTTTAAAACGGTAACAACAACTTCTCCTTCGGCAGAAGAAATGACTGATTTAGAGTTTGCAAGTAAGATTTGTAAAAACACAAAATCAAACACGATTGTACTGTCAAAAGGAGGGCAATTATTTGCAAGTGGAACAGGTCAAACATCTAGAGTAGATGCTTTGAACCAAGCAATACATAAAGCAAAATCATTTGGATTTGACTTGAATGGAGCTGTGATGGCTTCGGATGCATTTTTCCCATTTCCAGACTGTGTAGAGATAGCAGGAAACGAAGGGATAATAGCAGTGGTTCAACCAGGAGGTTCAATAAAAGATGAATTATCTATTGATTATTGCAATAAAAATAACATTTCAATGGTTTTTACGGGAACCAGACACTTTAAACATTAATAAAAAATGGGTTTATTTAATTTTTTCCAGCAAGAAATTGCCATAGATTTGGGAACAGCCAACACAATTATTATCCAAAATGGAAAGATAGTTGTAGACGAACCTTCCATTGTTGCTATGGACATCAAAACCGATAATATTATTGCTATTGGTAAAAGGGCGCAACAGATGCATGGAAAAACACATGAAAACATTAAGACTATTCGTCCTCTTAAAGATGGTGTGATTGCTGATTATAAAGCTACTGAGGAGATGATAAAGGGAATGATAAAAATGACTCAAGAAAAGAAGTCAATATTTTCTGGTTTATCTAAAATGAGAATGATGATTTGTATTCCTTCTGGGATTACAGAGGTAGAAAAAAGAGCAGTAAGTGACTCGGCTCAGCATGCTGGAGCAAGAGAAGTATATCTGATTCACGAGCCAATGGCTGCTGCAATTGGAATCGGAATTGACGTTTTGGAACCAATGGGAAACATGATTATTGATATAGGTGGAGGAACTTCAGAAATTGCAGTAATTGCTTTGGGAGGAATTGTTTGTGATAAATCAATAAGAGTAGCAGGAGATGACTTTACTGCAGATATTGAGGAATACATGAGAAGACAACACAATATCTTGATTGGTGAGAGAACTGCTGAAATGATAAAAATTGAGGTAGGAGCGGCATCAAACGAATTAGATGATCCACCAGAAGATTATGCGGTACGCGGAAGAGATTTGATGACTGGAATCCCTAAAGAAATTACTATTTCATACAAAGAAATTGCTGGAGCATTGGATAAATCTATTACTAAGATTGAAGAGGCAATTTTATCTGCCTTAGAGATGACTCCACCAGAACTGTCTGCGGATATTTACAAAACAGGAATATATTTAGCGGGAGGAGGATCTTTACTAAGAGGATTAGACAAGCGTTTTTCATTGAGAACTCAACTGCCAATTCATATTGCTGATGAGCCACTTCGCTCTGTAGTAAGAGGTACAGGAGTTGCTCTTGACAATATAGAGAAATTCCAATTTTTAATAAAAGGGATATAATCCTAATCTATTTTGATACTTAAAAGAACATGAAAAATTTATTCTTATTTTTTAATAAAATTAAATTTTTCATGTTCTTTATTTTTCTGCAATTAATTATTTTTAAAATAATTATCTCCAATTCAAGCTATCAGCAGTCTAGTTATTTAAACTCTACTGCTTCGTTATCGGGTTGGTTTTTTACTCAAAGTAAATCTATCAAAAATTATTTTGGATTAAAATCAGTAAACAATACTTTAGCGATACAAAATGCCTCTTTAAAACAAGAATCTTTCCATAATTACACGATTGTATCGGAAAATGAAATACTGATTAATAAAGAGATTTATAAAAAGAAATATTTATTTCAGCCCTCAGTTGTAATTCAAAATTCCACGCAAAGAAGGAAGAACATTTTGACTCTTAATGTTGGAGAAAATAAAAAGGTGAATAAGGAAATGGGAGTTGTCGCATCTAACGGGATTATTGGTTTTATAAAGGATGTTTCGAATCATTATTCTACTGTCCTTAGTTTGATGAATACAGATTTTAGTGTTCCAGTCATTCCGCTGAATGACAGCTGTAAAGGGCTGTTGTACTGGGGTAAAGACGATAAAATAAACCAAATCTCAGTAAAAGGGATTCCTACTTATTTTAAAATAAAAGTGGGAGACACTATTGTGTCTCAAGGAGGTTCAGGAATATTTCCGCCAAACGAAATGGTAGGAACTGTTACAAAAGTTATAATCCCAAATGGAAGTAATAATTACCTATTGAAATTAAAAACAAGTGTAGATTTTAATGCATTAAATAATGTTTTTATTGTAAAGAATATTTATAAAGAAGAATTGGATTCTTTGCAAACAGCCATTTATAAATGAGATTAATTTTATTAAATATATTTCGATTTACAGGATTAATATTTTTGCAAATATTTGTGGTTAATCAAATGAATTTGGGGTTTTTAAACCCTTATATCTCCATAGTGGTTTATATTTCATTTCTAATTACTTTTCCGGTTAATATTTCTAAATATATTTTATTATTAGTCGCATTAATTCTAGGTTTAACTGTTGATATGTTCCAGAATACAGGAGGAATTCATGCTTCGGCTTGTGTTTTTTTGGCCTTTGTAAGGCCTTTCCTTTTATCGAGGATACAATCGGATAGTCCTATTGATGACATTCAGGAACTAAATGTTTACACAGAAGATTTACAGAAATACATTATGTATTGCTTCATCTTATCTTTTTTCTTTTTTATAGGGCTATTTTTATTCGAAGAATTTAGTTTTGGAAGAATTCCATTGATAGCCTTAAAATCAATACTGAGTAGTACAGTGAGTACCTCTTTAATAATATTGGGTCAATATTTATTTATTAGAAAGCCTAAAAAACAATAACAATGATAGACATAAAATTACTTTCAGAAATATGTGAAACTGCCGGAGCTCCGGGGTTTGAAAATAGAGTAAGAAAATTAGTCTTAAGAGAAATAGAATTTCTTGTTGATGAATTCTCTATTGATAATTTAGGGAATGTAACCGCTATTAAAAGAGGAGTAGACAGTTCCAAAAAAGTAATGTTGGGTGCCCATATGGATGAAATAGGATTTATCGTAACCCATATCGATGAGGAAGGATTTGTGCGTTTTCATACGCTTGGAGGATTTGATCCAAAAACATTGACTGCACAAAGAGTTATCATCCATGGGAAAAAAGATTTGATGGGAGTTATGGGTTCTAAACCTATTCATGTAATGACTCCCGAAGAAAGAAATAAAGTGCCAAAAACGACTGATTATTTCATTGATATGGGAATGAATAAAGAAGAAGTTGAGAAATATGTAGAAATTGGAAACCCAATTACTAGAGAAAGGGAATTGATAGAAATGGGCGATTGTGTGAATTGTAAATCAATTGACAATCGTGTTTCAGTTTACATCCTTATTGAGGTGTTGAAACAGCTTAAAACTGTTCCTTATGATGTGTATGCAGTATTTACTGTGCAAGAAGAAGTGGGATTGAGAGGGGCTAATGTTTCTGCACTAAACATCAATCCAGATTTTGGTTTTGGAATTGATACAACCATTGCTTTTGATGTTCCAGGAGCTGCAGCTCACGAAAAAGTAACTGAACTGGGAAAAGGAACGGCTATTAAAATTATGGATTCACAAACTATATGTGATCACAGAATGGTTTCTTTTATGAAGAAAACTGCTGACAAGAATAACATTACTTGGCAACCAGAAATTCTTACAGCTGGAGGAACAGACACGGCAGGAATTCAAAGGATGACACCAGGAGGTTCTATTGCTGGGGCAGTTTCGATTCCAACTAGACACATTCATCAGTCTATAGAGATGGCAAACAAAAAAGACATAAAAGGAAGTATTGACATCCTTGTGGCTTGTTTGACTGAGATTGATACTTATGATTGGAGTTTTTAACATTTCTTTTTAAAAAAATAAACGCCTGAATTATAATTAAATATAGTTCAGGCGGTTTAGTTAAAAAGGGTAAGCTGACTTAAATTTCAGTTAATATATTAATTTCTTCAAGGTTTGTTATTCCCCAGCTGTCTTTCTCTTCATCTTTCCATAAGTCTGGGAAGAAAATACGTTTTTGGTATTTTGGATGCATGTATTTGTGCCAATCACTTCCACCAGTTGCAGCAGCTTTTCCTAGGTATTTTGAAGCAGCATGGTAATGATGCATTACCCATTTTATGTTTACTGTGTAATCATAATGACGCATTGCATTTACCAAAGTCAAATCTTTCTGGTAGGATTCAGGTAATTGTTTAAACTTCGTCCAAAGATTAACTGTGTTGTAATCTTTCATAAAGTCAATTAGCTCATCCTTGTATTTCTTTTCAAAATTCACCAATAAGGCGTTCTTTTTTCCTGTTTTGAAGTCTTTTCCGGCAGCTTGCCAATACATGTGTTCAAACGCGTGTTCATAAGGAGTTTCTCTGTCAATGTTGTCTCTAAATCTCAAATCAATTAGATTAATTAACTCAGTAGATGAGATTTCAATTTTACGATATTGAGCACTTTGAAATCCACTTGCAGGAGTCAGAGTGTCACGGAATTTCATGTATTGTTCCAGTTCCATTCCATCTCCCATTACGGTAAATGAATTAGCAAGTACATCAAAGTATCTACTGATTCTACCCAGATGCATGGTAAATTTCTCTGGTTGGATGTTGTCTTCATCTCCAATTTGTTTTATCTCCCACAAAATCATTTTAAACAACAGTTCATTGACTTGGTGGTACATAATAAATACCATTTCATCTTTCAATTGTGTCCTTTGAATCTGTAAACTCAACAATGCATCAACATTAGCAAAATCCCAATAAGTCATTGGTTCTGCATGCAATAATCCTGATAAATGTACGTCAGGGTTTTGCCCCATTGCTTCGTATTTTTTATCTATTGCGGCTAATAATTCTTCTCTTGTCATACTATTGAGTTAAGAAAAAGAAAATAGACTTTTAAAATCATCTACTCTCTTTATTCTATGTACTTAAAAATTTATAATGTTCCTCTTTTTTCTTGTTCTCTTTCAATAGATTCAAACAATGCTTTGAAGTTTCCTGCACCAAACCCTTTTGCCCCCATTCTTTGAATAATCTCGAAAAATAAAGTTGGTCTGTCTTCAATCGGTTTAGTGAATATCTGTAATAAATACCCTTCTTCATCTGCATCAATCATAATTCCAAGAGCTTTTAATTTTTCAATGTCTTCACCCAATTCATGGTTGTGTGCTTCCAATCTTCCCGGAACTGCTTTGTAATATTCTTCTGGTGGAGTAGATAAGAATTGAATTCCTCTTGCTCTCATTTTTGCTACTGTATCCAATATATCATTAGTTGCCATTGCAATATGTTGCACTCCTGGGCCTTCATAAAAGTCTAGGTATTCTTCTATCTGTGATTTCTTTTTTCCTTCAGCTGGCTCATTTATCGGGAATTTAATCCTTCCATTTCCATTACTCATAACTTTACTCATCAATGCGGAGTATTCGGTAGTAATTTGCTTATCATCAAATGATAAGAAGTTTACAAATCCCATTACATCTTCATACCATTTCACCCAAACATCCATTTCGTTCCAACCTACATTTCCTACCATGTGGTCAATAAATTTAAGTCCTGTTGGCTCAGGGTTGTAATCTGACTCCCACTTTTCGTAACCGGGTAAAAACTCTCCTTTGTAGTTTTTTCTTTCCACAAACATGTGAACTGTTTCTCCATAGGTATAGATTCCAGCTCTCACCACTTCTCCGTATTCGTCTTTTTCTACAGTTGGTTCCATGTAAGATTTGGCACCTCTTTTAGTCGTTTCTTCCCAAGATTTTTTAGCATCATCAACCCAAAGAGCAACTATTTTTACTCCATCACCATGTTTTGCAAGGTGATCGTTCATCCAAGATTCAGAATTTAAAGGTGTAGTTAATACAATTCTTATTTTATCTTGTTTTAAGACATAAGATGCATAATCTTTACATCCCGTTTCTAATCCTTTGTAAGCATGAGACTGAAACCCAAATGCAGTTTTATAAAAGTGAGCTGCTTGTTTCGCATTCCCCACAATAAACTCTACATAATCAGTTCCTAAAAGGGGCAAGAAATCCTGCGCATCTTCAAATATTTTTTCTAATCCGTATTCTACGTTTTTAACTTTACTCATAATTATTTAATTATTTAATTAACTAATTTTGTTGTCAACTAATTTTTTAAGTTTTTATTTTATTATCTAATTGGCATGTTTAATCAATTAGTTCATTGTTTTTAATGTTCTAGCCAAGATTTATAATAGGCTTCGTCTTGTAATTTTATTGCTTCTTCGGTTACCATTAAAGGCTTAAAAGTATCTACCATCACAGCTAACTCTTCTGTTTTGGTATGTCCAATACTGCGTTCCATTGCTCCTGGGTGAGGGCCATGTGGTATTCCTGCAGGATGTAATGTTATTTGTCCTTTTTCAATGTTATTCCTACTCATAAAGTCACCATCTACATAATACAAAACCTCATCAGAATCAATGTTACTGTGGTTGTAAGGAGCTGGAATTGAATCGGGATGATAATCATATAATCTGGGCACAAAAGAACAAATTACAAAATTATTTGTCTCAAATGTTTGATGAACTGGAGGGGGTTGATGAATTCTTCCGGTTATTGGTTCAAAATCATGAATAGAAAATTTGTAAGGGAAATTATACCCATCCCAACCTACTACACTAAATGGGTGAGCTGCATATATATATTCATGAATCATGTCTTGTTTTTTCACTTTTAACAAGAAATCTCCACTTTCATCAAAGGTTTCTAACTCTGAGGGTCCATGAATGTCTCTTTCGCAAAATGGCGAATGTTCCAAGTGTTGTCCAAAATAGTTTCTATATCTTTTTGGTGTATAAATTGGACTTTTAGATTCAACAATAAACAATCTGTTATCTTCTGTGTCGAAATTAATTTGATAAATGACTCCTCTTGGAATAACCAAATAGTCTCCGTATTCAAAATCAATGTTTCCCAATATTGTTCTTAGCTTTCCTGTTCCTTTATGAATGAAGATAACTTCATCACTGTCAGTATTCTTGTAGAAATACTCGGTCAATGATTTTTTTGGAGCAGCCAATATAATTTGACAATCTGAATTCATCAATACACACTTCCTACTTTCGAGAAAATCATTTATTGGAGGAACATTAAACCCCTTAAGAGCTAAAGATTTCATGTTCTTTTCTACTGCAATTTTTGGCTCAACAGAGTAAGACTTTACAACTTCTTTTACTTGAGTGGGTCTTTGTGTGTGGTACAAAAGAGATGACATTCCGTCAAATCCTATTGTTCCAAAAAGTTCTTCGTAATAAAAACTGCCGTCTGGCTTTTTGAAAACAGTGTGTCTTTTCGGTGGGATATTTCCCAATTTATGATATCTAGGCATTCTTAAATGTAATAAATTTATAGGAGTATTAAATGAAAAACGGGCGTAAATTACCCGACTACTCTGGATTTTTGATAATCACGGATAACATTAGCGAAAAGATATTTTCCCAGCTTGTTTTCATTTTTTTTAAATAAAATTGAATCTTAAATTTTATATGCATAAAAATAAGAAAAATTATCCACTTTATAGTATTATTATACTCAGTTACTGTTGCATTTCATCATAAGGAATTGCAGCATTTGGACAATGTTTTTCCATTCCTTTAGTAATTTCTTGAGGTTCTAGTCTTGCGAATTCCGCTTTATTTGCAACTTCATCCGAGCAATTTATCACCTCTAACACATTGTCTCTCTCTTTGTTTAATAATTCCAGGCAGTTACATTTTAAGTCAACAATTTTTTCCAAAGATGTTTTTGCTTCTCCACAACTTATTAATAACAATGAACTGATGAAGATAACCCCGATTTTTTTCATGATATAAAGATTTTAATTGATTAAAATTACTAATAAAATAGAGGAAGCAAAAGAAGAAAAACTATTTTTCTGCAAAAGAGTTTTCATACCGCATATATTAACTAATTTTGTACTATGGAAAACACTCATACAAATATTAGCGAACTAGGAGAATTTGGATTTATCAAAAGACTTCAAGATAAAATTAAGCTGACGAATAAAGATATTATCAAAGGGATTGGGGATGATGCCGCAGTAGTAGATTTTGGAAATAAGAAAACAGTAATTTCTACTGATACACTAACAGAAGGGGTACATTTTGATATTTCTTATACGCCATTGAAACATTTAGGATATAAGGCGGTAGCGGTAAATTTATCTGATATTTTTGCTATGAATGCAAAACCAGTAGCAATTACAGTTGCCCTGAGTTTCTCTAGCCGTTACCCTGTAGAGGCGATTGATGAATTGTATGAGGGGATTTTATTGGCTTGTCAACTTTACGGAGTTGAAGTGATTGGAGGAGATACAACTACTTCAATTTCTGGATTGAATATAAACATTACAGCAATGGGTGTTGCTAACGAAGAAGATATCGTTTACAGAAATGGAGCGAAAGAGAATGACTTGTTGGTGGTAACGGGAGATTTAGGAAGTGCTTATATTGGGTTACAATTACTAGAAAGAGAAAAAGAAGTTTTCAAAGCAAACGATAAAATTCAACCCGATTTAGAAGGAAACGACTACGTACTAGAAAGAATTTTGAAACCAGAAGCAAGGGGTGATATTATTGAATTACTTGCAAAGATGGAAGTGAAACCAACGAGTATGATTGACATATCAGATGGGTTGGCTTCTGAGATTTTCCATATTTGTACTCAAAGTGAAGTGGGTTGTGCCGTTTATGAAGACAAATTACCTATTGACCCTCAAACTGTATTGACAGCACAAGATTTTGGTATGTCTCCAACTATTGTAGCACTTAACGGAGGGGAAGATTATGAATTACTGTTTACAATCAAACAAGAAGATTTTGAAAAAGTAAAAGGAAATCCTCATATGAGTGTTATTGGTCACATGACTGATAAAAATGCTGGAGTGAATTTGGTAACTAGAGACAATACTTCTACACCTCTTACGGCTCAAGGCTGGGATGCATTCTTGAAAAAAGAAATGGACGGAAAAGGCGAGGAGGAAGAGTAAAAATTAATTAAGAGTTAACCAATTTATTATTTTTGTTAGCCATCCTGAATTTATTTTAGGATCTAGCGAAGAATATTTCATGTTTGAAACTCAAGTAATATTTCTACAAATAGAGATGTTGAAATAAATTCAGCATCGCACGTTTTACTATCACATCAACCCAATAATCTCGTCAAAATCTTTCTTTAATATCTTTCCATTAAACCATTGTTTTTCAATAGTAGAATTATATTTTTCGTAGAAATTAATTGCAGGTTCATTCCAGTCCAAGACTTGCCATTTAGCTATGCTCACATTTTGTCTTCGCGCTTCCTCTAAATAAGCTCTAAAAATGAGTTTTCCAATTCCCTGCCCTCTTAACTCTTCTTTCACTACAAAGTCTTCTAAGAATAACATTTTTCCTTTCCAGGTGGAATATGCCATATAGTAAAATGCAATTCCTACAATCTTGCTTTCTTGCTCGGCAAGGATAATTTCAAACACGTTATTTTCAAAATCAGTTTCGTAATCGGCCAAAGTTACGGTTACCTCTTGAGGAGCTTTTTCGTATAATGCTAGTTCTTTTACTAAATCGAGGACGGGTTGTAAATCTTGTTTGGTTGCTTTTCTTAGGGTTGTTTTCATGATATGAATTTACATAAAAAGTCCCCCTTCGAGACATTTTATTTCGAAAAAAA
>TARA_B110000977_G_scaffold77799_2_pt1 | contig 28808 bp, 21 predicted proteins | sample TARA_B110000977 | Tara Oceans TARA_B110000977 (sample SAMEA4397798) | marine metagenome | biome: Polar Biome; feature: [SRF] surface water layer (ENVO:00010504); material: water (ENVO:00002006), including particulate matter (ENVO:01000060) such as... | depth 5 m | reverse complement strand
ATACCCCCCCCCAAAAACCCGCAGTCTTTGCACGATGTCGCTTCTCACTATGGAGCAGCGTTTGATTTTCGACGAGACGGTTCGTCTTCGCACGCTGAACGGCGGCGAAGAGGGGTTGTCGGTTCCAGAGGCGCACGAAGAGGGCTACGGGAAGCACCACGATAAGCTCCCCGGCAATCGAGTCAAGAAGGGCGAGAACAGGATCAAAACCGATTTGCTTGATTCCGCGAAGCCGGTGTACGTCTTGGACCAAGGCGACCCTAACTACGACAGCGGGGAGGAGCCGTATAAGCTGCGGGCTGCTCGAGGCACGGCTTTGCCGAGAACGGATGTCATCGTAGCCTACAAATCCCTCGTCACAAAAATGAGTGAGGAATATTTTTTATCAAACGACATCGATGAGGTCGGGTTGATTCTGGACCAAACCGAGCAGCCTCTGTACCAGCACTACTTCGTGAAGCGGCTTGTGACGCTTGCGATGGACCGGGGGAACAGAGAGAAGGAAGCCGCCGCGGTTTTGCTGTCGCGGCTGTACCCGTCGCATTTAGACGTGGAACAGATCCAAAGAGGATTCGAAAGATTGCTAGAATCGGTGGATGACTTGGCGCTGGATGTGCCAAGTGCCAGCTCTGATCTGGCTATGTTCATCGCTCGCGCAGTCGTGGATGACATTTTGCCCCCCAAATTCATCGACGTCACGTTGGAAGGCCTCCTCCCAGGCCTAAGGCAAGCGGAAAAGGCCGCGGAGACGATCGACCTGGCGCACGGGCATTTATCGGACAGGCACTGCACCGAGCGAGTCTTAAGAGCGTGGGGCGACCCGGAAAAGTCCCCGATCGACGCGGCGAAAGCCGCGATCCAAGATTTACTCTCCGAATATCTAGTCAACGGCGACGTATCTGAAGCCCGAACCTGTCTACACGCACTCAACGCCCGATACTTCCACCACGAGCTCGTGAAGCGCGCGCTTGTGTTGTGTATCGAAGCGGCGCCTGGAAACGAAACTGCGCCGCGGCTACTCGGGTTGCTGAAAGTTTTAGCCGACTCTGGGGAGGTCGCCGCGGGCCAAATGGAAGTGGGGTTTTCGCGGATGACCGACGTGGTTGTCGACCTGAAACTTGATGTCCCCAACGCGGAAGAACGGTTGGACGGGCTGAAACTCATGGCCAAGGAAGAGGGGATCTACCCACCCAAGGAGTAAAGAGGTTTAAAAGATTTTATGAAACCTTCAAGACTAACCTAAAGGAAAAGACAAAGTGTACGACTAAGAGTATGACTTAAGAGTAGTGTATGACGTAGTACAGTGATGACTTGTATGTCATTTGTAAAACCAGCTTCATTTGTGGCATCATATGAGTAAATGGTCATAAAATAATCAGTCGTATGGTGTCTCCACCGCTTCCGCTCGCGCTAAAATCTCCTCCGCGCTCGAATCGCCGCGCCAGCAATCAACCAGTAACCTCCACCCGTCCCCCTGTCTGTCCCTGTACTCCAGGAACTCCACCACATCGGTAAAATTTTCTTCTTCAATGAAATATAAACGCGCCTCCTTGTCATCCAACAGAAACACGTCCTCGAACAGACGCGTTAGGGCTACTGCTGTGGTCGATTGACTCGGCCCATTCAACGCTAACGATGAAAAGATCAGCTCCGCGCACACAACCGCGGCGGCGCATAAATCTTGTCGTTTATTTTCAGGCGTAAGAGGTTGTGAAAACCCAAAGTTCATGAGTCTTATTTCCAGGTCGTCGGCCTCGCCGTCGGAGAGGGTGTTGACCTGGAAGGAACTCGCGTCGATCGCGCCGTGCGATACGTTGCGGCAATGGATGGCTTGCAGTGAAGAAAAAACGCCATTCACCGCGTTCCTGACGTATCGCATCCTCGGCCCCGACCCAGCATCCCTCGACCGCTGCACCGGCGGCCACCACTTCTGTTCGTAGATTTCTTGTTTCTGTGAAGGGTAGTTCGCTAATCTGTTCAATCCGCCGGCGCCCCAGGCTTGGACTGTCCACAAGGAGCCGGCATTATCTTCACTATATCCATTGCCAGCCACTGGTTTTGAAGAGAAGAACGCGATGAGCGGCACGATTGGCAACGACGCGGGATCGAACGCCTCGCCGAACACATCCCCCTTACTCGTCTGCCCGATGGTGCTGTCGTTCGGGTCGCTATACAGCGTTTGGTACGCAGTGACCTCGTTGTCCGCCATAGTAGCTGCCGCGGCGTTTACGTATTCCTTGAGCAACACATCTGGGACGGCGTTGGACGAATTGAGCTTGCCATCGTCCCACCCCACAACCTTCCCCGCGTACAGCTTCATCACCGCATCGCCCTGCGTCTGGCCTGACCCGGAAACCGATATCGAATCAGGCACCGTACCGTCCTCGCCTCCGCTCCACATCAAAGTGCGCTCCGAGGAAGACTCCACCACGAAGGACACCTGACCCAGCACGCGAAGCAGCTCGAAGTCCGCAGCCTCGGCGCGCATCAAAGAGGTTGGGGTCACCACGGTCGGTGTGCGGCGCGGGCGTGCCACGGCTCGGGGCGATGCAGAGAAGAATCGCAGCCGGGCATCGCGAACGAACTGGCCGCGAACGCGCGGCGCTGTCCGGGGGGCACGGGCCACGGTCGTCATCCCGGGCGCGCGTCGTGCTATGAAGACGGAGAGCACTGTGCACACGTGTACGCTCGCGAAACACGACGACGATTCTTGCGCAGATCGGCACCCCGTGGCGATTCGACCCTGAAAAGACACACAACCCCCCCGCACTTGGCCGGTCCCGGGGGCGCCTCCGCGCTTCTATCCGCTTTCGTTGCGATGTCCAGACGGTACGCCACGCTCGCGAGCTTGATGAACGGCCGCGGGGGTGTGCACGAAGTGGATTCCGAACGACTCGTCGCGCTCCCCGCGGTCGGGGGCGTGGAACGAATTTGCCAACTCACGATCGACGGGACGGGGCACTTCGATGAGAGAGATGAACACCCCCTTTGCGATCAACCTGATGACGTGATGACACCAACGAACGCGTTCGCGTCGCACGTGGAGTACATCGTGCCTGGTGGCGAGGTTCCTGGTGTGGTTGTAGGGAACCGGGCGCTGCACGTGCTTCGCTTGGCGCCTCGATGGAACAACAAGATTCTCAATGACCTCACAACCCGGGCTAAACGAAAAACCAAAAAGGGCTACGAAGCGTTGGAAAGGTTAGTGGGAGGCCAAGATGCGGGCGTCACCGTGTCAAACGTGGGTGGGTTCCAAAGCACGCACGACCTGTTAGAACCCAACACCTGGTGCTACACTTCGGATGAGGAGGAGGAGGAGGAGGAAGAGGAGTGTGTTGATGTTGACGACGGAACTCATAAAAACTCAAAACTAAAAAAGTATGAAATCCTCAAAAACTCAAACCTGAAAGGGTGGGGTCTGATCAGCGCAGCGGTGTGCTTGGCGCACGACAGAGTGCGCGACCCACAACAAGGAGAACGGCAAATACAAAATGGCGACCTGTACGGCTGGCTCAACGCAAACGACGGGGGGGATTTCAACAAGCTTCACGAGCACGGCGGTTCCAACAGCTGGAGCGGGGTGTTTTACGTTCAGTGTCCGAAACCGTCTCGGCCGGTGAAAACGAAAACAGCAAGCGCTTTTAGTAATGATTCCTCTGATGACAGTTCCGACTATAATGAGGACTCTGATACGGACGGGTTGGTGTACGGTCTCGGTGCGCTTGGGTTGAGGTGTCACGAGGGGTTGGGGGAGGTATCTGACGAAACAGCGCAGGCGGAGAATGCTACCAAAAATAAAAGCCCAATCCCGTTTCTTCAATTCCGGCCAACCGTGGGCGACTTGCTCCTGTTCCGCGGCGACGTGTTGCACGCGGTAGAGAGTAACGGGTTTTCGAGGGGTGGGGCGAAGGACTCGAGGGATGTTGATTACGACAGAATACGCCTCTCCGTCGCGTTCAACGAAGACTCGTTGGCGAATGATATGAAGGAACAGGAGAAGAACGGGGGATAGGCATAGCGCAGCGGTGGTTTCTTTCGACCGTCCACAAGTCCCGGTATTCATAAATTGTTCACTCTACTCGTCTCAGTAATTACTCATATTACCCAAACGAGTTTGCAAGAGTACCTCACGTAGTTCACAAGAGTTTACAAGATAACCTTGTTACTTCCCCATGACTTCAAAGTGCGAGCCGCCGCCCGAGTGCTTGGTGGTGCACGGCAATGCGCCAGAGCCTTTGAAGCTAATTTTTAACTCTTGCGTTTCCACCGGCTCGGCGAACGTCATGAGCCCATCTTTCGTGTTTTTGACCGCCACTTCGCTCCACATTTCGTCGATTTTCGCGCTCACCACTCTTTGGTTCTCGTCGTCGTGGTCGGTGCGAATCGCAGTCGCCGTCTTACCGGCGTCAAGGGTGAATGAAATTTCCAACTCTGCCCAGTACGCGCCCACTAACCCGGTTCGCCCGAACGAGCTTTGCTCCGCTTTCAAGTTCCAGCCAGTCTTGGAAAGCAGCTTGCGCTTCGTAGACAAAGGGCGTCCTAGCTCGGCAGGGCAGTACCCCTCCACGCCTCCCGCAAAATCCGTCAAATGAATGACGTCGCCGACTTGAAAGTCGCCCTCCGCCGCACCGCCGCACGGGTTCCAGCACCCGATGCTGTACTCGGTTTTCTTGCCGTTCGCTTGGAAAATAATCGACTTGTCTCGTCCTTTCACTTCCTTGCCGTCTCTTGTGAGGGTGAAACGGAACACGGCGCCGTCCCCCCCCGCTAAACCCAAATCGTTCTCCTCGAACCGCGTGCCGGTTGGTTTTTTGGAATCAGCGCACGCGCCGCGATCGTTGGATTGGAAAACACCCGTGTTTCCCCACCCGTCCGACGCGGCACCTCGTATCCCGTCGAGAAGCTCCTCTAAACGCGTTTTTCGAAACATGAAGAACCTCTCATCCTTCGTGGGAGGCATCAACATCCCACTCGCTTTGCACATTGCCTCCGCCATCGCGTGGCCGCCGTACGCGATTGAATCCAACTGCTTGTCCTTCGCGGGGTGTTTCCAAAGCTCTTACACCACGATCGTACCGTCCAGGGCGGTGGAGTCGGGGAGCTGAACCTCAGGGCCTTGCGGCTTGCCTAGAATGCAACCCATGGTGTGTGTTGTGTGGTGTGTGGAATGGAAAAACTGCAAGCGCGTGCGAGGGTAAGTGCGGCAGGGAACAGCGGGTGCTTCTCTGGAGGCAATCGTAGTCGTCGAAAAAAATCCAGAAACTTCGGACGACGCCACGTCGGCACCCGGGCATCGCGACGCTATTTCTTCTCCTCAGTCTCGCCCGTCTCCACTGTCGTGCTCCACATGGCTGGCGCGTGTTTCCGCCTGAAGCGGTTACTTCTCGGTCCATTCTTCGCGAAACCCCCGAATCCACCGTCAGGTCTTACAGTAGTACCTCGGCACGACGGCTTCGACGTGTCATGGCGCCCCGGCGTTTTCACCAGTGAGTACAACAGGGACCGCTTCGAAGTGGAGATGAAGCCCACGTCGCCCGCGCTGCTTGAGCTTCTCGGTGAGTCTTTCGCGACGCACGTTCCGTTCTACAGCGGCGTGGATATTACGTGTGTAATCGACAAACTTCAGCCCTCACAGCCGTTCTCACTGCGTCTGCGGTGCGTCAACAGAGCAGGTGCATCGGTATGGATCGAACACGAAACTGAAACCTGTTTGGTACCGGTGGGATGCGGCGGTGCGGGGCCGGACGAATCGTACGTTTGGGACCAAACACCCACGCACGTCGAGGTGCGTATACCATGTCCGCAAGGCCTTTCACCACGCGCGGTGGACGTCAATGTAAAACCAAAACACGTATCGATACAATTCGGCGGCCACGAAGTAAAACACGCATCGGGAGAACTCTTCGCAAACGTGCTTTGCCAGCCCGGCGACTTTGAATGGGAGTTGAGAGACGTTTCAGGCGAGGAATCAGGACGTCATGAGTTATTTTTGACCCTGGAAAAGCAGGCGACTGTTTCGTATCATCCGATGGACCAGTGGGATTGTTTGTTTATTGGGACTGAACACAAAAGAATCGACCGGCGGGAGATGCGGTGGCTGCGGGACGGTGAGTGGCGCCCGCCGCAAGACGCGTCCAATCGAAATGAAGTCGCCGCCGCTTTGCCCGGAATGACCATTTATGAACGTAATCAAGATCAAATGTCCGGACGGGACGGGGAGTTAGATGACTGGGGGAAGGACTGGGGAGACAAGGGGAAGAAGAAAAGAAAATAGATATATTAGGGGTAGATTGAATAGAGTCGGGTAGAGTACAAGTGATCAACAAATAGTCACAATTATATATTTCTAAAACCCGTAGTTCGTCTTGAACACCCCCACGAACAGTCCGTCCCACAGCGCCTCTTGTGCGCTTGCGTACCCTTGGGCTCGCTTTTTGAACGCCTTTAGCTCCGCAAGCTCCATGGAAGTTTTCGCGTAGTTCTTGTCAACCGCCAAGCAATCTGCGAGGTACCGCAGCCACAACGCGTTTGTTTTCGGCGCGTGCGTCGACCAATCGCTGTTTGTCGCCTTCTTCATCAACCGGTACGTCTCGCTCTGGCAGTGTCCTTCAGGTCCGTTGAACAGCTCGGGGTCCGTGTTAAGATCGCAGAACGCGAGGTTTTGTGTGTTTTTGGTGGACGCGCTTCCATCGCTGGAACAAGACACCTCGACGTTCCCGCCCCCCAGCTCCAGCCGGGACAACGTAAAGTCGATGACGTTGACGTCCACGCCGCACGTGGGGTACGTCAGTTCCACGCCGTTCAGCACGCTTGTTCGGTGGTCGTCCACCCCGCAGTTGTTCAACAAAACGTTCCCCCAGTGCAAGTCTCTGTGTTCGAACTTGCACGCCTCCTCAGCAACCGCGAGCGCGATTGTGACTTGTAACAGAATCGATTTCGCCTCGGCGTGGCTCTTAATCTCAGCGCACTCCAAGTCCACGCCCCCATCCGCGGCGGCAAACACCGCGTACAGCTGGTCGTCCGGAAACAGTTCCGGGTTTTCGTTTTCCGATGTCTTTTGTTGGTCGTATTGGCGCCACTCTTGCAACAAAGCAGGGGCGTACGGACCGCGGCACACGAACACGTTTTTGGTGTCGATGAAACCGGAGGTGACGTTTTTGGAAGGAGTGGAGGCATCGCTTTCTCCGTCGCCGTTGCTCGCGCTCGGCCGCAAGCTCGTGAGTTTCCTGGCGACGTTCGCTTCCGCGGCGATCTGTGTGCACCCCATTTGCGGCTCACCGTTTATGAGCGTTGTACCCGCCATCGGGACGATTTTCAAAACCAAGTTAGATTCAACGGATTTGAAAGCCTCGCCGTACGTCCCTTCGCCAATTTTAACGATGCCCGAGTTTCCTATGTGCCGTTCCAGCGCGTTCGACATGGGTAACACCTCTTTCGGCGTCTGACCGCACTCGGTGAGGAACTGCGCGAAGTTCGCGTTTTCACTGGCGTAGGTTTGGATGTCTAAAGAGCCAGTCGTTTTGTCATTCGTATCATTCGTTTCCGTGATCGTCACACCACCAAGCGCGGCGCCCAAAGCGTCCACCACGCTCGGCGACCCGAGCGCGTCGTCGTCGTCAACGCTTTCTGGAACACTCTCCTCGGTCGTCTCCTCAACGACATCTCCAGAAGTCTCTTCGGCGACGACTTCCAAGGGTGCTGAGGGTGCTGTCTCACCATCCACGTTCTCTTCCTCATCATCGGTCACCACGAACTCCTCTTCGATCTCCATGGATTGGTCGTCGTCTCCGTCTCCGGCTCCGGGCGTGAAGGATTCGGGAATGGCGTTGAGCCACTCCGAGGTCAATGCGAATTTCGTGCCGGGCGTCGTGGGCACAGGGGCGTGGGGCTTTTCGGTTTCCTTTGACTCAATAGCCACAGGTATGACAGTATCCACGGTAGTATACATGGAGCTTTTCTTCTGTGCCACAACAATCGGTGTGTTCCCTTCCGACTCTGATGCTAACGAAAACCCGTCGACTTGCGCGAAGAATTCTTTTTGCTGTTCCAGCTTTGCGGAAACGGCGGCGGCGTCGTGCTTTGCGTTTTGCGCGGCTCGCGCTAATCGTGCGCCTCGGTTCTTCTCCAAACGCTGCATTTGGGCTTTCTTCATCACTGATCCGGGGCCGCCGCAATCACTGTCGCTGTCCTCGAACGGGCCCTCGTAATCTCGGTCGTCGGTTTGGTCATGAGGCGTTTCCGGTGAAGGAGATGTCGGCGTAGGTGCCTTCGTGGGTGTCACTACTGCGAGTTCATCCTGCGCGGTCGCCAAACCGTCCGCCCCATTCGTCTCCGTACGTTTCGCCGCAGCGTTCTTGTTCCTGCGCCGCGAGTACGTGATCACCTTGGCGTCCGTGGGTTTGTGAAGGGAGGCGCGAGGCACTCCACTCCCGGTGGTGAAGGGATCCACCACGTTGGTGTCCTTCGATGCGAGTACCATAGCCTCGACGGGGGGTACTGAGAAACGCCCGGCCTAGGCGGCGACCGGGACGCCGGACGGAAGTGAGTCACGCGAGCGGAAGCGCTGGCGCGTCGGTGTGCGCACTGCGCGGCGTCACTGTGGCAGAGGGAGATGTCTCACCGCATGACGCACGAAACTTTGGCCGTTTCCGAGGGAAAAGGTTCTTACCCCTTTTCGAGTCGATCAATTTATGGATTCATCGCACAAAGTGAAAGGAAGGATGTCAACCCAAAAGGTCAGTCCACCGGAAGAAACTTCGGCGCTCAGGGTCAATCGCTTTTCCCGCTTAAAAGTGCAGCTCCGCCCTCAAATTCGTGACTCGAGAATTGGAGGTCTAAAACGATTCTGCGCCAGGAGATTTGTCAGAGATATTATTCAGAGTTCGTTGAAAAAGCGGCGGATCCCTAACGAACTTTCAATCGCGATCTCGGACGGCTTGTGCTTCACTTCGAACGGCACGCGCGTCACGCACACGCTGCCTTCAAGCTCTACCTACCAGCCACCATGGCTGACTCCATCGCCTCACCCGCGGCGACTGATGCTTTCATCATCGTCAGTGGTATCATCGGCATTTTGTTTGCCATCTTCCAGTTCAAGATGGTGAGCCGCATTTCGTTGACGGGCGCGCCCGGCGGCGGCCACCAAGAGACTTTAGTCTCCGGCGTCAACATCGACACCAGCAAGTTGATCGGCATCTACGAAGCCATCCGCGAAGGCGCGGATTCGTTCCTCAAAGCCGAGTACACCATCTGCGCGTACTTCATCGTGGCGTTCGGGATCGTCGTGCTTTTGTGCGCGTCGTACACGGGCGGTGAATTCCACATCGAAGAGGGAGGTTTGACCGCCGTGTCTTTCGTCGCGGGCGGTGTTACCTCGATCGTGTCCGGCTTGATCGGCATGAAAGTCGCGGTGTTCTCCAACGCGCGTACCACTGTTATGGCCGCCGGACCCAACGCCTGGACCGACGCCTTCAACACCGCGTTCAGAGCGGGCTCCGTCATGGGCTTCGCCCTTGTCGGGCTCTCCATGCTCGTGCTGTACATCTTGGCGCACTTCTTCACCCTGTACTTCACGGAGTGGGACACACAAGGCTCGGGTGAGGCGCTGAAGCTCACGGAATGCCTCGCCGGCTACGGATTAGGCGGCTCCGCCATCGCGCTGTTCGGCCGCGTCGGCGGCGGCATCTACACCAAAGCCGCTGATGTCGGCGCCGACCTCGCGGGTAAGGTTGTCGAGGACATCCCCGAAGACGACCCGAGGAACCCCGCCACGATCGCGGATAACGTAGGAGACAACGTCGGGGATGTCGCCGGTATGGGTTCCGACCTGTTCGGCTCATTCGCGGAAGCCACGTGCGCTGCACTGGTCGTCGCGTCCAACTCCGAAACCCTCATCGAGTCAGGCGGCTGGTCCGGCCTGATGTTCCCCGTCACCATCTCCGCGGGCGGCATTATCGTCTGCATGCTCTGTTCCTTCATGGCCACGAACATCATGCCCGTGAAGCACGAGGCTGATATCGAAACCGTGCTGAAGGTGCAGCTCGGGTTAACAACTCTTGTCCTGACCCCCGTGATCTACGCCCTCGCCGCGCTGTTCCTCCCGTCGTCGTTCTACCTCTCGCGCGTCTCGGACGCCACGATTGCGTTGAAGTTCACCCCCGTCAAAGCCTGGGCGTGTGTTATTTCCGGACTGTGGTCCGGGTGCCTCATCGGGTTCATCACCGAGTACTACACCTCGCACAGCTACGCCCCCGTGCGTGAGGTAGCGCAGTCGTGCGAAACCGGCGCCGCCACCAACATCATCTACGGGCTCGCGTTAGGGTACCGCTCAGCGATCCTCCCCGTGTCCCTCCTCGCGATCGTGGTGTACATCTCGTTCTGGCTCGGGGACATGTACGGCGTGGCGCTTGCCGCCCTAGGCATGCTCGCCAACCTCGCCACCTGCCTCGCCATCGACGTGTACGGCCCCATCTGCGACAACGCCGGTGGCATCGCTGAGATGTCCGAGCTCCCCGAGAACGTCAGGGACGTGACCGACGCCCTGGACGCCGCGGGCAACACCACCGCCGCGATCGGCAAGGGCTTCGCCATCGGCTCCGCGTGCCTCGTGGGCCTGGCGTTGTTCGGCGCCTTCGTCACGCGCTCCGGCCTCAACGCCGCGAGCGTGTCGCTCGTCTCGCCCCTGATCTTCGCCTCGCTCATCTTCGGCGCCATGATCCCGTACTGGTTCTCCGCGATGACCATGAAGTCCGTGGGCAAGGCCGCGAACGAAATGGTCAAGGAAGTCGCGAGACAATTCAGGGAGATCCCCGGTCTGTTAGAAGGCACCCCCGGGCACGCCCCCCCTGACCACGCCAGGTGCATCGCCATCTCCACCGACGCTTCGTTGCGCGAGATGGTCCCCCCCGCAATTCTCGTGATGACCACCCCCCTCCTGTTCGGCATCTTCCTCGGTGTCGACTCCGTCGCGGGTATGCTCGCCGGCGCCATCGTCTCGTCCATCCAGATGGCTATCTCCTCCTCCAACACCGGAGGCGCGTGGGACAACGCCAAGAAGTACGTGGAGAAGGGCAAGCTCTCCGTGGACGGCGTCGTGCAAGGTAAGGGTTCCGAAATCCACAAAGCCGCCGTTGTCGGCGACACCGTGGGTGACCCCCTGAAGGACACATCAGGGCCCGCGCTGAACATCGTCATGAAGCTCATGGCCATCCTCGCCCTCGTGTTCGCCGATTTCTTCGGCTCAATCAACTCGGGCAGAGGTCTGTTCGACCTGCCCCGTTAATCATTTTTTAAAGTGATTTTTTGAGTTGAGTGAAATTCAGAATGACGCTGTGAGCGTTTCAGAATTTCATACTGTAAGAGACGCGTGATTGAAGCCGTGAACGTTTGACGCCCGACATATCAAAGGCGTTGCGTTCACTCTTGAGTTGTAATACCCAAAACCGTCTCATAAAAAGTAAAAATAAACGCATTGGCATTGCGCTCTCGTCTTGCAAATCAATCTCGGGCTGTTTTCTTTGTTCACACTTCCCAATTGTACATTTATTTTTGCCACGTGTTGCACCACTTCTCCCTGCACCCCATCCCCGCGATGGGGTGTCGTCACAGGCGGGTGAAGAAAGCTGTGGCTGCTATTAACCGTGCAAAGGCGAGTGGCGACCGCGATGCCGTGCGACAGACGGTGGACAGGGCGAAGAGGTTGAACCCGGGACAGAGGGATTCAGAACGAGAACTACGCTCGCTGACAGGACATCGTTCCTCCGGCGCTGGAACCTCACGCCCCGTGCGACCGAGGAACGTAGACTCCGATGAAGACAGCGAGGACGATTTTTATGTGGGTATTCCGTGTGCGAGGAATACAGGATCTCCCACGGATCACGTGGAAACGCAGGAAACGGACCGTGTTCGGGATACCAATCATCATGGAATACCCGAAACGAAAAACAAAGTTTCACCGCCGACGCCGTCAATACAGGTGCTCATGCCAGACGGAGGGTCGTGCGTGGCTCGAAAGGATGAGGTAGTGAGATGATTGATGCGTTCATTGTATCGTATCGTTGTCAATATTGTGTACTATAGATGGGAAATCAATCAGGCTCTCGCTCACTTGTACGGTCGGGGGCATGAGATTTTATTTGCCTCGATTTTATTGCTTCTCGTCGTCGCCCCCCAAGATGTACGCCCCAATTATATGTAACCCTCGTCGTCCGACGATGAGTCCCCGCTCTCCACATCCGAAGCGACTTCGAACTCGGCCAGGTTTACTTGGTACCGCAAAATTCCCCCGATACCCCCGAACCCTTGAACGAACTGGGACCCTTCCTCCGAACGATCCGTCACAAACTCGAGCTGACACCCAAACTTTTTGTACTCGTTCGCCAGCCACTCCAACATCGACCCGGATTCGATCGATTCTAACTCCGCGCCAGTTTCCGAATCCTTGAAGTTCTTGTCATCTTTCTCTTGCTCAGGAGTAAGGTGGACGATGTGCTCCTCCCCTGTTGCTGAGTTCGACAAAACGTGCCTGTTGATCTCGAGGTTCTCCCACACGATCAAAGTTTCAACGGCGCCCATCTCCAGACACATGAGCGAATCCTTCACCCCGAAACAATACTTACCGCTGTCCTGCGCGATTTCGTCAAAGTACTTCCCGATCAGTTTCTTTTCCTTGACGAACTTAACGTTGCCTAACGTGTCCGCGGAGAGCTCGATGGCTTGGGAAAAGCCGTTTTCGCCGCCGTAGCTCACGTCGACGATCATCAAAATAATCGGCGTCAAGCGGATATCGAAAAGATCGGACTGCATGAGCTGGTTTTTGAAATCCGCGGACCCGGCCATGACTAATCCGTTGACGTTAGGGCGGTCATTAGTGATGAAGTGCTGGGTTGTGAGCTCAGCAATCTTTCGCACGTAGTTCTGGCGTTTTTCAAGGCGCAGGCGCGCAAAACGCAACGCGGATTGACCGCCTCTTCCGTGCTTCTTCGGAAGATCGACGCTCACTTTGTGAATCACCTCCCTGTGGTTCCCCGCCAACGTGCCGAACAAACACCCATGACCGTCCATCACCACGAACCCGTACTTGTTGTCTGATTGAAGCAGCTCGGATAACGCCTCGGTGTGGAACTTGTTGTCGCACATGTACAACGACGTGTTGATTGGCTTGAAGGGTTCGAAGTCAATGTTGAGTTTCTTCTCCTTGCCCTCGTCCGTGAGCACGGTGCCGCAGTAAATCAACAGGCCGTTTGGGGGGACGCTGTTGTACCTCTTCAGACGCGTCTGTGCGCTGCCGATGGCATCCAACACGGACTGCCTGTTGACTCGCGATTTAATGTTGGAAGCAGTACCGGCCTCATCCGTCAGCATCTTGTTCGTAAGATTGATCTGTCCTTTGGGGGGGATCACCAGGGAGATCATCGACGTGCCGTTGCCCCGCGCCTCCTCGAGGCCTTTCACGAGCTGCAGGTTGAAGAGGGGGGGGAAGGGTGAAAGAACACGTCAGCCAGGTGGTGGAGGATACGAAGGAAAGAAGAGGAGTAGCGGTTGCTTGTGCCTCGGCTGACATCTCATCAACGCGGGAAACAAACACCTTGAAAAGATAGACAAACGCCGCAATCGCGCGATGGTTTTTCTCCTCATCGGTACATACCTTGCGGATCTTCCACATCTCAATCTCCGCCTCATCCTGTTCCACTTCTATGCCGCTCATCGTAACGAGTGGTCTGCGTGCAGTGGACGGCGCACAGGAAAGAGAGCTGCGGGGGGGCGGGAAGGTGAGGTCTTGAGTCATTATTCATTTTTGCATCGAAAAGTGAACTTGGCGGCTGCAAGCTTGTTGCCCGGCAAACACCCTGATCAACATTTTCTGGCCTGATATCAAACCCCACCTGCTGGCATCTGTAGTCAGAGAGGGTCTCAGCACAATCTGGTTCGAACGACGGTGTTCAAAGTCAACAAATGTGGAATGTGCGAGTTTGATCTCGGACGCGCCACTTGGCCGCGCGTCTCGCCGCCCGTGTGCACGCCTCGAAGGCCAAGCGCACAGACCGGGAACGTTCATCACACAAAGCAGACATGCGCTGTGTTTGGTGGTTTCAACTCGCCCTCGTTCTCGCGGCGTTCTCGCCCACACAAGCCGCTTTTAGTGCGTTCAACTTTACAAATCCTGGAATACGAGCTAAATGGAATAGCATCGCGTCCTCGAGCGACGGCACCAGGGTCTTCGCCACTAACGAAGCGAACCCGTGGGTATCAGATGAAGGGCGGGCGCCAAACATCTGGACCTCCGTGGACTCGGGTGCGACTTGGCATCAAATCGGAAACCCCAACGCGGACAACGGCCTTGATACTTGGAAAGATTGGTGGGGCATCACTTGCTCCGGCGACGGCACCAAGGTCGCCGGTATTGTGCTCCGTGGAAACATCTGGACCTCCACGGACTCTGGCGCGACCTGGCGTGAAGTACTTCCCGGCGCGGACACTGGTATACGCAATATGGATAATTGGGGAAGCATCGTTTCCTCGAGCGACGGCACCAAACTCGCCGCCGTCGTCAACCAAGGAAACATATGGACATCTTCCAACAGTGGCGATTTCTGGACCGAAGTCATGCCCGGCGTGGCCACGGTACGAAAAGATGGTACGACATCGCCTCCTCCAGCGACGGCACTAAGCTCGCCGCCACTGTCAGTAGTGAAAACATCTGGACCTCAACCGACTCTGGCGCGACCTGGACCGAGCGAAGCCCCGGTGGGAGCGCGCAAAGATGGCACGGCATCGCCTCCTCGAGCGACGGCAAGAAGCTCGCCGCCGTCGTCAACCAAGGAAACATCTGGACCTCCCACGATTCAAGAGTCGTCTGGCGTGAGGTACTCCCCGGCGACGACACGAACATGTACAGTACGAAATTGTGGAACGACATCGCGAGCTCGAGCGACGGCGCCATACTCGCCGCCGTCGCCAAAAACGGCTTCGACGTCTCTACCGACTCTGGAGCCACTTGGGACCATATACCTGGCGCACCCACAAACGAGTGGCACAGAGTCGCTTCCTCGAGCGACGGGTACAAAATTTTGCCGATCATCTACGGAGCCTACATATATGCCCTGGACGCGTCCGCCATGTGCGACTGCTGCGAAGTGAAAATGAAAAGAATGGGAGTCAACGTGGAGCGCGAATGTGTCATGCCATAGTAGGGGAAAGTATTATAGAAGTGTATGCCATAAATAGTGTAAATAGCGGTGTAAATAGTCAGCAGCCAGTGTACAACTTACGCTAGAAGTCACTCCCGCTCACGAGCACCAGCGTCATCCCGGCTAAAATTATTAAAACGTACGGAAGCCGATTTTTTATATTTTCGTTGAAGAACAAAGCACCCGCAAGCACGCTTAACAAAATCCCGCTCCGTTTCGCCGCGATGGCGTACGACACGAACAAATGGTCTAGCGCTTTTAAATACGCAGTCATGGTGTACATCTCCAGGGCGGCTAACCCGAAGAGCAGGGGTATATTTTGCGTAAACTTTTTGAAGAGTTTCGAGACGCTTTGCGATTGCAATCGCAACCTTGTCACCGCCGCGGCGCTCAAAACCACCAACATGCAGAACCTCTGCACCGCGACGAACACGACTAAATCACCTCCACTCGCACTTTTACCCATTTTGTCCAAATCGCTGGTGAAGCTCCACAGAATCGCTACTAACAGCATCAGTCTTGAACCCGGTTCGTCAGGAAGCAACCAGGTGAAGCTTTCCGAAAACTTTTCGAACTTGTCGCGGAACCCGTCACGCTTTGATTTATGACCTTTCTGTTTGCTTTTCAGTTCAAACCTTCCGCCATCCGTATCGCTAACGGAACTCACCACGACGTTTGATAAATCGTTCGTGCTGCTCGCGCGGCTGTTCAACCCGCCGCTTACGGAACCCGCGCGAACGCCATTATTACTCTGTATTCCAATTCCAATACTTTGCGGATCTTCGCTCGCGCGTAGCCTGGAGAAACTCCCGCTGCTACTCAGTTCTAGTTTCTTTCTAGTTTCTTTCGAAAGCCCTTCGCTTGTTTTATCTTTATCTATTCGATCCTTCCCCCCCGCCGTGTTCAGGCCGTACGCGCCTGCAGTCATGATGATCACTCCGACTACGCCGTTCAAATCTGGTTGCTCCCCGAGCATAAAGTAGGACGTGACGAGCAATAGTGCCGGGGTAAACGCTAAATAAGGAACGGACAGACTCACCGGAGACAGCTGTAGCGCCCTTTGGAACAACAGGGAAGAGCCTGCTTTCAGCAACGCGCTAATCACGCCTATTGATAGTAACGTAGGGTCGTGGAAAAGGCCGTCGACCACCGTGCCGAGCTTGCCCAAAAAAAGGCACACGAAAAGCAGGATGAGCACATTCATCGTCTCCAGTAACGCGACCAACTCCACGTTGCTACTGAACTTCGAGGAACCGTACTGTGAGTGAGTGATTGGTTTGAAGAGGTGAGGAGATTGTTGTAAACAAGGTAACGATCGTCAGTGGTGTTGTCGTGTTTCGGTGAGACATTTGAGGTAGCGGGCTTTATGTCGTGGTGAAAGTCGATGAGATGATGCCGACATTGTTGATCGCATCACGCGGACCCTTGATGGATCCCTGAACCCGAAACCCTAAACCGTACCTTACGCAGCGTGTCCATGCATCCGCTGCTCGCAGCAGCGGAGAACGCCCATGCGTACCCCACGTACGTGTGCATGCCGCCCGACTCGCGCCACCGCGACTGATTGCCCGCGGCCCGAAGAGACGCCAAAACGTCGGAACTCCAAGAAACTCCAAAAATTTGTTTTGAAAAGTTGGCACACCACATCTGATGAGGAGCCGTTGCCGGCCCTCTCGACACAACGTGGGGCGCTGGGGCGCTTTGGCACGCGCGCTAAGCCTGCGATGGTCCCAGCGCGGCGTGGAGATGTCGCCCCCGTGGCCGGCCAAGGCAGTTTGCTCGGGTTCCTGCGCCGAGCGCCTCTAGTGACAGCCAACGACAATACGATTTTGGCGCCTGTGACCGAGGACGCGAGATGCGACCCCGTTGCCGGGGCCTCGACTGTGGAGAACCCGACCGCCGAGAACACGACCGTGCAGGACGACACGCCTGAAGAAACAGACCACTCTCATTCCAACGCATCTCGCAAACCTCCCGTTCGAATGGCGGACGCGTTGGAACGCATCGAGAGAAACATCAAACGGTGGCAAAACTTGTTCGTGAAGCTTGAAGAAACGAAAGTGAACGTCGCGGAGCGCGACGAGCTACGAGCGACACGCAACGCGATCGCGTACGCCACGCTTGTCGAACGGGCGTACCGGTACCGTACGGCTATGTATGCGGATTTGTTGTCAACCACGGATGACGAAAACCAAAGCGACGACGACGATGCTAATCATCGCGCAAAGAAAAGAGCATGCCTCAGAAACAAAAAACAAAATAAGCCGTGGTCTGTTTCCCTTTGCGACGCGCAACACGGTACCCTCGCCAGCACCTCCCAACTACGGTCTGATGCTTTCAACACAAACCTAAGCCGATTCCAAGAGCTCGGTGTCACTCATTTACCACGAGCTCGGCACGACACGACGGCGACGGCGGCGTACGGCGACCCCTGCGTTTCCGTGGTGTTTGACAAAACAGGAAAGAATTTAGTCACGGCGAGCGCGTCGGGGAACCTTTGCGTGTTGAGTTGTGACACGTTACGCGTTTCAAACGGCGAACAGTTCGAGCCAAGGTGGGTACGTCACGGCCTCGGGGATAGCGGTTCAGTTATGAGAACTTTAAGCTCGGTAGCGTGGGGAGGCGTGGACAGTACACAAGGTGGGGTGATCGCCACGACGTCGGGAGATTCCGATTTGGTGGAGATTTTAGACGCCAACGTGGGGCGACAGCAAAGAACAGTCACCACGGGGTCCAGGACTACCAGTGGAAGAGGTGCATTCGGAAGTATAAACACACTAGGAACATCATCCGGTGACGGTTCTGGTTTGTTGGACATTAACTTCGTGCCTAACACCGATGGAAGCTCGTTTGCGGCAGGCGGGCGGCGCGGGCGCGTGTATCTGTGGGACGCCCGGTGCACCAACACGCCGCGAGCCACTTTGTTTGTGCCCGGCGCTGGGGCGTCTCAAAAGGCCCCAGTGCACTGCGTACGCGTATCGGGCGATGGTCAGATGCTGCTAGCAGGCACTGGAGCGGGAGAGGCACACGTCTGGGATTTACGGGGCGGCTCTGGTTCACGTGAAGATGCCTCAGCGAAACGGTCGACGGCATTTTCAGTCGCGTCCCGAAAAACGACTTCGTTTCCCGTTTTGAAATCAGTTTGGGTCTCGGATATGTTAGTGGAAGCGAACGGCGGCGGTTTCGGCTCTGCGCATTCCAGACGTTCCGCCGTGCACTGGTGCGAGTTCGACCCGCATGACAACCGGCGTTTCGGGGTGCACATGGCGAACGGATGGTCGGGGGTGGTTGACCTGGTGAGTGCGGCGAGTGGACCAGTAGTAACACACGCGCACTGTCCACGTCCTCCGTATTCTTACGGCGAGGACGGCGGCGCGCCTGTTTTGGCGCCCGGCCTGTGCCCCTCCGCGCTTACACACAGGCGCACAGCTGGGTGGCTCACAGTGGGCGCTGGGGGTGCGAAGTGCGCGTCTGTCATAGTGGGGTGCCCGGGCACGTCGGGCATAAGGGTCCTGGACTTTGCGCCGACGCCGACCGCCAGGCGCTGGGTGCGAGGCGTGCACGAGTCCACGCTCGAAGCGGAGGAGAGGTTCGAACAGAAGCAGTTTGAGTTGAAAGCAAATGATGCATCAGCCCAGGGCTCCGTTGACTGGTACGTCCGCGGCGCCAGGGGTCAACTGTGGAGGGATGAACCTTTCAAAACAACTGGGCCGGTCATCGCGGTGGCGACGCACGACTCAATCGTCGACCGCGTGGTGGGCGGGAGTTGGAGTTCTTTAAGTTACTGCGGAACGTAGACTTATTAGTGACAGTATTAGGGACACTAATAACAGTATATTCGTAGCGACCATATCAACTCCTTACAAAAAATGCTATCTTCAACAACACGAGCTCTTCCCCTTCGCGTCGCTTCCCTCGCCTAGCTTCAGCCCTTTGCTTTTCCCGCCGCCAGTCGCGTCGTTCACGAGCCGCTTCACGCTCTCACGGGCGACACCTAAGAACGCGGACTCCACCCCATCGCCTGATTTCGCGCTAGTCTCGTAAAAAGGCACGCCGAAGGACTTTGCGAGTGCCTCTCCTTGTTCTTTCGAAATCACCCTATCCACCTCATCGCAGTCATTTTTATTCCCCACCAGCGCGATGTCGACTTTTTCGCTCGCGTGCTCTTTGATGTTCCCCATCCAGTTTTTTACGTTTTCGAACGAACGCAGATCGCAAATGTCGTACGTTAGAAGAATGCCCATAGCGCCTCTGTAATACGCGCTGGTTATCGTCCGGAATCGCTCCTGCCCTGCGGTGTCCCAGATTTGTAGTTTGACTCGTTTTGATTCCAACTCCACGGTTTTGACTTTGAAATCGATGCCGATCGTGGTTATGAATGAGTTTGTGAACTGGTCATCGGAGAATCGGAGGAGTAAACAGGACTTGCCCACGCCGCTGTCGCCGATTAAAAGCAGCTTGACTAAATGGTCGTACTTGGGGCGGGAGGACATCGTGGTGTTTTACTGTGTTCGTATCGTGTCTGGTTGAGGACTGTTGCGCTCCTAATACCTCCGTGGGCCGGTCGTCACAAACTCGCCCGCGCAGTGCCTAAAGAACGACTTCCAGATCTAGATGTAGATCGACCCGGTCGCGGTTCCCGTTCCCTAAACCGACCCACCACGCGTTCTTCACGACGTGGACGGTACGCGATGCGATCGACGGGAGACGTACGCGGTACTCTCGCGTGTCGTGTCGTGTCCGTGTCGCGCGTCCAGGTCTGCGCGGCAGCGAACGAACAGGCGAACGAAAAGGGCACGTGCCGAAAACAACGAATCCATTGTTGCCGCAGCGTGATGAGAAATCTTGTACTGGTCGACTGATACCTTTCGTTGCTTCACAAAAGCCACGACACTTTCGTTGTCACGTCAGCACGACCCACACGTCAACACCATGTTCACCGCGACATTGGCACGCCCTTCCACTTGCCTCGTGCCCGTTCCTAAACGCTTGGGTACCACAAAGCGCGCCTTTGCGCGCCCTTCCCTTGCCCGCCGCGCCATGGACAACAACGAGTCCTTCTCGCACAGCACTGAGTCTTCCGAGATAAAAACCGACGTGGCCGTGGGTATCGGGGGCTTCACCAGAACGGGCGGCGAAGATGTGATGGACCAAGCCAGGGTGGTTGACCCGTACGGCTTGATCCAGGACGTCATGACCTCCCCCGTCTCAACCCTAACCCCAGGGTTGGAGTTGGACGACCCTATTGTTCGGGAAACCTTGGAAAGGTACCACGGCGTCCCTGTCGTTTCGGTGGAAACAGGAGTCGTGACAGGCGTGCTTTCAAGAAGCGACCTACTCACTTTAAATGGCGAAACGCAATCCAGAACAGTGGGTGAGACCATGTCCTCCCCTCCCATCTGCGTCCGACCCAAAGCGCACGTCGCGGAAGCCGCGGGGATGATGCTTCAGCACAAAGTACACCGGCTTCCCGTTGTAGACGATCGAAACGTTCCCATCGGCGTCGCGACCCGCATGGACGTGTTCGAGCCCCTCATCGCGAAACGGGACGACATGATTGTGGACCAGCAAACACGCAGGTACTTATCGAGTGATGAGAGGGATGAGGGTGCTGAGGATATTGAGGCTTCCAGCCATACATACTCTCCGCATCTCCATCACTCCTTGAAATCCTCATCGACCCCGCACCGAATACGAGTCGCCGCCAAGCCGGCGACGAAGCCGTTCATCGCCCGACGAGACGCTCCGCTCACCGCTCTGTCCTCCAACCCTCGTGACGCTTCACCTTCCGCAGGGTACGCTGATACAGGTGAGACGGAAGAGGTGGAAAGACAAGCACGTATGAGAAAAAAGAAACTCGTGGAGGGGTTCGAGGAGGGTAAGGAGCTGGACGTCGACGCGGAGTAGAGACAGGCGAGAGGAATAAAAGAGACAGACATCGGGTTTAGGGACGGCGAGAAGCGCGGCTCGAACGCGCTTGCTAACAGATCATTACGAAATGGGACAAGCTCCTGTACATTGCGAAGCCTACAGTTTGGTGTTCTCCGTAATGTGTAAGAGATTCTCTCCATTTCGTCATTTAGTTTCCAAGCGCGGTCGAACGCGGTTCTCGCCGTCACCAAAGCAGAGTAGACAAAAAGCGATAAGAAAAAAAATGACATTGAGGAGCGGAGAGAAGAGTGTTCAAGCACTGTCTCATTAATTCATGACAAATTGAACGTGTACACTAGTACACGCTCTGCGAAGCCTGCTAGGTTGGTGTGCTTCGTAGAGCGTGTACTGCTGTACTTCGTTGTTCGATTTGTCGTGAAGATGATGAACACTCCTTGAACGAGCTTCTCTCCGTCTGAAAGAAAAATTGCATCAAACTTGTAAAAACGGGGTTAGGGACGGTAGAAGCGCGGCTCGAACGCGCTTTGAAACTTGAACTTGAAGAAGGCCACATTTCACGCTGCGAAGCCCCTAGGTTGGTGTGCTTCCTAGCGTAGAACGTGTTCTTCTCTAGGGATCAAGTTTCAAAGAAGGTTCGGCCGCGCGTCTCGCCGTCCCGAACTCATTAAAAAAAATCACAAAACGAAAACTTCAGACTGACTCTCGTTCTATCGTTTCCGCGCGAAAAATTCAGACTGTCACTTGTTCGAGACTTTCGTCACCTCGGCATGTAATGAGACGACGGCCTTGGCGGCTTTCACTCGCGCGGGCGCACCCCTCCGGACTCGGGCGAATCCGGCGCGTGGACCGGCCGGTAGAGTGGACAGGTGGTGTGCGCCGAGTGTGGAGGGTTCGCGAGCGTGTGTGTGTGCAGCGAGGCGGCGGAGGTGTTGGAGCCTTGGTCCGATCCTCTTTTTTTTGAGACTGGCGGGAGACCTTAGGGTGCTTTCTGCGTTCGGCAGACGCCGAGGGAGAGGGTAGACTGCACGTGCGTGTTCCATGTCCGCCACTATGGCGCATCCCTCCGCGGTGTTCCCATCGTCTATTGGACATGACACGCATGCGTTGCCTCAACACGTTGACGAACTATGGCAAGCCCACGAGCGACGTGTCGATCAGTGCGACGCGGAAACCACAATCGTACTGCACGAACCCGTGGACACTACTTTGGTGAAGTACCAGTGGGATTCGCGGCGCGGGCGGAACCTACACGTCGCGTGGCCCGCGAATACCCCCGAGCAAGAGACGTGGAAGAATCAGGTAACAACACTCGTAAGTGCACGAACGCCCTGGTCAACAAGAGACTCCATTCAAATCGACTCCATCCTCAAGGACGGGAAGGGAAGTCAAGCGGTGAGCGCGATGGATGGAAAAACTCATCCCCAAAACTCAAAACCAAAACTGTTTGTGAAATCGTTAAAAACCACACCTGACTATCGCACGGCGCAGGCGGTTGAGGCAACCGCACGGTGGCCTGACCTGTTGAAACGCGGCAAGACGCACAACAGGCTGAACAAATACGGCCCTGGAGTGGCGCCGCCTGGAACGAAGCTCACAGGGGCGCCGGACTGGGAGCGACGCGTCAATGAGGATGAGGACGAAACGAAATCAAACCAACGCGACGCGCGCATTCCAAAGAAAAACTCCATTCGCGTGACGCACGTTGCGTCGAGAGATGGATTAATTTTAGCGAAGCACCAGAGGGTCCAACGAGGCGCGTCGTTCCACGCGGCTTCGAAGAAAGATGCGAGGGTGGCAAGGACTATTATTAAAAACGCAGAGGCTGGAATGCCCTCGAAGAACGGACAACTCCCGGGTGTGGAGTGGAGGTGTTCGCACTTCGCAGTGCTCGCCGACAAAAAGTCGGGTGGAGCGTCGGAGTCGACGCTTGTAGGGACGGTCGAATCGAATGACTCATCACACCTACCCACACACCCTACGTACGGCATGCGCATAGACACTGAACACGGCTACGGGAGCGCGTCGCAGCAAGTGTCGAGGAGTAAATTCGACGCATGCGCAGACAACCCTTCGCGCCTCTCAACGCGACGGACGTTTCGGTCCACCCTGCCTTCCATCGAAACGCCGAGCACGAAAAACGTAAGCGCGGTGACGCTTCTTGGGGTTGCGAAACACGTTAGAGGGCAATCTACTGCTGCGATTTCGAGCACTTATTTGCATACTAATACATTAATGGGACCCCTACGAAAGCCTCCTCAAAAGCCTCGAATCGGGAAGGGAGGTGGCGGCCTTCCCGTGGATACACAAAAACTCGCGGCGCTTGAAGCGAAGACGAAAACGAAACGAGAGACTTTCGAAAAAACTTCTTCACAACCCTCCGGCGCCGCGCACGTCGCCGCGCACATCACTCGCCTCGGGGCTTTGAGCAAGACGTTCAACGACCGGCAATGGGCGATTGTCGGGAAGGGGGTGGCGGCAGCGAATATACGTATCAAAGACGAACGGTCGTGGGTCAAGGGGTGACATAGAGGTACTCTCATTGTAGTTCACATTTTTTCATAAAACGTTTCGGTTTCGTCGTTTTTCTTTCGGCTTTCGCGATCCCGAAATCTACCCGAAATCACAACGGGGCGCGATGGGGTCTGGTTCGCGCCACCGGCGGCGCGAGGAGGCTCTGAAAGCGGGGTTGCCCGATCCTGGGGCATCTGCGGATGCGGGCGACGCCGCAACACAAGAGCGCAGAGCGCACAAAGTACGTCAGCGTCTTCGCAGAACTGAGGAAAGACACGCTGGGGTTGAGGCGATTTTATCAAAGCTGACGATGCCCCCCGCGGATGAACTTGGGGCGTTCGCACGCGTCGAGGACGCCCCCGCATGGCGCGGCGGCAACCCCGCCCCAGTGGACTGGTCCAAAATGGATGTTTCGTGTGACCCCGCAACGATGGCACACGATGGCAACGAAGCCGCGATGAGGGGAGACACGGTTGGGGATTCTAATCCTGGAACCGATTACAAGATCAGGTACTCCGACTCGAAAAGCACTGCTGATTCCACGTTACCGCCGATGATGTCACTTCGCGCGCGACGTAAGCGGTGGCAAGTCGAGTCCTTCGCGTTGGTCCTAAGAGAGCTTTCGTTGACACGAACACAAAGCGACCCCCCTTTGACCGTGGTGGACTTCGGCGCGGGCAGCGGCGCGCTGGTGCTCCCGTTGGCTTTCTGTTTCCCAAAAATGCGTTTCGTCGCGGTTGAGATGAAACAGCGGAGCTGTGATTTGCTGATGCGGCGCGCGGCGGCGGCTAAGTTAAAAAACGTCACCCCGCGCGTCACCATGATTGAAAATTTCCACGACCCGTTCGACGTTGGCGTTGCGCTGCACGCGTGCGGCAACGCCACGGACCACGTGCTCGTCAAAAGCGTGCTAAACAAAGCGCACTTCGCCGTGTCGCCGTGCTGCATCGGCAAACTGAAGTTCTCAGTCAAGGGAGGGAACTCGTTCGGCGAGGAGGGGAAGGACTGGACGCGGGGGAGAGGGGACGTAGACAGGAACGTAGAGAATGCGCAGAAACCTGATGACATTCAAAACAAAGACATAAGTAAAGAGCGAGGCATTAATCCAGCAGGTTCTGTTCTGTGCGTCCAAATCACGCACCCCCGATCCTCCTGGATGTCAAAGCAACTCCCCGACTCCAACGACTTTTCCCTTCTCGCCTGTGCGGCAGACACCGGCCACGCGGGCGAGGGCGACAGCGCGGAGCGAATCGTGCAGATTGGAAGACGCGCGAAGGTGCACGTGGAGCTGGACAGGGCGCAAGCCGCCCGGGAACAAGGGTACGAAGTTGTGGCGGTGAGTATTATAGAAGGGGCCAACTCGCCGCCGAACAAAAATCACATGCTCATAGGTGCGCCTGGAAATAACGCGGCGTGGCTGGAAGGACTGCGACCTGTAACGAATAACGAATTATAGTTATTAGGGGGTTTATAGTATATTTATACTACTCATACGCACGCTTCACGTGCCTCATGTCTCCCCTCTAGCCCCTGCGTCATTACCCTCACGCGTTTAGAAGTTTCTGATTTTCCGACAGTCCACCTCAGCTTTTACTAAAATGTTTTGCGTAACGTAATCGCTCCTGACTCTTCGTCAGACCCCTACGACACCCCGCACGTCTCCGGGTTCGTTTCGGACCGACGCTGTCGCGTCGTGCGTCTGTTTGTGATTCGGGATGTCCTCCGGCGCGGCGTCCCCGGATGAGCGGTGGCGCACGGCTGGCGACGCGGTGGTGGGGAACCTTCGGGATTCGGGTACAACAAGGGGGTCGCTTTCCGATGTCGCGTCGGACGCCGCCGCCGCCGCGGGCCTATCCTTCGTCGCGTCCGTGAACAGACGCAAGTCCTTCTCCGCTGCGTTCGGGCAGCGGAGCTTGAGCAGTAAGCTGGAGGTTGTAGCTCCTGAGACGGTCTCAAGGAACTCACGACGGAGCTTGACAAAGATCAGCGTCGTGGATTCCAAGGATGATGCATCTAATATCAATCCCGATACCAACGACGTCAAGGTCGTGCAGGTCAGTGCGAACAACTTCCGTGTCACGTCGACGTGCAGCCATAACTACCTGTTGGAGCCCGTCGTCCCGTTCAAAGTGGACCAGTTCGTGAGGACGTTTTTGTACGAAGTGTGTCCTCCGTTTGTTAATTGGTACGTCGTGATGTTTGTTGAGATTTTGGTGTTTCGGCACACGGTGGAGGAAGCGCTGTGCTGTTCCTCTGCGCGAGGGTTCACGCCGTTGCCTGGTCCACTCGCACAGCTAGTGTCCCGGTTCGACCCACCCGACTCAACCGGGAACGTCGACGTCGTCATCTGGGGAATGTTCTGGATCCCGGTGTTCGCGGTTGCGTTTTCATCCGAAGTCCGAAGGTTCATCGAACCGCTGGAACTCCTGCCGTTTTCTATTCTACTCCTGTGCCGCGTATCAGTCATTTCGTGCAAGTACGCGCTGTTGCCGTCCTCGTACTGCGGAGACCAATCCGGCAAAATATACGGTGTCATCACGCAGGCGGATATGAACCGCACGTTGGTGGGCGGCGCGTGGCTCGATCCGAAGTTAGACGCACACAGAGATTTGTTGCGGCAGGACGTGGAAAACGCGTGTTTGGAAGCGGATGTGGACCTTTCTGATACTAAAATTGACGTGGGGAGCGTCGAGGCGGCGACGGTCGTAAGAGCACGCGCGGGTGGCGTTGGAAAACGGTCGGAGGAAAAAGTAGAGACTTCATCGACGGTCGTGAGCGGTAAGGAGCTTATCGCCGCCATCATAGATACACACATCGGGCAAGCCATTCCGACTTGGATGTTACTGTCGATGATGGTCGGCGGTATTGCGTTCGGCTTGGTTGGCCCGGTGTGCCGAGGCGTAGTGGGCGTCCGCATGTTCGGTGGAACATCTTTGAGCCAAGGCACCGCCGCGCTGATGTTCCTGTCCAGCACGTTTCTGTTTCTGAACAACATGGTCTTCACGCTTTCTTGCTATTGGAACTTCCACAGGCAGAAAAACGCGATCCGATGCTTGAACAACGTCATGCGGTTCCCGGGCGAGCCGATTACTAATTTGTTACCTCCAATGCCGAAAACAAAAAGCAAAAACGGTCCAAACCCGAACGCAAACAACGGTGGCAATGAGAATCGAAAAAAGTCTTCCGATGTTCCCCAAGAACACCCCTCAATGGTCGCCGCTCGTGTTGCCGCTTCAAGAGGCGCGGTCATTCTGGTGGACCTGAAGGACCCGCAAAGCTGTTTGTGCTGGTCCTTGGTTCGCCGAGCGTTACGCAGAGTCGGTTCTTCATGGGCGCGACGCATGAACTTATATTCCGTGGTGTTTTTAGTAGCAGCGTTCGTGTGCGCCGGGTCGCTGTTGCTGTTGTTTTACGGCGCAGACACGGTGACGCACCGCCTTGCAACCGCTGGCGCTTTGTTCTACCTCGCCGTCGTGATCTCAGCGCTGTGTTCGCTGACCGTGATGGAGGGAAGCGCGATTAACGATTTGGTGCCCACCGTTAGGACATATCTGAAACGCGAAGTCGTCGCAATCGCGGCGCAGCTGGCGGGGATGAGGGGGAATAACTCGAACGACAAAGAGGAACACGTACGTCGCACGGAACGCGAAGCTTTAACAGACGCGATGCGGCTTATCGAGCGCGTGGAGCAGTACGTCCATCTGGAGGAGGAGCACGCGCACCCCGTTGAGGTTTTTTACAGTGTGCCCGCCACGACTGCTGCTATTACGTTCACGGTAACCTCTCTGCTCTCCATGTTACTCATCGCAGCGCAACAGTGGTTCGAAATGACGAGAAGCGAAGGGTGGTCCTACGGGGGGGCGAGCGGAGAATTCAGAATAACCAACGCCGTCACAAACGCAAATGCCACGAGCTAGCTAGAAGGTTGTGTTATTATTTAGGTATGTTCAACTCATGCGTATCTACGTCTTCGATCGTTTCTTCCCTTTACACGACTTGCAGTTCTGTTTGTTTATCCCGTGAGGGCACCTGTTGCACGCTGTGCAGTTGCGTTTCAGCTTACCGTGGGGGCACCCGCTGCCCTCTACGTAGCTATATTTCAATTTGCCATGAGGGCACGGGTTGCACACCGCGCACTTGCTTTTCACCTTACCGTGAGGGCATGGGATGCACGCCGCGCAGTTCTGATTTACCTTCCCGTGGGGGCAGGGGGTGCACACCACGCAGCTGTATTTCACCTTCCCGTGGGGGCAGGGGTTGCACGCCGCGCACTGGCGTTTCAGCTTGCCGTGAGGGCAGGCGCTACACACTGCACAGTGTTGTTTCAGCTTGCCGTGAGGGCAGGGGTTGCACGCCGCGCAATTGTACTTTACCTTGCCGTATGGACACGGGCTGCACACCGCGCAGAGGGCTTTCTCCTTCCCGTGTGAGCATCGCTTCAGTCCCATCGCAGTACGCGTTTTGCAGAAACTCCAGCTCGCCGCTATCAATATCGCGTCACCGCCAAAAGTGCATTTCGATTGAGTCACCAACCTCAGGTGCCGGCCCTATCCTGACGAACCCACGTGGAAAGAGAACTTTGGTCAGCGACGATGGGAAGGAGAGGTAGACACGAGCTGAGGTTTGCTTGAAGAGTAGAGAAGCAAAACGAGACAGGTTGTTTCGCGAAGCCTTTCCGAGACGCCCCGGTATCTCTGGAGCGATCGGCTGTTTTTGTTTGCGAAATTTCGATGTGGCCCTCGTGTGTGGGCGCTGACGCGTGGAGGTCGCGCCGGCGCCGTATCTGTACCGAGGGCGCGTTTATAGTGGTGTGTAAAGAAACGTGACGAGTTGGGGAGAGAGATGGGTTGGGCGTACCACACAGGACCGAGATGCGCTCTTACGAATGAAACGAAATTTCGGTGGGAACGAAGGCAAATAAAAAACTCACCAAACTTTTCAGACCGTTCGTGCTCATTGGTCACCGCGCAGGATGGACATGGACTTGTCCAGGGAGTCCCCCGCCCCCGGCGCCGGGTCGATGGAGACGAAGATCCTCATCACAGTAGAGGTGTGCATGCGTTCCACTTCAACAGCGCGGCACGACGATATCCGAGACGCGGTCGTGACGTACCTGGAGGATGTGGGCAGCGTGATTTACACAGAAGGCGAACTTCCTATGCCCAGCGCGGAGGACGACCCGTACCTCCACGCGCACGTGGAAAGCGCACGCGTGAC
>TARA_B110000977_G_scaffold162566_1_pt1 | contig 28823 bp, 22 predicted proteins | sample TARA_B110000977 | Tara Oceans TARA_B110000977 (sample SAMEA4397798) | marine metagenome | biome: Polar Biome; feature: [SRF] surface water layer (ENVO:00010504); material: water (ENVO:00002006), including particulate matter (ENVO:01000060) such as... | depth 5 m | reverse complement strand
AAAACGTCCGGCTCGTGGTGACGAAGAGCGCGATAAGGTAAAAAAACAGCGTCGCGCCCATCAGCGTTTTGGAAAAGAAACCAAGCTCCTCCTCTTCCAGGCCTGGGCGAGTTGGGGGTGGAGGTATAGCTCGTCGCTTGGAGGTGTTATCCCCTGACTGATTATGATTAGACTGATTTCTCATAGCATCACTCGTATCAATCGTACGATTCGTTCCAGACTGATTACCCGTACCGCTGCTCAACTCGTTTTCGAACCTTTCTCTTTCTTTCGCGATGACATCTAAAGGGTCGCTTCGTTCCGTCCCCGCGAGCACACCTCGGCGCCATACGTAGGGCTGTTTTTTGCTATTCGTGCTGTCCTGTTCCGTCCGCGTTTCACGCCCTCCCCCATTCGCCTTTGATAAGTCCTCACTCATCCCCAAATTCCGTCTCGCTTCTAACGGCGTTTCGTTGAAGTCTGGGAAAAAGTCGGGTAACGTGTACTGGAATAATTCGATGTCTCGAAGCGTGATGCGGTACCTTCGGGTTGGGGGTTCATCAGACTGTGTATACATAGGATCCGTATCTCCAGTCTCTTCACGCGCATCACCCTTTTCGACCCTCCCCTCGCCACTTTCCATCGCCGCCCTCAACGTTTCACGCAACTGTTCGTTCGCATCGCCCGAACGTCCTGAAGTCGACGTGGCTTCGTCGTTTCGTTTGGCGAACACTTTGACGTGCCGGTGGAGCACACGGCGGTGAGGAAATCGAACGTGTTTGTCCACTACGCGCCTATGAACGCACCGCGGCGCCAACGCCAACGCGGGGAGCGTAGAGGACACCCCCAACATGGCCGGTGCGGCGAAGAGTGATTAGATCGATACGAGGATTGGATTAACATCTGTTTCTTACTAGAGTTCACGGCTCTTCGCGTGGGATTGAAAGAATCACACTCGCACTACGTCTACACTCTTATCCAAGCGTTATGTCTAGGAGGTACTCTGTAATGCGACGCGAGGAAGTACTCCTGCCAGCTGTGCGGCACCAGCCTGGTTAACATCTCTACCAACCAAGCATCCGGTCCGACTAAATACCTACCCGCCGGTTTCGTGGATTTGCATATTTTTATTACTACTTTTGCAACAGCCTTCGGATCCGTCCCATCCGCCTCCTCTGCGCGCATAATATCCGTGGCCCTCTTCGCGACCGGGTCATCATCGAAGCCCTGTGCTTTCCTCGCATTCAACATGCCAGGCTTCAAATCACCGGGTTCCACTAACGATACGTAAATTCCGTCGTTCCAAGTTTCCATTCTCAAACTATCGCTCCAAACCTGCGTCGCCGCTTTTGAAGCACTGTAAATTGATTGATAGGGGAGGCCTATCCGTCCTCCGATTGAACCGATGTTGATGATCCTTCCCACACAGCGCGCTTTTGAATTATTCCTTGAAGGCGCTTTTGAATTATTCGCATCCTCATTCTTCCCACCTTTCATCAACGCAAAGCAGTGCCTCACTACGCGGACGGCGCCGAAGAAATTGGTGTTCATCTGGTCAAGCGCGTCGTTCGCGTCAGTGTTCGCGGCGTGCGTCGCCACGACGCTCCCGGCGTTGTTCACCAAAACGTCCAATCGGCCGTGGCGGGCTTTTATAGAAGTGATGCATCGCGTCACAGACTGCTCGTCGTTGATATCTAATTGCAGCAAGGGTTGATTTTTTGTCGTCTCCCAATCCGTGACTCCAAGAGGTAGTTGCGTGTCATCAGATTCACTCGTCCCACCTCCGCTACTTCCATCGTCGACCCATCCTTTCCTTGACGTGCCGTACACCACCGCGTTCGGGAACTGTTGACGCATGGCGTCGACGATGCGTTTCCCTAGCCCCCCCGAAGCGCCGGTGACTAAAACGACTTTAACGTTGGAATCGTTCATGTACGCGCGTTCGCGTCGTCCTTTGGCACCGACCACGCGCATCGCAGTCACCAACAGAAAACACGGGAGGGCGGTGACGATTGCAGCCGCGAGCAAAACGCCGTGGGGCGAATCTTTGGTGATGCCCAGTTTGTTAACCGTGGTGTGGAAGTGCGGGTGGTCTGTAACGAGGCCCAGGACGTTACCGGGGAGCACAGAGGAGACCGCGGACGCGGCGGCTTTCAGGACCATCGAGACGCGCGTCAAGGAGTGAGTTTTTTTCGCTTGTGACTTTTTTATGTACAGTCCGAGAAACTACGACCTGTCTCACTCCTCCGCGCGCGTGTTGTTGAACCCCGATGCCGCCGCGGGAGGGCGACCCTGTGGCGTCACCAGCGATAGGTGCCACGAATCCTCCGAAAGATAAGAAAACCACGGAGGTTTCCTCAGACTTGACACAGGACGTGCGCGATTTTCTTTATCTGGATGAAAGTAATAATTCGGAATCTGATGACCCCGAGCTTCCATGCACGGGCCCTGTTCTGTCCCCCGCGTGGATCATGCAGTGCACTCAACACGCGTCACGCCTAGAGGAGCTCAGAGTGACGCACCAAAGATTATTATCAGAAACAAGAACCTCCTACGACACGCACAACTCATCAATAGAAACGAACGAATTGCTCACCAAAGAGACGGATTTGCTAAATTCGCTGTACGAGCGGTTGGAACAAACGCGACGCGACACGAACATCTTCACCTCCGTTGCGGAGAGTGACGAGAGCCGGTTCGGGCTAGAGAAGAGCTTACGCAGAGCGAAGGACGGCATGAACCTCGTGTTGGCAAAAAGTTTGAAAAAAAGAAACGCGAGCGACGTGAAATTGAATGACGCGAATGAAGAGTTGCGAGAGTTGGAAATTTCTGTGGACGAGTTGAATCGATCGTTTAACGAGACTGCGGAGGAACTTAAAGTGAAGTGCGAGGAACTAAAGGCGTTGCGAGGGGAATTAACAAAGGGTGAAGGGACGAATGTGGAAGGCGAAAACACGAGTGCTTCAAACCCAACCATAGATAGAAATAGAACCGGGATGTATCGTAGCACGGGGTAGCGGAGCGAAGTGTCAAATAAATTAAATAGTTGAAGAGAGCACGCCGCGCTGCTTTGGCAAAGCAGAGACTTCCCTGGGTATATGTTTTACTCGTATAAATCACAGCCACAACGACAAAGCTATCGTTCTCGCAACTCACTCAGGAACTCGTCACGGCGTGGGCGGTCGGTTCGCGTTGTCCATGATCACGAACCTGCCGGTCGCGCTTCCCTTGCCGTGGTCCACGCACGTACACGAGGCCGTCGTTTTGTAACACCAGCCAGTGATGTTTTTGTGGTACGCTTCGGTTACCGCATCCGTAGCTTTTTGAGGTCTCGCCGAACCGCGGGCAGCACCACAGCCAGGGCTTGCGTGGCAACGGCGCGGAGACTTTGATGTCGCCGTCGGACGAAAACGTCGCGTACGCCTTGCCGCCGACTAGATGCGACATCAAACACGAAACGCGTCTGCCGTTGACGCACATGTTGTTGTCGTCCTGAAACTCGAACGAGTAGAACCGGTTGGGCGGAAACAACTTAGTTTTCTAATAAAATCAAACGCTTCATTACTCATCAAACACCTTAACTGCTAAAGTACCTCCTCTCCCGTCCATAGCGCTAACAGCCTCCAGAGACCATACCAAATCAATCCTCCTGTTTTTTAAACGACCCCATTCCCTTGACCGTGGATCGCGCGAAATCAAGCGCCCCGCCTTCCCCCGTTTCAGCCCAGTCCGCCACAACCTGCGCCTCGTGCTTGACACCTTCCTCGTCTTTTCCAGTTTCTGAAATCTTAACGGCGTCAACGGAGAGTGCCGACGCGGCGACCAGCGCTGACGCAGCTATCTTGAACCTCCCGTCTTTCCTTTTTTTCATGGAAGACTCGTGCACCACGTACACGGCTTCGGGGTCGATTGCGGGGTCGATTGCGCCCGTCGCAGCACTCTGTAAATATCTGTTGTGCTTTTCGATATCTTCCTTCAAATTTTTCAACGTGAAGTAACCAGATTTGCACTTTGCGAACGCCGTCGCGAAATCGGTGAAGAACGAATAAGACAACGCCAACGCCACGGAAACAATCACGGTACCGTATTTCGTACGGAAACATATCGTACCAACACACGCGTTGTCCTTGGCAAATTGGTAGTCGCACTCGAAGGATTCGGGAAAGCAAATGCAGTGCGGTTGTTGTTCGAAGTAGCTCGGCGGCGGCGTGGCAACGCTTTGTTCCAGCGCGCACACTTCCTGGAACCCGCTTTCTGGGGAATACATCGACTGGTCCGTTGGCCAACACGAAGATAACAGCCCTATGCACCAGGCGAATATTCCCATTGATAGCGGATAAGTAATCAGCCGCCCGAGTTCCATTTCTGTTAGACGAACGCACGCCGTGGAAAATTTCTCAACGTCGATCATCGTTTGCATTCGGGAAACCTTTTCCCACAGCACCGTAAACGGAATTCGAACCGCCAGCACCACGAACGACTGAATAACCGCGAGGTAAGGCTCAAGGTCCTCAAGCGGACGCGACCTCTGCGTGGTGCACGTTTCGTAGCTCACGATTCCGGCGCGCAAGTGTTCGATGTCCATGTGGTCGGTTGTAGTGAGGGCGTTGAAGCACTGTGTTATTTCGCTCTCGCCGTTTGAATCGGAACAAAACTTTTCCTTCACCATCCGGCACGCCTGCGGGTCGCAGATCCGGTTCGTGGTGGACGTGAACTCCCACGCTGACGCGATCATGATGTTGATCTGTATGACTAATATGTGGACCATGATGAGCCCCCAGATCCGCTCATATCTGCTGAAAGGATCGTTCGAAGCGACCAAAAAACTGTTGATCACGATGTTACTCTTGGCGTAGAGGTACTTGATCGTCGCGAACGATTTCACATCACCTGATTCGATTGCTTTCTTGGTAAGGTTGTTCAGCGAGTATTGTGTGTCGCCTCCGAGGATTTCAATCTGCTTGCTCGCGCCCCGCTTTTCCAGCTCAGCTTTCAACGCGTCGAAGTAGGGAAGGAACTCTTTCAACGTTATCTTTTTGTCCGCGTTGATCGAATCGGATTTTTTAAACTCAGCGTCGATCGCGGCGTCAATCTTTTCAGACGCGACACCTTCGAAAAACCCCAGGGAGTTCAAAACAGTCAATAATTCACGTGCTTCCAGAACCCCATCTTTATTCGTATCCGCGTCAGAAAAAGCCTTCAAGGCTTGGTCGTGGTAAAACCCCGCAGGAATGTCGTGGACAGATTTGTTTTTTAATTTATCCTCAATTTCTTTCCCTTTCTTCACCGCTTGTTGGTACCACCAATCCAAAGCCCCCCCTATCGCTATTAACAGCACGCCAAACACGAAAATCGGTACGAACTCGTACTTCGTGGGTGCGTCCGGGTCGTATTCTTCAAAATCGCTTTCGGGTTTCAGGGGGAAGATCTGTGGGTTTTTGGAAAGATGTCAGTTTCTTGTATGGGCGATTTATAAAGTACAGTCTAAGCAGTGAAGGGCAACGCGTTAAAAGACGAGCAGGACTTTACGGGGATAAAAAACTTACCTCGGTGCAATCGGTGTACGTAACTGCCGTGTTATAAGGGTCAGAATACGATCGGACTATTATGTCCAATTGCAGATTGGAACTCTCCGGCCTCCGCGCCGCGCCGTCACAGTACTCACTAAGGTCCTCGGTCGCGGATTGCTTTTCGTATCCGAGTGTCCACATGTCACCCACCCCGCTTAACGGAGGCACACATAGGTCGTACGGCTCTTGCCCCGCCCCTTCAATAGACCACTCGCTCTCCATCTCACTCAACTCAAACGGGCCTGATGAAGCCTCGCCGGAATCCAACAGAGTCAGCTGCGTTAGGAACCACGTTTTCACCGTCCGCGTGTTGTGGTCGTATTGACACTTGAAGGTTTCGAAGGACAGGGGCGTGGAGGTGTCATACCAGCTACCTGATGAACTCGAGTCAGTGCTCTTCTCGAAAATCGTGAGCGTAGCGGTGCCGCCGTCGGACTCGAAGAACGTACCGGCGCGATGGAAGTCGTTTATGGTCGCGCGCAAGACAGCGCCTGTTGTGTAGTTGGTCAGAATCTCGCTGTTGAGCTGGGGGGTAATCTCAGGAGCTGCAATGCCTCCAGAAAACAACACTGTGAACTCCACTATCCCTCCATCCGGGGTATCCTCCACCCCCTCGCCGTCTTTGTACTCGCGGGAATACGCAAACGTGGCTCTTGGATTTCCATCCTCCGTCCTTTCAATGAGCACGACTGGGGGAAACGTCAGCCCGTTGAGTCGTGCCAGGTAATTCGCAGCCGAAATACTGTCAGCACCCGAAGAGTCCCCCTCCCACCGCGTCACTGCGTCGTTGTACTCGTGTAAAAACTCGAACGCCTCCCCCGCGGCGCCGCCAGGGACTGCGGCGTACCGGGCCGCGATTGTCCAGTAACTGGAGGCGATTCCGAGAATGACGCCTGATAACACCAAACCAAGGGCCGCGACGTGCGCGTATCGATACTTGGAATCCAACTTCATCGTGACTATGTACTCCTGACGAAGGTATCAACCGGTGACACGCGTCGTAGGAGTGTTACCCCGAGTTGTGCGCTGAGGTTAACGACCGAACAATTGTCGTCTAGACGACACCCTCGGAACTGTCGAAAGTCGACTTCGACGAGTGCGTGATCTGGTGTTTGTCCCTCGTTATGACGGTCTGTTGACGGTCTGTGGACTAGTTCCGCCATCCAAAATGGACGGCTGATTCTGTCATTGCTCGGGAGCCAAGTGGCGCCTCCTCATTCTTTCGGACGCCGGCTCGACACCCGTAAGGTTCTCTGCATCCAACAATGTCTCTCCGCAAGCTCGTCACGTCGTCCGCCACGGCGGTGTGTCGTGTTGGATCGCCCTTCATGGTAACTTCCCATACGCGCCCCTACTCTTCCAACGTCCTGATTCACATGGGCGGCACCGATCAGGGTGAGATTTTCAGCGACGCGCACAAAGCCATCTGCGGCACTGGGGGTGAGGTGAAGGAGTCAAGGTCGGTCCGCCTAGGAGGCCGCTTCAGCCAGATGTTCCTCGTGGCGAACGTGGAACCCGCGACCGTGGAACTCGCGTTGAAGGACTTCGGCCACGGCATCGACTACCTGAACGTGCAAGCCGCACGACAGACCACTCGGGACATGAAAGGCCCGTACTGTGCTACCTCGCCGTTGGTGCCGTTCGTGCGCCACGCCCGTTTAACAGTGCCGTGGAAGCGCGGCATCGTCGACGAAGTTACCGAGTTCTTGAACAAAAACGGCGTCACCGTGACGGATCTTGACGAGTACAGAGCGGGGAAGGACGTGGTGCTGGAGGGCTTTGCCCATCTCCCAACCGGCCTCGCGGAGTTTCCGCAGGTTTCGGAATCGGATTTGCTGCAATCGATGGAGCGCATGGGGGTCAAGGTGCTGGAGTTCGCCAAGGTCATCGGACAGGACCCGCCGAAGGAATGAGGGGGGTGCGCAGAGGTACAGTGAGTATTTAGCGTGATAATATTTTACACTCATCCGTCTATTCGCCATCGCAATTGGGGGTCTACTATTTTCGCGTCGAGTTCTTTCGCTTTCATTTCCAGAGACGCCATCACGTCTTCTCGAGTTTTTTCGATTGCGGCGTCCATCTCCCGTTCGAACAGAGAACGCTGCGCTATGCCACCAGGAACGACGATCGAATGGCCCTCCTCGTCGCTTGTCTCTGTTTCACCGCCACCCAGTAGTGCTTTGATTTCCTCCGCTACGGATGCAACGCTCGGCACCGGCGCGGCGTGCACGACCTCCCCGCCCTCGCCGTCACCATCCTCCATCAAATCAGCAGGGTCGGGACCAGTAAGCCATGATGTCAATTCTCCCATAGGGGCTATTAACCCCCCAATACCTCCACCAGTTCTTTTCCGAGTCCATCGCAGGGCTAGGAAATAATTATTTGAAGAAGTATCAATCGCAATCGTCCGCACAGTATTGACGCCAACTTTTTCATTACTCAACCCGTCTTCGAACCCGTACACTCCAGGCAACACCCGAGAGTCGATGTCGTCGATACCTGCGCCACCTGACGACGACATGAACGGGGGTGTTGCTATTTGCGACATTTTCGGACTGTATCGCGTGGGGTTTGATTTATAATCCGTCGCTACCCCGAAGGTGGAGACGTCGGGGGCGATGTTTTGCGCGAATCTCAAAGCGGAGACCACGTCTGTTTTGATGGGTTCCGCATCCGCCGCTATCCGTGCCACTGAAAATACCCCAGACGTCTCTTCTTCCGTGGCACCGAGTCGCAAAGCAGGAGTATCACCCGGAGTGGGAGGCGTTCCGTCGCCTTCCAGTTTCGGAGGTGAACATTCCTCCAATGCTTCGTACCCTTTGAGTTTATATGTCAGCGGCGAAATCGGTTTCAAAGTTGTGACCTCGTCCCAGCCGTTGATGGACGCCATGTCTTCACTTTTGATTGGAAGGCGAGTCGCGAAGACTGCTTCCCGCGTTTTCGGGAACAAACGAGGCTTGACTCGAATCGCGGGCCGGTCGTCGTTGCCCTCACCGATACAAGCCCCGAACCCTTCCCGTAACCCGTCCAACCTCGCCACGCCGAACCGCGCTTCTTCGTCCTCGACGAGTCGCGTGGAAACCCAGGTGTGAAGGGAGTCAGCGGTAGCGTGGGAAGCGTTAGCGGAAGCCGCAGTAATGTTGTTCGCCGCGTTGCCCTTCGCCCCCATCAGGTCCTTCGCGGCATAAGCCGACACTTTAGAAGCATCCCCCCCCGCCGCGAACAAATTCCGAACCCCCTTCAGCCGTTTCTCGCCCCTGTTCCGAATAATCACCCTTCGTCCCGCCTGTACGAACCGATCGAGCGCCTCCCGCCGCTTCGGCCAGTCGTCTGCGGACAAAGGGTTGAATTGGGGCGCTTGTAGTTGCGGCGAGTATGTCTGTGTAGAGGACTGTCTGCTTTCCTGTGTAGACTGCGTGGACACTGTCTCCGATTTTTCTTGAGTCATCAACTCAACGTAGTAGCTCGCCCCCACGGTAGTCGGTTCGCCTCGCGCCAACCTCGCCATCGCGGCGGACGCTTCGACGTACCGCAACGCTTGTTCCCTTTGTTTGCGTCGTCGGTGCGCGTTAAGTTGTTCGTCCTTTGAAAAAACGCTTTCACCCACCGCGACGCAGTCCGTCCACTCTTTTTCCCTTTCAAATGACACGACTCTGGAAAACTCCCTTTCAAAAAGAACAGCCTTGACGTCGTCGTCGAGATCGGGGTCGTCCAGCGCGGCCATGGTTTCGTTTTCGGATTTCGATCTGAACTTCGCGGCGGACACGACGGTTTTCAAAGCGTCTAAACCGGTCTGAAACGCCCTGGTTTGATCGGTACCGTTGTCAGAGTTGTGAGTTTGATCGCCAGGGTCATAATCAACACCATCACCATCATCCCTATCAAGCTTCCGTTCAACTTTGCTCGCCACTAGCAATTTCCGGAACGTCGCCGCCGCGGCGGAGGCTTTCATTTTGTTAATCGCGCCCGTCGCGGTGGCCATCGATTTTCGCAAAGTCACCGCCGACGCAACTTGTTTGTCCCGCAACTCGATCACCTTTTCAATATCCCGCATGCGCAGCTTTCCTTTCTTCTGGTTTAAAACCTTGATGAAATCGCTGCCTTTGCGAAGATGTTTTGGGACGAAAACGCCGTCGATGAGCTCCTCGTCCGAAGAGGTGTCGACGGTATTATTTGTTTCTTCTGGAGACGTACTCGTCGCGCGAATTAACTTTCGTCCCCTTGGACCTCGGGGGGGGGCGTTGCCTGACGGCCTGACGTTTACAAGACCCCCAGTGACGTTGACATCTCCATTCCTTCGTACCATCTCCTCCGCGACGTTCTTGTCGTACCCCGCCGCTCTCAACTCGAACTGCGCGAGAATGTTCTTCGCAGTTGAATTGTTCGAACTCTTTTGCGGCGTTGGAGGGCGCTGCACAGGTGGAGGCTGCGGACGTCTATTACTGGACCCGTACATGTAATCATACTCCGATTCGAATGAGAACGTGACCGGCTTATTATTTCCCCCAGACTGGTTGCTCAATGGCTTTTTAACCCCACTGGGGAACCCGGTACCCCGCACGGCGCACACAAAAGGTTTGGACCCGAATTGAGAAATGGATACGGAAATTTCGCACAGAGCGGTCGACGCGCTGCTCGGCGCGTAGGTAATGGTTACCGGCACAGAGCCTTGCGCCGGAACGATCCCGCTAGCCGGAGCTACTGTAAACTTGTCATTCGACATGTTTTTCGACTTTATAGTAACCTCAAACTCAAAGTTAATAGGAACCTTGCACGTGATGGTTTTCGTAATCGAATGCGTTTTTCCACATTCCCGCAATCCAAAATCAATCAAGTTCGGGAAAACAACTTCATTCATCACAGGATAGGCGTGAATCGGAACTACTATTCCAGGGGCGTTCTCTACGTGTAACAGGACACAGTCGTAGTAGTACCGCAACCCGTCATCTGGGTGGAACTCTATTGTGACGTATTCGCTCGCGCCCGCGGCTAGCTTCCCGGGTTTGTTTATATTTTTATTCAATCCATCTTTGGAAAAACCTAACTTGAAGAATTCCGTCGCCGGCGGTAACACGACTAACCTGTTGCTAATGGACCCTGTGTTCGTGACTTTAAACGTCTGCGTGTGTCGCTTGCCTAGTGTGAAGCCCCCGAAGTGCAGGACGTGTGGCGTGACTGCGAAAGCCCCGGTGATGTTGTCGTTTACGTCGGTATCGTCGCCGCGGCTCGTTCCCACTTTCTTGAATGACCTTCGCTCCAGTAACGTGTTTTTCTCAACCGCGATGGTTGCTAATGGGTTGGGGGGATCTGTAGACGCAACTAACTGCTCCATCGCGCTTGGGAGCGTGGAGCGGGGGGACATCGTAGGTGCACCGTGCGTATGGACGCACGCGTACAGAAAACCCGGCCAACCCCAATCCTAACGCACTCACCCGACACGCGCACCAAGACGCCAAGACTTTCACCCAATCAATGCTTTCGGTGCTATTCACGTTGACCGTCAATCCGCCAGTCCACACCAATCGCCCGGTCAACCCTACGCTGATCCCTCTAGATTCACCCAACGATCGACCCGGTCACGCACCGGCGTCGTACGTCACTCGGGTCGCCGCCCGGCGCCGGCGTCTCTGCGCGGGAACGCCCCGACTTGATGCCAAACTGAGCATCTCATCAACGGCAGCAAGAAATTCTGACGCGCCAAAATGTTTGCGAATCAGGTTTCAGATCAACGCGGAGCAGAGCTCGCGGCACCGGTGTGGGGTTGGAGCGTACGGGTTTGGGTTATACATCCGTGTGTAGTTGAGACGTACTGCGATGAAGGTTTCTGTGACGGAAAAAGCGTACGTCAAATTGGTGCTTCACGCGTTGAAGCACCCTACGCGGGATGTGTTTGGCTGTTTAGTCGGCCGCGAGGGTTCCAATGGGGACTTGCAGGTCACGGACGCGTTACCCATGGTGCACAGCACGCTCGCCGTCACCCCTACAGTGGAAATCGCGCTTGAGCAGTTTTCCATACACGCAGAGCTCACAGGAGGACTGTTTTTAATAGGCGTGTACGTGGCAAACGAGCGGCTTGGGGATGTGGGGGTTGGGCAAAATGTGCAAAGGGTCGCGGACACGGTCAAGGCAAACGCGCCCAATCGAAACGCGTGCGTGTTCGTCGTGGACGCTGAAAAGCTAAAGGAAGCGCTTGACGGGAATGGTGGAGGTCCCAATGGAGTGTTACAGATGTACCGAAAAGAAGGAGAGGGTGTTATGTGGGAACGCACGGGAGGCCAGTCTGGAAGTATCGCGGTCGACGGAAACGCATCAGAAACTTTAAAAAAGACTGCGAGTAACTCGGAAAACGTAAAAAAACTAGTCGACTTCGACGACCATTTAGACGACCCCGGGTTGGACTGGAGGAATCATGGGTTGGATGCGGTGGTGGAGAAAGGCGTGTGAACATATATTCGTCAGGGTGTTTACCTATCAAGTGTTTGTACTGTTGTCACGTCGCTCGTACGCATCATACGCTTTCTTCTTTTTCCATCCGCTTCGCGTGTTTTCAGGCACACAACATTTTCGCCAGCCGTTTTCCGACATCAACTTTTCATAGCGTTATGCAAATATCCCATCGCCCCATCGCACTTCCACCCGCGCGTCCGTACACGCATACTCTCTTCCCCTCTTCAAAATGAGCGACAAGGTCGCTAAAGGCCAGTGCTACTGCGGCGCCGTGACCGTGACGTGCGTCGGGGACCCTGCCGTCGTGGCGGTTTGCCACTGCCAATCGTGCAGGCGTTGGGGGAGTATCAATCTCGCGACGCTGTACCCCCAGGCCGCTGTGACTGTTACCGGCGAGGTCGTGGAGTACACCAACACCCCCCCGGAGGGCAAGGAACAAGGCAGTTTCCGGAAAACGTGCGCCAAGTGCAGAAGCAACGTCCTGAACGACCACCCTGGGATGGGCTTGACCGATATCGTTTCTGGCATCTTGGATGTGCCTTTCGAGCCTAAATTTCACATCAACTACCAAGAAAAGACCTGGTCCGTGAAAGACGGCCTTCCCAAGTTCAAGGACATGCCCGCGGAGCTCGGGGGGTCAGGCGAGACGCTGGAAGAATAAAAGATAGGCATTTCTGCGCACATCTTCCAGAAAAGACAAAGTGAGCGACATGTAGTTACTTTCGTTGTATCAATGTGCCGATGTCATTTTCTCACTCAAGCTCTTCTCAATCGCCACCGCCTCGCCGCCCGAAAATAAATTTACTTATCCAGTCGGCCACGAACATCGTGCTTCACTCGCCTCCGCGTCTCACCACTCCAGCCGCGATGTTCGCCGCCGCCGTGTCAACGCCCGTGGTGTGTACGTGTGTGAAAGGGCGAAGCGTGGGTGAACGCAACGCCTCGATCACCCGCAGCAAGGGACGATCACCATGCATACCACTAATCACCATGCATACCTCTAATCAAAACTCCCGGCGACGTGTTTCCCTGCGCGCGGGGAGTGATGACCCTCCGCCCCTGTCCCCCATCGAGCAACGCGAGCAGCAAGTGAAAGGCCGACGCGGCAAGGCAAAGGAAGGGTACTTCGATTCGTACCCCACAAAACCCTCGGATGAACCGCAAGGGCTGTGGGAAACGGATCCCGCGGCGTGGGACGCCAAGCCTGCGTTCGAAAAAGCGTGGAGCGCCTGGTCGGGCGAACCCGGGATGATGTTCTGGATGAACAAAGGGAGTTACTGGGGCGCGGGAGGGTTGGCGTTTATTTGGGTACTGTTCCGGCTAGTGGGACCGGCGTTAGGGCTGTACCAGCTGAACTGATGGAGAGGTTGTGTAGGTATATAGTCTGACGGTATGATCGTGATGATGGGACGTGCGAAAAAATGTGATTACTATTTTACATTCTACGACACCGAGTGTTTCCTTCCCCCATGCCTACTCCCCTACGAGTTTTTGAATCTCGATCGCCCACCTGTTCGCGGTGACGGCGCCGTCCACGCGGCAGCGCACTTCTCTGCCAAACTCTACGAACGATTTGGATCCTTCCAATATCGAAACGACGAAAGCCGAGCGCCCGCTGTTTTCCTCGAACACGGTTTTTACGCAATCGACGTCGCGGTGCGGCACTCTCCGTGTAACCCCCGTCAGCGTGTCCTGAAATGTAACACCCCGGAACACCTTGCTCGGTGTGGAGGGTGTTACAGATAAACCACCTTCAACGCAGTGCCACACCACACTCGATGACCATTTGTTGGTAGGGCAATTAGTCTCCCCCCCGACCCAGCGCGTTTCAAACAACGCTAAATTGGTTTCGGATTTTTTCGAGTTTGAGGTTCCAACATCGATTTCCCGGACCGCCTCTAATTCGCGCCTGGCGTTCGTGAGCTCTTCCCACAGCGCGCCCATGCGTCGTACCTGCGCCCTGGCTAACAACAGCTCCTCTTCCGTCGCCGCGTTCTTTCTTTGCTGTTCGCGAAGTTTAGTAGCCGCGTCTTCCGTGAGCCTGGCTTGTTCTTTTAATTGGAGGTTGTAGCGCGAGACTAAACCTTTCAACAGTTCGGGGTCGGAGTGACCTTGGGTTTCGCATGGTGACCCCTTGAGAAGTATTTCCGGGGTTTGCGCTAGCAGCGCGGCGGTGTCTCTGCGTACTTTGCGAGCCTCCGCGGTTTCAAGGGGAGACTCGGAGGTAGACCCTGATTCCTGAGTTGAATCGCGCGACGTCGTTTGTTTCGTGGAAATCGAAACCGGAGTCGCGAACGAAAAAGTTTCTTCCGAGACTTCCGTGGATTCCGTTCGAGGCCCAGGTGAGTTCGAAACTGTCGATTCAGCATCAACCGTAGATGTTTTAGTATCAACGGTGCCAACGAGGCTTTCAGAGTGCGTATCAGCGTCCCTTTCACCGGTATCAACGTCTGTTTTAGTACCATGTTCGCCTTTCAAATCTATCCTCTCTGCTGCTTCGATTTTCTGGCGCGCGCTGAGAAACGCGGTGGGCGGGTTGCGGCGCAACGTGAGGGACCGTCTGCTTTGGCCACTATTCGCGCTTCCTGTAGACGACGTATCAGATGCGGAAGATGTGCATTCAGAGTATACTCCTGGCAAACTTTCCGAGCACGTAGTATTCGAAGCAAATGACACGGTTGACTGCTGCGAAGCTTTTCCATCATCCTCGAGAGAACGTTCCGTGATTGCGCCTTGTCGGTCATCAAATATTCCAATCCCCAAACACCCCTCCATCGCTTTCGCCGTGTCGAACGCGTTGCTGTAGCAGTTCAGGCACACCCTAGCTGCAATTGCACTTTTGTTTTTGAAACTAATCACCGGCTTTGCGGTTTTGGGGTTCAACAGGAGTCGGGCGTCAACGCATCGCTTGCAGAAGACGTTGCCGCACGAACGACAGTGGTGTCGTCGCGTGACGACGGAAAAAGGCGTATCGCACGTTGGTTCAGCGCACCGCTTCGCGTCGCGATCGGGGACCCAGTGCTGGCGCGTGATTAACCTGTCCCCGTTTCGGGCGAATTTGGCGGTTTTTTTCGTCTCACTCACGGCTTTGTTGTCCTTCGATCTCCTCGGTCTACCTTTCCTGAAAAACAGCGCATCCGCATCGTGAAACGTCGTCCCCGGGAGGCTAGATTCGGGACTCGTGTTCTCAACGGGAACGTCTCCTTCCGGGACGTTCTCTGGTTCCCGGGCCACTGGAGACGCGTCCGGGGTATCGGGTGACGCAGGGGTTAACGATTCGGGGATTGGTTCAGCGTCCCCCAGCGTCCCGAGAACGCGCTTCGTCTCTGGGGTTTCAGTCTCGGGACGTCCCGGGGACGCCGAGACGACGTCCCCGAAACCATTAACGGCTTTCGTCCCCGGGGACGGCGCGGTGCCCGCAGGGGCTTCAGGGATCGCCCGTGTCGTCGCGACCGTCATCACACGCGTCTGTGGTGCACCCATATTGCAATGCACAGCTGTGCGTACAACTATGCGCTCGACAGCTGTGCTTGCACCTCTCCCAAGTGGCTCTCTCAAGTTCCCCTCACGTTTTCAGTTCGTGTTTTGTTTCGTCCGAGATTTTGGGAAACGTCTTTTCGTTTCCCGTAACGCTTGGACGAGCCGATTTGAGGTGACGCATCACTGTTGATCGCGCGCATGTCCTCCGCGATGCACGGTGAGGCACTTCCCGGCCTTCCAACGCACATGGTTGTCACGCACCTGTTGAAATTTCTGGACGACCCAGCGGACCTCGCAAGGCTCGAATGCGTGAGTCGCGGGGCACGCGACGCGGTGGCAACGACCGGACGGGAGGTGGCCGAACTAGAGGAGACTGATGCCGCGCAGCTCGGATGCTTAAGCGCGCTGCGAAGGCTGGAACGGCGAGGGCTTCTGGATAAGAAACACTTCTGCACAGTGGCGGCTAGATGCGGAAACATCGAGTCTTTGCAGTGGGCGCGCGATATCGCCCATGGGATGCCCAGATGCCCGTGGGATAAGTATACGTGTGCCAGCGCGGCGAGGGGCGGACATCTCGAGGTCCTGAAATGGCTGCGGTACAAAAATTGCCCTTGGGGCGAGACGAGCGCGGCTGCGGCTACCCGTCCAGAGGTTGAAATAATCGAGTGGGTGCACACGAACGGCTGCCCATGGAGCGACGATACCTGTTCAAACGCGGCAGGATGCGGGAACCTCGAGGTGCTAAAGTATGCACGAAAACACTTCTGCCCGTGGAACGAGCGGACATGCCATTCCGCGGCGTGGGGCGGACACCTCGATGTTTTGGTATGGGCGCATGAGAATGAAGCACCTTGGGATATGGCCACGAGTAGGTGTGCGTCGGAGAACGGACAGCTGGACGTGCTGAAGTGGCTTCGCGCGAAAAGGTGCCCGTGGGACGATAGGATGTGCGATTACGCGGCTAAAGGCGGACACCTCGAGGTGCTGAAATGGTTGCGCTCGACCAGATACCCATGGGACAAGTGGACGTTCGGGTGGGCGGTGAGGGCGGAAACCTCACGAGGGGCGGACACCCCGATGTGCTGAAGTGGGCGCACGCAAACGGCTGCCCGTGGGATAGGGAATATTGCGCAGGGATGATAGCCGAAAACATCGAAGAAATGAATGTGGCGCGCAATACTCCGAGTTTTTGTTTGTCGACTACGACGGTAGGGAATTCGGAAGGTTCCGCGAGATGGCACGCCTGTCGGCGGCGAATAGGTATTCCGGACAAGAAGAGGTATACGACTGGTTGATTGCCCAATAGAGTTAAATATATTTTTGTAATTGACAAGTCCTTCCCGCAACTACGGAAAGTCAGACCCCCTCCTTAGCACGCGTCGTCGCTGAGTTCCACTTCATTTTCCAGAATCTGCTCAAGGTTCTGTCGCTTGCGAATAAGGTGCATCACCCCGTCCTTCCCTTTCATCACCTCCGGCGCTTCCGGGAACGAGTTGTAGTTCTTGGAAGACATGCCCGCGCAGTAGGCCCCAGCGCCTTCCACCACAAGAATGTCCCCTTGTTCCAACTCCCCCATCTCGCGCTCCGCGATTTCCTCCGCGTCGTCCGGCCCGGGGGTCATCAAGTCGCCGGACTCGCAGCAGTGCCCGACGACGACGTACCTGGAGGTGGATTTTGGTGAGGTGCCGTCGGCGGACACCGCGACTAACGGGTGTTGCGCGGCGTACAAACTCGGTCGCAAAACCTCCGTCATCCCGGCGTCCAGTTTCAAAAACGTGTGCCCCGCGTCTGTGCCAGTTGTAACCTTGTCCTGCACCGTGGTGACGATGGAACAGCTGTTCGCGAGTAAAAACGTCCCGGGTTCGATTTCCAATTGAAGCTCGGTACCGGTTTCCTTGGCGTACGCTTCGAACAGCTCTTTAACAGGCGCGCCGACCACTTGCAGGTCGGTTGACTTTTCATACGCCATGCGCCCGACCTTGTACCCGCCGCCCAGGTTCAAAGTTTTGACTGTAGGGAACTGTTTGCACAAATCGAGGGACATGCCAGAAGTCTTGTTCCACACCGCGGGGTCACTGCCACTTCCGATGTGCGTGTGGATGCGTTCGATGTTGAGCTCGTATTTTTCGCAAATCGCCTTCACATCTGGTAGCAATTCGTGCCAGATCCCGAACGACGAGCTCGGACCGCCGACGTTGGTCTTCCCGGTACCGCCGCTCCCCAACCCGGGGTTGAACCTTAACCCGATGTTGCCGCCAGGAAACGCCTTGCCGAACGCCTCGAGCTGCGACAACGAACACGCGTTTACCTTTAATCCCTTCTTCACTAGCTCTTCGAAGAAATCGGGAAACTCTTGCGTCGATAATGAGATATCGGAGTACTCGAAGCCCGCTTTGACCGCTCGGTACACTTCATAACCGGACGAAGCGTCGATGTTCAGTCCCTTTTTCCTAAACACTTTCAGGATCGCAGCGTTGGGGCTCGCCTTCATCGCGTAGCGGACGGTTAATCCAAACGCGTTGGGGAACGCTAATGCTTTCTCGGCTTGCTCTTCCAATCTCTTAAGATCATACACGTAGGTTGGGGTGCCGAACGCGTCCCGCACGGCTTTCGCTTCCGCGGGTTCGAGGAACTGGAGCTGCTCGATGTCGCCAGCATAGGTGACCGTGGAAACACCGTGAGTGGCGCGGGTAGGCTTGGCGGAGACAACTCGCGTGCGCTTCTGCGATTTGGCGGCTGCTGATCGCACGGCGACGGCACGAACAGAGACGAGGGAAGCAGTGACAGCGGACATCGAGACTGGGGTGACGATAGCGAACTGTCAAATAGGTCGAGGCGACGCCGTCGGACCGGTGACGAGGAACGCGTGGGGCGCTGCTCGGTGTGGCCGCGTTCGACGGGGGCGATTGGATGACAAACGACTTGGTATCGGCTTTTTCGTCCAACGACGGTTCGTGAAAAAAGACTGATGACGTGTTCGTCCTATCCATCGTACCACAACTCCGTGCGCTTCGTTTGCCCCCTTCAAATGGCGACGTCACTTCGCACGGTGTCGTGTACGTCACGCGTGGACACGTCTTCGGCGGCGCGTAGCGCGAGGAAGTGCACAACTGCGTCACGTTCGACTTCGCCATGTTCACGAAAAGCGCGACGAAATCAAACACACGTCACCACACGCCGAGTGACCGTGACCGCTGCGACACCCACGGATGCTCCGACTAGTACGAGTAGCTTCGAACGAGAAGCAGCTTCAACGAGCAGCACGAGCAGCACGATGTCCGTTGAAACCAACGCGTACCAACCATCTCAGACCGAGTTCACCCCCCAACTGCAACTGGGTCCCACATTTGCATCTCTAACGATTTTCATCGCATTCGCGGTGGTCAACAGGCGCGTCGCGGCGGCGGTGGACCGACGAAAGGACCGGGAAGACGCTGAGGAGAATTTACGACAAGCGAAATTACGATCACTGGACGGTTCAGCTGACTTCGACGAAGTGGAATCCTTTGGAGATGCTTTGGAAAACGCGCGCGCGGCGGAGGCGGAGGCGCGGGAGGTTTTAGCGTTCCTAGGTGCGGACGTCCGAGTCCGCATGCCCCAGCCCCTCGGCAAGCCCATTTCCAAGGTGGAAGCAGAGGAAAAGAGAGTGGCGGAGGATATCGCGAAGCGAAGGGAACATAAGAATGGCGGTAACAGCGGTGTTGAAGAAAATAACAAGAGGAAACCAGTCGACGCGAACGGCGAGCCGCTACCTGCCAAGCCCCCGATGTGGATGACCGCTACAGTCGGGTTCGTTTTGTTGATTTTAACCTGGAGCGCTACTGGTCTGCTGTTTTCGCCCGACCCCGCGGTGGGACCTGCGCTCTCGTCGGAACAAGTCAACGAACAAATGGCCATGCGAGGGTACTACCTTGGTAAGTACAAATAGGCGAGGTATTACTGGTAGTAAGATGATAGGTGTAGAAAATCAATTTCTACTTTCACTAATAAACTAGGCTACTCTACTTTCTCGTAAATCACCACTCGTCGCGTCATGCATTTGAACTCCTGCGCGCACGTGCATATTAACCGCAACGAGGGGTGCGACGCTTGCGTGTCATCGGAATCTACATCTGTATTTTCTCGTCTCAGTTTCCTTGACACTAAATCAGACCCGGCGTCACCGTTGAAAAATTCTTGCTCGCCCTCGTCCTTCGACCAATGCGTCGGGGATAAAAACACGATCCGCCCGCCAATGGCCAATCCGTTATTATCACCCGCAAACTCAAACACAGGGTCCATAAAATTTGCAGTCGCGTTTGACATATCAACCGCGTCCACGACCAACGCGTCTTTTGAATTCGTAACCGCGATTCGCGGCGCTCGTAAGCCGTACGGAGGGTCGCACACGATTGAATCGACTTTGAAGTTTATATTTTTTGAGCAGTTTTTTCGCATCGGTAACGAAAACACGTTCCCCGTTATGATTTCGATTTTATCCAGGTGACGATTCGTATTAGATGCCGAATCATCCACCACGGGTGTTACGTCAATGCCAATCGCGGTTGGCGCGCCTAGCACTAGCACTGGTAATAATAAACCGCCTGTGCCGCAGAACGGGTCTAGCACTAATTTAGAGTTGGTTATTTGGCAAAGGTTCGTTAACGCCGCCGCTAACGCGGGCGTGGGGGGCGCCGCTTTGTATGACGACGTTTGGGGTTTATTAAACCCTGAAACGTTTGACATCGGCGCACACTGCTTGACAAATGCAATCGCTGACTCCGGGTGTGTGGGCTTGGTGACACAGAACGTTTTCCGGTGTTCGTACCACAGTACGCAAACGTGTGGTCTCTTTTTTATTATTTTATCGTCGCTCGAGTTTGTATTTTTTCCATTCATGTTTTCCCGCCCTCCGCACCCGTTCGTTTCGTCGTCATTGTTTGGATCGAAATACGTACCTTTTAAAATCGCTTGCAAGAACTGCTTACGTCGTTTCGCGCCGTAATTCTGTAACGGGTTACAACTCGTCGTGCTTTCGCCGGGAAATTGCAGTAACAACGCGTGCGGACGCGTGGCGGGTTCTGATTCACTGAATGCATTTATTTCGTGACACCCGAGAATGGCTTGACGCACCTCCCCCGCATCCCTCCCTTCGCAAATAATCTCGTGTAACGTGCCTGTGACGAGCCGCTTGCCGATTTCCGTTGCGGTGGTTTCCGCGAGTTGCGTTTTGATTGCAACCGGGCCGATGGCGTGCCTCAAACGAACACGGGCCTGCTCCACCTCTGCCGAATCTCCCAGGGGGCAAATCGAAATCTCGCCTTCGTTTGGACAGAACAGCCTGTACAGCGCCAAAAATTCCTCAACGGCGAAATCTCCGAGGGGACCGGACCAAGGTCGCGCTATAGCATGACACCCTTCCGTACTGGGGCACAGGAGGTGTTCGCGCATGGAAACCTGGGAGGGCGGGGAAGGAGTAGGGATTTGATAACGCTTTTTCGAGAGTCAGAAAAACCAAAAAACTTTTTCGTCGGCGCCCTGATACATTTTCAATCCGCCTCGCCAACCGCCTGGCACTTCACGCACGCGCGGGCGCAAACATGCTGTGCGCGAGTTTCGCGGCACCGGCGGTGGGTCCACCGGTGCGAGTGATACGTAGCGATCGGGCCAAAAAACCCCGGAGGGTCGAGACTATTTGCTCTGTAGACGATGGACGCAATCATCATAAATCGAACACCTCTCCCGAAAACCAAGTGGACGATCGCTTGGTCACTGAAGGCGTGCTTTTGAGCCGACGTCTTGGGTTAGTCGCTGGAACATCCGCGTTATTAACCCTTGAAACGTTCGGGTTAGCCCCTCCAAGCGCACAATCAAAACTCACCCTGGAATACGACGGCATCCCTCAAGTGGCGTACGCGTTCGACGCCACGCTGGAGGTTGTCGCGTTGCGAAATTCCGTCCCGAGCCAATGGGAAAACGAGTTTAACAAATTTACGAGAAAAGGGAAGGTGAGATTAAGCACGGCGGCGACACCGAAGGATGTGTTTGGGGACTTGAAGAAAGCGTCAGTCCGGTTGAATGGAATAGGGGGTACCGGGTATCTGCCTCCTCCTGGGCTCCCTGGCCCTAATGGGTTCGCCCCCCTTACTCCCGCACAAATGAAAGAAATGCAAAATTCCAAGAAACAAAAATCGAAAAAGAAAGACGGCAAGACGAAAATTGCGAAGGCCGATTTGGTGAGCCTTGGAGATGAGTTCTTAGCGCCCGCGATTGCGTCTGGGTTGATTTTACCCCTCGACAACTCTATCGTAACTCAGGACTGGTACGGCAGAGTACCGTTTAACTGGCGACAGTTGGTCTCACGGAATGGAATTGACGGTGGTTTAGTCGCGCCGCCGAGTCCGCAAAATTCTTCATCAAAAAAAGCAGGATTCAAATCAATTGTCGCGTCGCCGAATTCTGGAACTGCTACGTCTATTTACGGCGTCCCGTACCGCTGGGGCTGTACGTTAATCGCGTACAGAACGGATAAGGTCCCGAAACAGGTATTGGATGAAATCGAGAATGTCAATGGAGGGTTCGATTGGCGCGATTTGTGGAGGCCCGAGTTCAAAAAGAAAGTAGCCATCGGAAGCGGCGCGCGATTGTTGCTCACCGCGGCGCTGAGAAGCAGTGGTTTTTCCGCCAATGACGGAAAAGGGCCCGCGGCTTCAAATTTTGTTTTTGATAGGTTACAACAGTTGAGAACCGACCAACTGTTGGTTCAGGATGATTTGCAGTACGCGCAGGCGGTGCAGAACGGCGACGCGTGGATCGCGGTTGGGCCGAGCGACGACATTTTAGCGTTGGCCAGGAAAAGTTCGTTACTGAAAGTAGTCGTTCCCCGGAGTGGGACGATTTTGTTCTCCGATATCTGGGTAGTGCCGAGTACCGCGCTTGCGAAAGCAGGAGGGCCGAGTCCGTTGATATCGCAATGGTTCGAGTACACTACGCAGCCTGCGCGGGTGAATTTACGATCCGGGCTACGAGGCGGCGTCGCAACCACCGCGTTTGACGGGCAGTCGATATATTATGATTTGAATCGATTGACAGGGCCAAGCGGCGGGTTCGTCGGTGATTCCGTCAACTCTGACCCTGACTCCACTGAAACCTCCCTATCAACCTTCATCGGCAACCTGCTCGCCGGGGGGGACGCTACTTCAGGGGATTTAACCAGAGGGGGCATGCCGCGTGATGACGTTTGGCGAAACTCTGAGTTTCTGGAACCGCTGACCTCGAAAGCGTTGGCGGAGTACAACGCGATTATTTCGCGATGGAGCATTTCTTCGAGTAAAAGAAAGTGAGCGGGGTTGAGGTGAGCAGGGTAAATACTCATACAGTTTACTATGAATACGTATTAATATTATCACACTACTCTCAGTACTACTGCAGTGGGCACACTACCATGCAGTACCATCACATGACCATGTTCAGCACATCCCCCGAGCGCAACAACCCGGTCCCTCCGATTAAAATATCGCGAACCTTGCAGGTTTCGTTGAAGGCGTTTCCTCCAGTGATTACTCGAGCGGCGGCAGATCTAACGTCACTGATTTCGCTCGCCGTAACACCCCCTAGGACGAAGAAAAGAACCAACGGCGAATCGGAAGGTTTCGGGTGTTGCACGGAGCCTCCAAACCCGAAACGGCCAGTCAGCTCACCTCCTATTGATTTTAGTATGCCACCAAGCGACGACGCGACGTGGGTTAGGTCGTCGGCGACGCTTAACAAATCAGTTCTGTTGGTGCCTTTGCCGTCCGCCCCTATACTCACCCGTTCCGCCAGCTCCTTCAGAACACCGCGTGTGGGAGACGCGGCGGTGTCACTGTCAAAACTGTCCCCAAATTCCAAAACACTGCCTGCGCTTTTGTACCGGCGACGCGCTTGCGCGACGAGTCCAAGCTTTTTCAACATTTTTTCAACATAATCGCGCGTCTCTAACGTCAACGCGACGTCGTCGTAAGCCTCCCCTTGCGTCGCGTGTCTCCGTTCCAAAATCCGGTCACCTAGATCACCACCGAGCCAGTCATTCATCTCTTTCGATTTCGATTCCCCGGATGTGCTTAAAATGCACTCCACGAGCGCGTCGCGAATGAGCGACTCATCGCCTCCACCGAACGGTGACTTCTGCGCGATCGAGATTTCGTCTCTTACACGTGCAGCGTCCAAGCCCTCATCATCGTTCTCGTCATCCAACGCGGTGAAATCGATTGGCGGTAACTGTAGGCGTGCCCGTTCAGCCGCACACGCCTCACCTGCGATGAGGTACCCGGCAAAGATCAGGGAAACGGCGTCGGCGGGCGATTTGATTTCCCGTAGACTCGTCACGAGCGCGTTTGCAATCGCCGCAGCGGCAGCGCCTTCGCCTGCGTTCGCGGCAGACGCGTCACGTATCGCCACGCGTAGCGCGGATGCTACGATCGCCGATGACGGTTCAGCGTCCAACGCGGTCGCCACAACCGCGACGTTTTGCAACATCCCTCCGTGTTTCAGCCGGAGCTTCGGGTCGGTTTGGAGAGGCGAGCAGATCGATATAAGCTCTTCAGAAGTAACCGCTTTTCCCTTTGTCAAAGTGTTCGGACCTGGTAGCCCTTCGTTTCGAAGCACGTCCAACACCCACCGCCGCGCAGACGTAGCAGCTTCGTGTAAAGTCTTCCCGAACGCGTTTGCGACCCAAACCCGCGCGGCGCCGTCGTTGGGGTGGGACAAACACCCCGATTGAATATTTTGATTTTCTTTTTTTTCACTTTCTTTTTGTCGCACCTCAAAGTCGCAAGGCGTGAACGGCAATGAGATGTCGTCGTTCGTCACTTTTCTTCGCTCTCCCAATAGAACCGCTTTGGGTAAAAACCCAGGGTGAAAATAGTCACAGGTACCTGGGGTGAGTAAATCGCACACGCGGTCGACGACGACGAGCGCGCACGGACGTTTGTGTTTATTTTTTGAATCAGACTGTTTGCTCATACCAGAAGGGTTATGATGATCGAATTCTCCGTTGAATTCCGTCTCAGTCGGCGGTGATCCAATCGCGACCTGCCTGGCCACTGCCCTAGCACACCGCCCTACCGCGAAACACTCAAACTTGGAAACACCGAGAGGTTCGCCCATCGCTAGCAGCGTCTCGGCGACGACGCCGATTCCCGCGGGGCTCGGCGAGTCCCCGCCATCCTCCTCGGTGCCGTCCTCGAAGGAAGGGAGGATTGATTGAAGGGCTTTGCTTTTGCTTGATAGGTGGCTATTGATAGATGATCCCTCGGTACTCCCATCAATACCAACTGTGACCTTCGATAGCTTCGCAGTAGCACCCGCGGAGTCCACGGGCAGCGTGAACGCACCACTCGCGAGCGGCACGAACGGAACAGGGAAATACTTCATCACTAGCCGCGTAGTGGGAGAGCGGTGCATTGGGGAATGAAGTATCTCAGGAGCAGCTCGCTCTTTCGTAACCACGTCCTCATCTTCCGAGCCCCAATCTCCCCAACCCTCGTCGGCGGCTTCGAAGTCGTCTTTCGCAATTATTTTGCTTTTTGAGGCACCGGAGAGACTCTCCGAGACGGTAAAAAAATCGTTTTCCGAGTCACACACAGCACCGATCGCAGAACACCGGGCAACGATCGCATTCACCGCAACTGAAAGGTTTCGCGCAGCAATCGCCTTTGCATCCACCGCGGCGTTCGCGGCGGCGGCGGCGGAGGCTCCATTTGCGCGAGCAGCGGCTCGAGCGTCCGCTTCATGAGTCTCCCTCGAAGCGCTGCAGGCGACGACAAACGTTTTTGCGCTTGGTCTTTCAGATACGACATTCACAATATCATTCGTGGCTTTGCTGATGAGCATGTGCGTGAAAATGACGACCGGTGTGTCTTGCGGGACTAACACGCCGGCGACGTCAACGACGACGTCTTCGGGTTCATTATTTTGAGACGCATTCTTTGCATTTCCAAAGGTAGTGTCCTTTCCCCGGCCGCCCAACGGCAGCACGTTCCTAGCGCCCAAACCTAACAGGAAACTTGCCCCAAGCGCGTAGTGCGCCTGCTCCGCGGCGCCGTCGTCTAAATACACCAACGAGCCTTTTATATCATGGGCGAACTCTGTAAACGCGCTTCGTGTGACCTCGATGAGATCTAACGGCCCTTGCGTTTCCCGTTGCACGCCGTCGATGCCCTCCTCCGCGAGACGGCGGAACATCGGGGACTGGGTCAGGGTTTCTAAACCCTAAACGCGGACAACCCCGGCTCCGGCGGCCACACACGCGCGCCAAGCCGAACGCGCGCGCTTGCGGTGTGACGCGAGGGAAGAGGTGAATTCGTGATGTTGGCAAGAAAAGGGTGCTTCAACACTTTTATAAATATAACAATACGCCATTAGTTGTTCTGCCTCCTCAACTCAAAGTGGTAAAACTCCACGAGGAAGGTTGAGGCGACCAGCGCGGCGCGTTGTTTCGGCGTCGCGTTAGGAGGGAACCGTAACACCAAATTACTTCGCTCGGTCAATCCTCCGCAGTTACACCCCGGCCACACCGCCGCGGCGTGCCCAACCACCGCCGTCTCCGAGGCGTCGTAAATGTCCATGTCGTAATCGCGGTTCAAGCATGACGGGGCGAACATGTTGCAGCCTCGAGAGCTGCTGCATTCAGGCACTCGGGTGTGGTACGCGTTGTTGGGAGGCGCGCCAGGGGTGTCGAAGGTTTGCGATTTGAATTGCTTGGTGCAGATCCAGCAGCACTTGAATTCCTCCTCCGCTCTTGCAGCGGGGACGCTTCCCGCGTCGTACAACGTCAACTCCTGGGGATTCACAAGGCAGCACGCACACGGAATCGTGCACTTGAACGGCCTGTGGATTGAGAAGAAGGTTTGGCCGGCGCCGTCCTTGAACGCCATGTCGAACTTCCGATGGCCGGGGCAACACTGTCTGGCGCAAAAGTCGCTCTCTTCCTTTGCTTTTAACATCGGCGCGAACTCTGACTGGGCTCGAAAGTGTGCCAGCCACGTTTCGGGTAACGTGCCCCTGGCCGGGTCGGGAATCGCCCCAGCCGGAATGGGGGTGATGTGGTACCGGTTCTTGGTGTCACACCCCGTTAACGCTTCGAAAACTTCCACGCGTTGCTGGATGTACAGACCGTCGATTGAGGCGAGGAAACCCAAGCCCGCATCCTGTGGAGGAATTGCGGACATTTGTTGAGGAGGAGGTGGGCCTCCGTATTGAGGCTGGGGAGGATAGCCCTGCTCGGGAGCGTAGCCCTGTTGGGGCTGACCGTACTGCATCCCCTGCATCGGCGCGGGCGGGGGGGGGTAGTACGACATGACAACGTGCGGCGTCTTGTGGATAACGGTTGTTGGCGTGGAAAGAAAGCAACGTTTCAAAAATATCTTGAACTGTTTTCTGGGATGACGAAACCGGCACACACATCAGGATGCGCGCTGCTCCTACGCTTCCCGTGCGGACCGCGTCGTGCCCCCCACGAGTCGTGGGGCACCGACGGCCTACCCGTGTACGTTCCTCGAGACGCACTGTCCGCGCGACCGCTGGCACTTCAGGAGACAAGCGCGCAGCAGAAACCTCGGACGCACTTTATGACAAAGAAGATGATGACAAGCAGTTCATCCCAGTCCAACAAAAGCCCCCGCTGCACGTGCACGTGGGCGCGGGCAAGCTTGCCATGGGCCTCGTTATCCCCTCGCTGCTCGAATCCAAGGTCCCGTTAGTGGTCCTTCAAACCACTAGAGCCCCGTTCGACAAGGTTCGAGCAAGCGCGAAACGTGAAACTCACGCGTTTGATGAGTCGAGGCTTCACCTGCAGGTGAAGCACAGAAACCGCGCGATGAACTCGTTAAGGCTGTTCTTCAAGGATGAGAACGCGGTTGAGTTCGCGACCGAACGATCCACGTTGAAACACCAAGCCCCTGAAAACACTTTTATAATATCAGACGATATGCAAGACGTTTGGGTTCCTTTGCTGATGTCAGCGACGTCCATATCAACCGCAGTTGGCCCGGCGCTGGTGGATTGGTTGGGTACGGAGCTACTTTCGAAATTACCGTCCATCGACGATGTTGATGACGAATCTAAACTACCAAAAATCTTCTGCTGCGAGAACGACCATGGGACGGTTGCTGAGCTGTCAGCGTTACTCAAAAGCAAAGCAAACGTCGTGCCTTGCGTGGTTGACAAGGTGTGCTCGTCGCTAACAATCGAAGGCCCCGAAGAGGAAGAGGAAGAAGAGGGACGACAAAAGAAATTAAACCGACGACGCTGGACCGCGTGTGTCGCCACGGGTACGTTTTTTATTTATCCCGTAAAATCCTGCTCGCCTTTTAACGCGTAGTAAGGGTTGATTCTGACGGTTTTTTGTATGATCCTGTGAGGATTCCTCACCATCCCTACATGAATACCACTACCCAACATACCCGTACAAATAACTGACTTCTTTCCAAACCTCACAGAACCTTTCCCCGGGATGGTCTTGCCGCTCACCGGGGTGGATAAAAACGACGAGTTGCTCCCCTTCGACGTGGAGAAGAACGTCGGGGGGGTTTTTAAAACGACTGGGTCAATAAAAACGGCTCAGTTTCTGCACAGAAAGAAGCTGAGTCAAGTCAACGGTTGTCACACTTCGTTGGCGTTCATGTCGTTACGAGATGCTCCTATAAAGAACTTCGACGGGCAGTTCGCCGTGAACTCTCTGGCCGATGTTAAGTTGAGATCGTTGGATTCAGTTTCACAGCAACTCGCAGACGGGTGCTGGACGTGGGCGGTGGCGGAAACGTTAGCCGTGGCGCTGAACCACGATGACGAAACCATCGCGGACGCCATCGTCGGCGAATGCAAGGACGAATTTGAGTGCGACAACGCGAGGTACGAGTATAGCGCGCGAGCTTGTCTACGCGACGCGCGGGATTCACTCCACCGTCTCTCCGCGAGCGCACCGGAGGACACGGTTGGGCGGGTGTTGAACGCAGGCGTGCTGTTGCGGTTGGAGGGGAGAATGCAGGTGACCAGGGACGCGTTGCGCGCGCTGGTGGCGAAAGTAGACGAAGCAGATGACGGCAACGATGCATCAATCGACGTCGTCGCGGGCAAAGTCGCGTCTACCATCGTTCGCGAAAGCGGGTACGGGAGCTTGAAGGAGTTCTCACAAGCCGTGGATGCTGTGTATGCCGCGAGCGCCTCGGTCGCGAACTTCGTGGTGAACGGCCAGGAAGAGAAGGAAGAGCGGAACAACGCGGTGGTGCGGTTGGAGCGGTGGTCGAGTCTGGGAGAGGGGAAGGACACAAAGGGTGAAGCAGCGACAGAAAAGTGAAATTGCCAAAATGGCCAAAATATTGCCAAAAT
>TARA_B110000977_G_scaffold131490_1_pt1 | contig 28946 bp, 17 predicted proteins | sample TARA_B110000977 | Tara Oceans TARA_B110000977 (sample SAMEA4397798) | marine metagenome | biome: Polar Biome; feature: [SRF] surface water layer (ENVO:00010504); material: water (ENVO:00002006), including particulate matter (ENVO:01000060) such as... | depth 5 m | reverse complement strand
CAGGCGCGGGGGTTGTCGTAGCGGCCGGCGCGGGTGCGGGCGCCGCTACTGGCGACAACGGAGGCTTGGGCGCCGCTTTCGCTTTCTGCTGCATCACCACCACGAACGAGGCTTCCGTGACCCCGGCGTCTGCTAACGTGGTGTCGTCTGTTAGCACCTTACCTTTGTGCACGAGCACCATTGTTTCAACCGCCTGGCCCTGCTTCTCAGCGACCGTCTTTTTAACCTCTCCGATCTTGAGCGACGGTTCGAGCTCCACTTCGAACTTGGCGTTCGTGCTGTTGGGTTGGGGGTTTGGGGTGGGGGAAGTCGCGGTCAGCGGCGGTGACGAAAGCAAAACCAAAAGAACGCGCGGAGGGTAGATGGACTAGCAAACCGGAACACCATTCGGCGGGACCCTCCGTCGTTTGGTCGAATCGAGCCCAACAATAATCCCTAGGGCGCGAAAAGGATTAATGCAAAGATCTGGCCCCGAACGATGACTGTAGCCACTGCGATGGACAGATGACGAGGAAACACGGGTGGGGCAGATCTCTCTTTCGCACTTACAGTGTTTTGAACGCCACCTTCATGGTGACCGTTCTCTTGACCGAGCGTTCGGATGACCACGTCACGCGTGCCCTCCAAAGTGAAGACACGAACGCTTTTCGAAGAGAAAAAGGGGGCGCTGAAATCGGAGAATGCTTGTCCTCGGAAGTCACCTCAAAAAAAGCCACACTCTCCTCTTCGCGCGTCATGGCTCGCGGAGCGCAGACGCAAGTGCGCACGGAGGTGGATAGTGAGGGAACTTAAGCGGTGCTCGTACCGTAGACGGAAACTCGATTGGAAGGAGTGTAGCCTGTGTCCCCACGGCAAGTTGAAAAGCAACTGCGTGGTGTGCACCGCCTGCCCCGATAGCAAGCAGAAAAACAGCTGCGCGGTGTGCAGCCCTTGCCCTCACGGCAAGCAGAAGAGCACCTGTGCGAAGTGCTACCCCTGCCCACACGGAAAACTGAAATACAGCTGCGCAGCGTGTAAGTCAGCTCGCGCGGGTCAGCACGAGATCAAGCAAGAGCCCGAGCCGTTCACCATCCGCGGCTACTTCGGCATCGGCGACTAAGAAAAGCAAAGTTGAAACCCTTTGTGAAAAAAAAACTACGTCCATAAATATTTACAACAGGCGCTCGCCGGCTCGTTCTGTACCCTAACTACGTCTTATTCGGCACCTCCTCAGCCTTCCTTAGATCCGAATCCTCCGCCTTTTGCCTCTTGTGCAGCCTCGACATTTTCCGTTGCATTTCAATCACTTTCCGCACCGACGCCGTCCCGTCTGCCGTGTCTTTCGCTTTCTCCAACTCCTCGCCCATCTCCTTGATCTGCGCGGCTGTTGATTTGCTCGCCAGCCCCAACCCAACTAAAACAGGCGGGGGTGTAAACGTAAACACGATGAACAAGATCCACCGCGGGACGGGTTTTTTCGATTTCACATAACTGTGGTACGTGTCTAATAATAACGCGTACGCGGATACCAAAACGCTCACGGCGATTATAAGAAACAATAAACCCTCCAGCACCTCAACCTCTTGCGTGCCTTTAAGCGCGTAATCAAACGCCATGGAAACCCACACCACCATGAATAGACAGCACAGAAGCACCGCATCCAACAAGTCCATGTGCTCTAATTTGAACGGGTGCGCGTAGAACTGCGCTAACAGTGCGGCGCACAGCGTAACGAGAAAACTCAGCGCTTGCCACCCCTGCATGGTGCGCGCTAAGTACACCTCCGCCCTGCGGTCGTTCATCAGCGTCCTGAAGGATACCAAACAAAGCCGTCTAATCAGGTACACAACCTCCCACCAGTAGTACTGCGGCTCGAAGCGTCGGTACAGCCTTCCGTATACCTTGGGGTGCCACCCCTGGCGTTTTTCCGGGTTCTTCGCGTTGTTCAGGACTAACAAAGTGGCCAACGGATACCCCAGCCCGTACAGAATCAACATGATGACGAAGTAGGGCACCAATTTTGCGTGTTCGCCTTCCCAGCACTTCTGCGCCGGGTCCGCGGATAACACACTATTGCCGAACCAAGGGCCGCTTAACCAGAACTCCGCGATGTTCCGATCGCCGACCGGCGTGCACCGCAGGGTCTTCAACAGCGCCGCCGTCGTCGCGACGTACATCAAACGCATGTCCTCGAAAAAGTGCTTTGTGCACTTTTGAAGAAACGTGAGGGGCGGGCCTTCTTCTTTTTGCGACGGAGACCGCGTGGGTTGTGCTCTGGGCGTGGACTCTGTTGACGAACCATCGTTGGATGCCTTCCTCTGGAACCTTTTTGACATCCGTCGCCCCGCCCACCGCAGCGCCGCTTTCTTCACCGGGTTCTTTTTATCTCCGAATTTACTGTCAAGCGCCTCTTCCGCCTCCACCGGCGACTGAAGGTACCACCCGCCACGCGTGGATTGCTCGTGCAAACCCAGTTCGTGTCTTAACTGCCCTAACTGCCCGCTCTTCGCGTTGAAATCGGATAATTGTTCGCCTCTTTTGGCCCCGAGGGCGTATTTAACCCTAATAAACTTGACGATTACGAACGCCAACGCGTCTGCTATTTTCGGCCAACACCACCTGAACACGATATCCACCAACACCACATCCACTAACACGTAAAATATGGGCGTCACGGTGAAGAACACGGCTTTGTGCACGAACGGCATTTCGTCTGCACAGCTCGGTATGAAAAGATCCAGCGGAAAGTTCACAATCTCCGTGGATTTCAAAAAGTATTTCGTCCGTATGGTTCCCCACCCCTGTCTGTTGCCCACGATGGACAAGCACTGGATGTAGGTTAAAATTATGTACATGCTCGGCAGGACTATTGTCGATAGCTTTTTAACCACGTAGAACGCGATTAGGAGGAAAAAGTACGCCGCGATTAAACTCATTTCGTGGTCGCTGTCAACACACTTGACGCACTGCCGCTGGAATCTGTAGTACCCGGAAGAACAGCGCGAACAGGATTGCTGTTCGAAACCGTCTAAACATTTGTCGCCGCCCAAACACGGCGAACTGTAGTTCATCATCCTGTGGCACCGCAGGAAGAAATCTGTGTACGGCGCAGGTGACCCGTAGTACAGCAGCTTTGAGGTTGGTCTGTTTGTGTCACCTAAACAGTTTGCGCCCGCTGGACATGTCACACACGGCGACCCGGTCTGATTCACAATTGGGTCGTATAATCCCTTTTCGCAGACACATTGATCCAGTGACAAGCCCGATGCTTGTTCTATGCCGTCCGCGTCTGTTTCCCCTACGCGTTGTGTCGTGCCTGCGGGGCATTGATTGCACTGCACCGCCCCCGTGGTGTTCGCATACTTCGAGCCGTCCTGGTACGAGCACGGCACGCACGTGGCTTGCCCCGACCGGGAGTTGGAGGAACCCACTTCGCATTGCACGCATTCGTTCGCCTCCCCCGCAGCGCGGTACGACCCTGGGACGCACGGTTCGCACACGCCTAACACGGTAATGGAGTCAATCGTAGTGGTTCTGGATTCATTCCAGAAGTAACCTCCTAAACAGGTCACCACGCAATCGCCGAGAGACGCGTCGTACACGCTGTCGGTGGGACAGGTCTGGGTCAATGCGCGCGAGTGATGCGCAGGTGCCGTCGCGCGTAAGTTCGACGCGTCGGGTTCTGAAAAGGCACCCCTCGTCGGGAGCGCAGTCGCGGTGGAAACCAGAAAAACCAGGGCGATCCACACCGTGCGTGTTATGCCGCGACGCCGACGACACATATCCATCGACGCGTGCCCGACCCGCAGCGGGCGCGCGCAGTCCGATGAGACACCTCGATCGATGACGTTGAATTATCGATGGCTGAGAAAAGAACGCAGGGTGTGCGAAAAGTCGAACAACAAAAAATCACGAAAGGAATAGAGATCTCTCTGAGTATGTTGAACCGCTAAATCTATTAAATCACACCACACGCTACTCATCACCCCCCTGCCCCCCTTCCGGAACTTTCTCGCACGCAGATACGATCCGCTGGAGCTCGGCGATCGCGTCCGGCCCGAGATCGTTTTTACTTTCGTCAGAAGTATCAGAAAGCGAAGCCACGAGTTGTAGGTGGTATTTCTTGAGAAGCGCCAGGTCGTCTTTTGTGACTGCGCCACACACAGCCCCCACGTCGTCGAACTGATCCAGCGCAGCACTTAATGACCTCCCGGTAAGCGTCACCGCTCGTCCTTTTCCAATACACAACAGCAAAGGAACACATACCGAAAACGCGCTCGCGAAATTTTCAGAACCCGTCGCTTCCGCAAAAGAAGCTTCCAAATTCTTTTTATGCACGTGCGTTACGCTTCGCTCGGTTTTACGATCGCTCCCTTTAATCTTTTGAGCGTGACCGTGCTCCGATGTCAGGACTTCGTGCAACGCGTCGATCGCAATGAGAATCGCTTTGGGGTCCTTTGAGCTGTTATTAATTTCTTTCACCAAAGCGCTCGCGGCGTCGCGCGCGTGCTTCGGAAATCCAGATTTCGCGGTGTCTCGTTGTTGTTTCGTCAGCGTGATTGTGTTTTTAGCATCGAATGTAATGTCTGGGATATCGCATTCCGCTCGTGATATGAGGAAGGCATCTGCAGCAGGGATTATTTTCGTAAACGCACAGTGCGCTTGCGCATGTAAATCACCCTTCAACAGCTCAGAGCCGCGGGAAAAGGCGCAGGCGGAAGGGTAAAGCTCGTCAAATTTCTCAGAAGCAGCCGAGCGAGTCGCTTTCGCCGTCTTTGCGCTCTCCGCCGAGGCCGAAGCCACGGTATCAGTCATGGCTTTGGCGAACGCGTTTTGGCACACTTGCAGTACATCGCTAGCAACCGCTTCGAGGAACAAATCGGACGCGCCACCCGCGACGCCGCGAATGACGTGTTCCAGGTCCCGACTGTCCGGCGCGTTTTCGTCGTCGTTGTTTGTTTTCGATTTTCCACCTTGCGTCTTTTCAGACCCTTTTTTATCCTTAGCCGCCGAACCTGATTTACCCTTCCCTGCCTTTTTCCCCTTGCCTTTCTTGCCTCTGTCGTCGTCGTCCGAATCGAGATCCTCGGTGGTCAACGTGAACGCGTCGTCGCCGTCGGAGCCGTCGTCGTCGCGAGCGGAGTTTTTCTTTTTTCCTTTCTGAGTTTTAGTATCCGACTGTTTGGGTTCAGGTTTTTGGGTGTCCGTCGGTGAAACACTCTCATTTGAACTCATCGACCTGTTCGCCAGCTGCCTTTGTGTGCCTTCCTCCTTGCCCCTCGCGGTGCCAAGCTCGGATGCTAAAAACCGGACTCGGTCGAAAAAAGAAGGGGTAGCGCACGCCACTAAACCCTGTGCGCCTTTGACGACGCGCGCGACGCTTTCATTATTTTCGGTTGAGACATTTTCCGTCTTTTCCTTCTTCTTGGAAGGTTTTGAAATGTTCTTGCTGTTCTTCGCATCACCCCCCCCGTCGACCGCAGAAATCACAGAGAGAAGGAATCGCGCATCAGAAGCAGGCAAGTCTACGGGTAACAGCGAGTCGCACTCGCACCACCCGTGGTTTTCTGCCAAAGAGTCCCGCACCGCCGAATCAAACTGCTCAACCACGGATGCGCTGACGAAGGATTCCGGAAGAAGGACGCCCTTTTTTTTATTTTCCATTTCTCTGCCGTCCAGACTCTTGAAATACGCATCGCAATCCTCCACGCCCATGCGTTTGGCTTGCTCCACGGTTATCATCCCGTTGGCGTGATACAGCTCAGCAACAGCAGCGGTCTGCGCCCTGGAATACACCGCGGGGTGCCACGCCCCGCCGCGAAGCGCGCCGTCCGCGACGACGACGGGGGAGACGTTCTTACTCCCATTACTCCCAGCTCCCGCCTTCCCTTTCCCTTCCTTCGCCAGGTCACCGAGCACCGCCCCTGTGAGCGCGGCATTCGCGACGTCGCACCGGTCGGACTGGCGGAGTGCGTTGTTCACCAGGGTGTCCCGCGTCGTGGGGACTAACGCAGCGCGCATGGCGCCTCTTAATTGCGCTTTCAGCCGCCGGACGTACTCCGGAGTGTACACGCTTCCGCTTTCCATTCGTCCGGCGATAATTGCGCTTTGAATTCTTTGGCTCAGCGCTTTGCTCATCAAGTCCGCGGATAAGCCGTGTCTTCGCGCTAGGTTTCCCACCTGCACCACCCCCGCTTCCCTCAGCTCCTCGTCCACCTCGCGCGCGATGGTGTCAAAGTATTTCGGGGTGATGAGCTCGCCCTCGACGAGATCGATTTCGTTCGTTTTGTCGAGTGCTAAAGCCCGTGCTCTCCGCTCGCAGTGCACCACGTCCACGTTCAACGCGGGCTGCAAGTCCGTGACTTGCACTCTACCGCCTGACTTGCGAACTTCTCGTTTTATTTCCTGGTCCAACCTATCCTCGGTGAGGTACTCCTTGCCGTTCAACGTGTACAGCAGCGTGTTTGAGAGTAAATCTAAGCTCTTCAGCTTGTTCACCAGCTCGATGACGTTCGATTCGCTTAAACGGATAGAGCTCTTCTTCTCCTGCGCCGTCGCCAACGCGGCTTGAAGCGCGAGGATCTCATTCATCGCGGGGCGCCGGGGAAACGACCGACCAGGCCGTCCGCGGTGCACGGTCTGACTGTCCCCAGATCTAACCCGCGGCCAAATATTTCAGGAGTGCTCGAATATTTCCAGTCGGAGGTGACTGGTTTCGGCAAATCAAATCTGTCCATCTATCGTCACTCCCGTCTGCGCCTCGGGGCGCGTCGAGTCACTCTACGGTCGCGATGAACTCTTGGGTAAAGGACTCCGTTCCCGCGGAGCTGTCGCCCGCGGCGGTGGTTGTGGCGCTGGAGCGCGATTTGCTGTTGTCGTCTTTGTCACGACCTGTCGGGTCGGTGCCCCCCATCGCGCGATCGGCGGTCCCAACGAAAGCGGGGCCCGGCGCAAGAGCAGCAGCCGAGGTGGTGGCGCTGGTGCGCAGAGGCGATTACCTCGCCGCACTTCGCGGTCCTCAGGCAAGATCGCTTCTGCTCGGGCCAGATGCCGATGCAGACACCGCGCCCGAAAGCGCGGACCCTTCATCGGATGCCGAGTTCTCCGCCGCCGCCGCCGACGCGTATTCCACGATCGCCGCAAACGTCTCAAACGCTGCTGATGCCGCGGCCGCCCTCGGCGGCGTGGAGCCCGCGGCTCACCAGCTCCTCGTGCTTGCCGTGGGTGTCGCGTCGCTAAACGCGTTTCAGCAAGTTAACGTCACCGGCCCAGACCTCGCGAACGCGCCGCAGTGTCCGACCTCGCGCATCACCAAAAACGCAGAAACCGAAACGCAATGGAACAGATTCGCGTTGACAAAACTCGCGGTGGACGGCGAGGACCTGGTGGGGCGGTGTCGCTTGCCCCAGTACCTGCTGCTCGCGACGATTTTACTACCGGACCGAAGCGCTGACACCATAGAGCAATTAGTCTCAGAGGATGTCACGGGCGCGAATTTACAAGACGCGCGCGCCGCGGCAGCGAAACTTTCGTCGAAGGAGTCGAGAAAAAACCCGGGGCGAGTCCGGCTGTGGTCGGAACCCTCTATGGACAGTCAGTCTGAAGATCCTAGCTCCAAAATTACTGCCTCCACCACTACCCCCCCGCCTTCCCTTTCATGGTGGGCTGCGAGGGTAGTGCTGGCACACCAGCGGCTGCTATCTGGAAGGTCGCCGACGCTACGACGGCGCGCGCTCGGACTGCACGCCACGTCGCTCGCGCACTTCGCGCCGGAGAACAAACCTGCACGCGTGTTTGGCGCCACGGTGGCGAGTCCAGAAAGTGACGTTTCATCTTCCACATCTTCTACACCAAAGAACCCGCAGCAGTTACTATTCGCCTCCATGTCCCTGTTGGAAGCGTCCCTGATGGAGCACGAGTTTGGGCACGTGGACTCGGCGCGGGCGTTGCTTGACTTTTCGTGTGTCGCGCTAGGCGTGAAGCTCGACCTGGTGGGCAAGATGGGCTTCCGCACGGTGCACCAGCAGGACGCGAAGGCGCAGATGGTTCTGGACGTGGTGTGTGACGGGCTGCCTACTTTTAAAAACGCGAACGACGAAGAGGCGGGGAGTGACGATGAGATGGATGATGAAACTACCTCTATTGGAGCTATGGACGATACCAAATCTACATCAAGCCACTCCTCCTCCGCCATGGCAAGGATCGCGACGGAGCTCCAGGGTTTAAGCGCGGACGGCTCGCAGGTGTTGACGGCGCCGAGGTTGGAGGGTACGCAAGGTGACGGTTCAGATGATAAATCAAACGGTATTATCCTCCCTGCTGCGGCGCAAGCTTTGATATTAGCAACCGCGGTGACGGTTAAGAAGTCGCAGTCGGACGACGGGACAAGGAGCTGGTCGGTAGCGCCGTATCACGAAGTCGTGCAACATCAGCTGCGATCTCGGCCGATTCTGAGAGCTGCCGCGGCAGTGTTTTCCTCAAGACATGAGAGAGAGCGGGCACGGACAAGGGAAAGGTCGCTTTTGATGCTTGAGGATCTCGTAAAAGGCCTTGATTCAAGTGACCCGCCTGCACAGCAACGCGCGCGGTACCAATACAGTGTCTGGTTCCCCCCGTCGTCGCAACTGCGAAAGGAGTTAGGGGAATCGCTCATCGCGCTCGGGATGGTGGGCCCCGCGTTGGAGTTGTTCGAGGAAATCGAGCTGTGGGACAGTTTGGTTGTTTGTTTGAGTCTGCTGGGGAAGAAACAAGCGGCGGCGGATGTGGTGCGACGCAGGCTGGAGGTGGAACCTACTGATGCCAAGCTTTGGTGCGCGTTGGGCGACGCGCTAGATGATGAAAGCCATTACTTGAAGGCGCTGGAGGTGAGTCATAACAAAAGTGCAAGAGCGTTCAGGTCACTCGCCCGAGGCGCGGTTGCGCGAGAGGACTGGCCTATTGCCGCGCAAAGGTGGTCTGATGCCATGCGACTCAACCCGTTGTTTCCTGACGGCTGGTTCTCCTGCGGCTACGCGTTGTTAAAATCGGAAAGGGAAGACGAAGCGTTGCAAGCGTTTATCCGGTGTACGCAAATCGATGAAGAAAATGGCCAAGCCTGGAACAACGTCGCGGCGCTTAATATTCGCAAAGATCGTTTCGACGCCGCGCACGTCGCGTTACGCGAGGCGACGAAACAAATCAGGAACAGCTGGCAGACCTGGGAAAATTTAGCGATGGTATCCGCCAAGGTTGGGCACTTTCAACAGAGCGCGAGGGCGCTTGTGAAGGTTATGGAGCTCACGGATGGCGCTAAGTTACACTTGCCGACTGTTTCAGTTTTAGTGGAACGAGTCGTTGAAGCGCGGAGAGGCATCGCGACGTGGCTGGGGGTGGAGGAAAAACACGATGAAGAGACGCAAGCACAGGAAGATAGAAAGAAATCCTCTTTAGGTGCTATTGCCGACGTGGACGACTCTTCATATTCAGAAGACGAAGAGACTTGGGACGGGGTGGGCGGCGACGACGGCGAAGACGCGGGGGACGCCGCCGCCGATATGCTGGATGCGTTTTTTTCAGACTCGGACGATGACGAGGGCGGTGATGGTGGATACAAAGACACTGCTACTACTGCACACGTAGACACAAATGCAGACACTTCAGACCCTTCAGCGCAAGATATCCACGGCCAGGTGTTAGCACGAGAAGTGGTTAGATTGGAAGCGTCTATTGAGGAGGTGTTCAAGCGCGCGCTCGGCGGTGGATCCTCTGGGGAGCGACCGGTCACGGAGACGGGTGATATTTGGCGCCTCCTCGCTGAGTTTCTTGAAGCCAAAGGCGAGTTGGTGGTTGCGTCCGAAGCGCGGCTGAAACGCGTTAGGGCGCTGGACGGCTCCGGGTGGAGGAAGGATCAGAGTAGCTTCGTGGAGTTCGTAGACGCGTCGCTGGAGATGTGCAAGGGGAGTTTGAGAGCTTGCAACACTTCTTCAGAAGATGAAAACGCCCCGTCTGTATCGGAGATGAAGCGACAAGTCTCGCAGGCGCGTATGCATTTAAGGGGCGTGATGAAAGTCGCGGAGACAAAAGGGTGGCACGAAGAGCTTCAGGAGGTGTTTACTGAATTAAAGAAGTGTGCAGAGGACGTAGCGGCGGCGGAGGCGGAGGTGGAAGCGCGCGGGGAATGATTTTAATGAATGAGACAAATTATTAACTCGTCGAATCGTGAATTCATTCGACGACCCTAACGCCAAAAAAGTGCCTCGCTCTCGGAGATCCGGATCACTCGAGAGAGCGCATCCGTGACGCTCGCTCGCACTACGAAGATCGCTCGGGTTCCTTGACCCTACGACCTCGTGACCGTTCCACCGACTGCGCCCCAAACGCCCGGCTTGTTCACCGCTTCCTTCCGACTGATCGTGAGGGCACCCCACAGATCTTTTAGCCGGCGCCCTTCTTGGAGTGAAAATGGCGATGCAGGCCCCAGCCAACGCGCCGCTGGTGTGCCACGGCCACAGCCGCCCGATTAACCACCTCGAGTACTCCAACGTCACCGAGGACGGCGTGTTCCTGATCTCTAGCTCCAAAGGTACGTACAACTTGATCTGTCGGACTCATGTGATCCCCGGAAACCGTCTCATCCCGCGGCAGCCTTTCTTGTTCTCTCGCTCCAATCTAACCGCCCCTCCCCTCTACACACACAGACGGCCAGCCCATGATCCGCAACGGCGAGACGGGTGATTGGATCGGCACTTTTGAAGGGCACAAAGGGTGCGTGTGGGGCGCAACGTTGAACACCCCCGCGACGCACGCCGCGACGGCATCGGCTGATTTCAGCGCCAGACTTTGGAACGCCATTTCCGGAGACGAGTTGTACAAATTCGACCACAAACACATCGTAAAGAGCGTTTGTTTTTCCAAGGACTGTCAACGGTTGTTGACTGGCGGGAGTGAGAAAATTTTGAGGATCTATGATTTAGGGAACATCGACGCCGAGCCTTATATCATGGAAGGCAGCCCTTCACAGATCAGAACCGCGCAGTTCACCGCCGATGACACGCTCATCATGTCATCCTGCGCGGACGACAAGGGCATTCGCGTTTGGGACGTGCGCACGAACGTCGTGGTGACTACCCTGGAAACGGACACCCCCGTCACGTCGATCGAAATCACCGAGAACGGCCGGTACATCACCACCGCGGATGGCAAAAATGTCACGTTCTTCGACGCCAACACGTTCACGCCGGTTAAGAAGTGGACCCTGCCGTACGAAGCGGAAAGTGCGAGCGTTTGCGTCGCGCAAAACCGGTTCGTCGCGGGGGGGGCGGACATGTGGGTGCACGTGCACGACATGGGATCAGGGAACGAAATCGACGTCGGAAAGGGGCACCACGGGCCGGTGCACTCCGTGCGCTTCGCCCCAGATGGGATGTCTTACGCCTCGGGCTCGGAAGACGGAACCATACGGCTGTGGAAAACGTTCCCAGGGGGCGAAGGGAAATAACTTTAGGTTGTGGAAAATTTTCTTTTCTTTTACATGGTTGGCGTCAGTCTCTTTGCTTGTCTTTATGTGTCTAATCACTTGTCTTTTTCTCTCTTCCTCCCCTCCCCTCACCTGGCTCTGTAAATGCGCTCGTAGTCGTCCTCGTCCTGGCTGCTCGCGATGTTTGGCTCGTCCTCGGGGGTCCACCACGTGTGCGTGGTGTCGATCCGTCTGACGGTCCGCGATGGGTACCGCATGACCAGCGAGGACGATTGCGCGCCGTTCTCGTCGAAGCGCACGCCCCTCAACGCTCGCCCGTCGCTCACCCCTGTGGCGGCGAATAAAATGGCCTCGCCGCCGCACAGATCTTCCGTTCTTAGAACTCGTGTGAGGTCGCACCCCGCGGCGCGCATCGCAGCCGCGTCAGCGGCGTCTCGCGGCCACAGCTGCGCTTGCATCTCGCCGCCCGCGCACCGCAACGCCGCCGCGGCAACGACGCCTTCCGCGGCGCCGCCTACCCCGAAAAGCGCGTCCACTCCCGACGCCACGTCGCACGTCGCCAGCGCGGCTTCCACGTCGCCGTGCGCGATGAGTTTTATCCGGGCGCCGGCGAGTCGCAGCTCTTCGATCAATCCAACGTGCCTGTCGCGCTCAAGCACCGCGCACGTCACATCTTTGACCTTCTTGCGTTTCGCCTTGGCGATGGCGTGCACGTTGACGGTTGGAGATTTGGTCAGGTCGATGCACCCAGCGGCGTCCGGCCCGACGGCGATTTTGTCGACGTAAAAGCCAATAGGCCCTGGGTTAAACATGGCGTTTCGCTCCGCGACCGCTACGACGGCAATACCTCCTTCCTTCCCGCCCGCGATCAGGCTCGTGCCTTCCAGAGGGTCCACCGCGACGTCCGCTTGCGGGCCGTCGCCCGAACCGACTTTCTCGCCGGGGAACAACATCGGGGCGTTGTCCTTCGCGCCTTCCCCGACGACGATTATTCCGTCGAAATCAACCTCCTTCAACTTTGCGCGCATCGCGCTCACCGCGGCGCCATCCGCGGCGATCTTGTCACCCTTCCCCAGCCACCGCGCTGCAGCTACAGCGGCGGATTCCGTGACACGCACCATCTCAAGCGCGAGGTTGCGGTTCACGGACGATAACATTTTGTGTTGCGCGGAAGTTTCGTCTCCGTGAAGTAAAGCAGACAAGGACGCCGCTTCCTCGTCCATGTCCAAACCTGTCGCGGCAACCGCGATGACGCTCGCGTCTTCGTCCACGGAAGAAATTAAGCCTTTGTACCTCGCCGATCTTTTTTTGAGCTCAGCAGCCTTCTCGAGATTGCGTGCATCTTCCTCCTTCCTCTCGTGGTTTCGCTCAGCAACCTTCTTGCCCAGGCGTTCAACGTCCTCCTCCAGGTCGGCTAGTCCCTTCTGCTCGTCCAGCGTTAGTTTTTTCTGCATGTGTGCACCCCCACCGTCCCGCTTATGTTTGCGCTCAGACTTTATTCCTCGCACGCGCGCAAACTCCTCGTCGCCGCTGTCTTCGGGGGGGGCTTCCGCGTCGGGGTCGGTGGCGCGAAACGAGATATTTCTCCTCGGAAAGGCCGAAACGGTGGGGCGATTGGTTCTCGCGCCGAGGGACGAGCGCACGCGCGCGACGACAGCGCCAATCACAGGTAAACCAACGCCGGACATGGACGAATACGAAAGAGAAAGGTGTAACACGACGCGTTCGCGCGCGGGTGGTACTGCAAAGGCAAAGGTCGATGGTCTTTGGCAAGTCGTTGTTGTAACTCGCCAAAAAATGTATATTATTCCCTTGGTTGTTCCAAGACTATTCCAAGGGAACGAGGGAAATATGCTAAGCTAACAATCAACTCAATCACCTCACCCTCACCCCTCACCCCTCTCGAGCGTAAACACCACCTTGGTCTCGAGCATGGCCATCACGGTTCCGTACTCCGGATGCGTGAACGGTTTCGTTTGTAATTCTGAAATCTCATCGACGACTTTCAAGTCGTCTGGAAAAACCTCGCCAAACGCGACAAACCCTTGGTCCCACTCCGGGTGGGGTTTCGTCGCGATTAAAACGTCGTCTCCGCCGGGAATATAACCGACCGTGCCTCGGCGCCAGGTCGAGGTGCCCTCTAGCCTCGGTTTGCCGAACATGCCGCCTGCCGCACTCAAACCAAACAAGTTGCCCTGCACCAAGCCGTACTCGCGTTCCGCTCGGTGGAAGTGACACGACTCTTTCCCGCAAAAAGCGTTTGGAGCGCACCGTCCGCTCGTGACCGTTTTTCGTAACGCCTTTAAGGTTTTCGGGGCATCCGCGTTTTGGTGTAGGTGCATGCGGATGGTTTCGTTGCGTTTTGTGCCAGTGGGGGATGTCCACTCCACGGAAAAGGAAACACCCGACGTATCGGCGTCGGTACCCGGTTTTATACTTTCGTCCATATTTCCGATCCAGTGCTTTGCCACCGCGGCGCACGCACAAGCACACTCCTCATTCATGAACCCGGGATTCGCGGAACACTCGCCACCGCACGCCCACATCGCGCACTCCTCAGCACGGGTGTCTACGCACGACACGTCATTATCAGCGTGAATGTAGCGGTGCGCGTCGTCTTTTTCCGCCGCTACCCGCGCAGCGTGTTCGTGTCCAACCGCACGTTCCACAGCTTCTTCCTGTCCGTGTTCGATATCCTCGGCCATGTGCTCCACGGCGTCGAACACTTCTAATTCCGCCTCCACTACGGATTCCACTGTCTCCTCCACTTTGTGCAACTTCGCAGAGTCTCGCGAAAGTAAAGAAAACAACCCGGGACCGACCAACCCCGTCGGCAAAAACGAAAACCAAAAATAAACCACTACTGATAAAAAAACCAAAAACAAAAAAGTCGACCGCCGCACGCCGCATATATACCGTCCTTTTTTATGTTTACTTAATCGCTTTGTCGTGCGAGTATTAGAGCCTCGTGTGCGTAGCGAGCGCGATTTTGATGTCTCACCACCTGGTGGCTCCCCCGCAAACGCGTTCGCGAGAAGCGACCTTCCTCGGGCGACAAAATTTATACTTTTCCCAAACGCCCGCGCCTTTGCTTCCGGAGATTTGAACTCGTCGTCGTATCGATTGTTTCCATGAGCTAACCCGCCTGTTTCCACGTCATAACCTGATGCACTATGCATGTCGATAACGCTCCCGAACGCCCCCGTGCGTCTCGTGGAGTCTCGCCGCGTTCGGGTTCGCATTCGATTCGGCATGATTTGTGTTGATAAATTATTTTGCTCGGCGGGCGATTCGCCTCGCCGCATCCATCGTTCCACGATTCCCGGGAGCTTGTCGTAGGACGCTTTCAAATTATTCACCACCAGTTTCTCCACCGCGGGTCCGAAGCCTTTCAGCGTGACTATCGCTTCGCCCTGGGCGCGGACAAGACACGTACCGTGCGTTTCATCAGCTATCAAAATCGTTCCTGTCACGACGCATCTATCCGTGATGTTATTCGTGATGTGGAATGTTTGTGAGAATGGAGCCGTCAGATGAGACCCATGGGCCCATCGCCTTTTGTCGATGAACTCCGTGCGTTTATTGCCTAATACCGCTCGCCTCAACGCCCATGGGATCTCTATGCTCGGTACCATTCGCGTCACCGTGTGGTACTCGCCATCGATCACGTCACTCGATAACAACTCCTGCTCCACCGTGCCCATCGCATCCGAGTGGAACGCCTTGTACGCGTCGCTGTCCTTCTCCTTTAGGAAGGTCGTGGCGTCCAGGGGGAGACTGACTTGCACGTCGAACATCACCATTGCTGAAGCTAAACCGTAACCTTGCACCTGAGCCTACCGCCTGGGTCACCACCCGCGCCACCTCGTCTGCCCAGGGTGCCGTTCGCGTTCCTTGGACTCACGAGAAAAGTGAAAATGATTTTACGCGCGAAAATCTTGTTATCGGTGATCACCCCCACGAGACAATCCCGCGCGCGCGTTCTCTGGCACGCGGACACGAAGTGGCAGCTCACATTGCTGCGTGACGCACAACCACTCCGCACCTGAGAGAAATAATTCTACCATGGGCGGCGCGAAGAAGAAGCCCTCTGGTGACAAGGAAAATGGCGGATCGTGCAAGTTGTGCGGCATGGCTGCGAAACATTAACATTCGTGCTCGCAGTGCCAGGAGTACAACATCAAGGTAAAGTACTGCTCCTCTGAGTGCCAGAAAGCGGACTGGAGGGAGCAAAAGCTGGTTTGTGGTGTTCGGAACCCAAAAATCACCCCCCACGCCTCTGTTGCGACCGGCTCGGCGTACACTTCGCTCAACGATGAACACATCGAAAACAGGTGCACGCGATGCTTGCGCGATTGTGACGGCGACGCACGATGCCGTGTGGCGCACCCAATCATGGAGCCCGACATGCAGCAGATGATGGGCACTGCGAAGGGGTGCACCGAAAATGTATACTGCAGAGCCTGTGAAGGTAAGTTCCAGTTAATGACACGACGAAACGGCAAGGTTACGCACGGGAGCGGGCTGAAGTAGTGCTTCGAGGGAAAGCACACCACGGAGCGCATAAAAAAAGACGATAAAAGGCGCGTGCTTCCGATAACAGTTCATCTGACTTCAAAATAATTTACAAGTGCAGATCAATTTAGTACCGGAAGACACGGTGCGCCTGAATTTTACAAGTGACGACCCGTGGTACGACGACTCGAAGGGGTACGTTTTCGTGGCGAAGCTACCGGAGTTGCGACACTTGAAGATTGACGGCATGAGATTCAAGGAAATCCAGGTGGATTCCGAAACAACCCCAGATCTACGCACGTTACGCGTGGTGAATCTCGGCGACGATCGCGATTTTAACGTAACAGCCCCCAAACTGAAAGACGTCACGATTCACTACTTCAAGCCCCCTGGTGGACGTGCAGACCAGATCAAGGAAATGCTACGGTGCGCCACGAAATTGGAAGAGTTCGACTTGTACGAACTTTGGATCGAAGACGATTTGAAGGTTGCGAGTAACGCTTTAAAATCAGTTTATATTCACCGGTCAGATGCGGTACAGGGGCTGCAGTTCTGGGCCCCAAACTTAGAGTCACTCAAACTCCAGGCTAACTTTCGCATCGAGCGGTTGACGTTTTTAACGAACCATTACCTGAAAGAAAGCCTACCAGAAGACCACGTGACTCCTATGAACATTGATTTACCTCAATCCGCGGTTGATGACAATGAGAAACATCCCAACGCTGTTTTGAAGATCACCGGTGGCAACCACGGTCGTAACTTCGGCGCAGGTGTAGTGGCGGCGCACCACAACCTGATGTCCCAGGTCATGAAAAACGCGCAGAACCATGGGAGCCAGTTCGAAGCCTTGAAAGCGGCGGTCGAGAAAATCAGCCGGAAACAGTTGGAAGACCCGTACTTTGGAAGCGTCCCGCGCGTCGTTGAAGAGCACCGAGTGTTGGATCTCCGGCGAGGCGCTCCTGGCATGACCCGAACTAAGCCGGGTACGTGTACCACGGCACTGTGGGGTCACTAGAGCCGAACAGTGGGTCGAGCCGAGGGTCGGGGTTGAGGGGGGGGTTCTTTGGATATAAAATATAGCTACGAAAAGAAGATGCAACGCTTGTTTAATAATATTTTTCCACCCTCTCTAACCTACACGGTCTTGCTTTTCGCTTTTCTCCACAGCTTCACTTCGTTGACCCATTTTACCGCTACTTTCGCGAACAGTACTGACGTCACTAAACACGTGGCGTATAAAACGTACATAACTCTTTGCTCCATGTTCGCGAGCGGCACGAGAATGGTTTCGCCGACGAAGAGCCACCCGCTCGCCACAAACGCTCCCAAAATATACCCGACCAAAACCTGCGGAAAAGTGTGGTACCCCAGGGTGACTCTCAACCAGGTGAACACAATACCCGTTAAGAGTAGACCTATCGCTAGGGGTTCTACTACTCCCATAGCAACCGGCCACGCCGGGTGATTGGGCCCTAAAAACCCAGGGCCGAACAAAGCGCCTCCTCCCAGGCCACCTCTTAATAATAGTGACAAAGCTGAATAGACAGATAGGTACGAAAGAGACACCGCGTGCGAGCTCGGCATCCCCGGGTCGGCTTTCAGCGCTCCACTGGGTCTTTTTTCGTTTAGGATTTTTTTCAAAATCTTCCCGAACGCGCTGTTCACGACGCTGCCGATCAAGCACCACACCACACTCACGTTTGGGTGGGTTATTAACGTTATTACAGCCGTCCCCGCGACCAAAAACTTTGTGGACTCGTTTAATGTGGCGAGTAATGAGAATCTGGATTTCGGCGAATCCATGGCGTGCATGGGGGGCATGGGAATCGCAGGAGGGTTTGCGTCTGAGTTATTACCACCCGTATTACCTCCCATCGCGTTTGCCATGGGGACGTGAAGATTGTGGATGATGTTGTCTTTGAACATCTTCGCTCGTGACGAGTTGTTAAGTTGTGACCTCCCGAAACTCTTGGGATGGATCATTTGCGAAGGAACCACTACTCGCGGGGTGGTCCTGTTGCGCGCGGTGTACCGGGCGAGGAGTGGCGGATGGGGGCAATTCCAAGCCGCACACGTGACGTGCATCAATCACTCCGTAGCACGGGGAGGTGTACACGCAGTCTGAACGACGCGCGTGTGAGTGTGAGGGTCATGCGATGGGGACGCGGGGGAAAAACGATTTCTCGGAAGAAAAATTGGCGCGACAAAAGATCCGCCAGTTGGCACTGCTTCAATCTAAGCTATGTTGTTGCCTTGGCATTGCGATCGTGCCGTGGCTCGGCCTCAAAGCACGCCGCACGTGTCGCACGCGTTTGCTCGACCGTCGCGTCTGGTCCGCCACGGTAGAACATGACCGCCGTGGGGCTGGGCGACGGCCACGTCGGGCTTCCCAGCGCTTCCACGAAGAAACGAAGGCCGATCGATGGCGATCGCGCATCGAACGGCACCGATTCGAATGGCACCACAGCCAACGCCTCTGGGGTGATGCGTGAGAATACGTTCGTGGCAGTAGACGTGAACGGCACAAACGGCGTATCAGGTAGATCAGACAGTAAAGCTTCCGAAACACAAAGTGACAAGCCGAAACCGCCTCCAACGCCGTTCGAAGAGCTCACCGCTTTGGCCGATCGCGACATCGAGTCCGAATTAGATTTAGATTCCCTGTGGCGGAAACAAAACGCGGTGTGGGCGTTGCAGAGGTTGCCGGATCCGGAGGGTATTCCGAAACGCACGCCGATAGGCCCTAGAGGCCAAGATGACATTCCTAAAAACCCGTCGCCCGATATCACGGAAAGGTTCGCAGAAGTCGCGCGGCGGTTTCCAAAGCTGCGCGCGACTTTGGACTCGAACGGAACGGCGCGGCGGTTGATTGCCGACCCGAGAGCGTTAAGGTCGTTCCTCGACGTCGCCACCGGGCACGGCAACGGCAATCGGTCAATTGACGACGTGCTGATGACTGCTAATTATGAAAAAATTGCCGCGTTAGGGGATCAGAAGAACATGAAAGCTTTATCTGAAGAGCTTTCGGTACTAGTGGAAGTGCGGGACGAGATGGAGAAGCACAAGCACGGGAAAAACTGGACCCCTGGTTGTGACCCGCTTCCGTTGGAACCGGACCAATGGGAAAGCGAGCGGTTTTTGGCGCTACAAGCCGATGAAGACGCTGCGGACCGAAACATCATCCACCAGTACATGAACGCCTACGGCCCGAACGCGGACGTTCTCGGACCTTTCGTGGCGCTGAGCCTTGGCGCGTTCGCGTCGAGTTACTTAAACATGACCTGGTATGCGTGGTACCCTTTTTTTTTGGTGGTTTGTTTCTTCACGTACGGAGTTTTGAACCGAGCGAGCATGTCACCAACGGTTACCCGGAAAGGCATGCTGTCGCTGTCAGGCGCGGCCACCGTGCACGCGCTGATGCTAGTCAGCGGGTTCCAGTTCTTCGGAGTGTACGTCGGCGAGCAATGGGGTACGAGAATGTTTTGGTGTTTAGTCGGCACCGCCGCGTTCGCCACAACCGAGTACTTCTTCCTGATGACGTACCTGCTGGGGCCTGGGTTTTTACCAAAGGCGAGTGATGCCAACGCCAAGGAGTTCTGGTCGGGGAACATGCGACGAGTGGCGCGGGCGATTGCGAGGGTAGCGAGAGGCAAGGAAGGCAAGGGAAAACAGTCTGAAGCTGCTGACTCGCTCGCCACGATGACGTCGTTAAACACCTTAGCGCACGGCGGGCGGTACTGCCGCACGTGTCACACCGCGCGGACGTTACGGTCGAAGCACTGCCCTTTCTGTGACCGGTGCGTGTCCCGGATGGACCACCACTGTCCGATCGCAGGAACCTGTATCGGCGTCAGGAACCAAAGGCACTTCGCCTTTGCGCTGTGGGACATGACGGCGTCGCAGTGTATTTTTTTATTCTTTTCGTATTTGCACCTTCGGAAAATAGACGGGTTTTGGATCTTCGGCGCGTTTATTGTGGAGCCTTGGGCCATAGTGCTTTTCTTGATTCAGTGTCTGGCGATGCCTTACTGTTTACTGCTAGCCGTACGCATGTCCGGCGCCATTGCGTTCAACCTAACCGTCAACGAAATGGAAAACGCGCACCGGTACGAATATTTACAGGAGCCGATTAACGAGGGCGATTTGAAAATTAACGAAATCGCGGAAAGTGAAAAACCCGCGCTCGGGTTCCTCAACCCCTTCGACCGAGGCATAAGCAACAACTGTTTAGAGTTCTGGAGAGGTGACCAGGAGCGGGTTGACTGGGATGCGCAGCGAGCGGCGGTGGTGCTGGGGGAACAGCGGAAACCGCCGAAAGGATCGTATAGCTGGCTTCATGCTGAAGATGGAACTGCATCAAGAATCGTCCCCCCGGCGGTTCGCCGGTTCATCAAGGTGCACACCAGCGCGAAGGATGCGGCGGACCGAGTAAAAAGACGTGAGGCCGCGCTTGCTTCTGGGCACGGGCACTCACACGACGGGAAGCCGTGTGATGGGGATCACGGGGGGGAGTCAAAAAATAATGCCAGCAACCAACACTCACACTCGCACGGCGGCGAACCCTGCGACGGCGACCACGGCAACGTGGAGAGCGGGCACGGACACGGAGCCGAGGACAGCGGCAAGACTTTGCTTCGCGTGCGTGAGGAGACTGTGGTGGCGCGTGCTGCGGCTTTGCTCGCACGCGCGGACCAAAGGGGCATGTCCGTCAGTGCTCTGGAAGCGGAAGAGTCGAGGGCGACGAGCGATAAACTCGTTGAACGCGCAAAGGCGCTCGGCGTTTCCACCGAAGAAGTGGTCACTATGGACGCCGAGACCACGAAACGAGACGCCGCCGCGGCTGGTTTAACCGTAGAGCAATATGCGATTGTCAAGGAAAGCGCGTTGCGACGGGAGGAAGAAGCGCAGCGGGTGCTGGAGGCTCGACGCGCGGAGTTTGTGAAGGCGCGTCAGGGCGGCGCACACGAGAGCACGTCCGCGAACGACGTCGCGCCGTCTACCTCTGGAGCTGAAGAGGCTACCAATTATTTCCAACCCCTGGCCAACCCTAACCCCATGCGGGACGCTTGGAAAACACACGGAGATAAAGCCACGGTAATCGCGGAGGCGGCGGAGGTGAAGCGGGAGATGATGCAGGCGCAAGCAGCGCAAGCGGGGGTGAGCGTAGATGAGTTGGAAGAAATGGCCAAGAACCAGATGAAGGCGATGTTAGCGCAGCAAGCGGCGCAGATGAACGTAACTGTGGACGAAATGGAAGCCAACATGAATGAAAGGAAAGCACAAGCCGCTCAGGAGAATGGCATGGACGTTGATGAGTTTGAAGCCAGGATGCAGCTGCGCCAAGCGGCGATGTACAAGATGCAGATGGAGAGGATGAAGCAGATGCAACAGATGGTGGCGGCGAACGGAGGCGGTCAAGTTGGAGCAGCGCACGGTGCGCACGGCCATGGTGCTCATGGCCATGCTCACGGACATTAGAACGAGTGCTGCTCATGGCCATTAGAACTTCGTTATTTGTGTTTGAACATCTCTGAACATCTCTTTATTGGTATACACTTTCTATCTAGCACAGGTAATCAGTCATCGCGACTCAAATCAATCTAACAGCTCAACCCGAACGGCGTCCCCGCGTCGATTTCCGTGATTCCCGCGAAGCTCGCCCTGCACTCCTGCACCCCCGTTCGCCCGCGGTAGCTGAAATGGTCCGCGCACGTTCTAGTTTGGTAGGTTATCGTTACGCTCGATGAGCTCGCTGTGAAGGAAAAACCTTGGTTGGTGTGCGCGTAGGTGGACACACCGCTCGTCGCTTCAATGGAAACAAAAAAACTCGCGGAAGGCCCTCCCGTGGGCCGAGGAATGTCGTCCCGGGTCACTGCCCAGGTCGCGTCTCGAAAGGAGTAACAAACACCCGGGACGCAGTTCTTAAGCGTCACGGAACACACCTCCTCCCCGAACGTCATGTTCACCAGGCCATCTGTCGTGCCGTACAGGGACTCCACTTGGCACTCCGACATCGTGTCCGCGGTCGATGCGGAGAGGGAACAGACGTTCCGGGCGTACCGATTCGGAAACGCGGTGGTCGGGGAGTGCGACACCAGTGTGGCATCCGCTGATTGGACGGACGACGCCAGCACAAGCAGCGACACAAGTGCGATGCATCGTCGTGCTCGAAGCATCATCGTAGCGCCTACCCGCGGCGCGTGTCGCAGTGTTGGACGCGCTCCAATGATAACCGTTTCAAACGAACACTTTTTCGGTGAGTGGCCGACTTTTGGACATATTTATTTCATCAACAGTGCCTCACGCGCGCCGCCTTTGCCTTCGCTATGATCGAAGTGGTGCTCAACGACCGACTGGTGCGTACCTTTGCTCGAGTATACAATATCAGTCTCTCCGCGCGTCACAAGTGGTACCCCAAGGCGCTCAAACCCACCCCTCTCGCTCACCATCATCCAACGTTCGCCCTTTTCGTCGCAGGGAAAGAAGATCCGCGTCAAGTGCAACGAGGACGACACCATCGGTGACTTGAAGAAACTCGTCGCCGCGCAGACAGGCACGCGGCCTGAAAAGCTCCGCATTCAGAAGTGGTACAACATATACAAGGACCACATCACCTTGGAAGACTACGAAATTCACGACGGGATGGGGCTTGAGCTTTACTACAACTAATTCGCGGAGGAGAAATGCCACTGATTGTGAGACTTAAGCGTCGCGCCGTGGGCACGAAACGGTGCGCGCACGGGAGGCAGAAAGACCTGTGTAAGGTGTGTAACCCGTGCCCGCACGGCAAGGTGAAACCAAATTGCGTGGCGTGCAACGGTTGCCCCCACGGCAAGTGGAAACAGGAGTGCACGGAGTGCACCCCCTGCCCTCACGGGCAGTGGAAACGCGAATGCGTGGAGTGCAACCCCTGGCATCACAGCAATGTGAAACACAACTGCGTCGCGTGCAACGGTTGCCCCCACGGCAAGCAGAAAAGCAACCGCACGGTGTGCAACCCCTGTCCTCACGGCAAGCAGAAAAGCAACTGCGCGGAGTGCTATGAGTGTTCTCACGGCAAGCTAAAATACAGGAGCACAGTGTGTAAGACCCAGCGCACTTTGAATAGCTAATAGACTAATACTACCACAAACTCACGAATCTTCCTCGTTTGGAGCGCTCGAGCTCGCCGGCGGCTTCGTCGGCGTCTGAATATTTTGCTTCGTTTTTCTCGACCTCGCCTACCCCTCGCGCGGCGTCCAGAAGATTCAAAGCGTTCGCGATGAGTCCCCCCTTCAAGGCGTGGTGCGTTTCGCTCACCCTGCCGCGGTGCCTGGTGCCCGCCATCAGCGAAGGCGCGCTGTTCACCTCCAGGAGCCACACCCGCAAGTCCTCGTCGACCAGGACGTCCAAGCCGAGAAGCTCAAAGTGCCGGCGCGATTTATTACTTGGTTTTTTGGTGGCGCTATTCTCTTCAAAGAGACTGTCATCGGATATTCGATTCGTACCCTTGGTTTGCCTATGGGTCCTGCCATACCTCACATGGGCGAGCCCCTTGCCCACCGCGGGCTGTGCGGCCTCCACTGCGACACGCGCTGTGCCCCTTATCGATTCCAACACCTTCTTCCACGACCCCTCGCCGTTCGTTTCGTCCAACCACGCTCCAAACCGCGAAAAACTCCAATTGCGTTTGAAATGCGCATTAGCGTCCGGCCCCTCGACTTGAATAGTAGAATTCGAACCGTCATTATTTCCTCCCTGGTGCTCCCGCCCCGTGGCAAGCGCATTGTTCGTGAGGTGACGCTTCGGGTCCAAATCTTCAGAGTCGTACTCCGACGCTGCGAAACGAACCAAGCCCTCGTCGTACACGTACGCGCGTATTGATTTTTTCGTTTTCGGTTTTTCTAATTCAGGGTCGACTGATTGCCCTGTCGAAGGTGTGACTAATTGCCCATAGCTAATTTCATCACCCCAGCTCGTGACCAGGACGTAGACCCGCAAATCAACCTTCCGCCCCATGACAACCAGCGGTCGCGGTATGTACCGCTGCACGACGTGCGACGCGCCTATCGGTTTTTCCAAACCAGACGAAGAATTCTTTTCGCTACTTTTATTTTCATTTCCGCTCACGGGAAGTCGTGTTGGCGCCAGTTTCGACAGCGGGTCCTTGGCGACATACGCCAACACAGCCTCAGCGTCCACGCACACTTGTATACCAGCCCCTTCTCCGCCCACAGACCGCTTGACGATCCATTTAATTGTCGAATTCGTGTTTAGTTTGTCTTCTGAGAGAGGTTTTACGTCTCTACATAATACATCGGCTTCTCGAAACGCCTCACTCTCCGCCGGCAACAAAAAACCTTCCGGCGCTACCGCCGCGCCTCGTTCGCCTTGTTCCCGCAAGCTCAAAACAAGCCGGTGCTTGTGTGTGATCGCAACCGTGTTCGGGAAGTGGTTCACCAGCGCGCCGTGTGGGAGGTTGTCATACAGCGTTCCGGTCGTGAAACTCTGTGCCCAAAGCAAAGCGCACTTCCGCGGGTCCTTCACCCTCGTAAACAGCTTGGAGTTTTCCAAAACCTCCGCGAGGAGCGACCGAGTTGGGTCGGCGCCGAGCTGCTGCTGCGCTTTGTGCGTTGTGTATCCTAACAGATTTTCAGTTTGGCTTGTTGACGCACATTCTGCGGTCGTCGAAACACTTGGATGCAGGAACCTACACGCGTCGCCGAACGCGCAGTGGCCTTTGGATGTGAAGTTCCAACACGGCCTGCCACTCAATCTTCGGCCACCCTTCACCAGCGACGCGCCCGTCTGCGTCACCATCTCGGGGGCGAAGAACATGGGACGGAATTCATACATAGCCGTGTCGCCCGCATAATCCGACCCGGGTTCGGAAAGACCCTCACTTTTCTCGGCCATCACCCGCAGCGCCCGCCGGAGTGAAGCCGAAATCTCGGAGACGGCACCCTTCACAAAATCAGGAGAAAGAGAAAGCATTCAAGACAGACGAGAGAGGACAGAGGAGTGACACAAACGCAACCAACAGAGTCGTGAAAAGAATTAGTAATACTACTAGACTGCATTGAATCGAATCTTCAAGAAATTCATTAAAAAAATCAGCTGTCCGAGCCGTACCCCCCCAGCAAACCCAGACCACCGCCGGATTCAGAATCGCCGTCACTCGTCTTTTCTTTTTCTTTTTTCTCGACAACATTTACTTTCTTCTTCACCACAACCAGCTTGGGTTTTATGGTTGGTTTCGCCGTAGATGCACTACTACCAGCGAATGTCGCGGTCGCCGCGCCTGTAGTCGGAGCCACTTTCCTTCGTTTCGCATCGTTCATCAGATTCGAGTCATCGGCATCGTCGTCGTCCGATTCCAGTCGCCGAACGAACCCTTCGGCTTCTCCACCGAAAGCCCTCCTCGCCTGCTCTTCCTCTTCCCGTTCCAGTTCTCTTTCTTCGTCAATAGCACCTCTTCTAACGGCTTCAATCGCGTCTACAGTAGTCACCCCTTGTTGCCGCGCTTTCAGCGACCGCATTTCATCCAGCGCCGCCGTGATGTCCATCTCTCGTTTACTTTCTTTTGTTCTGTTTTCCAGCTGTTTCATCGTATCCCCCGCTTCCTCGCGTTCCTTTTCCGCAAGATTCTCAGCATTCACCTCTGCTTTCTCTCGCCACGGTTCATAGTTACGCTTCGCACCTTGCTCCATCACGTAATCTGCATTCTTTGGGTCTGTTTTCATCACTATCTCCGCCGAACAACGCGAACACCGAAAGTAAAACCGAAACACCTTCAACCCTAGATATTCCTCACCAAGCGCATCTTCCTTCCGCGAGTTGAACTTCGTGCCCTTCGTGATGTAGTTGCCACACGTGTTGCAGCAGATCGACATCGGGAGCATCATCCGCGATTTGCTCTGAGTTTGTTTGCCATCCTTTTTCTTCGACCGCGGGATCCGCGAGGGGTCGAAATCAGGGGGGATATACTTGTTCAAGACTTTGCGCTCGCCCATGGGTAAATTTGAACGAACACTACTTCAATGGGGGATACTGTTAAGTTGGAGACGTTCGGGAACACCACAACAGGGAATGCACTCGACACTTCGAACGACACCACCCCGCGACGTGGCCGCGAACGAACACGGACGCGTGCGGCTCCGAGTGATGCGTGCAACGGCTCAGACTTTGTAAATCATGAAAAGGGCGAAAGAGTTTCGACATGGCCAAGTGTTTTATTTTACAGCCGCGCGCCGCGGCTCGAAGGCCTCGGCGCGCTAGAAAGTTTGTGGGCTGGGTGGGTGAAAAGAGAATCGTTGACAGACAAGACGGTCAACGTGAAAGGAGGCACTGCCGTGTGAAACCTGGTAATATGTATTGATACGGGACTCTCGCGTCTATCTACGGTTCTCCAGAAAACTTTCACGCCAACTTTCGCGGCGCCATGCACGCCAGAATCCCTTTTTGCCACCACTGTTTCTCTCCGTATTCGGCTTCCGCCTGCGCGTCTACTGAAAGTGAGGTGGGCGCCCATGCCCCCACAGCTCCACTATGCTGAGCAGCAATGGCGGCCGACGCGCATCCCACTCTCAGCGCTTCGCCAACCTCCCCCCCTTGCGCCCAGACCCGCAAGAACCCAGCATTGAACGCGTCGCCAGCGCCGTTGGTGTCCACCACTCTGGAAACAGTACACGCAGGCGCGCTCCACCGCCTGCCACTCGAGTCCCCCGCCAGCACCCCGTTCGCGCCTCGTTTAATCACCGCCAACGCAACGGGCGCGTCGCTGGTCGAGCGGTCATCGCCGACCAACGCTTCCAACGCTTCTTCCGCAGAATCTCGCCCCGTGATTTCGCACGCCTCCACTTCAGACGGCATGAACAAATCGACCGCGGCTGCGCCTCGAAGCACGTTTTTCATCGCAGGCGACCGCCACTCCCCTAACGGGTCGAAGTTCGGGTCCATGGATACCTTCACGTCGCGTTGGCGCAGCTTCTGGACCAACGTTACTAGCCCGCTGTGCACGCCGGGACAAGCATAGAACCCGCCGATGTGCACATGGGTCACGTCAAGCGCGTCCACGCCTTCGGGTAATAGCTGGTTCAACGTCGCGGTTTTCGCGGCGCCAGGGGCGCTGATAAACGTCCGGTCCATCCCAGTTCCGTGCAGCGCGACGCACGTCGCCGTGGGTTGGTAATTCAACGTCGCGATCGATTTGCTTGGTTCTGTGATTTTGGATTCCAACCGCAGCGCATCCATCAGCGTCTTCGCCGCGCGATCGCGGCCCACCGCGGCGTACAGACTCGTATCAACGCCCTGCGCCGCGAGATGCCACGCCGTGTTCAACGCGCTGCCCCCGGGGTGCTGCGCCACTGCATCCACCTCGACATCTGCGCCAGGCGCGGGGACGGAATCTAGCGGGCCCACGGAGATGTCCAGGAACGCGTCACCCAGCACGGCGAACCGCACAGCGGTGGGTTTCGCGAACGCCTCCACGGAAGCGGGGGCGTACGACGCGACGTTCGGGGTCGAGGGGGGGGCGTCGGACATGCCGACACGAGAACTGGTGGGAGCGCGTGTCGTTGTGTCTGCGTTCATCCCGAGGCCGCGGGGAAGCGGAAATCTCAAAACCAAAAGCGAAAAAACGTTGTCGCTCAAAGCAGGCAATTTCAGCCGAAAAGCCACAGTTCTCGGCGCTTTGCGGTGGTGACCGGCGAAGACAGCGTAGGGACGACCCACGATCGGCGCGGACACCTCCTGGCGGCGACGGGCGAGGGCGCGTAGCGAGGCGCGCGCGGTCACGGGGCACGCAGAGTCGTGCGTGGCGTCGGTGGACCTCGGCGTGTCCGCAATTGGCGCGTGCCGTTGTTGCTTGCATTGGCCAATCCGCGACCGTGACCGAACAAAGGGACGATGGCATCGTTCCAATGGGACCCCAATTCGTTACAGGCGTGTATCGCTGACCCCAACGCCATGTTGGCCGCGTTTCGAAACGCGAACAGAGACGGGTCCGGTGCCGTGTCCGGAGGCGACGCGGTTGCGTTCTTCAGCGGCTCCGGGCTCCCCACGGAGAAACTGAGCGAAATCTGGCGCGCCGCGACGAACGGCGAACCTTCGATGCAACCGATGGCGTTTAAAACCGCGATGGAGCTGATTGCGGTGGCGGTTGGCGGAGGAAGCGCGGGTGCTGCGGCGCCGGTGCCTCCGCAGCCAGCGCCCAGCAGCATTGCCGCACCGAGCAGCATGACTGCTGGGTTGGCTGCTTCCAAGTTTCTGTCCGCCACGAAGTTGCCCACTTCTGTCCCCGAAGGAAGCGACATGACCCCGGTGGAGTACAAGAAGTACCGCGCGCACTACGGCAAGCTCCCTGGCGGGAAGCAAAACAGCGTGACCCTTGAGGATGCGGTGAAGTTCCTTTCGAAAGCGAAACTTGACCCGGCTCATATCAAGCAGCTGCTTCAACAAATCACTGGTAACTCCTCCTTCGTTTCAAAAGAGCACTTTAGCGTCGCGATGCACGAAACGTACAAGGCGATCAAGACGAAGGGAGGGAAGACGCCGGCGCCGTCGCAGATGATGGTCACGCCGGCGCCTGCGCCGCCTGCGGTTGGCTTTGGAGGGTTCGGTGGAGGGGGGATGCTGGACCCTCATGCTACGGGCCCTCCCGCCGCTAACGCCGCTAATGCTGCTAACGCCCAAACTTCAAATGACTTCGGCGGATTCGGCGCGTTCGGAGGCGAACCTACTACGACACCTGCAGCGAACGTATCACAAACTGACGATTCAAACTTTGGCGGGTTCAGCGCGTTCGAGACGCAGACGCGACCGTCGCCTGTTCCGGAAGAAGCGCCGCCGACGCAGAGTACATCTGCGGTGCCTAGTGATACGGGCGGGCTCGGCGGTGGTGACTTTGATTTCGGCAGCGGCAGCGTAAGTGCCGCCGCGCCGGCTTCGACGTCTACAGACGGGTTCGGCGGGTTCGGTGATTTCGGAGCCCCTGCTGCGTCAGTTCCTGCTCCGGCGC
>TARA_B110000977_G_scaffold174804_2_pt1 | contig 28959 bp, 19 predicted proteins | sample TARA_B110000977 | Tara Oceans TARA_B110000977 (sample SAMEA4397798) | marine metagenome | biome: Polar Biome; feature: [SRF] surface water layer (ENVO:00010504); material: water (ENVO:00002006), including particulate matter (ENVO:01000060) such as... | depth 5 m | reverse complement strand
TGACTACAGGAAGTACCTCTCACTCGCCGTTGAGCGGATTCCGCAGCAACAGCGTCGCCGTCATCTCCGGCTTTGCTCTTTCCGGAAACTTGGCTCCCAGTAAAAGACACACGCGTTGTACCGGCCGGATCGTGCTGGGGAGCGTGCGCGGGGGTGCGCCGCATGAGAACACGTCACCGGAAGTGACGGGTGTGGCTGATGAGGTTTCCTTCGATGATACTTTCTTCAACACCTCGTCGAGCGCGGAGTGCTCGGCTTCCCCTACATTGAGGAACGCCCCCCTCAACCCGCGAACGCCCCTCATGGCTTTCCTTCGCTCTTTCTTCGGAACGCCCGGATCTTGTGCGGTTTTCAAATCCTCCGGACTCGCGGTGGGCTCGAAAACAAGGGTAACGCCTTCGCCGTTGCCCGCATTCGCCGTGGCGAGGTGCCGCAACCCGTCCAGCTCCACCCGCGCTTCACACCCGAAGTCGGGAATGAACACTCTCAAGTACTTTTTCCCAGAGGCGCGGACAATCGCGCTCACGACTTTCGGTTCCGCTCTCAAATACGCACACAAATACGCGTGCGAGCTTCCGTCCTGCACGGCTTTCGCAGAGAGCTTACGCTCGTTGCAATGCGAGGCGTACAGTTTCAGGGTTTCGGAACAGGGTAAGCCGTGTGAGTCGGCGCATTGAGACGCTAACTGTTTCTGGCTCTTCGAAACCTTTTCAGTTTCACCTACATTCCTTTCGCCTAGAATACCCCCCCTGAACCCCGCCGGCGCGAACCCCGCGTCAAGCGCCGCGTTGAGTTGCCGGTGCACCAGCACGTCCGGGTACCGCCGGATGGGCGACGTGAAGTGCGTGTACCGCGGCGCTGCGAGCGCGTAGTGCCCCCAGGTTTCCAAGTCCTGTTCACCGGTTGAAAAGTACCGCGCGAGCTGCATAGGCAGCGTCGCAAGGAGCTGGACGATTTCGTACCCATCGGGGTTGCTGTGTTTCAAGTTAACGAGGCTTCTGTGAAGCCCTGCGGAGGAGCTCGCATCCACATCCAAGCCTTGTTCCTTCGCGAACTGCTCCAGGTCACCAAGCTTCCGCTCGTTGGGAGGGGGGTGGCACCGCAGCATCGCGTTTGCGGGAAACGCGCGGGACACCAACCGCGCTGCCGCCGCGTTCGCAAGCAACATAAACTCCTCCACCAAGTGGTTGCTTTCTCTGGTTTTGTACGGAAAAGTGGAGGTTGGGGAGCCAGTGGATTCATCCAACTGAAACAACAGCTTGGTTTGGTCCAAACGCAGGGCTCCGCCTGCGAAGCGCCTTTGGCGCATCGCCCGCGCCGCGCAGTTCAAACCGTGGACGGCTTTCGCGACTGCTTCGGGGTCCCACATTGAGTGCCCATCGTCGGAAGCGTCAATCTTCACTGGGCCAGAATCGTTGCCCATCTCCACCGCCTGCAGAAGCGCGTCTACGCCAGTACCACCGTTATCCCGTGCATCGATGATTAATTGCGCGGTTCCGTAGTCCAGCTTTGCGCAACTTCGAATCACGCCACGCCCAAACCACTCGCTTAACACTTTGCCCTCAGTGGTCATCACCCACTCCGCAGAAAACGTCAGCCTCTCCACCCCGGGGTTCAGCGAGCACAAGTCCTCGCACAGCAGCCTTGGGAGCATTGGCATGACCCTGTCTACCAGGTAGGTAGAAGTAGCCCGTTTCCGTGCTTCGTCATCAAGCGCAGTACCTGGCTCGACGAAAAACGAAACGTCTGCGATGTGTACGCCGACTTTCAGCGTGCCGTCTTTCTGGAACTCGCAGTGAAGCGCGTCGTCCAGGTCGCGCGCCGTCGGTGGGTCGATGGACACGACTCGGGTTTCCGTAAAGTTTCGTCTATTTGCGCGCTCATCAGGAGGGATGGACCACTTTTTGATCGGTTTGCCAGTCACCGGGTCGCTCACAGTAGGCACTGTGGGCAAACATGCGAGCGCTTCGTCTGAAAAGTCGTCCGCGCCGAGAACGGCGTGCTCCGCGATGAGCGCCGCTGTCGCCGTTTCCAGATCCTGAGCGTCGCCAAGCACCTCACTCACGACGCACGTGGGGTGGGAATCCGCGCAAGGCCAGCTATAAACGCGCGCTAACACGAGATGCTTGCGCAGCGTAGCCATGTCCTTTGGTGACGTACACGCGGCTTCCACCTCTCGAGGCGCGTCCGCAGTGTCGACGCGCATGAACGGGAGTTTCGGATCCGTCGGGAAAAAACGGAGCGGGGGGGTTTCCTGTGACGCGCTATTAAATCCATCCATCTCACAATCGTGGTAATCGAGGTACCCCACCACGACGTCTCTGCGAGGCGATTGCACATGCACCGCGACGATTATACCCGTTGGGCGGAGCGGCGTTGCGTTCACGCCGCCCGACCTCGCGGCGTCGGCCAAGAGCTTCGTGGCTGGCGATGACGGCAGACTCAGGTCACCGCGGGAGATTTCGTACGCGTCATCGGAGGAGTCTGTATTGGCGTCATCGTCGTCATCGTCATCGTCTATCGCGTGCGTAGTGAGACTATCCATCCCTTGTGCGATATCAGCCACGCCCGTATCCTCCGTATCCTCCTCCTCGTGATCACTGGATACCTGTCCTTTTGCTTTCGCTTCTGCTTTTGCTTTCGCTTCTCTTTTCCTTTGTCTCTGCTTCGCCCGGCCGCCCGCGCACCGCCCGTCGGCGCGCGCGGGCGTGTCCCATTTGTTTTCGTTCAGAGCGGGCCAGAACTCCACCGGGTCTATGGCGAACACCACTGTATCCCCGTCCACGGTCCGGTTCCGAGAGTCGAACCCATCAAACTTGACGTCGTGAGGCACGCCGTCAACGGTGACGAACGCTTCGTGCTTATGGTGCGCGCTGACGCGTAACTTTCCCAACAACAGAGTTCCGTCGTGTAAACCTTGTTCCACGTCCGATCTTGGCCAGAACTCGGGGTATCGGTTTGGTGGTCGTTTTGGATCAACTTTTCCGTATTCGCCCCCGCCCTTGCTGCCGCCCCCGCCCGAACCCCGGTCGCGGCGGGTACCATTACCAGGTTTCGGGGAAGACGATTTATTGGATTGGTTTGTGCGTTTTTTGCTGGACGACGCTGGTGTCGACGTCGACGATGTGCTCGGTGTGCTTTGCGTTTCTTTCGGGGTCGGTGGGGTCTTGGCCTTTCCGCGGTCACCGCCCTTAGCCCTGGTTCGTCGGGACCGCGCACCATACTTCGCGGTTTCGGAGGTCTCGGGGTGCGAAGATGGTGATGATGATGCCTCACCGCCCACCGCCGCCCCAGATCTGGTCCCTGCACCCTCAACCGACTCTTCATCCACACTCGGCTCCGCCCGCACGGATCTGGCCAGCAGCGCCAGCGCGATGTCACGCGAACCTCCCATGAAGCTCAACGCCCCAGCAACGCGCCTCTGCGCCTCTGCGTATGCTGCGGTCAACCCTGTGTCGTAGCACAACGCGAAATTTTCGTCGACAGTTTTCGGAGTGGCGACGAAAAGCACAGTCCAAGGGAGAGAAGTTGACATTGCCTCTGAGCGCGGGCTACGGGGTCCGGGGCTGCGGGCTGGCCACGCCTGCAATGTCGTCGCGCATGCTTCGCCGCCTCGGCGCGCTCGCGGCGTCGACGTCACGCGCATCGTCGCGCGCGTCGTCTTCGTCGCACGTCCCTTTCGCGCGATCCTTCGTCGTCGTGCGAAGCGCCCCCAGCATCGTGCGCTTCTACCCTGGGGGTGCGCGGGCGGACGTTGGCGGGTACGCGAGTGCGGGTGCGCGGCCAGGAGTGTACACCGATCCGTGGCGACACCACCGTTCCGATAACAGATCTTTGAGCACTTCGAACGCAGTCGCGGCAAAGACCACGAACGATGAGAGTAAACCCGATGCAGTCGAGAAAACCGAAAAAGTTACCATGCCAGCCGCGAGCGCAACCGCCGTCGCATCGTCGCCTGGACCCTTCTCTGAAAGCGCGTACGACCTGCGCATCATTAAGTCCCTGTTACCGTACGTATGGCCCAAGGACAAGCCCGAGCACAGGCTCAGGGTCGTAGGGGCGTTGTCGCTTTTGATCACGTCAAAAGTCCTGAACGTCGGAACGCCGTTTCTGTTCAAGCACGCGGTGGACGCCCTGGCGGTTTCCTCAAGTGGCGTCGCGACCGGGTCTGACGCGCTAGCCGCAGTGGCGTTGCCCATGCTTGCGCTCACGCCTACTGCTATTTTGGTGGGCTACGGCGTATCACGAGCGGGCGCATCGTTCTGCAACGAGCTGAGAAACGCAACCTTCGCGAAAGTAGCGCAGGGCTCCATCAGAGGCGTCGCCCTGAAGTGCTTCGACCACCTGCACGCACTTGATTTGAACTTCCACCTCGCGCGTCAAACCGGGTCGGTTACCAGGGTTATCGAGCGGGGCACAAGGGGTATCCAGTTCATTTTGAACTCAATGGTGTTTAACGTCGTCCCGACAGCGTTTGAAATCGGGTTGGTGGCGTGGATTCTAGGCACTACTTTAGGGCCGCAGTTTTCGGTTTTGACGGTGGGGACAATCGCATCGTACGGCGCGTTCACGCTAGCGGTGACGCAGTGGCGCACGCAGTTCCGGAAGGACATGAACCGCCTGGAGAACCAAGCCAGCAATCGTTCAATGGACTCGTTACTGAACTACGAAACCGTGAAGTACTTCAACAACGAGAAACTCGAAAGCGAGCGGTTCGACGAATGTTTGCAGGGGTACGAGAAGGCGGCGTTGAAAACTCAATCCAGTTTGTCGGCGTTGAATTTCGGCCAAAACGCGATATTCAGCGCCTCGATTTCAGCCGCCATGTTGCTATGCGCGCAGGGGGTTATTAAAGGCGATTTAACCGTAGGAGACCTGGTAATGGTCAACGGCCTGCTGTTCCAGCTATCAGTGCCTTTGAATTTCCTCGGTACCGTGTACCGCGAAACCAGACAATCCCTGATTGACATGAGCGCGATGTTTACGCTTCTCGAGGAAAAAGCCGCGGTGGTCGATTCACAAAATGCGAAAGAGTTGACCACCCCTGTGAACGGCCAGTTCGACGTGGAGTTCAAAGACGTCACGTTCGGATACGGAGGGGGCCAAGGCGCAGGAAGGAATAACATTTTGGAAAACCTATCCTTCAAGGTTCCGGCGGGTAAGAGTTTAGCGCTGGTCGGGTCGTCGGGCGCGGGAAAGAGCACCGTGTTGAGGTTACTGTACCGCCTGTACGATTCGCAAAAAGGCGAAATTCTCGTCGGCGGTCAGGATACGAAGGATTTAACGCAAAGAAGCTTACGTCGCAACATCGGTGTGGTTCCTCAAGACACCGTGTTGTTCAACGACTCGATTTACTACAACATAGCGTACGGGAGGGAGGGTTTGACCGCGAGTGAAGAGGAGGTGCACGCCGCCGCGAAGTTCGCCGCCATTCACGACCCCGTGATGCAAATGCAAGATAAATATTCAACCACGGTTGGCGAGCGCGGGTTGAAGCTCTCGGGCGGTGAAAAACAGCGAGTAGCTTTGGCCAGAGCTTTTCTAAAAAACGCGGGAATCGTGCTGATGGACGAAGCCACCTCCGCGCTGGATACGAAAACGGAACGGAGTATTATGACTGCGTTGGGTTCGTTGATGACCGGAAGAACGACGATTTTAATCGCGCACCGGCTTTCCACTGCCGCGCGGTGCGACGAAATTGCGGTGCTGGAGAACGGGAAGATTTCGGAGCGAGGGTCGCACCAGGAGCTACTGGAGAGGAAGGGGCGGTACCACGAGATGTGGCAGGCGCAGGCGCACGGGGGGGCGGACCCAGCGCAGGAAGGGGATACGTTCAAGGCGTAGGTAACTTTTATTATTACCCTAAAATCAAACAACAACAGGACATCGTCTCATTTATCACTTTTCTGAATCTTGGGGACTCCACAAAGCACTTTGACGACCCTAATAATTTACACACACCACGTACAACAAAGGCTTCTCGATGAACTTCTACGAACTTTCCGCAAAGCCGGACGACAACATCTAGCAGCCTTTGTTGTACACAGTGGTGTAAATTACTGGGAACTTGCAAGTACTTTGTGGCCCCCAAGTATTTTACGTCTCTTTGTACTCCGTCTCTCTCATCACTTTGCCTTCTCACGCTGGTGGCGTTGAGGTTGATTCGTTGACAGTCGCGGTGCGCGTCCATGCGTCATCCGCCACGTCCTTGAACTCTGTCCGAATTCCCTTGGCGTGTTTTATGTAGCTCCTCACCTCTTTGTCCAGCCAAAGGTTCGGGTTCTCCTCGAACTTTCGTGTCAGGTCTTCCAAGAACAAGCGGTTCAAGTGCTGGCGGTGCGCGAACGCCAGCTTCAAGCGGTCGGAAACGCCCTGGTCGGAGGAACCGCCGGGGGGAAAGTCAGCGTACATGCTTGTGCTGTTCATCAGCAGCGTTGGTCGTGTGCAGAGCGCGGGAAGTGTGACGAAAGGGGCGGGACCGTCAAAGTCGTAGCTTTTTGATTTCGTCAAGACCGAGATTTTTTTCATTCACAAGTTTTTATTCAGTCTCTCAGTACGCATCTCTCTTGGTTGTCTGTGTGCGCATGGTCAGTGGTATGTCTCATAGTCACAGGAAGGTAAGTGACGTGTCTCATCGTTAAGGGACATCTTCACGCCGAGCTCGTCCCCTTGAACTGAAATTGAGGCGTTGTCGGAACCGAAAACGAAACCTCTTCCACGTTCAGGCGCTCGATGCCCGGAAAGTTCAAGTCGCTTTTCGCTCCAGGCGCGACTTCTTTGTCCTTCATTTTTGGAGACGTGGGTTGCGACGTTGCGTGGTCCCCAACCGCTAGCGTGGTCGCTGCGATCATTTGCGTGACGACGTACGGGTCACAGTTCGCGGACGGCCGTCTGTCTTCCAGGTACCCGCACCCGTCCTCGAACGTTTCGTTCCCGATGCGAACCGACGCGCCGCGATCGGCGACGCCCCAGGTGAATTCCGTCATCGACGCGGTTTCGTGTTTTCCGGTTAAGCGTCGCTCGTTGCCCTCGCCGTAGCGGAGCACGTGTTCCTCGTGCTTTTCCTTCAACCGCGCGATAGCACGTTCGATTTCCGCAAACCCTCCAAGGTGCTTGTCCCGCATCGAACGAGTGCTGAAGTTACAGTGCGCGCCCGCGCCGTTCCAGTCCCCTTCCACTGGTTTGGGGTCCAGCGTCACGATGACGTTACCAGTGAGCTCGCACACGCGTTCCATGACGTACCTCGCTACCCAGAGGTGGTCACCAGCATCAATCCCGACACACGGCCCGACTTGGAACTCCCATTGACCAGGCATCACTTCTGCGTTTAAACCGCCGACGTTGATACCAGCGTAGTGACACGCCCTGTAGTGCGACTCCGCGATGTGCCTGCCGAACATCTTATCCGCGCCGACGCCGCAGTAGTACGGGCCTTGTTGGGATGGGTAACCGCCGGTGGGCCACCCGATCGGCCACTTCGTCGTCGCATCAAGCAACGTGTACTCCTGCTCGATGCCGAACCAGCACTCCTCCGCGGCGACGAGCGGGTCGGAAAACACACGCAGAGCGGCCGCCCTGGTGTTCGTTTCGATGGGCTGACCAGAAGGCGTGTACGTGTCGCACATCACGAGCAAGTCGCGGCACCCGTCCAGAATCGGGGGCTGCATGTCGTCGCCTAGAGCATCGTTTGGTGACGGTAATGGCGTGGTCGCCGCTGTGGCGGATGCCAGCGCGGCTTGAGCGGGTCCGTGCGGAGGTAAACCCCCAACTGCGGGCTTGGAACGGTTGCCGCTACTCAAAGCGTGCCGTTGTCTGTCGCTCGGCGTGGCTCGAAACGGGTCCCTGAAAACAGCTCGAGGGACCAAAACAACCTCGCTGTCCACGCCAGGCGCTTGGTTAGTACTACTTCCGTCAAAGTTCCACTTTGGCAGATCCTCAAGCCCACGAATCGGCCCTTCAAGAGTCTTGGTCTTGCTCCGTAAATCGCCGCCGTTGCCGCCGAGCCACAGGTACTTTGGAGGGGCGGAGGGTCAGCGTCAATGGACGTGCAGGCAATCGACGAAGGGCGGGCACCTCAAGGTGCTTCAGTGGGCACACGCGAACGGCTGCCCATGGGACGAAGACACCTGCGAGGGGGCGGTGTGGGGCGGACACCGAGACGCTGGGAAGTGACGAAAGAAAAAGAAAAGAAAAGGGGAAAAGTATCCTGGCCAAAAGGGCGACGTACTTCGACGGTGTACTTGTCTTGGAAGGAGGGTAAGTCGCGCAGGCTGAGGAGCGCATCGTGATGGCTTCCTCCGCCGACATCGGCGGCGTACGAGGCGGCCATGACGTGAGATAAGTGCGAAGTGGAGTGTCCACTCGGACGCTCCGAAAGGTCGTGGTCTTTCTGTCGCGTCTTCCAAGAGAAGCAGAACCAATAATTTTCATCCGAGATTCGATTTTGCTGACGCAGGTTTTCGGGATGGCCCCTCGGCACCTTCAGTCCGTCGCGCGCGGCTCTCTTCCCGATGGGTGTCGCCTCCCTGGTCGACGGAGGTGATGTCGACGAGACCGCGGCGCTTCGCGCAAAGCTGGATGATGCGGAGCGCCGTTTGAATTCCACTTCTCTCGAGCTCCGAGCTGCGCTGAGAAAAATCCATGGACGAGGCTCGTCTTCATCCCCGCCCGGTTCTCCCGCGAGGTTCAACGCGCGTTCGTGCCCGTGCGGGCACGAGGGCACGACGTGCGCGCAGCATGCGGGCACGAGTTTCTGGCGGAGCTTCGTGTTAGCCTACATGGTCCGCGCGGGCATCGCTGTGTTTTCACGAGGCGTGGGTTTGCTTCGTTCGGGTTCTCCCACAGACACACTTAAGTTCGAAAAACTGCTGGGCGAGAAACACGTGCATTACCGCGAGGAAGCGGTGCGCCTCGGGATGTTCTTGGGGGCATTCAGTGGCGGGTACCACCTTGTACGATGCCAGCTGTGCAACAGGCTGGGGCTGACTCCACAAAAAGCCGCGCTAACAGCAGGCACCGCCGCCGGGTTGTCTGCTGTATTTCTGAAACGCCCCAAGCGCCGCGCCTTCGCCGGGTACCTCGCCGCGCGCCTCGCGCAATCCGCCATGGCGAGCTTCGCGAATGCGCGGCACGCGAAGGTAGAGACCAACAAGGTGATGGAACGAATCGATTCACAAATCAGACTGGCACAAGCAGGAATTGCGCCTTCAACAGCCACTGAAACATTCAAAGAAAAGAATAGAAACATTCAAAGCTCTGTTGAATCCATCCTAAAAAACCACGGCGACGTTTTGTTATTCGCGCTCAGTTCCGCGCAGGTGATGTACGCATACGTGATGCGGCCTGAGACGCTGGACCCGGGTTTTTGGAATTTCATTGTTAGAGCAGGGCCGATCGACAAGGAGACGTTAGGGGCAGTCAGAGCGCAGTGCAACGGATCTCCGGTTGATTTGAGTAACTTGAGTCAGTACGCGTTGCCTGGTAAGGATCCTAAAGAATGGAAAACTGGCTCAACCATGAAATGCATCCCGTGCGCAATCATGCACAGGGACACCGGGTGCGTCTCCTGCGCGTCGCACTCGGTTTTCGCCTCAGCCGCGACGTTCCGCAAGTGCTTCCCGTTCTATTTAAGTATACACCTAGTGCCTTTCGTGGTGCTCAACACGAGTAAAGCGTTGCGGAACCCGGTGAAGACGGTAACTACGTCAGTCGCGAGTACGGTGAGAAGCACGACGTTTATATCCATGTTCGTGGGATCGTACATGGCGAGTATATGCGGGTTACGGTTTTTGCGAGGGAACAAGGAACACAGATCGGCTTATTATTTAGCAGGGATAGTAGCTGGGTCTATGCTCATGATCGAGAAGAAAAGCAGAAGAGGCGAACTCGCTTTGTATTTGCTCCCGAGAGCCGTGGACTCCTTCGTCGCGACGCTAGCGGTGAAGCGAATCGTTCCGACGGTTCCTCATGCGGATTTATTACTATTCGCGCTCGTCACCGGCGGTTTAATGCACGTCTTCGAGAACGAACCCGAGACGTTAGCTGGATTTCTAAGGTCAGGCATACAGCGGTTCACGAAACGGCCGAACCAAGCGGTGCCGAGAAGTGCATCAGAAGCGGTGTTTCAAGTCGTCACCGAGGACGTGGATGAGGATGAGAAGGACCCGAGGCAACGAAAAGATAAGTAATGCGATCTAGCTAGTGATTACACGGAATCAAATAATCTAGACCTCACCCTCCAGCAACCCACACCCCACAATGACCACCGCTATTGTCGGTTTGCTCCAGCTCTCCCGCGCTTTCGCGGCTCTTTCGTCCCCCACCCACTCCGCGACTTGGTTCCACGCGATCGAGTTGCTACTCGGTTTGAACGTCGGAGTCGCTCCAATCGCGCTCACAACCTCGAGCCCGCTCAAAACCTTCCCGAACACCACGTTTTGGCCGTCCAGGCTAGGCACGGGCGCAGGGCCAGTCGTGATCAGAAATTCAGTCTGTGCTGAGTTGCGATTCGTGCTGCCTGGTCCTCCGCCGCCGTCGCCAGTCGCGGCGGCGAGCGCCAAAGAGACCGTGCCCGGCCTCAGGTGCTTTTGCGTGAACGACTTGGATTGCAAAAGTTCCGTGTTGGGGTCGAACCGCGGGGCCTGTACCTGGCCCATCCGCGCACTGCCCGCCTGGCCCGCTAACACGTACTGCCCTGGTTTTATTCTGTGGAACACCGTGCCGGCGTACCCCTTGCCAGGTGGGGCCTGTACCAGAGAAAGAAAGTTACCTACTACGTTGGGCACTACATCTCCGAACAAACCAATCTCGATCCTGCCAACCTCACTCGGTGTTTCGCACAAAGCCCCGGAGCCCCCGAACGCGCGGTCCGCCCTGACAATGGAGGGGCACGTGCCGATGTCGAGGAACACGCGGTGGGTGATTTTTGGTTTACCGAGGGCCTCGGAGGCGGTCGCGGAAGACGAACTCGACGAGGTGCTCGCGAGAAGGGCGGCGCCCAGGGAAAGGGAAGCACGTCGGGTGAACACTTGGCCATTGTCGTTGTCTGTATCCGCGCTCGAATCCGTGTCGCTCGAATCCGTGTCCAACCGCGCGCGGATTTTCGTATCGCATCGAGAGTGACGTGCAGTGGACGCACCGCGGTCGGTGCGGCGACGAGGCAGGGGACACGCCACGCTCGGCGACGGGAGCGCTAGGGACGCCATCAGGACTGATTGAAAATGTCACTCTCAGTCGGCACTCGTTCTCCAAGGAGCTTGTCAGTCGAAAACTCGCCTCGTCAGCTCCGAAAGCCACGCCCGGAACTAGTCCACAGACCTTGATACTTGGAGTCAATAGAGGGGACAACGCCAGATCCAGCAATTTTCACAAAATTGCCACCTCACAGCCGAACGAAAAGCCCGCTCGTTTCGCCCGACGCCCCATCACTAGAGACACGGCTTGTCGAGAGCGACGGTCGAACTTTTGCGTGTGCGCGTCGCCGGACGTGTGACAGGAATCGTATCGTACTCGGCAGACGAGGGATACGAGAGACGACGCTCGTGTGTGAGTGTGTGTGGAGAGACTACCGGAGACCGGGAAGGGATCTCGCGGAAAAAATACGCGGCCTTTGGAAGGGAAGCGGTTGGAAATTACCGAGAAGTGACGGCCCGGACTTCGGCGATGACGAAGAGTTTCAGGGGCGAGGGTGACCTGATGGTCGACGCCCTTGTTTCCGCGTCCCAGCAGGCGTACAACATGGGCGGAGGACAACCGATGCCCGGGTATGGCCGGGACCTGGTTCCGTACTTTGACGGAGGCGATGGCGCGCCGATTTCGCAAAAACCAAGGGGCGGTCAAATCACTAACGCGGTGCAGCCCCCCCCGCCCCCGGTAGGAGACACCACGGGCGCGGACATCCTCGCGATGCTCAACGGCCACGCCCCCGCCCCTCCAACGCCGGCAGCGGTCCCTGTACCGGCTCCAGCGAAAAAGAACACCAAGAAGGCCAAGCCCGTGAAGCCAAAGGCTGGAGGCAACGTCCCCGCCCCAATCGTGCTGAACAACGGGTTCACGTATGAAGTGCAGCAGCCGGATCCGGTGAAGCAGAAGGCGGCTAAGAAAACGGCGAAAATAAAGTTGGAAAAGGCAAACGACGGCCCCCCGCCCCCGACTGCGGCGCAGCGATGGGCGGGTCCTAGCTTTCAAAGCTCACCAGCCCCGAACGCGCTTCCGGTGCCCGCGTTCATGAAAGGGGCGGGTGTTCCTGCCACAGCGCCAAAACCTCCAACAGACGGCGGCGCCGATATCATGGCCATACTCGGCCAAACACAGCCACCTGCGCCACCTGCGCCTGCCGCTTTGAAGGAAGCCTCCGCGCCCGACCTGATGGCGATGCTTAATATTTCTCCAGAGCCTGTGGCTGCGGTTGCAAAGCCGGCTGCTATCAAGCCGCCGCCCGCGCCTGTGCACAAAACGCAATCGGCGCCGGCACTTTTGACGCCAGACATGCTCGCCGCGATGGCGGGAGGTCGAAGAGGAGCACCTGTGCCCTCTGCTTCTGCGGCTGCTCGCGAACGAAGCACCAAGCTACTCGCCATGCGCCAACCCATAGCGCCCGCGCCCGTCACGCAAGCGGCCGGCAACGCGGAGTTCCAGTCGCTACTGCGAAAGCTGGAAAGCTCGGCTTAATTTACGCCGGGTGATTGTACACCATTTTCGGGTCACTACAATTTAAGTTGTAAATCCAAGAACCCCAAAGAGATGCGATTCGATTCCACCGGGAACGCAAACATGTTCCCGTTCACCGAACGAACGAACGTTACGAGACGCGCAGAGGCGGCTTTGTTTCATTTTTAACAAAAGCAAAACGCGCCTCGCGTTTTGCCCTCGGACAACTTTTTTAACCTTCCGAGGGCACAAGATCAACTGAGGTACGTCAGTTTACTGTCTATTTTAACAATAAACTCACGTACCCATCAAGAAGCCACGACTGAACCTGTTTTGGCACCCCCATCGATTGATATCATCGATCGAAAGAGACCCAGCGGATTCCGCTACGAATGCTCAAGACCTTACGAAAAGAGAGAGCACTACTAGTTATAGTTGAAGAGTGACTGAAACGTCACTGTTTTGTTACAACACACATTCTCTCTAATGTGAAACTATTACTTCCTAATAACTCTCCGCTTGAATCAGCCGGTCCACCCGCCTTCCTATCGATTCCTCCAGCAACTTCTGATTCACCTTGAAGGACGCGCTGAGCTGCAGCTCTTGGACGGCTCGTTGCCCTCGGTCTTGTTCTAACTTCAAGTCCCGCTTCGCGGATACGACCCCGAACAAGCCTTTGCTTATGCGTTTGTCCACCAGTAAATGCGGGTCCAGCGGCTCAAGTCGCTCCGCGCGCATCGCTTTGCGCAACGCCGCGTACGTGTTTTCGTGTTCGTAGTCGAGTTTGATTTCAACGACGTCGGACCTCGTGTCGTGAAAAACCCAGTCGTTCCGGTCCTTCGCGGTCCACATGTCCCTCGGGACTTTCTCGCCTCGAAAAAAAGATCTCGGCACGGGTCCACTTATGGAAGATCTACCGGTATTCAGCGTCACGTGCACCTTATCAGGCGGCGACCGCAAGTGATGCACCATCCCATTCGACTTGTACTGGTTAAGCACGGCTTGGTGCTTTTCATAATATCGCTCGTATTCCTTGCGTTCGGAATCGTCCGGGTCATTCGGACCGCCTTGTATTCCAGTATCAGCCAGAGGCTCCACGTCGAAGAACAACGCGAAATCAACCGGCGATACCTTCGCGTGGAACTCCTTCGACTGGTCCAAGTTAGACGGGAACCAATCGATTATAAATTTGGGTAATTTGACGCCTCCGTCTGTGTAGCTTTCCATCGCCTTTCGTAGCAGTCTCAACGTGAGATCCGTACTGAAAGCCCATTCATTCTTTCCTAAAATATCATCCCACTGTTCGAACACGGTAACGCCTTTGGTCTCCGCCATGACGTACGTGCGCGTCAGTTGCGACGCGGAGAGATGCACAAATCCGTAATCCGTCGCTAATCTGGCGCAATGGCGTTCCACGTCCTCCCTGTTCGCACCCAGCGCGAGCACAACCTTCGCCGCGGCTTTCGGTTTCACAAGGGTTTTCGTCAAGGGAACCGGTCCCCCACCTACGCCTCTATTTCGCTCCGCCTGCGCCTTCAAAAGCTCCTCCTCGACGGCCCTGTACGTCTGTAATCTTTCGTCGTGTGCGTCTAACGTAGCACTCGCCCTGAGCGACGCGAACGCGTCGATGAACGCCTCTTCGCGACTCGCATCGTGCGTGACGAACATGTCAGACCCAACGGTGCTCCGCCCGAAGCGCGTCATCGCGACCCGCCAGTGGGTCGCCCCCTCGACGCCGCGGGGAACTAATGCCAGAGAGATTCCAATTCGAGACATTTGACTTTTGCTTCGATACAAACCCCTGAGAGACCCCTGTTTCCGCAGCGCTATCCACCTTTGCGTCCGACTTGGCGCGGGCACAACTGTCCGCGACACCGCACACGGTAGTCGACAGTAATCATGGCTAACGTCCTTGCCATGTTCGGCAACATGTTCGCCTTCAAGGGGTCCTTCCAGGCGGAGGTGAGTCCGCGTTTCCGTTTCCAAGACCGCCTGCGTCGCGTTCTCCGGCATGTCTCGCGCGCTGTGATGCGAACGCTCGCGAGTTCTCCGCGATGACGTGGTCGTGGCCGCGCCGAGCCTCTTTCCGCGCACACGAGCCCTGGAGACCGAGTTTGATTTGTCATTTGCCTCGTGCACACCCCAATTAAGCCATCACAATCATATTCTGACCTTCCCTTCAATCCCTTCCCTCCCTATTCCAGGTCACCGTCGGCGAGAACGAGAACGGAGAGTCCGCCATTCGTCGTTTCCGCAGAGCGGTGATGTCTTCCGGTCACATCAACGAGGTGCGTACGGACGCACACACATTAGCACGACGCGAATGAGGAAGCGAAATAGCAAGCGCGTGGAACAAAGGGATAGCGGGAATCGAGCCAAGTTGTCAAACGGGGCGTAGGGTTGGATATGGCGTCATGGACGACCCATCGCCGGACACGCAATCGATTGCGCCACGGCCTTAACCCTAAAAACCTGAATAAGCTTTGCACAAGGAGAAACAGTGGATTCCATCATGAAAGAATCGTCATTGGCACCTCGCTGACCTATCCCCCCGTCCCCCAATCCCAGACCCGCCGCCGTCGGTACTTCGAGAACCCCCAGGATATCAAGAAGCGCAAGCAGTCCACGCCCAGGAAGAAGAAGGGTGCCAAGCCCAGGACCGCGGCGCAGGCGCTCGCGGAGAAGGAGCAAGCCGCTTTAAACCCCGGCGGACGCGGGGGACGCGGGGGATTCCGCGGTCGCGATTAATTTTTTCTGGGAGATAGGGACCTAGCTTTAATGTCACATACTTTTTAAAAACCCTTTCAAGTTGCTGTGGGGGGGGCACGTTTGCGGTGTGCTACGCGCAGTGGAAGTGTTTCCAGTTCTGACGCGAAATCGCTATCCGAGCGATCCATATTTCTCATCGCTATTTCTATTCTAATCCGCTCTTCGCGCTCCAGGAGATTCGCTGTCTCGCCGTGCTCCTCCTCCCCTCTTGCGCCCCAAACACCGCGTTGAGCACCACGTGACACAGCTGGTCCCACTGACGCGCCGCGGAGGCGAGGGGGGACCAGCGCGTCTTTCGCGCCCTGGTGGATGTAGTCGCATTCCCATTCCCATTTGTATCTGGGAAACACGAATTGTTGTTTCCTTCCCTCTCCTGCACACACGCCCTGCCGAGCAGAATCGCGTCGTACCGCGTTTTTCCAGGCACGGGGCACTGATTCGGGTCTAACGTATAGAAATCTGCATGCAAACAGACTTTTTCAAACCCTAGGCTTTCGTACAAACGAAGCGCGCCCGCGTCGTGCGCGATGACGTGCAGGTACGCCACCGCACACCCTTTCTCTTTCTTCGCGCGTTGACAAGTGCGTTCCAACATCTGTTTTGCCAAGCCCTTCCGTCGAAATTCCGGTTCCACGCCCACGGTTAACACGTACAGGTACGGGGTGTGCACGTCGTCAACAGAAGTTGACCTTAACCCTCCGAACGACGTGGAGTGCGTTGTATACACGTTTCTATTCGTCCGACGCGAAAGTCGCCTTGCCGCGTTCTGCCAAACCGAACGAAGCGTCCCTATCACGAAATGAACATCGCGCTTCAGAAACCGGCCAATCTCCTTGTCTTCTTCCTCGATTCTTGACTGCACGCGCGCTGTGACGATGCCTATCATGCGTTGCGTAACTGTGTGGTTGGGAGCGTGTCCATTGAATTCCGGGAACGCTTCCACCTGGCTTTCGCGAAACGCGCCCAGCGTCAACACGTTTTCGCTCTCGTGCACAGCGGCATCGTAAAATCGTTTCTCGTACTCGATGGGGAAAAGGGACCGGTGTAGACGCACGCACTCGTGCATATCACCGGGGCGCAAACGCCGGTGGGTCAAGCCGCTGAGTGTGTCGTACCAGCCGTGTTCGGTTTCCAGGTACACAGACGCGGAGACCGTGGGTGGCGGGACCAGTCTCGTATCGACATCGAGCACCACAGCATCGGTCACCAAGGGTGCCGAATCCATCGTGACCACGCCAGTGGGAGAGATGCACGCCGCAGGCACCTCTCCCCTCGCGACACCTCACACGCTACCCAACGTCACTGTCGTCGCTTGCCTCACTTGCTACCCAACGTCACCGCCCCCGCGTCCTCCGCGCGGCGCCCCTGCGACTGACGAGCGAGAGACTCGGACCACGTGATATTTTCCAAGATTTTTCGAAGTGTCACTTCACTCTGCGCCAGGAAGGCCGCTGAGGGCTTGGCGGTGATTGAGCCACGCCTGCTGTCCGCGAGGGATGATGATTCTCCGCACGGTCGCCCGGCTCGCGGTTCTGCTTGTTCTCGTTGTGTGCTTCCCAGTCGCAACACAGGCGCAGGAGTTGTTAGATGAGCGCGTGGTTCTTCAAACCACGAAAGGAAACATCGTGCTCGCGTTTTACAAGAACGTCGCGCCCGTTACCTCTCGGCACATCTTGGAGCTGTTCAAGCGAGGCGCGTACGACACGAACCACTTTTTTCGCGTAGACAAAGGGTTCGTGGCGCAAGTAGCTGACGTGGTTGGGGGTAGGCGCGTGCCGATGGACACGTTCCAGCTGGAAATTGCACGCGATACAGTTCCTGGAGAGTTCCAAACGCAAGTCGTGCATCGCCGAGGGACTTTGTCAATGGGCCGGTATGACGACCCCAATAGTGGCACGTCGTCGTTCAGCATTCTGCTAGGCAACGCCCCGCACTTGGACAACAAGTACACGGTTTTCGGGGAGATGGTTACGGGGGATGAGACGTTGAGGGAGATGGAAAACGCGCAGACGCGGCGCGAAGGCATTTTCGTAATGCCCAAGGACCGAATAGAAATTGTCTCGACGTACGTCAAGAAAGTGGGCGACGGAGGGAACTTACGGGCGACGGGGGACTGCGTTAAGGCGCTGGAAGACGCGACACACAGAAGCAACGGGCTGGCGATGGAACTGGCGGAAATTCGGCAGAAACAGTTACCGGGGCGGTGATGGTAGTTGAAGGTACGTTGTTTTACATCAATGCATCGTCGTATTCTCAATCGTCATCGGAGTCCTCCTCGCTCTCGTCGTTGTGTTCGTGGTCTCCGGTGACCTCGTCCTCTTTTTCGTCTTCGGAGTTACTGCTTCGCCTTATAAATAGTGCACCATTGGGGGTATCCTGTTCGCCTCTGCCCAATCCACCACGTGGTGGTAACCATTTCTGTCCGCCGCATCGACCGTCTCATGGTCCCAGTCGCAACCGTTCAAGCGCAACCATTGCAGGACCTCGAGGTGCCTGCCTCTCGCCACCGACTCTCACGTATTGCAATCCCACGACCAGCAGTTTTTGCGCAACCACTTCAGCACCTCGAGGTGACCGCCCTCCGCCGCCACTGCACATGCAATGTCGCGCGACTCCGACGGGCATTTATTATCGAGCGCCCATTGCAGCACTTCGAGGTGACCGCCCGTGGCCGCCATCGTGTACGTCCACCTGTCCCACGGGCAGCCGTTCGCGCGCGCCCACTGCAGCGTCTTGAGACTCCCGCGCCTCGCCGCCCCTGAGCACGTTTCCGCGTTCCACGGGGAGCATTTCGTACGCAACCACTGGAAAACCTCGAGGTTCCCATCTGTTGCCGCCGCCTCGCATGTTTCCTCATCCCATGGTGAGTCGTTCTCGCGCAACTCCTTCAACTTCTCGAGCTGTCCGCTTCTCGCTGCTGCCACACAAAGGTGTTCTTCACGCCACAGGTGACCTCCCCGGTGCAGGCGCTGCAGCGCGCTTAAACATCCTCTGTCCGCGGCATCGTATTCATCAAGCTCCTAAAACTCAAGCCCCGTCTCCGCCACCGCGTCGCGCATCGTACGGCTCACCGCCTTGAGCCTTGCGAGATCTGCGGGGTCGTCAAAATACGCAGATCTGAATATGTTTGCGATGACGAGTTGGTTCGGAAGGCCCGGGATTGCCTCGCCCGCGTGAGCATCGTGCTCGCGTTTTTTCTTTAGACCAAGTGTTCCCATAGCGTCGGCGAACATCGCGATACGTCGTAATAGGGAGAACATCGCGATACGTGTCGTGCGCGCCTAGGTGTGTCGAATCTTCCGAGAAAAGCGTTACTGACCAGCTCAATAAAATCATTCGAGTTTTTTTCACTATGACCGATCCAAGCACGTTGACCACCACTTCGTCCACTCGTTCACGCACCGGCGTCGCGTGTCCGGTCGGGCGGCTTCGAGATGCGGGCCCCACCCGGAACGGTGATGCTCGTCCCCGAGCCTGGGTTCTGCTTCAAGAGCCAGCGCGCGCGTTGGATCGAGGTAGGTGAAGACCACGATCGAAGTTTTCGTTTTCGTTTTCGTTCCTCATTCTCTCGTCCTCGCCTTCTCTCTCGTCACCACCCTGGCTGACACTCGGCTCCTTTCCTACCACAACCCTGACACCCTGTTCCACAGGCGGGAGGCAAGGTTTTCGTGAACGTGTGCGGTCATCCACGCATAGACCCCGTGTGCGGTGCCAACCTCGTGCCCGTGACCGAGGAGCATCTCGACACCTGGGGCCTTGGAAATGCGAGAGTCCCCGTGTTGGTGGGTCCCACAAGACTGATGCTCGATTCGGACGGCCACGACGCAACGGCAGTGGATGTGTTGTTCCACCCCGGTGTGGTGCGACGCGCGTTGCTTGGAGGGAAGTCCGTCACGAAAGAACACTTCAGGGATTACCTGATGGACATTGCGGAGAAAAATATTCAGGAGGACCACGGCATTTCCTGCGCCCCGGGGCGGCGCGTCGTTTTGGAAGTCGCCAAGTACAAGGGCCCGAACGGAGAACATAAAGACAAAACGCACGAGTTTCCCGTGTTCGTGGACAGGGAGGAAGACAGGGACGAAAAAATAGACTCCTCAAGTAAAGAAACAAAAGACACGACGACGAGTGCGGATGAAAAAAGCGAAAAGAACGCGCCGCGAACGGAATCTGGAAATGCTTCAACCTCGAAAAATAATCAGAAACCCATTAAAAAAGGGTTCCTGTCCTCCTCCGGGAGGGGTGACACCTCGCTCTACCCCAACGGCTCCGCCGAGGGTATCCGCAAGCCGGGCGAGGAGTACGACCCGCTCGGGCACATCCCAGAGAACGTGCGCAAGAACTGCCACGTCATCGACAGCGGCGCGCTGCGGGGGGCGGACTTTGAGCGGGTTACGAAGCAGTACGCGGAAACAGGTCGGCTGGATACTTGCGCGCCCGGGGTGTACGCGAAAGGCAGCGAGCCGGGGAAAAAGAAGGAGGTGGGCATAGGGCACCCGAATGAGAAACCTTTGGCGCAAACAAGTTCCTCTTCGAAACCGAAAAGCACCGGAAAACAAAAACTCACACCGGAATATTCAACCGCGACGAACGACACGAGCGTGCAATTAGTCATCAACTTGGATCAACTCACGAACGGCATGCAATGCGTGGAGCTGGACACAAGTGAAACATCATTATCCTTGGTATCGCCTGAATATTCGCTCACGGTGACACTGCCAAAGAAAGTAAACCCAGACGGCACGACTGCGAAATTTAGCTCAAAACAAAAAACGTTAACAGTGCTTTTGCCGCTCGAGCGATGACACTATTTTATCATCTTTAGTCTTTACTTTGTAAATATAAATGCCAATAGCCTTTCTACCAGCAAACAACCCACCCCATCTCTTCTATTTCCACACCCCTGTTAGGATCGCCCGTACTGCGAACCCCGCGGCGCAGCACCCCGCTTGTAATGTGAGCATCGCGAGGCACAGCGTTCGTTCCGTTTGCGGCCCCAAAATTTGCAAAAACAAATTCACCAGGTTCATGTTCACTCGAGATTCACCCGGCTCGCGAGTCACGAGTGAAGGGTGTAACAGCCCGGTGTTGACGTCCAACCGCGGAAGCCGGTGCCTGGGGCACGGCACTAATTTGAACAGCTGCGGCGAGCTGTACAGGAAGTTTGCGATTTGGGGAAGGAAAAATAAAACGAGCGTCTCGGAAAAGTGCCCTAAAATTCCTGCAACGCCGAGCGTCATCCCGGCGAAGTACGTGTACGTATCGCCAACGAAAACTTTCGAGGGGTACCAATTGTGCGCCAGCAGCCCTAAAGTGCACGACAGGAATGGCGCGGTGAGGCACAGGGAGAAAATGTGCGCGTCGTGCATGCTCGCGCCCGTGTTGTCCACCGCCGCGAGCGCCGCCGCTTCCTGCGCCGCCGCCGCGGCAACAGCCGACCCGCCGCCCAGCACCGCTCGCAACGCAATTGCGCGTTTCAACGCCTCCGCCGGGGTCATGCCTGCCGTTAACGTCTCGCCAACATCAGGCGCGCGTTCCCCAGTCGCTGCGATGGTGCACACGTTTAACAACACCATAGCTGCCGCGATCACCGCGCTTTGCCCCGCCTCCAGCCCGTTCAAACCGGCGTGGATGTTGATCGAGTTTGTGCAGAAAATCGTCAGCAGGAACATGTATACATAGTACAACGGACCGAGGTCCAGCAACCCAAGGTCGGTTTCACCGTCGGACCCCAACACGAGTTCCAGCAATTTCCTCAACGGTCGGGGGACCAAAATCGTAGTAGATCCAGCGTAGGAAAGCAACAGCGGCATCGCCGCGAACGCGGGAAGGATCATCTTCGCCCGCCACGGCAGCTCCAGCACGTCGTCCACGAACCCTAAGAACACGGCGAACCCAATCGTCGCTAACGCGCTGTTGTGCTCCACCGCCCAGTCTTTGGCCGTGTCGCCCCCAAGCCACATGTGCGCGACTTGCAGCACGGAGAGACACGCGAGGAAAACCGCGGCTGGTGCCAGCCCCGCGGCTTCAGGCACACGAACCTCCCCAGCCGGGGTTCCCTTCTTGTTGATGTCGTATCCGAACATACCCCTGGCCAAGGTTAAGCGCTGCACCGTCGCGGTGAGCATTTTCGTGGCGTAGTAGCACACGAAGCACGTCACGGCGGTGAGCGCAACGAGCACACGCAGCCCCGAGGCACGCAACGCGGAGACGTACGCGAATGCAACGGGCGCCAGGCATGCTAATGTGAGCAAAGTCATGTCAAACGTGCGCCTGGCATCCGTTCCCATGTCGGGAACCCGGGAGGCGACTTCGTGAAGCGCTGTGGTTACCAAAACGCGCACTCGGCGTTCCACGCACTTGGCGATTCTTTTAGTCACCGAAGACAAGCCTTTCACGAAACGCTTGTGAAGCGGCTCCCGCGCCGCGCGAGCCACGCCCCGCGTCCACGCCCTTGGCGACGCGGGCGAGTACGGTGATAATATCGCGAGGCTCATGGGAAGCGGTGAGAACGCCCCGAGTCTGCTCAGCGCACCTCGAGGCCCTGGGGTAAACGCTTCCCCTTCGGCAACCGCCGGGTCCACGCGCCGCCGAGGAACTTCGGCTCGTCGAAAAACGTTTGTGATTCGACTCATGAAATCAAACACGCGCGCGCGTAAGACATCGACGTTTTCACCGAGAATCACGATGAGCTCGCGCCACAGCCGATAGAGCGCAGCGTACACAGAGCGTGCGCGGCCAAGCGTGACCACTACAGTGGCGTACACGCGCGCAGGGAACCGTCTTGAGTCCGCGCGTCTGGTGTGCCTCGCCGCTGAATCTTTCGGGAAGATTCGTCGCCACGAGTGGGACATGCTTAACGCGACTGTCCGTACAACTACTGTTCCCACGAATTGTAACTCAATTACCACGTAAAGAGGGACTTTTGACAGCATCACGCAGGTTTGGCCCACTGAACGAAGCACAGAAACGACCGCGTTTGCGGTGACAGCAAGTCCGTTCGTGATGACATTAAGTCCGTACCCAACTGCCGCCCCGACAGCTTCGATAATTCGATCCAGGTTGTCAACGCCCAGCCCAACGAAATCGGCGGCGTGGTGCAACGAAAGCACCACGACCTCGAGCGTGTTGAGAACGAATTTGATCAAGGCGGTGGCTACGACATCGGACACCGCGATCACAACGAGGCCGAGCGCTTTGAAGGCACGCGCCAGGTTAAACGCAACAGCCTTTGACAATTTGAACACACCCGCGCCGACGGTTTTCGCCGCGGCGACGACGCCGGCGCCGAGCGCGCCGAAAACAAAGTCCAAGTTCTCCACGCCCAACCCGACGCCGTCCGCGCAGTGACTCAGCACAGTCAACGCCGCGTCTGCGACGACAGTGGAAACGTGCGCGACCACTTTCGCACCCGACTTTGCACCAGCGAAGACACTAACCCAAATCGCTTCGATCAGGCCCACGACGCCGATACCTACAAAGGTCAATGACACAACGAGCGCTTTGCCGATTGCGGTTCCAGCTGCGACGACGGTTCCGAGAACTGTGGCCAAAAATCGATCCAAAGTTAGGACGCCGAGCCCAACGCCATCCGCAGCAGTATCAAGAACCGTTCCACACGCATCACCCATCACGTAGGATATGTGCACAACACCACTGGTGCATGCCTTCGCCGCCCCAATCAGTCCAAGCCCAGACGCTCGCAAAGCATCAGTGACAACTGTGACGATGGAAGTCGACACCGACACGACGCCGGCGCCAAACGTTGCGCACGACGCGGCGACGGCGACGGCGACTGCTTTCGATGACGACACCACTGAAACTCGAATCGCTTGGAGTTTCGTGAGAATAAAGTTCACCATGTGTTTCACAGGCATGTTACGCACCATAGCAGCAGCTACTGGCTGCACGTAGGGAACGCTCGTGAGTATCCCCGCTGCGCGCTTCACGAGGGGCGCGAACACGACAAACGAATTTTTGACCTTGGCGATAGCCGGGATGACACCAGTGCTCACCGCCGCTGTTACGGACGCGGTAATCGCTTCAGGCGCAGCGGCGACAGCAGCGCTACTGGCTGCGACTACATTGATGCCAATGTTTATAACCTCCGCAGTACTCCTTTCCACCATATTCGCACCCGTTTTGCTCGCCTCTACCACTTGTGAGCCGATCGCTTTGAAGAACGAAGTAATAAGCGCTCCGACGGATTCCAAGCCGCGATCCGCGCTTTGAACGAAAAGAGCTACGCCATCAGCGGCTGGATCGAGCACCGCGGTTGAGATATCCACCGCTGAGAACGCCACGTAAGTAATAATAGCAGCAAAATATTTGCTCACCACTACCACCCCAACCCAAGGCGCTTCGAATACGCCCACCACTAAAATACCGGCAAAGGTGAAGGACACCACTGCGCCCTTGCCCAACGTTTTCATGCACCTCACGAAAACCGAAACGACGGCGGAGAAAAATTTATCCAAACCCGAAACGCAAAGTGCGGCGGCGTCCGCAGCGGTGTCCAGACCGATACCCACGGCATCAATAATCACAGATGCCACGTGCATATTAGTACGGGCGATCGCGTTTGCGCCAATAAGCACACCAGCGCCGACATATTTGCACGCGGTGGCGATTAAGGCGGCGACAACTGCGGCCGCCAATTGCGACCAAAACGCAACCGCTTTCATCGCCGCCGCGACGCTCTCGGCGACAGCGACCAACGAACCGTCCAGGTTCTGGACGAACAGCGCCACGCCGTCGGCGGCAGTGTCCAGACCGATGGACACGGCGTCTGCGATGGTGTGCGCGGCGAACACCGTGGAAGCCGTGAGTGCCTTGACCGCTGACACTACACCCACACCAGCCGCTTCGAACACGCCGACGACTGCGACTGCGAAGAAAGTAACCGAAACCACCGCACCTTTGCCGACCGCGACCGACGCGCGGATAAGCGCCGCGTATGTCATGCGCACAGCTGCGATCAGCCCAAGTACCACGGCTTTGCAACCGACGGTCACGGCGTGTGCGGTTGCGACCACATCACGTTCTAGGGTCGCAACGCCGAGGGCAACACCATCAGCGGCGGTGTTCAGGACTGTCATCAACGCGTCGGCCGACATTGTCGCGGCAACCGGAACCGCAGTGACGATGGCGTTACAGGCGACGAGCAGCCCTGCGCCGATGGCTTCGAGCGAAGCGACGATTGCGGTGGCGACTGTCCTCAACGTCTCTAGCGTCGCCGAAAGAATCGCTTCGAGCGCAGCAATAAAACGGTCTGCGACATCCTTCAAAATCTCGAGAAGCATCGAAACAACTCTTTCGAAACCGCCGCCGACGGCGCTCGCGACGTGACCAACCATTCCTCCCACAGGTCGCAGATCGAAATTCGACGCGACACAAATCAGGGCGACGCCAACGCGTCGCGGCAGCGATAACTTCGTAGAGCGTGTCGTAGACCGCGTCGACATTGAAGCGCGACGTGTCCCAGTGGAAGTACGCGTCCGCGGGGTTGCGACACGAGGTGAGGAGACATCAGTCGAAACCGAGGCGCGGCGCGAGCGTCTGGGAGTCGTCTCTGTCGCCAACGACATTTCAGGGTCGACCCTCGAAGAGACGCGGCGCCGGACGCGCGGTATTTCTTCACGCTCACGAGCCGCGCGCGGCTTGCGCCTCGTGCGCATGTACATACCGTCATCGTCGCTGGCCACCTTGTCATCCGAAGCTCCTCGTCGCCTTCCGAAGTGCGGCACGCTGATTCGACCGACAGAACCGACGACGCTTGCGCAGACGCCGTGCACTGCTGCCGCGAGCGACGTAGGCAAAGCGAGCACGACGCTCGCCAGCGCCTCTGCGCACGCAACGAAGGTGGCAAACACCGAGGAGGCGATGGACGTTGTAAAATTCGCAGCGCCGTCCACGCCCTCGCGCGCACCGATAACAACCCTGTTCGCGATCCAGACGAAACCGTCGACTGGAACGCGAGCAATAACTTCTGTGACGTGCGCCGCGGCCGTCGCCCCTCTCTCCAGGACCCCGCCTACAGTCACGAGCCCATCAACCATCGCATCAACGACATTAACTAAGGCGTACACAATCGCCCCGGCGAGCGCAACGATAGCGCCGTTTACTGTGTTAAATATAACAGAAACGACGCGCGAATACAATAGCGCGCGAACCACTCCTGTTACCCTGGCAACGGCGCCTGTCGTCGCCGCCAACGCTCCCCGGTACACCGCCGTTGCGACGGTACCCACCACACCGTTGTTGTTCTGCACACCCAGCGCGACACCATCCGTGGATGCGTTTAGTGCAGTCATTACGGCGTCACCCACCGCGGATGGCACTCTAGAAACTCCAGTGACGAGTACTTTGATCGCGGCGAGCGCTCCTGAAGCGAGCGCGGTGAAAACAGCGGCGACGGCAGCAACCGCCGCGTTGCCAAACGCCAACACTGTCGCGCCAATCGCGCTGAAAGCGCTGGCGGCCGAGTGCGCAGCATTTCCCAAAATTCCATCGAGGTTCTCGATACCAAGCGCCGCACCGTCCGCGGCAGCATTGAGCGCAGTCATGATGGTGTCCCCGATCATAGACACCGCGTGCGCACCTCCAGACGCCACGGCTCTGGCCACTACCGTCAGACCCGAACCAATCGCTTCGAAGCCACTGCTAGCACCTGACGTAATACCGTTGAAAGCGTGCACGAAACCATCGGCGGCGGCATGTACGCCCGTTGCTAAGGCGTCACCCACCATAGACGCCGCACATGAAGCTCCAGACGCGAAGGCTCTGGCCAACGCGAGTGCTCCCAGACATACCGATTCAAACACAGTAAGTATGCCCGTCACTATGGTCTGCAAAGTATTGAGGACTACTGATAGAATGGATTCGAATGCACTACCAGCACCAGACGTAATCACGTGAAAACCGTGCGCTACACCATCCGCGGCGGCATTTAAGCCTGTAGCTAAGGCGTCGCCCGCGGCAGATGCCGCGTCTGAAGCTTCAGACGCGAGGGCTCTGGCCAACTCGAGAGCACCCAGACCTACGGTCTCGAACACAGTGAGAATGCCGGTCGCGATGGCCTGCAAAGCGTTAGTGAGTGCTGAGAGAATGTATTCGAAGCCAACACCAGCACCTGACGTAATCGCGTGATAACCGTCGACGACGAGGTACTGAAAATTTCCCAATGTAGAACCGATAGCGCGAATTAGCGCGAGAAAACCATCGGACCCGAAGTTCGCGACCACGCGCGTCAGGTCGCCGAGACCGTTCCCGAGGACAACTGCAGCGGCAGCACCTGCGTTTACAATACCTCCAAGCAACACCGCGATCCACGCGGCTAGAATTGCGAAGATCACGGAGGGCGCGTTGACAACGCGCGCGGCCAATCCAAGACTAGGCACGTCGTCGTTGTTTATTCGCTTCACGGCGGTTCGACGCGGGCTCCTTCGCGGGGTCACGTCCTCCTCGGGCGTGCGTGCCCGAACACGACGCGTCCTGTGCGGCGACTCTGAAGGTCGGTCTGTCGGCTGGTACCGCGGCCGAGCGTAATCATCACCTCCGGCGCTACTTCGTCGCGTGCTCACCGGCATTTTTGCCGGTGAATTTAAGTTCCTTGCGCCGCAGCAGTTCCTGGTCTCGAATCACCCCCTCGTGAAGCCTTTGTTTCTCTTCGGTCTGCTCGCGGTGGATGTACGCAATACCGACGGCGGTGCCTACCGTCACCGCGCACAGTGCTGTCACCGCAACGCGCGTCTGGCTCATGCACACGACGGCGGCGACCTCCCAACTGGAGCATCGGCACGACCGAGGCCGCGAGGAGATCGGTGCAGACTTCGAAAAAATCTCCAAAAAGTCGGACAAATGTGGTTTGAATTTCTTGTCAATATCTGTGCTGTTCTGCTGTGCATTGGTGGGGTCGAGGTGGATGGCGACTTGGAGTGTCTGGTGTGATTTGGCACTATGCATTGGACGCCCTATGTGATGAGACAGGATACGACAACAGTGTATCAATCGACGAAAAAATCTTTATCTAATTACTACCCACACCCCCTCGACGAGTACCTTGCAGCCCCCCCCTCAAGGCTTCAACGACTTCGCCTCGCGTGCATTCAAACTCGCCTCCGTTCTTCACGAGCGACTTTACTCTGACGCGTTCGCCTGCGTTGAAGGCGATGGAATCGAGCGTCACCATAAACCGTGCGCCGCGCTCAGAGGCGTAGGCGAACTGCTCCGTGGCGCTGGGCGACGCTACTGGTGGGGTCTCCGCGCGAAGACCCGCGCGCCAAAGCTCCGCAACAAGCGCTAGGCGCTCGGCGAGAAGACCGCCGCCGCCGCGAGCGCACACCACGACATCTGTCGCTGCTGCGGATGCTTGCGGGCTTAGAAAGCCATCTCCGTTAGTGACGGACCGCGAGCGCTCAGCCTTGAATCGTTCCGCCAGCGCCGCGGCTTTGCGAACGGCGACGCTTACTCCGACCCCTCCGGGGGCATCACTTTTTCCCATCCCTCCTCCGAACGCGTAGGAAGACCCAGGTCCATGCGCGCGCCACCCCGCGGCGAGCCATGCGTCGTACCGACCGCCCGCAGCCACCACGGCGTGCGGCGCGGCGATCAGAGTTTCCTCTTTCGTTTTGGGCCGAGCCACTGCGATTTCAAAATATGTCGAGCAGTGGTAACTCTCAGGCGGCGGGAGTAAGGGCGCTATTCGCATTTGCGACGCGGGCACACCCATCGCCTCCAAGTGCGCTGACACCGAGCACAGGTGGTCCACGGCGGCGCGCACGACGCGAGTCGAAGAGACGACGTTTTTCTGCGCCGCGTTGTGAAGCTCGGCAAGCGTCGACGATTCCTCAGCGCCCACGGCGTGGAGCTCGGCGACGCGCTCGGCGACGGAGGGCTCGAGTCGAAGCGCGGCTGGCGTCGGCGGCGCGTCGCCTCGGCGACGCAACACCGCAGAGACCCTCGGGCGAAGTCTTGAGTCGACGCCCGAGGCGGACCACGCGGCAGCGGCGAGACGCCTGTGGCCGAGCACCACCCTCGGCGCAATTCCGCGCTCCGCAAGCGCGTCCCACATGCACTTGATCGTCTCGGCGTCAAGAACAGCCGCGTCTACGGCATCGCGGGGTGCGATTATATCGAAATCTGCCTGGACGTGTTCTCGAGGAAGTCCTCCGGAAGCGGCTGTCTTCTTTCCGCCCGCGTCGTCGCCGTCACCCTCAGTTTTGACGCGGTTGTCGCCGCCTCCGCGAAACGTAACCCCGACGCACGACGCCCGAAGCGACGTGGCTTGCTCCGCGGTGACTTGTCGCACCAAGGATGACCGCAAATCGCGACGAAGCGTGATGAGCGCACCCGACCGCGAAAGGAGCACGTGCGCGTCTCGACTGGATTCACCGAGCACGCGCGCGCCCGCGTTGTCGGCGTCGCGGTCAGACTCGAACGTCTCCGACGCCCAAGTCACCGCCCGGCTGGAAAGGGGCGAGGCGCCGTGTCGACGGAACGCGCTGCGAAGCGCGGCGAGCATCCTGTCCGCAGCCGCTGCGT
>TARA_B110000977_G_scaffold197816_1_pt1 | contig 28991 bp, 28 predicted proteins | sample TARA_B110000977 | Tara Oceans TARA_B110000977 (sample SAMEA4397798) | marine metagenome | biome: Polar Biome; feature: [SRF] surface water layer (ENVO:00010504); material: water (ENVO:00002006), including particulate matter (ENVO:01000060) such as... | depth 5 m | reverse complement strand
GAGCGCAACCTGGCCCTGAAGGTGGAACCAGGGGACACCGCGGACACGTTCATCGTGTGCGGCCGAGGTGCCCTGCACATCACCATCCTCATCGAGAACATGCGCCGAGAGGGGTTCGAGTTCTGCATCGGCCCGCCGCAGGTGATTTTCAAGGAGGACGCGAACGGCAAGAAGCTGGAGCCGTTTGAAGAGGCGATCGTCGAGGTCGGCGAGGAGTACAACGGAAGCGTGGTTGAGCTCCTGGCAAACAGGAAGGGGGAGATGCTTGATTTAGTCACAAACGATAAGGGCATGACCACGATCAAGTACAAAGTCCCCACGCGTGGTTTATTGGGCGTCCGTAACGCCATCCTCACCGCCACCAGAGGTACCGCCGTGCTGAACACCATCTTCGACGACTACTACCCCTTCGCCGGCGAGATCTCCCAGCGCGATCAAGGCTCGTTGATCGCGTTCGAAACCGGGCAAGCCACGTCGTACGCGCTGTTCTCCGCGCAGGAACGCGGCATGATGTTCATCAAACCCGGCGTTGAGGTGTACGAGGGCATGGTTGTTGGTATCCACCAACGCTCAGGTGACTTGAAAGTGAACGTCGCGAAGCGAAAGGCGGCGACGAACGTCCGGTCCAACAAAGACGCCACCGTCGTGTTGAACGAGCCCAAAACGCTTTCGTTAGATGACTGCGTGGAGTACATCGGCGAGGACGAGCTCGTTGAGGTGACACCGGAAAGCGTCAGGATCCTGAAAAACCCGAAGATGGACAAGAAGGCCATGAAGCAACAGGGGAAGAAGTAAGAGGGTGATTGAGGTGGAGAGGAGAGTTACATGGGCATGTGCAGTTACATAGTGCTCACATTGTTTAGTTTTACATATCGATACGCTACTTAATTAATCGATACGCGGATCACGGGAACGCCTCGACAATGAACGACGCGCCCACGCTGTACAGCCGTCCGTCCCCCGTATCGCCGGTGGATGCGCCCGAAGAAGGTAGCAGGCTGCCCGAAAATATTTTCTTATAAAAACCAGCTGCCCACACATTTACCTACTACATCCCGCACTCTGCAAGCCCCCTCATGGTGACGAGCCCCACCAAAGTCTTCGCCCCATCCTCGGACACGACGGGAAGGTACTCAACCGTGTTCCCGTGTTCCATGGTGAGGTGCGCGTCGAACGCCATGGCGGATGACGTCGTGGTCCGCGGGTACTCTTTTTCGAAATTCATCAATTGGGAGACTGTTTTTTTCAACACCAGTTCGCCATCCTTCGTCAGCGCGCGTCGCAGATCCGCGTCAGAGAAGGTGCCTAACAGTTTTCTTGAGTCATCTACTACTAGTAAGCATCCGCATCCTTTACTCGTCCCGGCCATCTGTACCAGAGCCTCCATCCCGTTCATTTCTGGTCGAGCTAGCGGCAACTCCTTCCAGTCTTTCATCACGTCACTCACTTTCAGCACCAATCGCTTTCCAATCCTTCCAGCCGGGTGATTCAGCGCGTACTGGTTCTGGGTTAAACCCTTGAGTTCCATTAGGTAAACGGCACACGTGTCGCCGAATAACAGCTGCAACGCGGTGTATGTCACGGGAGGCCCTTTGGCGTTTATTTTTTGATTATTTTGCATTGTTTCCGTATGAGTACTTTGTTCCGTATGAGCATTGTTCCCCAACTCGTCGTCATCTGGAAACGGCGTGACTTCGCCGTCAGAGGGCAAATAAACATGCATGTCACTTTTAACCGCCAACGTACTCTTTTCATTATCAGTACACGCGATGACGAACGCGCCTTTTGCTTTTGCGTACGGCAGCAGGGTTGTTAGTTCATTTGTTTCGCCGGACTTGGACAGCATCACGAGCACGTCCCCGCTCGCAACGTTGCCTATGTCGCCGTGCAGCGCGTCCACAGGCGCTGAAATTTTGGAAATAGAAGTCAATATTTTGTATGGGCAAACAGTCGGGAGGATGTATTGGGCGCGTTCTTCGTATGGGGATGATGAGGAATCCCGATCCTAGGGATGGCGAGGAACCCACACAGGATCATACTAAAAATCCTCAGAATCAACCCTCACTATGCAGTACAAGGCGAGCAGGATTTTACGGGATAAAAAACGTACCTAGCCACATCGATCGCGTCCCGGTGCTCGCCAACGTCTGGCACACCTTCTTCGCGATGAAGCTCGTTTTGCCCACGCCCGTGAACAACGTCGTGCCGCGGCAGTCGAATATTTTTTGACAGAACAGGGCCAAGGAGTCGAAGGAAAGCTGGATTGGGGGTGGAGGAGGTTAGGTTGGCTCGGGTAAAGGGAACAGTTGCAAAAACACAATTGACAATAAGAAGGCACCCTGATCGCTAATGGGTAGGTGGGCCACGTGGTGGGAGGACCGAAATCAAGATGCTACTGCGGTTCTGACACGACAGGAACACGATGGCATAGACACCATGACCCGATATGTGACCTCCGGGCGATTCAGGCAGGCCTGGTCGGCCATCGATGGCGAGGCCGCGGATTCAGCACCGAGCGTGTCAAATTACGGAAACGGGCGCACCTTGGAGAAGAAGTAATCCAGGTGTCCCTTTTGCTGCGCGAACAAGGTTTTGACATCCTCGGTTTCTATCCGCCGCGTGCCACATGCTGCCTCATCCGCGGTCCGCTTGCGGCCCGCCTCGGGACCCATCGAACCCGAGCGCGCGACTCGAAGTGTAACAACCAGATTTCGGGTCGCGGGTTCTCGGAAAATTTGGCGCGAGGGTGCGTTACTTCGAAAAAGCTACGACTCCGCCACACCTCACAACGCACGACGCCGCGACACATATCGACCCTCCGACCAACTCACCACGATGCTCTCTATAACGCAGAAGCAATGCTACGCAGAGCGCGTCAGAAGATGGCGCGCGGCAGACGCGCAAGAAGCCATCCCAGGCCTTCCCAAAGACGTGGTCGTCGAGCACATTCTCAGATCGTTGGCAGATCCTATAGATCTCGCACAGATACGGGTAGTAAGTATTTCGATGTGCAAGGCGGTGGCGGCGACGGGACGTAAGATTGAGGAGATGAGTGAAGAGCAAGCCGTGAGGCTCGGATGCTTAAGCTCGGTGCGGCGCCGGTACCGGATTGGTCGTTTGAAAACAGTGTCTCTCCGCGCAGCGCTGTTTGGGCACCTCGAAATGCTGAAGTGGGCGCGCGCGAACGGCGCCCTTATGGACGTCTGGGCGTGGAACTCGCAGTTGTGCGCGTCAGCCGCAGAAGGTGGGCACCTTGAGATGCTGAAGTGGTTACGCAAGAAAGACTGCGCGTGGAACGTGAGTACGTGCTCGAGGGCGGCAGAGGGTGGGCATTTCGAGATGGTGAAGTGGGCGCATTTGAACGGCTGCCCATGGGACAATTGGACGTGCATGGAGGCGGCGGAGGGCCGGCACCTCCAGGTGCTGCAGTGGGCGCGCGCGAACGGTTGCCCGTGGCACGAGGAGGCGTGCACAGCGGCGGCGGAGGGCGGACATGTCGAGGTGCTGAAGTGGTTGTGCGCGAACGGGTGCCACTGGAGCCTAGAGACGTACTTTTCGGCGGAACAGTTCTGGCAGTACGATGTGTTGGATTGGATGCTCCTGAATGGAATACGAGACCTCGATGGATTCTTCGAAGCCTTCGGCGGGGAAATGTCTGACGATGACGAGTAAGAGTTACGACTTGGAAAAAAACCAACGAGACGAAAGAATTTAATTTCAATACCTTACACACCCCCGTTCGCGTCCACCGATGCGCCTATACCTCCCGGCAGGTCCCTGAGCAACGCGTCTATCTCGTCTTCGTCCGACTCGTTACCTGTGCACCCTTTCCCCTCGCCATCCTCCTCTGCATTCCCCTCGTCGCTTTTCTTATGCGGGAAAAGTTCCCCGGCGTCCTCGCCCCACAGCCGCGTATGCGCCGCCTCTGTCACTAAAACGACATCCGTGAAGTCGGCGCTACTATCAGGCCCGGGAAGGGTCACCACGTTGAGTGGTAGTTCAGACCACGAGTCGACCGTGGCCTTAAAATCCAACGGCACCGCATCCCGGTAAAACGAAACCCAAAGCGCTTTTGGTTTTTCTGTATATTCAGTTTCGAGTTTATTTTCGTCAAACAACCCTTCGGTGTTTGTTAACCGCTCCAGCACCCACTTTAAGTCGTTCTCCGGGGTTCGTGATGAATCACTGGACATGCAAGACGCGTGTAATACCCGTGTGGGGCCTCTTGGGCACGAATTCGTCGCCGCACTGAGCTGCAAGACCCTGGTGACCGCTCCGCTTGAAACGCCGTTTTCACTTTTAACGCCGGGAGGGAAAACCGCCAGCGTCGTGGCGCCGCCTCTTTGCTCCGCGCCTTCGGGTTCAGGAATCGCGGCGCCGTCAATCACACAGGTCATGCGAGACGTCCATTGAGACGTATTTTGCGTTTCTTTGCTTTCTTGCGGCCACGCATCCGCGGAAACGCAAAGCGCTCGACACCGCAACCGTTGCCCCCCCGACGTGACTACTGACGTTATTTTATTTTTATTCTCGTTGCCGTTCGCTTCTCTCGAAACTTTCCGTACCCCCACGCGTAACACATAAGTCGCCCCCGCGACCGCGGCTACCCGTGAAAACGCCTGAGGGAACCCGTTCGTGCCATACAGGGGTACTAAAACAGCCCCGACGGACGGTCCGTACTTGCCAAGAGACGCGAGGTACGTGGTGAGTCGTTTGAATCCGCAATTCGCCAATTCGTTCTCGTGTGTGCAAAGCGCCAGCGCGAATTGAATCGAGCCCGCTGCTTTCGAACCGGTAGGTAACCCAAGCCGAGCTAAAGCATCAGTGAATAATTCAAATGCACTTTCAACAAGGAGTGTTTTGTCCTTTGCGTTTGCCACGTCAGCACCACCTACCATCCCTCCAACATTCCATTCGCTTCCGGGCGCGCCGATTGCGGCGTTTGCGTCATCCGGGTCGCCGGAGCCGATTTGTGCGCCTTGTAATTCCGCGACCCGTACGCACTGTTTCAGCATGCGCATTAGAGATCGCTTTTCAGATAACGATAACGTTTTATCTCGGAACACTTCTGATCTCGATGCAGGTACGGGGTGGAATGTGGAGTGCTGTACACCACCCTCCTCACCCCAACTCATGTACGTCGCGTCCAACTGTTTAAACTCGCAATACTTGTGCGCGCCGCTTTTGACTAAGTGATCAATAAATTTGTCCGAGCCAAGAACGAGTTTCGGGCCGGCGCGGTCCATGGAATAGGAACGGCGACCGGAGGCACTAGGGGGGTTTGTTTTTGTAGCGTACGTTGTCACGTTGAGACATGTGCGTGCATCGATTGCGGCACCTTGTGCGGGGAGGATGATATCGTTTGTGTCGATGATTTCTTCGTCATTGTTTGTGTTTTCCTCGGTCAATTCCATTCCTGATCCATCTGCATCTCGATCCTTCGCTGCACTCCGGACGTCCCACCCGACTCCAGACTTGCTCTCCACGAACGCCCCAAACGCACTGCCGTACGTGTCACTGGGATCCAAGTGCAACACGGTCTTGCCCGCTTTCGCCGCGGCACTATGGGAGAGTGAGAGATGGAAGGCGGTCAGTCATCGAAACGATCGGGTTCGGATTCGGGGCGCGGACGGTGCCGAGTCCACAAAACATTTCGTGCGCACCTGGCGAGCATGGTTTCCCCTAGGCCTGTCCCGACGCATATCAGGTCCCATGTTTCGGGGTGAAGGTCGCCCGTGAGTTTTGGCTCGTCGAAGGGCATCGCGGCCAACCCCAGCCGCGTGCCGGGACGACCCAAAGTGACGTTAGAGGATGGGAGAGATCTGTAAAAACTTTTCGGTCCGGTTTTATTTTTTGTCAAAAAGTGGCTTGACATCATTATGATTGTACAACCGCTAATACTCCGCGCCGATGCTATTCCGAAGCTATAAACCTCACCCCTAAGCCCAATCCGGTATCCCGTTCCTGCCCAAAAACCGTAGGTTTTTCATAAACTCCGGGTGGTCTTTCAGGCCGTTCATTGGGCGCGCTTTGACGACGGCGTCGACGGCATTTTCGCACTCCATGTTTTTTTCCAAAATTAAAAACGATGCAACCACTAATCCCGCCCCTGCTTCACCCTCCTCTGAACTCACCACAAAGATCTGACCGCCGCTTTTGAGGCTTTTTCCTATGAACTCACACGCCTCTCGGAGGTGCGTGATTAAAGCGCCGTTCTCCGCTCGTCGGTACACGTGTCTGATTGTGGTAGGTGCGTCAACCTTGTCATCAAAGTCTCCAAACGAAAGCACGTGTGTATATTTCAGTGACGATGCCGTACCATCTTCGAACGCGAGTTCGGATGCTACGTGCAGATTTTCGCACCCCTCGATTCCGTTTACACGTCCGGAGAACTCCGTACTGGGAGGTTGGTCCAGCGGAGGAGCCTCGTCGCCGTCAAGCTCCTCGAGCTGCACCATACCGCGCGTGTCGCTGTGACGGACCGACGCCGTTTCGTTCACCTCTTTCGTTGCAAAATAAAAAGCGAACGAAAGCAACGAAAAAGCGCTCCACACTCCACTCCTTTGTGCCGCGTACGTGGATACGTGATGGCTGAGGACCCGTCGGTGGAGGTCCCCGCCCCCAATGAGGTGGAGCCCGGGCTGTGGACGTGCGCAGAGGCGGCATTACCTGGCGCGGTTGCGGGGTTGGGCATCACGCATTTAATCTCCATCGGCTACCCTCCCCCCGATGACCCGACCGGCGGCGTCCCTAACGTGGAGACGCTCAGCCTTACACTGGAGGACGAGGATGATGGGGATTTGTTAACGCAAATCCCAAACGCACTGGCGTTTATCAGCAACGGCTTGAAGCAAGGTAACGTCCTCGTGCATTGTCACGCGGGTCAGTCCAGAAGCGTCGCGGTTGCGACGGCGCACTTAATGCGAAGCCAATCGGTTAACGTGGATGAAGCGCTGACTGCCATAAAAAAGAACAACAAAAACGCGCAACCCAACGATGGATTCATATCCCAACTAAACTTGTGGCACTCCATGGGGTGTCGGCTGAACATGGCCGACGAGGCGTTCAAAATGTATACAATGGCGAAGATGGCGCGGGAACGCGAGTACAACGGGTACGTTGAGGCTACATCAGTGCGACCGGACCCGGGCGCGGAAGTTGGTATGAGCAGTACTACTCCATTCAGCGGCACTTCTGCCTCCTCCCTTGCTCCAGCTCAAAAAAATGGAGGCGGAACGGAAGCCGGTGTGTTGATTTCCTGCCGCAAGTGCAGACGGCTCGTGGCGCGGGGCGCCAACGCGCTGCTGCACGAACCAGGCGAGGGCATGGACGCGTTCAGCTGGAGGAAAAGAGCCAAACAATCTACATCAAATACGTCAAGCGAACAACAGTGCGCGCACATATTCCTGGAGCCGCTGGCGTGGATGAAGGACATTGAGGAAGGCCCGACGGAAGGCAAGCTGTGCTGCCCGAAGTGCGACGTGAAATTAGGGCACTTCAACTGGGTGGGGAGCCGGTGCGCGTGCAGCGCCTGGGTCGCGCCGTCCTTCTACGTACAACAAGGGAAAGTGGATGTGATGAAACACAGAGCCGGGTAGCTTTGTGGTGTGAATAGGTAGTGAGGGTAGTATCGAGGGTAGCATCGTATTGATATCAAATATATCAATTACAATTCGAACGCTGCGCTCCCCGCTCTGCGCGTGCCCGCTCGCCCAGTCCCCGCTAACGTGCTCCCCAACCCCCCCCTCACGGTGTTGATCAGGTCCAGATCCTCCGGCTTCGCCAAAACGCCTTTGGGCAGGAAGTCCTTCAGGCGCGCGGCGTGTTCCACCAACAGCCGCTGTCGTTCCTGCTCCACAATCGCCGCGACGTGGAGGTCTTCGCTGGCTTGCTTTTCGTTCTCCTCCACTTCCCGTTGCATCTGCTCCTCGTACATCGCGCGCTTCACCGCCGCCAGCCGCTCCACCTCGCGCTTGTGCTCCTGCACCTTCATGCGCCGCTTGTTCGCGTGCATCTGCTCCAACCGGTCCTGCTCCGCAAACTTGGCGAACATGACCTCTCTGAACGCTTGCTCCTCTTGTTCCTCCTCCATCCGCATGGTTTGTTTTATCGCCAGTTGCGCTTCGTTCGCGGCGACCATCTCCGCCGACGCCGCCGCCGCCTTGGCGCGTTTCATCTCCTTCGCCAGGATGAACTTTTCCTCCTGTTCCTCGAAGTACAGGCGGTCCAACAGGTCCTCCATCTCCTCACGAGCCCTGTCGTTGGCTTCCTTCTCTTTCGTGAGCCGTTCAAGAATCCGGTCAGCCTCTTCGCGTTTCGCAGCGCCCATGGAAGCTGCTTGCTCTTCGCGTCGCGCAATCTCCGCCGCGAACCGAGCAATCGCGGCTTCCTCTTCTTTGAGACGTCGTTTTTCCTCCTCCCGCTGCTCTTCTCGCAGCGACAGGAATTTCTTGACCCACGTCTGCGTGTCCCTGACCTTCTGCGCCTTCCGCATCAAATCCGCGTCGTCTTCCTCTCTGATTCGTTGAGCCACGGCATCGACCGCTTCGCGCTCCGCAAGGAACTCCGCGCGCGCCGCCAGCTGCGCAAGCTTCTTCTCCTCCATTTGCTTTTCCAAATCCAGGCGCGCGGAAGATCTCGATTCGCGCGCTTTACTCGCGGCTGTTTCCTCCTCGAAAACGGCTTTGATCCGTTGACGCTCTGCGTACGCGTGCATCGCTTGCTCTTGGTCTTGCTCGTGCGCCACGATCATGGCTTTCTCTTCCTTCTGTAGCCGGCGCTCAAAGTTAACCTCCGCGGCGCGCAGTTTTTCCTTTAATTCTCGTAGCTCGGAACTGCTCTCCGCGACTTGCCTGTGATGCAACTCGCGCCTTTGCTGTTCCCTTTTCTTTTGCTCCAGCGCATCCACAATCGCGTTCTCCTCAGCAGCGACGCGTTGCTTTAGTTGGGACTCCCTTGCCGCGCGTAGCATCTGCTCCATCTGCGCCTCGTCTGCCGCGCGTTCGCGCTTCTCGCGCTCGCGCCGAATGCTATCAGTGCGCTCAAAGGAATTCACCACGTTGCTCAGGAACACGCCTTGGTCCACGCGCCTGGGGTTTGAGGGGGGGGGAAGCAGCAGGAGGGAACAAGGTCAGCTCAGAACAAGGTCAGCCAGGTGACGTGCGATGCTGTCGCATGGGTGCAGTAGAAGCCGCTAAGCGTGACAAGCCGTGAGATTGAGGGGGTCCGAAGATTGGAGGGCGACATAATGGGCGAATGAAATGAATCACCGGGCACGCACTGCTGCAACCCCGCTCGTAGGTCATCTTGTTTCCGCTGTTTCTCGATGCGCGAGTTCTGAGCCTGCGCGAGACTCTGCTGGTAGAACGCCTAAGGGGACAGAAAGGGGAATGAGAATGGGTCAATGGATGAGGATGGGTATAGTCATGCATTGACCACTCGTGAAGCTCAAAAGCAACATCAAAATCTAAATCCGTCTGCCCGGTGCACGGTGCGGGTAACCCGACGCGACCGTCCTCGAGACACGCAAGACAGGGGAGACACATCTAAAGACACGCCAGGAAACTTTCGGCACCAAACACGTACCATGGCTCACACGACTCGACGGAATCGTCGCGATTCCGGGCGTCGTGAAGTGCTCGGCAAATGAAGCGGAAAGCGAGTGTTGTCGCAAACGGTTACTTCATCAGGAGCGAAAAACAAAAAAGTGATGCCAGCCTTAAATTCATCATACCATCTCTTACACGCGTCTGCTACCCCTACGCACTACCCTCACCCTCCCTGACCACAGACTTAATATCTCCGTCCCGTCGCACTCGCCACACCTTGACCCTGGGATCGGGGGAGGAACTTTCGGGCTGCCACCGCGTGTCAACGGATACGCGAAGGCGCGCTTTTTTCTTTTTTCTCTTTCCCAGATCTTTTTCGTCATCGGTACCATCGGACGCGTCAGACACGTTCGCCGCGGACATGTGCGTCACGTCCAGCGCCAGCACGACTATGTCGCCCGAGTTGAAATCACACGTGCGCCAGTCGACTACTGGAGGGAGGTCGGTATCCGTATCCGTATGGTTGCTAGTCTGATTCTCGTCATTCAACCGCTTGGCAATCTTCCCAACCTCACTCGCGTCATCCGTGAGCCACCCTGACTTAGTGCCGTCGGTGCCGACGGTTGACGTTCCGTATGTCGCCCTGACACCAGAGAAGGTCGTGTCGCAGTGAGAGCCAGCGGCGACGAGCAATGACCCATCGGTTATGCCGACGTCCCCTAGCGGGATCCAAAACGTGACCAACCGGTCGGTGCCTTTTCCTAAAAAAACTTTGTCGCAGTGTACACCAGTGAACTCACCGCCCGCCACGCCCCTGAGCCACTTGTAGTGAGTGGTCATGGCGGCGCGTCTGTGAGGAGAATTTCTAGCCTCGGTACACTCTTCGGTAGCGTTGTCACGCTTCTCTTCCTCATCGTCAAACAGGAATGTTTCGGCGAGGTCAAATAGTTGAACGTTCTCGGTCACCGCCACTATTGACGGGTGCGCGGCGACGTGTTGCGATTGCAGCAGACCCAAGTTACTCGCACCAGGTACCAAAATGCCTCGCTCCTGATCAACGAACAAATCAGGACGCGAGGAAGTCAACGCATCGACCGCCGCGGCGCGCGCCGCGTCTACTAATTCTTTTTCCAGAAACCCCCGCAGCAGCACGTACCCGTTCTTTTTTAGACTTTGTCGCAGTGTGTTTGGGTCATTCACAATCCGTGAACTATCCTCCATCGTGCGTGCCTGCACCACGCCGACGCCGCCCATTACAGGGAACCTTTCGTCAAAGTGAGGAGTGGCACGTTGAGCGTTCGTCTTTCTCCTTTTTCCATCATTTCTTTTTTCTATAACCTCCTCTTCTACGTTAATCAAGGTCATCGCCCTCTCCGCGATCGACCACTCCGGCACGTTGCCGTGCCCTCTCCTATCCCAAAGCGCTCCCAAACGGCCTCAGCGTATTTCAATGAAAGTCTATGAAAGTCTCCGAAGCCAGGTAACGCACTATGTCTCCCCGCGCCGCGCGCCTTCTAGTGCTTCGCGGTTTTCTTCGCCGTCGCTTTGTCGTAGGCGTAAAACACGCCGAACGCGGTGAGGCCGATGAAGAACCCGGGGGCGATGTGTCGCCACGTGTTGTTCAGCAAAGGGTGCTTGCGCCACGCGTCCGCGTTCACGAAGGGGTTGTCGCTGCCAGCCATGGTGGATGCGTGCGTGGGACGAAGTGAGGCGAGACGGAGTTGCGCGACCCACAGGGCATCATCGAAAATATCCTGACTGTTGCCCATACGGGTAGCGTTTAAGCGAGAACCCTGCTGGGTTTTTTCTGCGTTGATCTGATCGTCTGCTCCTCATCACCACACACGCTTGCGCACGTCCACGCGTCGCCTCAGTTACCCTCCACCCCAACCCTTCCTCCGCGACCATGGCCGATCCCGCCATTCAAGAGCTCAAACGCAACGCCCTGATTTTAGGCGCGTGGTTAGCCGCGGTGCGGATCGTACCTTATGTGTGCCACGCGATGCAATCCAAAAACTAAGGGCTTAGTTCCCGCGGGTTCGCTCTCGTGTTCTGCCGACGATGCCCACGCCTTCCCTTACCCCTCACCACGCGCTTACGCTCCCGCTCAACGCGTGTGGCGTGGAGTGTTGTCCGCACGAGCAGCACCGCGGGTTAGTCGCGGTCGCGTCGTATCTTCACCGCCCTGGGGATGAGGACAACCCGGGAAGCAGAGTGGGGCAGCTGTATCTGTACGACTTGGAGCCTATAGCTAATGTGGACGGCGATGGAGACGTGGAGGGTGATGCGTCGACTGGATGGTCTTTCCTGCCGGCCGGCCCACCCCTGGACACCAAAGCGATCTTCGAGTTGGCGTGGGCGCCGCGCTCGTGGAGCGACGATACGGGACCGGCACTGGCGCAAGCCGACGCCGGAGGCTTCCTCACGCTGTACAGGGTGCGAAGGGAGGAAGGGGTAGTAGATGGGGGAGTAGGGGATGATGGTGAATTGAGTAGCAGTAGACGGTACACACCGGTTCCGCTGACTACGTTGCAGTGCGGCGGCGGCGGGCTTGGTATGACCACGTGCGTGGCGTGGGCGAGTGAACAATCGAGTGGCGACGGCATTGGCAATGGCGATGATTTAAAGTCGTCGCGCCTCGCGGTTGTCGGCGCGGATGGCGGGTTGCGTGTTGTTTCCGTGCTGGACGGCGGTGAGCTGTGCGTAGAAATGGAGAACAGCGAGGCGCACTCGTTAGAAGCGTGGGCGGTGGCGTTTGCGAACGCGAGTTCGTGCGGCGGACCGGACGTGCTATTCACGGGAGCCGACGATGCGTGCTTCAAGGCGTGGGATGTACGTTGCGGGTTGGCATCGCCAGTGATGCAATTCAACGAGCGGAAAAGCCATGGCGCTGGCGTAACTTGCGTCTCCCCGTCTCCGCACGACCTACACGTCGTCGCCACGGGGAGCTACGACGAGTCCGTGAGGTTGTGGGACGTCCGGGTCGGTAAAAAGCCAAAGGGTGTGGCGCAGACCAAGTTGGGGGGCGGGTCCTGGCGTTTGAGGTGGCACCCACGCGAACGACGACTGGCGATCGCCGCGATGGACGGAGGTGCGGTGGTGCTTGACTGGGACGGGTGTGAAATAAGGGCGGGGGTCGATGGGGAGGGTGACGGAAGTGATGGAGTGCACACCTCAAACGGAGCAGGTTATGGGGTGAATAACGGAGGAAAAGGGGGAGTTGATACCTCGAGCGAACAGGCGGAACTTGTTTCCAAGAGTTTCAACGTTTCGTGCGAGTACGACGGCCACGGCTCCATCGCGTACGGCGCGGACTGGGGGTATAGGAGCAAACAGTCACAGACGGATTCGGACGTCATCGTGAGCTGCAGCTTTTACGACAAAGGCCTGCACGTATGGACGCCGCCGAAGGGGGTGTAGAAGGGGGGATACAAGTATAGCCGGGATGAAAATACATTTTACCTTCAAGGTAATATTGATAAAATTAGGCAAGGTCTCTATTGTTGTCTTCGTGACGCTCTTCCATCTACGTCTCGTCAGTCGTCGAGGCGCGCGGGCGCGGACGCAGTGGTTCTTACCTTGGATGTTCGCGGGATGGAATAAACAGTTACGCGACCAGCTCGAGGTGCGTCTCTGCTCTCTGTCTCTATCTTTGTCTCTGTCTCTTCATGGGCGGCGGCGTCATTCGTGATTTTGCTTTTTCGGTGTTGTCGCGCCTCTCGACCCCAACCCCTCTCCGTTTCGGTTTCTTTCCTTCCGGGAGTTATGTCAGGTGTTTGGACCACTTCACGATGCCCTCACTCCGTTACACTCCCGGGACATTCATCGTCAGGACCACGGGCGCGTTACCGAGGACGACCGTTTTGGTCCCCTCACCTTCGCACTCGCCCCGCGACCCCAATCGTGCTTCTCAGGCGCACGGGCCTTTCGAGGACAGTGCCGTGCGCCGCCCGAACCATGAGCGGGGAACATCTATTGCAAACGTCTTGGTACCACATGTCGTGATGACGTGAATACGACGGTAACGATACCACCAAGGTGATCCCCAAACACACGACCCCTAACCCCGTTTCGATTCCCTCATCATCTCTTTTCTTTTTCGCAGTCATAGAAGTATAGCGAGCAGAGCATACATGTCATATAAATAGAGTAGTCATAGGTGTACATTGAATTCAAAACATCTCTCTTACGCTGCGATCTGCGTGCTTTCAGTTTGCGCGTTGATCCTCGCCTCCAACTCAGGCCTGAAGTGGCGAATAAGGCCCTGGACCGGCCACGCCGCGGCGTCACCAAGCGCACAAATCGTGTGCCCCTCGATTTGCTTAGTGAGCTCCTGAAGCATGTCGATTTCCTCGAGACGCGCGTCGCCCTTCTTCATGCGCTCCATCACGTTGTACAGCCACCCCGTGCCCTCTCTGCAGGGCGTACACTGCCCGCAGGATTCGTGCTTGTAGAAGTACGAAAGGCGCGCGATGGCGTCGACGACGTCAGTGGATTTGTCCATCACGATCACGGCGGCTGTGCCGAGACCAGATTGCGCGCTCTTCAGCGAATCGAAATCCATCAGCACTTCTTCGCACACGGACTTGGGGATCAGCGGCACGGAACTCCCTCCGGGAATGATCGCGAGCAAGTTATCCCACCCGCCTCGTACGCCGCCGCAGTGCTTGTCAATCAGTTCCCTCAACGGAATGCTCATCTCCTCCTCAACGGTGCACGGGTTGTTGACGTGCCCGGAGATGCAAAACAGCTTGGTCCCGGCGTTGTTCTTCCTGCCGAAGCTTGAGAACCAGTCCGCGCCCCTTCTCAAGATCGTAGGTGCGACGGCGACGGTTTCCACGTTCGTCACGGTGGTGGGGCAGCCGTACAAACCGACGCCGGCGGGGAACGGGGGCTTCAAACGGGGTTTGCCCTGCTTGCCCTCCAGGCTCTCAATCAAAGCAGTTTCTTCGCCGCAGATGTACGCGCCGGCGCCGTAGTGGATGTTGATGTCGATATCGAGACCTGAGCCGCACGCGTTCTTTCCGAGGTAACCCGCGGCGTACGCCTCGTCTCGCGCGCGCTCTAAATTCAAACGCTCGTTGACGTACTCGCCTCGGATGTAGATGTAACACGCGCGCGCGCGCATCGCGGTGCACGCGATCAAACAACCCTCGAGAAGCTTGTGCGGGTCGTGCCTCATGATCTCCCGGTCTTTGCACGTACCAGGTTCCGATTCATCCGCATTGATCACAAGGTAGGACGGGCGGCCGTCAGAGACCTGAGGTAGGTGGGTTTTGGGGGGGGGAGAAGGGTTAATACCATGGTCATGGGTCATCAGTCATGATCAAAAAAGTTGAAAAAAAAACGAAATCATTCTGCTTCCCGTTCGACCAGACTGCTTCGCAGTGACGTTCTTAGGGTTACCCATCCATCTACGTACCTTCGGCATGAAGGACCACTTCAGTCCGGAGGGGAACCCGGCGCCTCCTCGTCCTCTCAGTCCGGAGGCTTTGATTTCGTTCACGATCCAGTCGGGGCCCATGAGCATCAGCTCCTTGGTGTTGTACCAGTCACCGCGCTTCATCGCGCCTTTCAGGAAGGGATCGTTCTGTTTTCAGGACGACAACAACGAGATGGTGGCGGGTGGGAGGGAAGGTCAGCATAAGTGCGTTTGTTTTGGGATCTACAGGTGTGCGTGGTCAAGAGCAAGACTTTTCGGAGATGTTCTGTTGGCCGAGAAACATCGGACGCATCGAGAACATGGTCGAGAACATGGGACCATCTTACCCTCCCATAAAGATTAGTAAAAATTCTGTCTTCGTCCTTCAACCCTCCGTGCGACCTTTCCGTGGCATTGTCCACGGCGTAGAACCTGGATCCGACGACCGGGGTCGCGGCGCGGACATGCCGCAGCGCGGCAGCGACGCCGCCGACGCGCTCGAACGCGCGGAGCAAGCCAGCCATGACGAGCGTGCGGCGATCAATATTTGCTGCTCGCGATCGACGTCATTTTTTTAGTTGTATGGGCAAACAGTAAGACAGCGTCTCTCAGCCAATCTCGATGCGTCCGATGTTTTGCTGTTCGTCCTCGCAACAGAACGTCGCGAAGTGTTGACTCTTGCCCAACACACCTGTCGGCGCGTCTCCAGGGACGCGTCCCGACGGGTGGAGTTACGGCCTTTGTCAAGTGCTCATCCGTGGCTTGCGTGTCGGTTTCGGGTAGTGTTCCTGGGTCAACACTGGCATGGGTATGTCGCCACCGCCCCCGCCGAATGTCGGCGGTGGATCTCACCCAAGTGCATCGGCGTCGTTAAAGCCCGTCCCTATGGGAGGCCCCCCGATTTATGCCACGGAAACACACCCAAGACCACAACGGGAGTGGGACCGGGGGAAAACTCGTGAGGGTGGTTTCGACGACAGGGGACAAGGTCACATCGCGCCGCCTTCGTTCCACGCCGCGCGAGTTGTACAATCCAACCTACCATCTGAAACGAGAAATTACCAACCTTGCGATGCTTCTCAAAACATTTCCGCGACCCCGGCGGATCGACGGGTAGAAAAGTGGCGCAGAGAATTGGAAAAAGACGACAAAGAGGATCGTGAACGGGACGAACGCCGGTTCCGCGACCGGGAAACACGGTGGGAGAGGGAAGAGGGCGAACGCGAGCGGAGTCGGCGGAAACGCATCGAGAGAGAGCAGCATGCTGCTCGCGACCGCCGACGAGACTTACAAGAGGACCTGGAGCCGGATGAAGACGAGCGGTACGTGGTGGAGCAGATGGAGCGCAGCGCTGGAGATCAAAACAAGAAATCCAATATATCTCGAAACTCGGTGTACGAGCAGTTGGTCTCCAACGGGCCGCCTGGTTGGTTCTTGGACAAACGAGACGTCCAAAGACGCCGGCGGTACCGCGAGCGGGAGTTGGAAGAGGAAGCCCGGGATGCGGAAAATGCAAGGGAAATAGCGGCGAGGGAGGAAAGAGTGGAGGAAGGGAGTGCTGGTGAACAGACTGGTGTGCACACTACTGCCACTACTACTCAAAGAGAGGAAGCGCACACGGAGACACATCCACAAAAGCTCGCAGAAGGGGAGCCTTTGAGACGCTCTCCAATGGACGACGCACCAAAAGAGTCGGTGCCACCGGCGGAGGTTTCGCCCGCATCGAAAGCTGCGCCTGTAGATGTGTATGTACCTGCACATGTACCTGTACCTGCACCTGCACCTCCTGCGCCCGCCCACAAGCCCCCCGCCCCGACGAAGCTCAAGACTCAGCTCAAGACAAAAATCAGCGGGAAGCGAAAACTGGATAAACTCGCAAAAAGCTCCTTCGCATTTGCTGAGGAAGAGGAAGAGACGGTGCGAGGAGTTGAAAGGAAGTTAGTTCCTATCGAGTACACTGCTGAAGAGCTTGCCGCGGCGAAAAGACCGGCAACTCACCACATGGCGGAGGATGAGAAAGAAGAGCAAGAAAAACAATCCGTCGCCGTCGCCGCGAAAGCTGCCGCTTTGGCCGCTGCAGCAGTCACAGCGAAGAAGCGCAAGACCACTGCACCCTCTTCGGATGTGGAGGTTTTGGCATTCGCCGTCGACTGGGACACATACACAAATTACACAACTATTTTCAAGAAAATCAACACCTGGGTCACAGGTAAGGTCAAAAGCCTGTTAGGCGGTGACGAACCCAGTCTAGTCGAGTTTATTATACAAAAATTAAGAGACGCAAAACCGAGGGCCACCGACTTGATAACCGATTTGGAATCCATGCTTGAGGATGAGGCGGAACCCTTTGTCGTGGAGCTGTGGAGGGTTCTGATTGAGGAAACGAAGCGAAAGTAGTGTAGAATTTAATATCATAATACTAATCACAATTACGGCGCCTCGCGTGCTCGTTTAGCAGCCGCTCTGTTTGCGAGCATATCATAGTGGTCCCGCGCGAGTTTCAGCATCCGGAACGCTTCATTCGCTTGGGACGAGAACTTCCCCCGGTGCTTATCCGGGTGCACCATCAACGACAGGGCTTTGAACTTCTCGCCAGCGGCGGCGTCCCCGGCGCCGTCCGCGGAAACGTCGCCCTCCTTTGCGGGTTTGATTTCACACACGAGCGGGTCTTTCCGCGCTACTCTTTCGCACGTCTTCCAAGGCGGAACACCGAGGGCCATGGGTCTAGCCACTTCCCTGCGCACCGCAAGCAGCGAATCACACAGCTTACCGATACGCCCGTCGCCATGTTCCTCTGCAGCAGCACACGCTTGCCCCAGCAACCGGTCCGCCGCGGTCGCCGCCGCGTCGCCCGCCGGCTTCCCCGCCATTTCAATTTTCAGCGCCTCGGCGAGGGGCGCCAAGAACTTCGCGCACACTTCGCACGGCGCGCCTGGGGGAATCGTGTCTTCACCGGAACTTTGCGTCTGCGCGTAGACACCCAACCCAAGCACACACCTATGCACTGCTGAAAGGTCTTTCCGCGGCTTGGGTTCCCCCTTTTCCTTCGCCGCGTTTGCGGCTTTCGTGGCGTCCTCGGTAACTAAAGCGGGGCACTTAAGCACCCGGGTCACCTCCGCCGTCGCCGCCGCCTCACGTCGCTTCGCGCTCTCCTCCTCCTCGCGTTTCTTCGCCGCCGCCGCATTTAGCTTTGCTGCTTTCTTCGCCGCTTTCTTCTCACGCAGCGCCCTCCACTCCGCCAGCTCCTTCTTCGCGCCCCACACGCCGCTTAGCAGGTACCCCGACACGAGCAAGACGCAGATAACCACGACCCATCCGCCCGTTCCGAATCCAACCCACCCTTTTTTGTTACGCCTGCGCTTCGACGGCGACGTGGGCATGCCTTGCGGCGGTTCCGGGGGCAGCAGGTTGGGGTACGGCGCGTGTGTCGGGTCGGAAGACCCGACGTGGCTGCTCTGATGGTTTTGATGGCCAGTTTTCACGGGACTCGGCGAGGGAGAGAGACCGAACGCGGAACTCGCCTTGCCTCCGTTCAACAACCGAGCAACTTCATGGTGTCCATACGCCTGCGCTAAGTCGAACGCAGTTTTTCCTCTGGAAAGAGCTGAACCAGGTGTCCGCGCTTTTTTATCCGCGCCAGCTTCCACAAGCCGGCTCACCACCTCGGCTCGCCCTTCAGACGCGGCGCGCTGTAACGGGGTCATTCCATCACCGTCCGCGCACTCCAAATCGGCGCCCCCCGCGCATAATGCGCGCGCGCACCTCCAGTCCCGCGCTAAGTGCAGAGGTGTTGCACTCTTTTGTAATTCCCGAGCGTTGGGTTCTGCCCCCGCCTGGAGCAACGCTTCCACGCACCAGCCGTCGCCCCGTGCGGAGGCTTCGTGAAGGGGCGTTCGGCCGTCGCGTCTGCGCGCATTTGGGTCGGCGCCGGCGCGAAGCAACGTTTCGATTACCCTTCGATCCGTGGAGAGGTGTAGCGGGGATGTTGAATCCACATCTAACGCGTTGGCGTCAGCACCAGCGCTAAGTAGTGAGTTCAACACCTCGACGTGGCCTCGTGACGACGCGTTGTGCGCGGGTGTCACCCCCGTGACGTTCCGCGCGTCAGGATCCGCCCTTCCTCCGGTTAACAACAACTCAACCAACTTAACATGGCCCTCGTACGATGCGTAGTGCAAAGGTCGGTTTCCGCGTGGGCCTGCGCCGTCCGGGTCATCGCCTTTTTTCAATAAAGAGTTACACGCCACCGCATCGCCTCGCTCCGCCGCGTCACCAAGCGGCGTCGGCGCCGCCGCGTTGACGTGCGGAGGCGGCGCCGTGGGTAAATCAGCATGCGTGTTGAAATGCGCATTTTGCTCATTGGAACCGGTCCCACTGTGTCCCTGTCGCCTTCGTGTTACCGCCCCGTTTGCGTTCGAGTCATGACCTGCTGAAGACCCGCCGTACGCGGGCACCGCGGCACCCCACCCACTCGCCGCGGGAGCTTGGTTTCGTTGTCCTGCGTATTCGGGGGATAACGCATGCGTCGCGGTTGGAGAGGCGTGCACCAGGTTGGTTGAGCCTGACGGGTCTCGCTCACCCAGCCCGCCCCTACTTAGACTGGGGTGCACCACGTGTTGCGGTGCGTTATTCGTCAGCGACGACGCCATCGCCGTATACTCTGCGTGCGCTAACCACCGCCCGCGAACGTGGTACGCCCCGCGTTGCTGGTCGAAAAAAACACCAGTGTTCGGGTTGTGGTAGAAACCCGATGCCCCATCGTACACCCAACCCGCCTTCCCGCCAGGCGCAGCCATGGCGCTCGCCGGGGTTGTCCGACGTCGCGCGGACCACCGGCCGGACGCAGTCTCCGACTGGGTCCCCTGGGGTCGCGCCCTGTGCAATGCGAGATTCGCAAGCAAACGTTAACTTTTATCGTCCGAACTCGAGCGGCCATCGAAATATTTTTACACATCGTCGCAGGTCGTGGCTTCGCGTGACGTCATTTCGGCCGTCGCGTCCCCCCACCCCTTTCGGCGGTCGATTCGTCGAGCGGAATGGTGCTGGGTCGGCTCGCGCGGCAAGCTGTGCGGCACGCCGCGTGCCCGCGCGGTTTCGCTACCGCCGCACCATCGCCATCTCCCACATCCACGTCGTCTTCACCCGCCTCCGCCGCTTCCACCGCGGGCGGCGTTGCCCGCACGACCGTCGCGGTCGGCTTGGCGTTCGCCACCGCCGCTGTGGTTGAAGACGCGTTGAACGACTTGGCGTTGTGGCGGATCTGCGTCAACCGGTCTACGCCGGTGGTAGAGGCACACCCGCGGTTACTAAACGCACTGGGCGCACCGTTTCGCGTGGAGCCGTGGTGGAACGGCAGTGTCACTTCACGCGGCAATGGAAACCTCGCGTCGTGCGTGTACCTGGTGGATGGCGAACGCGCGAGCTGTGACGTGCAGGTCGTGCTGGTGCGCTCTCCAGGCGCGGGGGGGAGCGTGCAAAACTATATCCCCAATCTGTTGGTGAACCTCGCCGCGCCGGAACATTGGCGCGTGGTTCGCATGGAGGCGATTCTGCCGCATGAGAAAAAAGCGGGACTTCCAGGTCGGGTTAATCTTTTAATGGAAGTTGAACCCAAAGGGGGCGTGCTTGCGGAGCAGGGCAAGGGGAAGAGAACCTGGGGAGAGCGCTTGGGGGGATGGACGAGGCGCTTTCGATGGAAAAATAAAAGTGCCAAGGCGAAGAGTCAAGAGTGATTTATTTTTTATCGAATTTTAAAGTAGCGACGGCGCGCGTCCGTACATCACGTACCAACCACTTCGTTCATTCCTCATATGCTCACTCCTCCTCCTCCCCCCTATGCTTCCTGGATTTGCTTCAGGATGTTCACCCTCTGTACGATCCACTGCTTCAGTTCTGGTTTCATGGACCCGCTCTGCATGCCAGTCAGGCGCTTCATCTGCGCGGCGACGTCGTCGGCGGTCGCGGCGGTCATCTTCTCCATGTATGTCAGTTCCTTCTCCGTGCACCGTTCTTTGTCATCCAGCGCGCACTTGATTTCTAATGTTTCCGTGACGAACTCCTTCAGAGACTCGAGGTCACGGCCTTGTTCATAGGCCGCACCTTCGGGACCAGTCTCAGCGGTGAAGTACTTGAGAGTAGGGTACCCTCGAACTTCGAACTTGCTGCACAGCTCCTCCTCCTCGGTGCAATCGACATCGCCGATGAGGACGGAGGAGGAACCCGCGTACGCATCGCCCAGCTCGGCCCAAGCGGGGGCAAGGGCCTTGCAGTGGCCACACCTGGAGTTGTGGAAAGATGAGGAAATGTGGGTTAGATTGGGGTGTTTGTGGTGGGAGTATCCCATCGGACGCATCGATGAGATCTTCCGAGAGTTTCTGTCCCGCGTCCCGGAAGTTGTGGTCTAATCAGATGACGCACCACGGGGCGTAGAACTTGACGAGCGCGTTCTTCCCGCCGTTCACCACGCTGGCGTCGAATGAACCGGCATCCAGCACGGCGACTTGTGCGTTGGCGACCGCGGCGATCGCCGACAAAACGAGCGCGAAGGTAGAGGCGCGCATGGTTGGAGTGTCCGAGGCCGCGGGTGCAGATCGAAATAAAACTGAACGAAAAGCGCCGAAATCGATTTCATAATTTACAACCCAAAGAAACTCGCCAAGTTGCTCGCGCTGTCGCTCCTCGCAGACGACGCGAGCGGCGACTTCTCCCCCTTTTCCTTCAGCTTATCCCCCACGGACCCCCCTTGGCGCTTCACGGTAAACAATCGCACGGTGTGGTCCGCACCGCAAGACCCGAGCATCATCGGTCCGTCCGCTTCAGCGTCGTCGTCGTCGTTGTCGGCTAGCGATAGACCGAAAAACGACAAAACGGGCGACCCCGATTGAGAATCGACGTCAGAGTCGTCGTCGTCATGTTTTGCCCTGGTTTGGATATCGTATGTAGGGCACCACGGTTTCCACGCCATCGCCCTGACTGGTCCCATGTGAGAATCAGAGTTAGGCACGGTGCACAGCGTGACCCAGTTCGAACTCCCGCCGCCTGCCGGTGACTGCGGCGGGCGCTCGAAGTTGGGGTTACCGCGTCGCGCGCTGCTCCGACCGAGCATAGGGTCGCCGGTGACGAGCTTTATGCCACCGTCTTCGAGGCCTATGGCGAGGATGAGCTTGCCCCTGACTCTTCTAGGTGCAAAGGCCACTGAGGTCACGGCACATGCAAACGCGGGAATGCTATCATCCGCCGTGGCCGCGCTCTGGTGGTCCACGCGCCACACCTTGACGCGCTTGTCCCGGCCGCAAGTCGCAAACGCGTCACTCGTGCAAGGCGCCCACTTCGCGTCGTACATAGCCTTGGCGTGCGCCTTTACTCGCGTGGCGAGGGTCCACCCCGAGCCCCAGGCGCCTTGTCCAGTGCCATCGCGCACGGCGTTCGCGGGAGGCACATAGATACTCACGTGCCTGTCCCTTGAAGCGGCAAGCAGCGCGGAAATCTCGGGCGTCAATCCCTCCGGCGCGCCGTCCTCCTCGGTGTGCGCGCCGTCCATGAAGAAGGAGGGGCTTTCTTGTTCCGGGCGAGGCCTTCGCGGGCCTTTCGCGCTGGCGAAGTGAAGGGCCACGACGGTGAGCGTCGCGCCAGGCAGCTTCCCTAAAGGTCGCCAGTCACTCGACGAATCCCAGATCCAAATCGCCGCCGCCTCAGCGGATCGCGCTTCGCACGCCGACGCCACCAAGGTTCCGCACGAGTGCGCCGCCACGCAACACACGTCGTCGCCGTGCCCGTACAGTTTTCTACTTTCAGGCCACAGCGTTGCGGACGCCAGGGCCTCTTCAGCCGGCGCTCTGGAGTACACCATGGGCACGACACCGCCCACCACGCCGTCTTCGGTGTACGTACTCTTCGCAACATCAGAAGCCATGAGTTCCTCGATTGACTTTTCGGGCAAGGAGTCCTTCACCTTCTTCGCGCTCTTCCCAGACCTGGGGGTCCTTTTGAACGACGACCCGATGTCTTCGGCTTCCAAGACTTGTGCGTCAGGGGTCTTCGCAGGCGTCTCAGAAGTCGTGTGTTCCTTGCTATTTCCTGCCCCGGGCGTTGTAAAGATAGTAACCCCTTCGCGCTTCGGCCGCACGGGCGTCTTCGCGGGCGCGTCCAGGAACCCGAACCCGGGCTCGAACGTGTCGCCGTCATCGTGCTCCTCCGTTTCTTTCAAACACGCCGCATCGTCAATCTCCTTCGCCGCCGCGAGCACCGCGGCTTGTTCCGGGGTCAACGGGAGATTATGTTCAGTCTGTTCAGAAGTGTGCTCAGAAGCGCTTTGAGCGTTTGAATGTTCGGCTACAGGCTTGAGGGCTTTGTTGCTCAAGCCGAGCTGCGGAAGCTCGGCGCCGCCGGATAAATCACCGGCGCTTTTCCTCGCAGCGTCGAGCGACGCGCGTCCCGCTGCGTCACTTTTCTGTAAACTCCGCGCCAGCGTCCCTAGGAACGTCCCGGGGGCGTCGAACACTCTTAAGGTTTTTTCATCCGCGCCTGACACGAACGTAGTGGACCCGGCGGCGACCGTTTTTGCAGTGGTATTGGAATCTTGCATATCTCCAGTTCCAGGCGGGGGAAGCGTGGCGACGCAGGTCACTTGGTGGCCATGGATCTGCGGGCGCGCGATTTCGCGCCACCCAGCTGGGGCGGGATCGGCGTCGTTTTCGCGTTCGTCGTCGTCGTCCTCCTCCTCAACGTTGTCCCAGCTCGCGTGCATCCGGGCAGTCAAGTCGTTGGACCCGGAAACCACGAACCGCCCGGACTGGTCCCAAGATAAGCAAGTTACTTCGCCGGCATGGCCGGCGCTCGCCGCGGTTGGGACCCAGCGCTCCGATCCCTTGTCACCCGCGCGGCGCCAGGCGTGAAGAGCGCCCCCGTGCGCGTGCGCCAGCACCCGCTCAGCGTTCGCGTCGAACATGGCGCCGTAGAACCCAAGACATGACGATGACGCGTCGCCCATGCTTTCGGAGGCCATCCAGACTTTTTGGCTCTGTTCCTGTTTGGCGTTTCCAGCGTTCAAATCCTTTGCCCTAAACTCGCGAACTGGGGTCCAGCTGATCAGCGACCGGTCCGCGCTCGCCGTGAGCAAAGCCTCTGTATCCCCCTCGAACACCTTGGGGCGCCACGTCACGGACATCACCCAGTCTTCGTGGCCTTGCAGCAGCGCTTCCAGCGCGGTGGCGATGCGCGCCATGCCGTTCAGAGCCACGCACGGAGGCGCGGGCGGCGCGGCGAGGCGCGCGAATTCGGGACCCAACTCGGCGGCGTCGTCCTCGATGACGGGCACGACGCGCACGCGCCACACCCTCGCGGTCCGGTCCTGCGACGCGCTCGCGAGCAACAGCCCCGGTATACGTTGTCGTTCAACGTTTTCATCGCCGAAATCGTCATCCTCGGTGAAGGCCAAGTCGCGTACCCAGTCCGTGTGTCCTAAAAGTGACGCGCACGGCTCCACCACCACCGGGTTCATCACCACTGAGTCCGCAGCTTCCCGCCTGTCGATGGCTTCCGTTGAGCACAGGAACAACTTGATGCCTCCATCCGCCCCGCCCACCGCTAAAACCAAGCGGTGCGTACCAGGCAGATGCCGCAACGCGAGACTCAGGGGAAGCCGTTTCAGGGGGAACGTTAGACCGCCGGCGGGGACGAGGTACTTGGGGCCCTCGGGCTCGCCCCTCGCCCCTCGCCCGGGGCTGGCGTCACTCCCTGGTGCCGAGGCGGGGGCGGGGGCGGGGGCGAGATCCAAACAGAATAACCTAACTGCGCAATCCTGCGATGCGGTGGCCAGGAGACGAATTCCGGTACGTTTTCCACCCGCGACTGTTCGTTCCGCACGCGCGTCCAGAACCGGACCATCGTGCGCCTTTTGCTTTGAAACCATCTCCCACTTGTGCGCATCTGGATCGACCCCCCGTCGCTGTTTACCCGACTGAGGCGACGTACCAGCCGCGATCAACCCGCGAAGACCCTGACCACCGCCTCCGGGGGTATCCACCCTGTGCCACAAAACAACCACGCCGCTGGAGTCGCCGCTCACGAGCCACCGCCCTGGAGCGTCATCGTCTGGGATCCACCGAACCACCGTGACTGGCGCGTCGTGGCCTGGCAGCGTTCGCAAAACGCGCGCGGCGACTGGGTCGTACACCGCGACCGCTTTGTGCGCGCCGTACGCCACGAGACCGCCGCCTGGAGGGTCTTCGTGGTTCCAATCAGCGCTGTGCACGCTCCTGTTACACCCAACGCTGACGTACTCAAGCTCACAAGTGGCTTCAGGGCGTCGCAGGTGCGCGCTCGGCCTTCGCGTGCGCAGAGGCGCCAGGCCTGGACTTGAACGCCATGTGGGACTTGTGGGTGAGGTCATGGCTCACCACGGCAAGCGCCCACCTGATCGTTGGCAGGGTAGTCTAAACCAGAAGGATATGGGGGGCGTGTCTAACGGCGACGCGCCGGGAGACAGCAGGGTCGTGCGCTGCACGTTGTTGATCACAGTGAACTTTGACTGCGCCATCTTGACAACGACGTTTTTTTGTGTTTTAAATGAGATTGGATTTTCCATTGCTGGGCGCGCCTTGGGTGCTGCGGTAGTCGTCGGCGTGAATGTCGGCACTGGGGGTGCCGGCGGTCGCCTCCGTGTCCGCGTCCGCGCTTGACTTTTTGTTACTGGAGGCGACGCGGGAGTACCTGGACAAGGGCGAGGCTGGTCACCGGGCTTTGGACCGAATAGGGTACACGGTCGGGTCTCAACTCGCGGAGCGGTACACCAAGGACCGGCCTCGTTTCGGTGACGCGACCGAGGTCATTTTGTGCGTGTGCAAGGAGTTCTGGCCTGCGGTGTTCGGTAAGCGGATCGATAGCCTGAAAACAAACAACAAAGGCGTTTTCGTGTTGACTGACGTACAGTTGAAGTGGATCGGAAACGTCCGCGCGGTGGGGCACTCGAACGCAGATGGCGAAAACAAAAAAAAACAAGTTTCGGCAGACGTCGCGCGGATACCGAGCGGGATGTTGAGTGGTTTTCTAAACACCTGTGGGTTCGCTGCGGAAGTCACCGCGGACACGAGTAATGCACCCCAATGCATGTTCACGATAAGACTGTAGAGGTATAGTAGGTTGTTGTTAAAATATGACAACTCGTATTAGTTATTCGTCACTCATTAAAAATATTAGAATTGTCATCGCAGCTTCTTCACCATCAGAAACCGCTGCTTGCCCAGCAGCGAGTCCACCGCACTACACGAGTCGTCTATCACTTGGTACCCCCTTGACTGGTATAATGCGATGGCGCCTGAGTTTTTAGTAAACACGTGCAGCACGCATGCGTCGTAGCCCCACTCCAAGGTTACTATTTCCGCCGCCTTCAACAACGCATCCGCCACGCCGCGTCGTCGGTAATCATCCTTAACGCACATGCACGAGATGTACGCGTACTCGTCGCACGGTGCGCCTCCCTTCCAACGGCCGAGTCTTTGTTTTAAATTGTTAGTGATAGATCGTTTGTTCGCCCATTTCTCCATGTCGCCGCCTGGGCCTGCGCCGTCCGCCCACGGAGTCATAGCGCCGCTGACTCCTTCGTTTTCATTCATCAAAAACTCTAATTTATCTGTCACGTCTGCGTCTCGCTGAATGGAAAGCTCCACCACGCCCACGATAGGGATGCTGGTTGTGACTGATTTCTTTTCTTTTTTAGCACTTCGCACGGGCGGTGTAGCAGTAGCGGTATTACTACCTGAGTTCGTACTGGGCTTCGACCCCGGCCACCGCCCGAGCAACGGATCGAGCCACGTTTCGTCGTTTTCCTTTCCTCTCATTTTTTCGTTATTACGTCTTTCCGCCGCAACGAGGGGGGCGAACCTCCTGCTGTCTAAATACTCGTACTTCCTGTCTAACGTGACCGAAACATCGGCTTTGAAGTACTGCAGGAACAGGGGATCTAGCACCGGTGTGACGGGTTCGAAAAACGCAAGCGCCTGCGTGTCACTGATATCCCGCAGCTGGTCCGAAGTGCCGTACGTGACGTCGAAATCCCCGTCAGCCGATGTCAAGACGTGATTTCCCGCGGGTGATGCGTGCGGGACTACGCGCGGTGTGTGACGACCTGGTACCCGGTTCGGGTGGACCGTGCGCCAGGTGTGAACCCTGCGGCCCGCAGAACGGCACGGAGGGGCCGGGCACGACCGGACGCACGTCGCCGTCGCCATGCCCAACGCCAAGTGATGCTGAGGAGGTTGCCACCTCACCGTAAAACCTGACGCATGCTTTGTTTCGTGATTTGGAAGGTTTCCTCTTTTAGCGCGTATTTTGCGAATGCGATCACGAGTGCTCACTTTGCGTCGCGCATCGTCATCGCGCGATGACCTCTTCCGGGGACCGCGCCGCGAAGGCTGCGGTTCTGGATCTGCTTGAGGTCACAAGACGCGTGACCCTCCCCGTCGCTGAGAACGGCACGCACTGGTGCGCCACGGTGACCCCGACGCAGATGGTGGATTACGTGTTGCAGGAGCTCGTGGAAGTGGAGAGCGAAATAAAACAAGCCATCGTAACAATCGAAACCTCGGATGGGTTCTTTCCCCAGACCGCGCAGAAAAAGAAAGCCTCCGCGTTCGGGAAGGTCAAGGACGAACTAGGGGACCTTCTTTTCGACGTCCTGATGCTGGGGTACATATGCGAGCGGCAGTTCGGCCCAGAAGCGCTCGCCGACGCGAGCGTTAAATTCGTCGACGTCAATTTGAACAAAGGCGTGACAATTGCGGGCGCCGCGCTCAACGCTTCTGAGAAAGTCAAAAGACGCTCCCCGTACACCTTCGACATAGGCGTACCCGCGCCCTCACTCGAGGAGGAGAAACAAGAGTGGAAGCGGATCAAGAAAATCGAAAAGAAAGCCAAGGAGAGTGGTGACTACGAAAGTTTGCCGAACGCAGGTCCAACGTTCAGAGGATCTATTTTCAGTAAGTACGCTGACGAGTTCTATTTTTTCCTCCCGGGCGTGTGTCTGGGGGTGTGCGCGGGGGTCACCGCGGGGGCGCTTCTGTGGCGAAAGGCGTAGAGAGCATTGTAAATTTGTAAATAGCCCTACAGCCCTACATAGTGTTACAAAAGGTTTCCTTATTCCTTATTATTCTTCGTTTAGTTTTTTTGTAAGTTCCTCGATGGTTTCATCCCTCAGCACCAGCTGCGCCTCTGCTTTCTGAAGCTTGAGGAACACCACGATGAGGGGTAAAAAGAGGAACAGCGAGGCTATTATTGAGGGCAGCGCGATTGGGATGTACTTCGTGCCTGCCACGACGCACACGTTGCCCCACGGCGCGCATTGTTGTAACAGGTCGTCCGCGTACAACGGGACCCCCATCATCTCCGCAGCGCGTGTCTTCACGGGAAATCGGTTTGGCGACGTAGACCTGACTCTCGGTGCATGGAAGCTGGCGTTTTGGGGTCTGAGGGGAGGAAGACACACACGAACGCGGTCCGCCCCAACGCGGGCCACGCACGAAGGTGCGAAAGCGTGCGCCACCGCGATCGAAGCACTCATGTGAGGCAACTAATGAACGAGTAGCCTGACAACACTGAAAACGCAGTAAAAACAGGCGAACGACGTTTACGAAGGTACAATACATGTCTCATAATAATTACATTCCACACACTCTACGCGTCCTTCCGCCTCCTTTCCGCGTCGTCCATCTCCAGCCGCGCGACGAGTTCCATTTTCTTGCCGCTGACTTTCAGCTTCCGTACCTTCAACTCCGCGCTCAGCTGTTTCCCCGACATGCCGAAGTAGGGGCCAAAGTACGGCAAAGGGTCATCCGGCCCCAAAGCGTTTCGAAGAGAAGAGTCCGAGTCATCGTTTTCTCCACCCTCCTCCTCCGCCAACGCCGCGCGCTCCGCCACTGACGCCACCACGACCTCGCGAACAAGCGCGCACAAAGGGTCCTCGGCGGATGACGTGATTGAGGGTGACGTGGAGGGTGATGATGACATCTCTTCGGAAGATGATGATG
>TARA_B110000977_G_scaffold201891_1_pt1 | contig 29179 bp, 22 predicted proteins | sample TARA_B110000977 | Tara Oceans TARA_B110000977 (sample SAMEA4397798) | marine metagenome | biome: Polar Biome; feature: [SRF] surface water layer (ENVO:00010504); material: water (ENVO:00002006), including particulate matter (ENVO:01000060) such as... | depth 5 m | reverse complement strand
TTTTCTTTTCTCAAACTCAAAATCATTCATCCGCGGCGAACCCCACTGATTGGTCCACCCTTTCTCTGCACCTGTCATCCCCCAAAAAGTTCTTTGCCAGCCCGATGTCCGCGAAGATCCGCGCGACTAATTGTTGGAACCCGTCAAACCACATTTCAGGGCGGATGAACCCGAGAACGGAAACGGACATTGTTTCGCCGTAGAAGTCTCTGCCGAAATCCCTCAACGCGTGCACCTCGACGGTAACGCCTTCGCCGTCCGCGAACGTCGGCCGTTGCCCGACGTTCACCACGCACTTGCACCACTTCTGGTGTTTCACATCGCCAGATAGCCTGGCGTACCCAAAATACACGCCTTTTCGCATTCTGTCTAATTGCTCACTGAGCACTTCTGGATCCAAATTCGCGGTGGGCACGCCCATTAATTTGGAGCCTCTTCCAAAGCCCGTCACAACGGGCGCGGTGAGGTTGATCGTGTTTCGCAAGCTGAATAAGGGGGGGACTTCATAGGTCCATATTCTTGAAGAGCAGGTCAGGTCCAAATGATCCAATGCTTTATCGCTTTTGGTCTCCAGTTCAGCCTCACTCGCCATGGTTTTTCCTAATTCTGGATTTGAATCCAATCGCTGCGCCGGCAAATCCAAAACCAATTGGTCGACGTCCAATTGGGTTGTTTCGTCACCCTCTTCCCCTTCCCGTTCCGACACCACGACTCGTGCGCCTGGTCTAGTCAGCAACAGCGTTCTCCCCAACGAATCCTTCGCGTCGAATTCCTTACTCAAGGTATCGTTGAAAACAACCGCGTCGAACGGGCCTTGGTACGCGGGAACGTCGCTGACGTCGGCTTGAAGAAATCGAGCGCCGCTTTCGTTTCCGGAAACGCCCAATGCATCGAATTGCTCCGCCGCTCTGTCCAGCATCTTCTGGCTGTGGTCGATAACTAGCACGTGAGTAGCGCCTTGGTTGAGTAGTTCCTTGACCAGCTTACCCGTCTCCGCGCCGATCACCAACACGCGCAGGGACATTTTCGTTGAGGAATTAGATTCAGCTTCCATCTCAACCAGCCTGGAATGACCAACCATCACCTTACCCGCCAGCACCGTGGCGCGTTCGTTTTCGAACGGCATTTCGCACTCGGAACAGCCGCCGACCATCGCGTCGCGTGTGTGTTTAAGCTCCTCGTTGTGCGCCTGCTTATCGGATTTGATATCAACTGGGGACGTGGACGCGGAGACGCGATGAGATGTGTGACGTGACGAACGAGATTGGCGGATCGAGGCGGACTGTTTGCTCATAGAGGGTGAGCGTCGCGTGGCCCGCGCGAACGCGTGCACCACGGAAACAGTGACGGACGCCATGGTGGACAAACCTAAACCGTAACCCTGAGGCGCGCACGGAGCCACGCGCTGCCAGGAGTGTCGAGGATAGGGTTGAGAAAGTAAAGTCTCGGAAAGTGTCGGCAGTCTCGAGGATATTTTTCTTTGACTTCGATGATGACCACACACCCCGACGCACAATGCCACGTGTTCTCCGCGCAGTTTTATCGGTCGCGAGGCACGGATGCATGACTGACGCGTTCGCACTTCCGGTGACAGCCGTCACACGAACCGCGCGATTTGATTTCTCAACAGTAGCCGTGAAAGGACCGAGTTCTCGAGGCTTCATCCGTAACGAAGCCACGTCGTCGTTTTGTTTCCAAAGAGGGTTCGCGTCTGGAGACGACCCAGTCCAATCTTCAAAGCGTGGCTGGCGTCCCGGTCCCGAGGGCTTCGACCCTGATGACCTGTTAGCGCCGCTCCGAGCCAAGGTTGAGAAGCAGATGTCGGAATTCACTGAGAAAACCCCGTCGCAAGTCGCGATTGAAAACGACGTAGGGGACGATGGATCTGAACACGAATCCAACAAAAAAACAGGCGAGTGGAACGGCCCACGCGGACCGGAACCAACGCGGTTCGGAGACTGGGAACGGGGAGGGAGGTGTTCTGACTTCTAGGGGTAGATATTTTAGTAGGAATAGTTTGACATGGTAGGCTCACATGGCCGATCACCGATGCATCTTGTGACATTGTTGAATACTGTATTTTTCTGCGAATGAGTGACCGAAATCGTTTCACCGAATTCTGCACTGCAAACTTCACTCCGCGCAGTGACGTGTCTCCGACCTTGCGATGTCCGCGCCCGGCGCGGATGCTGTCACGGCCGCGCCCGCGTCTGCGGAGGAAACCCCAGTTGAGGTTGCGCAAGCTGGAGGAGCGACTTCCGCCCCGCCAGTCCCAAATCTGAAACATTTCGACGAGAGTTCGGGGAAGACGATCGTGCTGCCCAGCGACGACGTCAAGGCTCGTCTGTTGGAACGGCAACGGAAACAAAAGGAACGCGCGGAGGTGGCGAGAGCGGAGGTGGCGGCGAAAATAGCGGAGCGGGAGAAAGCGGAACGGGAGGGGGTGAGGGAGGGTGCGATTACCAAACCCACCGAAATGTCGCCTGCCGAAAAGTCTGGAGAAAAAGAAGTCACTGGCGATGAAGCGGCGTTGCGAGCTGAGAAATCTGCAGCGTTACAAGCTGAGAAGGCCAAAAAACTCGCGCGTCAACAAGAAATCGCCGCACGCCGAGCCGTGGAGAAGGCTGCCCCCAAAATCTCCGCAATGGACGCCAACGCCAAGTTTTTAGCAGCCGCCGCGGCGAGGGCGGCGGCGGCGGGTGAAGATGGAGGCGCCGCCGTATCTCCCGTGTTTGCTAAGCAAACAAGCGAGCATCCTGTTTCCGGAAAGCACTCTATCCCCCCTATCGACGTCCGCTCGTTCGACGAAATCATGGCTGCGAAGAAGCATAAAGAGACTGAGATGACGGACGAGGAGCGCGCTGCAGCGGCCGCAGCTGAAGAGAAGCTAACACACAAAACCATAACTATGAAGACGGCGGACAATCAATCCCTGGAAATTTCAATGAAAGTGCACATCCCTCAAGAACGCTTAGCGCAGCTTGAGGCGCGAAAGAAAGCTAAGGAAGCGGCGAGACGGGAACGGGAGGAAAGGGAAGCACGTGCGAGATCAGACCGACAGGCGATGAAGAAGGACGAGAATGGTGAAGTGGGGAACAAGAAGGAAGAAGAACAAGCGCCGGTTGCGGATGCGTCTGTTGAGAACAAAAATGAAAAACAAATATCGCCAGAAAAACCATTGGCGAAGGAAGAATCAGTCCCCGAAGCGATGGAAGAACCCGCCCCAGAACCCGCAGCGAAATCCACCAAAAGAACCCCAGCTAAGAAGCGCTCGAAAACAACCGAGACACCTCCAGAGGAGAACACTCCGAAACGAGCCAGGCGGTCGACGAGAAAATAATAGTGTACAGTCTCGACGTATCAATATTTCTAGTCTATCACGATACTCACGTCAACAATCTCCTCACTGGTCGTCTCTTCACCGCGTTCCAGTCGCACTGCTCTTCCCGCTCCACGGCCTGCATGTACTTCCCAAGCGCGCCAAAGGCCTTTTGGGGCGGCGAGAGTGATTCATCGCGCGCAGATCGAGGGGCCGCTCCAGGAAACGCTTTAGCCTTGATCAGCCTTTTTCCCACAATCGCCTTTTCTGTTTGCAATTTTTCATTTTTCTTCGCCGCGTCGAGTCGCGCCATCTCCGCCAGTGATTTCGTTCCCTTCCACCGGTCGCTTTGCTTTGCGTTTTTGTTCACCATCAAAGCATCTGCTATGGACGAAATGGCGGAAGTTCTGCGATCCGATAAAGTCACCTTGGCGGTTTTTTCATGACTAACCGCCTTGTCGTTCTGTTTCATTTGTGAAACGCGTTGTGGTCGGGTTGCGGCAACATCCCACGCCGTCTCAGTTTCTTTTTCAAGTAACTCCTTCTCCTTCTTCTTGCGAAACCCAGTCCACACCAGCACCGCGTGCACCACTCCACGACTCTTCTTCCGGGCATCCTTCGGGCGTTTGAACGTCTTCGCGACCGGGACAAACTTGTACTTGCTCTCGTACTCGCTCGCGTCGGATTCGCTGGACGGAGGTTGAGGGAGTTCTTCCTCTGACTCAGAATCACTCGAGCTCGGCTCCTCAGGCTCGCCCTTCAGGAGTTCCCGGACCGCGAGCACGGACGCTCGTCGCGCGGCATCTTCGCGCTCGCCACTTGTGTCGACTCTATCTTCCCAAAGAAGCCTCGTTGCGAGTTGTTTACTCAGGAGCGTCGAGTTAAAGTCGGCAACCCCTTGGTAGGTTCGGTCGTCGAATTTATCGGTAAAGAATGCGTCTTCGTGCGTGACTTTCGAGACGTTGACGGTTCCAACCACGGCGTCGCGCTCGACATGCTTTCGTTTGACTTCGATTTCATTGGGACGTGCGGGGGCTCCGAAGTCCGACGGTTGTTTATGTTCACCCACGCCGCCCGCATACGTGGACGCCAAAGCGACACGTCGTGCTTTCGAATCAGACGAATCAATCGCAGAGGTTGTCTTGTTTGAATCTTTCTCATTCTTTTGCCAAACATCAATCAGCGCGTCATCCTGGGGATACGTTTCCTCCCCGCTCACCGGCCACACCCACACCGCGTACTGCGACGGGACGCCTCCGTGTTCTAACAGTTCCCTAGTACGCCTGACACCAGCGGCCCACTGCGCCTTTTCATTTGCATTAGCTGTATGGTTCTCTGGTTTAATAACTCGCGAGGTCATGTACGGCGCCGCTCTCTTCGCCACCGCAGTCATGCCGGTTTCCACCCTGAACGCGGACCGCGCGCCGCACTCCGTGAGGTACTTTTGTAGCTTCAGCCGAAGCGTCATCACCCGCTGCCACTCGTGTTGGTCGAACACCTCTAACAAAAGGCACCGCTCGTCCCACAAGTGTAACACCTTTGACGTGAATCCGTTATTCGAGGAGGTATCAACCCCCGATGCGTTATCCTTCTCATCCTTCTCACTCTGCTTGACTTGAATGTTCATCAGCGTGGGGTCCGCCCCCTTCATCAAAATCCTCTTGGTGGTTTCCAGAACGTCGTCCACATTTTTTAAAGGGTTGTCGTGGCGAAGTGCGGCAGCGACGGCCCACATCAACGGGTAGGACTGTAACGCAGTGCGGCGAGCAGCTTCAACGTCAAACGTTTTCGAGTCAGCACCGGCTTTGATGAATTTCTCCTCCTCCACCAAACCCCCAACCGTGGCGTGCGAGCCGGGCATCGAGACGTCCGCGTCGAGATCAAGACACAAACTCACCAATTCATCGGCAACCTCCATCTGCTCCGCACACAATGCGACCGCTCCGCCGTGCAACGCGAAGAACAACGCGGTGTACTCGTACGGCGCCAGACTCGCGGCTCCAACCTCCGCTAACAACGGGTTGACGCACGGGGCGTTTATTTTCTTCGTCTTGTTGAGGAATAATTTTGCCACTTTTTGTACGGCGGCGAGTCTCTTTGCGCTGTTGGACAATGCTTTTTCGTACCGTCGTAGGGCAAATTGATACGCTTCTCCTCTTGCAGCGATACTCGAATTAGGGTCATTCTCCACCTCAGTATCCTCCCCGAACAGCAGAAAGTTCAGCGCGCCTAGGAGATTTGCCTGCGTTTGTTTCTCCGTGAATAAATGCTCAGTCACGTTTCGCAAATCCCCGACGTCGTCACCCTTCCCGACTTGCGACGGCGCGCCCATTTCGTCAAGCTCTAAGTGAAGCTGTATTTCCTGTTCGTCCAGATCACCGGGAGCGTCATCGATTTTATTCAATTCAAACGGCGACTCTAACCCCTCATTCCTTGAGTCAAAGTACCCCGCCGCCGTGCGTGTACCAACGCCGCGCCAAGTTCGAGCCCGGTTCGCTTCCCGTTTTTCTTTTTCCCGGGCATCCTCTTCCCTCTCTAACCGTTCCGCGGCTTCTTTGGCGGCTTTTTCTCGGGCCGTTTTTCGGATCGCGCGGTCGAAACGCGAAGCACCGAGAACCCCACGTGCTCTACTCCGGAACTTGGAGCGGTTTTCTGCAGCGGGGAGCTTCTCCACTCGATGCGCGTCCGCGACGAGTTTTTGCGCAGCTGCGGTTTTAGCAGCGCACTCGAGGTCCTTGTACACGGCGGGTAAGGAGTCAATGTGACCCTCTGTCTCCACGTTTTCTTGTGTTTCAAGTGCTACTTTCATTGAATGTTCTGGAACGGGGGGCACAGTCCCAGTGGACACTGATGAGAACTCGGATTCGCTGACCAAAGCACCTCGCTCTACGTTTGATCCGGAAACTTTCTGTTCAAACGGAGCCATCGGCTTCGCCGCTTCAATGGCCGCCGCGACGCCCATCGCGACTAACGACCCTTGTACGTACGAGTGATGGTTCAAGCCTTGAGTTTGGTCCACGTCGCCGTTCAATTTATCAACGATCGCTTCCACGGCTTGTCGGCCTTCGTCGAAGCCGTCGCCGCACACCGCTTCGAAGGCCCAGAACAGAGGCGCGTATATGCACGTGCCGACGCGTTGGCGGAACAACGGGAAATACGCTCCGGGTCCGGGGCCTGACGTCGACACACTAGATGCTTTTGATTGATTATCAGCGTCGTGCATGGAGGCATCTGAGACAGATTCAGATTGAGTCACGTGCGCGGTATACACGTGCTGCGTCTTGGTTTCGCCCACCATTTCCCGCACTTGTGCATGTGTCACGTCGAACCCGTAGCGTTCCGATAGCGTCGCCACAAGCTCGTCGATGCGCTCGTCGGAGAGGCGCACACGGACCGTGGCGTCGCGGTTGCGTCCGGAGTCTTGTCTGAAGTCTTGTCCGGATTCTTGTGAACCGTCAACGCTTCCCAACTCCTCACTTAATTGAGTAGCAGCGTTCACTGCGGATGACCCCAGAAGCGAAACGCTGGAGTGTGCGTATTTAGTGACAGAATTCTCACCAACCTCCGCGAACGGCGTGTTTTCAACGTACCCGTAAGCGGGATGAGGAGACGCCAAATACACTTCAGGCCACGTTTGTCGCACGTGGCACCCCAACTCCAAAAGTTCCTTGATCAGCGATAGCACTCCAGGACGGAACACAACCCCTTCCCTTAACGTGTGTAACAACTCGATCAACACGGTACGCTTTGTGCCTTCGATGTAAAGCCCTACTCCGTTAACGTCGGCGCCTTTCTCGATAAGAAGCCGCCACAGATCAACCGACTGCGGAACGTTTCTTCGAATCGCAACCGTCGCGGCGTACAAAGGCGGAGCGACTAAAGGGAAGCACGTCACACCTCTTTTGCTGACGTTCACGTTTCTGCCTTGTTTTAGGAGTAGCAGGGCGCATTGGCGAGAAATATCGCCTAGCCCATCCGCGAACAAACCCACCGCGATACCGAGAGGGTACGATAAATCCGTTTTCAGTTCGCGCGCGTATTCGTTTATAACGCGCATCGGGCAGTTTGCGTCGGCGCCGTTATCGAGCAGCGCATCAGTCATAGAGAGCAAGTCCATTCTTGATCGTGATTCACGGTCAACTCGATCGCTTTCAGTGGAAGGAACATAGTTCTGTAAATCAACGATGGATTCGGCTAACTTCGCCGCCGCTTTGACGCGCGTGTCCCTGTGATTCACCGCGATGGCGTTCGCGGCGTCGACTGCTTTTGAATTCGCCCGCGTGACCCAGCCGAAACTCGTGTGCGCATCAGGGTATTGCTTTTGTGAAAGGTCGACGGAAGTATCATCTGACGCACCTGGCGCATCCACACCTGATACATCCGCACCGTCCACTGCCGGACTCGTCGGCGTCTCGAACATCCGCCGCCCCTCAAACGATAGTTGCGCTTTTTTATCACCCTGCGAACCTGTACTCCTCACCGACCCACTTTGCGAACCACTGGCGCTACTTCCTATGTCTCCAGTTGACTGTTCCGCCTCTTCAGGCCACCAGGGCTGGTCCACCAAACGTTTGGGGTCCCGCGTTTTCCCGCGCAGCGCGTGGACGCACATAGTGAGCGTCGGCGTCCCTGAAACGCAGTGCCCGGGCCGTGACCCCACCGCGTCGGGGTTCGCGCCTAGCTTCAAGAGCTTTTTCAACACTGCTACTGCGGGAACACCCGCGCCCTCTGCGGCAGCGCACGCGGCGTGCCACAAGTGTGGTCCGCACGGTTTCAATGTTCCAGGTTTTTCTCTTTTTTCGTTTTCAGCGTCACTCACGTGCCCGGTCACGACGCGCCGTTGCCGATACTCCTCCAGCGTCGGGACGTGTGTAAACGTCGTGTTTTGGTCCACGTTGAGCATGGGCACGACGTACGGTGTGGTGTCGATTAACACCGGCTCCTTTTCAATGCTTTTCGTCGCAGCCAGAATTAACGAAGCAGCCATGGCGTTCGGGTTCCCGGAGATGGCATCTAAATTATACTGTGTTCTTTGAGACGAACCAAACACCGCGTCGCTTTCCATAGAAGCGATTAACAGAGCAAAAGGGGTCAACTCTGTACCGCTTAATCTGGATTTACCTGGCCTCGAACCGGTTTCGTTGCAGTCCGCGCCGAGGGTGAGTAGTCGAGATGTAATATCAACGCACGCTAAACGCGTGTTTAACGAAGCGTCAACGTTGACAATTCCAAGACACGCTAAAAACAAAGCACTTCTAGTGCTTGTACCCATCTTCCCCAGGTACGGGAAAACTTTTTGATACGGCGCCGCCAACGCAGCGTTGCGCCCGTCCGTGAACGGCCTAAGACACACCTTTTCTTGAGTCATTAACTCGTCGTTTTCGTTCCACTCAAAGTTCGCGCCGCCCGCAAGAAGCGCGGTGACGAGATTTTTCAAATGACTCAATCGAGCGGGGCGCGTGGGTTTGACGAACTCGTGAACATCGCTAGACGCGCTGGAGGTGGTACTTTTGTCGTCAGAGGAAAAACTTTTGGCATCGTCATCCTCTGTTTCTTTCGTCTCAACCTGCGTAGAGGTAGTAGCCATTTTTTCTATTGCTTGTGCTTCCTCCATTGCATCAGTTGACTCCTCAGAATCCCACGATTGCTCGGATCCCAGCCGCCCGACGCTGCGCGGGCTTTCCTCGCCTCTTTGTTGCTTCAACAGCAAGTCGATTGAGTTTTCGCTGATTGAGTCTGAGGCAAAGGACATCGAATCGTCGTTTTCTGAACCCTGCGCATCGTTTTCGTGTGCATTTATAAAGCCACCGAACGCGTTGAGTAACGGGTCGAACAACCCAGGTGTTGGGGGTTCGATGGGTTCGCCGGGGTCGCGAAAGCCTTCCATCGCGCTCAACGTCAACGCTAGCGGGGTTAGTTTCTTTCCAAAGTTCGGTCGGTCACCGGCTTGGTTGACATCCGCACCTCGTGATATAAGCTCCTTCACTTGTTGCACGCCTTGATCGCCGCACCCCTCTAACACGCCGCAGCACAGCAGGAACAGCGGCGGGCCCTCAGCGCCGTCAATCGCGACGCGGCGTTCGTTCAAGTGGTCCAGCTCAGGGGGTGGGGTAGGAGCAGGGCCCAACGCGTTCAGCGCATCGAACGCGGATTGTAGCTTGATTTCGTGTATCGGTGGCTCATCGTCATCGGACTCATCTCCTCCTGCCAGTCGTTTCTTGGCTTCAAACGTTTCCATCTCAGTGCGTCTCTGTTCGAACGCGGCTTGCAGAGGCTCGCGTTTCGTCCTGTACTCCGCTGCCTCGTTTTCGTACGCATCGAGAGACACCAAGTACGACTCGTGCGCCTCAACCGCTTCGTTCACAATACGGAGCTTGTCCCTCGCCGCGCGGCACCGCGCGTCTTGTAGGGTTGCATCGCTGTCCGAGAGGGACGTCGCGCGGGACGACGCCAGGGCCGAAGGCATGGTAAATCTCACTGAAAGGCACTTCACTTCCTTGGACGTTTCACAAATGCGCGGCTTCTGATGGGGAAGAAGTGCCGGCCCTTCAAGCGCTCCGGCCGGAATGAACCCGCGGGGTCGCCGATACAGTCCACGTCACCTGTCACGTGCGCCGGACGGTCCACCGTGTACCCCACTGTGCCTGGGTCACCGTGCCTCGGGAGGGAAAGCGAAAGCACAACATGGAGTACACAGTAGTTTTTTTTGCCTCTGGAAAAATACTATTCCCTTGATCGACAAAATTTCCCTTTCACAACCTTGTCCTTGAAGCTCCGTCGGGTCCACATCAGGTTTGAAACGTACCGGTCAACGCGGGCGTGCGTTTCGTTGAACACGGGAAAGAAGAAAAATCGGAAATGCGGCGATTTGCGGCGCGGTGCTGACGGTGCACGAACGTCTTCGCGAAAAAAATCAAGTTCTTCCCTCGCCCATAGTGCAAATACCCTGCTCCGTTCCCCGCGCTTTGTTTCTCCTCGGCCTGTCTGTCAAGAAGAGTCCAAGTCCAGTAAAATCGTGTGGCAACGGAGTAAACAGTCGGAAGGTTAGGTATATTCGCCTCAGAAAAACTGACAGATGTTTTCCGTTTTTCAATCCTCAACGCGTGCCAAACCGCGTCACTACCAAACGCACGAAGCCAAAAGCTCCGTGTGTTCCGCGCTCGAGGCTTTCCCAAAGGTACGCGATACTTGCGCTCGCCTGTAAACCGGTTTTTTTGGTTCGACCGCGTCACGACCCGCGCGTTCCCGTCGCGAATCGAACACGGAGAAATCACGCATCCTCATTTACACGTGGAGCGGTGCTAGGGCCTCGGGACGAGGCGACTTTAAGCTCCTCTCGCGTCTCGTGGTGCACAACGTTCTGGGTTTTTTGATGGAGTATGTGGCTGGTACCTACGAGGTCACATGCCGCGCGTTTCTCCGCTTTTTTACCCCTCGACACGTCCCACACACTCCAACTCCCGGCTCGATCCATCCCGGGACGCCATAACAATTGAGTGTCGCCACGGGGATTATTGTGCGTTTCGGGACGGGGACGATGGTGTGGGGTGGGGTGTGGGGCGGGCGGTACCCGGGGATGCAGCGGCGTGTTCACAGTAACGCGACCGTCCCCAGCGTCCCCGCACCATGACCGGTCGTATCACGCGAGCATTCTGTGTGGATTCCACACGTGTTGATCTCAAGCGCGTGCCACCTTTCACAATCACTCGTAACCCTGGCCAATCTTTCACGCGGTCACGTCCTGACCTTCCCCCCCTCCTTCCCCCATTCCTGCTACCCAAACACAGCCTTTCCCGCACTCTACGCAGTCGCCCCGGGCGACTGCCTTTCCTGGTCTGAGCACCAGCTTTGCTCTGAGTGACAGAGGCGGCCGCCTGTCACTCCCTCGACGTTCATTCGTCCGCTGACTCTACGAGCAGCACAACTACTTCCAACGAAAGTCCACACTTTTGTTCCAAAACCTCCTTCGACTTCTACTTAAGATGTCCCTTTCACTCACCTCCGCCGTGGCCCTTGTGCCCGGCCGCCTGACCGCTACGCGCGGCACCACCCGCCGCGGTCCCTCCACGAAAGTCACCGCGCGCCGCGCTGAGGAGCGCCGTTCCAGCGATGGCGCGTCCGCGGACAAGCCCCGCATCGCCGTCGGCGTAAGGCATTCCATGCGCGTCACTCGCATGCGCGACCTCGTGGAAATCTCCCCCGACCTATGGGCCCCTAGCGACCCAGAATCGGACGGCGAAGACTCTCACGACATCGATGAACGTTCCGCTGAAGAACTCCGGGCAGACGGCGCGGCGCAGGCTAAAATTTTCAAAGAACTTTTGGTCGCGTCGCAGCACTTCCGTTTGTTCGCGCACAAAAACAACAGGGACGGGTGCGGGGTTCGTTTTTTAATGGGCTCGCCCCGCATGGAGGGTCTTGACGACGTCGCCCGAGTCACACGGAACGTGTGCGACGCGTTGTTGAACCACGAAGAGGTTGACGTTTCGCTGATTCCTGAATCCGGGATGATGATGGCGGAGATCGTGTTCCCTTTGCCAAAGAAGGAGTTCGTGTCAAACGGCCAAACGCGCCGTTTACGTGAAACGGAAAGGGTCACCCAACTCGTCCGGTTTCTGGAAGCCTCAATCGTGCACGAGTCCGTGGTGACGTTGATGGAGAAGGGAAGCGACGACCGTTCCACGTTTCATGGCGAGCTCCGATTGAACAAGTACTTCACCGGCATGTACGCCCGGGCGAACGATTTGTTACACCGAGGGACGTGTACCTCCTCGTCACCAACGGAAGGCGCCTTGGAAGCGTCTAAAGAGATGGTCCACCGCTTGTGGGACGGGGACGTGCACGCTGACGTTGAACTGATGGATGAGGTTCGCGAACGCGTGGAGGGTTTGTTCTGCGACGGCGCCGGGCGCATGGTGATTCACCCGTCAGGCACGGACGCGGAGACCATGCCCTTGTTACAAGCCGTGCTTGAGAGTAGACACTTGGCACGAGAAGGGTTGAAGGACAAGTCTTTTAACCGCCCTTCGCAGTTTTCCGATGACCTGGAACGCGGCAACGTCGTTTCCCTGGTGGCGTGCGCCGGTGAGGTTGGCAGCGGCACCACGGAAGCCGCGATGGGCCGTTTCTTTTCAAAGTCTGTCCCCCTCGGCGGGAACCATGTCGCGATGGGCCAAGAGCTCCCGGCGCTGCACGACCTGGCGGACATGGACGCTGTTGAGCTCGTTGCCAGGGGTGGCCCCGATGCCCTGGAAGGGGGCGCCAGGAAGGACTACGACGAGTTGATTCTCGCCGAGGCGAAGAAAGCGTTAGCGTCAGACCCGGCGTGCGTCGTCGTTTTACACACTGTCGCCGGATCCAAGACTGGTTTACGTCTACCCTCGCCTCAAGTGTCTGAGTTATTGACTCAAGAGTACGGGCACCGTGTGGTATCCGTGCTGGACGCGTGCCAGATGAGGCACCACCCTGATCTCATCCCAAGATGGCTCCAGGAACAAGGCCCCGTACTTATGACGTCCTCCAAGTTTTTCGGAGGTCCGTCGTTCGGGAGCGGCGTGTTCTTTCCGCACGCCGCGGTGGACCGCATAAACGTCCACCTCGAGGAAGAGGCGCCCATGACGCTTGCGGTGCTGGCTGAAGCGTGCGCCTCGTACCTCACGCACCACGACATCGGCGACGTGTTGCCCAAGCTGCACGACGCCATGCCCCCCGGGTTCTGCAACGTCGGCGTTTTACTGCGCTGGGCGGCGGGTCTTCACGAGATGGAGACGCTCCAAGCGGAGACTGAGAAGGCAGGCGGACTCGAACAAGTCGAAGAGAAGGTCCATGAATGGGTCCACGCTATGCGATCTGCCGCGACTGAGTTCGGGCCCCACCTCGAGTACGTCCCCGCGATGGACTACGAAGGCGACTGGCAGCTCGGAGGGGTGAACACGATCGTGAGCGTCCGACTCCGATCCGAACCCGACGGCGCCTTCCTGTCAACCGCGGAGCTCAAGAAAGTGTACGCGCTGATGACGGCTGACATTTCCGAATTTCTACAGCCTGACTCGACGATGGCGGAAAGACGAGTCGCGTCTCAGAAGTGCCTCACGGGGCAGCCCGTTGACATCCCAGGCGGCTCCGTGTTGCGTACCGTGCTCGGCGCCGCGCAGCTGAAAGACTTGGTCTCTGGCAAGCAAAACCTCGAAAGTATGTTGGAAGACGACAAGGTTCTGCTGTCCAAACTCGCCCTGATCGCCAGGCAGTACGACTATTTACTCAGCCACACGCTTTAAATAGGGTTAAGGCTAAGGTCTAAGGACCTGATGAGCGTACAGCGCACGAAACGACTACATACACGTACTAAGGTATCCACTTGAGTAATAAGTATCACGACTAGATACCACATAAAAAAGGACCGCGAAATGGCGGTTCTCAAATTTGATGTCCAGGGTTGACCCACAGTCAACTTACCGGGAAGGTAATTTTCACCCTGAATATGACATTGTTTGACTGCACAGTCACACAAGTCATATACAAATACATAACACAGTGTCCCTTAATAGGGCTCACGAAGACTCGGCGGTTTTCGTGAAAGAACGAACCCAAGCGTCTTGTACTTTTAGCGAGTTTTAATATACAATGATACGTCAATATCACACTACGAGATTATCTTTCAACTACTATATACGCCTGAAGACTAAACCCTACCCTAAACACTGCATCACAGCCGACTTTCTATCTGTCTCGGTGTATTAGATTCTAATTCGACTTTAAGTCCCGCGTCGCCGAAGTCGCCCTTCAGAAAAAGAAACGTATTTCGCCAACTCACGTTCTCGTTTCCTCCGTGTGGGAACAAGTGGTCGGACAACGGAGAGCCGTGCCACGTGGGCGGGTATACGCGTATGAGAAGTTGTTCGGTGACACCTTTTACTCCGCTCCCCTGAGTTATTCTTGAGTTGATATTGTTACCCTCGACGATTGCTCCGCACGGCCAGCCGTTACACTCGGCGCCAATAGACGTGGTAAGGTCCAAGTCATTTCCAGTGATAGTGACGAGAAGCGAAACTTTGGAAGTACTAGCGCTACTTTTATGTCCTGATTCTTCCACAGAAACGGTTCCGATCGCGTTCGTTGGTTTCGGTTGCGGTTCGATTGCAGTAGCGCGAGGTATATTCTCAGACGTTTCGATTAACTTCGCGTTACTCGAACCGACTCGTGTTCCATACAGAAAACGCACAAATGGGACCCATTGGAGATTTTTAAAGATATGGAACCCAACACCACTTCGTCCACTACTTTCCTCTATCTTGTGACTCACTGTGCGTAGCAATCGGACTCGGTACGCGCGCATGGTGTGCTCCGCCAAAGCGTCGCGAACTTTCTTTTGAGCGACGGTGAACCCGGCGAAACCAGTGAATAACCCAGAACTTCCTGAGTTACTTTCAGGGGTATTTAACAAGGACCCACCGCTTACTACATCCACCATCCCATCGCGAAACAGCACGTGAATTTGTCCGACGTGTACGTACGAAACACGCCACCTGTTGGGTTTTTTTATACTCCTATCATCAACATCAGACGCAGCTATTCGTTTCTCTTTCGTAAAGTTTTTCCTCGAATCCAGCATTAGCTTCGGGACGTAATCTTCCGGCGACACGATGTTCATGAACGCGTGGTGCCACCCTTTGCTCGTTATAAACAGTCGTGTGGCTTCGTCAACAGAGGGCGGGGCGGCGTACCCTATGCACACCACTGACCCGGACGCGACGAGTTTTTCGGCGATTTGATCTCTCATCAGAAAATTAAATTCTCCAAAAAGATCCCCAAACCCTCCGTCGTCTACGTCCAGTAGCAGGGTTATTAGTGACAAGGCTGCAACAGCGCCGCCCAGACTATGCCCACACAACACTAACCGCTTCCCGGAGTTGATTGCTTTTTTAAGTAAAACGCTAATGGGCTTACGTAACCCTCGCGCGCGAGTCGCGAAGCCGGCGTGCGCGGCGAGTTTATTTTTTATTTTTTGGCCAGCCAAGATTTCAGACTGCGCGTCCAATGCAAGCGATATTCTCAGCACGGAAACGTCGGTCATCAAATCCTGGTTGTTTCGGGTACCTGCACATGCCACATAAATCGCACCAGGCGAGTCCGCGACGAGGTACCGGTGTTTGACGCGGTCATGCGCGACGCTCATTGAATCCGTACTGATTACGCAATCGGGGAACTCATTTGTTAATCGATCAAGGGCACTCCTAACGTCTGCATCCGCCGGGCCTCGCCCGACGCACTCGCACAACACGGCTGCGGTGAGGACGTCGCGTGCACGTTCGGGGGTTTGCACGCGGAGTGCGGATATCAACTTGCGTGCGACTCGAAATGAGGGGTCGTGTTTGTGCCACTCGTTGTTGGGTGGCGATGGGCGTTTTTTATTGGGAGAGACCGAAGCTTTGTCCCTGCTAAACGCACTGGCACCATTCGTATTGCCCATCGCCCCGTTCGTCTCGACCGCGCGTCCCCCCACCCCCACCACAGCGGTGGACTCTACACGCGCATCCGGCACCGACCGGCGCCACATTAGACGCGCGCCGAAGTCTGAAAAGATTTTGTAATTCACAGAGCCAAAAGAGCTTCTCAGAATTAAAAGTATTAACACGAAGGAAGATAGGTACTTGTTATGGATAACTGCGTGTGAACCATTACACTAGTAAGTCATCTGACTACTCACTCACTCACTGCACTCATTCATATGGTATAGGTATGGGTGATTGCTTTTCAATCACGCCTTACGCCGCCTTGGCGTCCGTCGCTCCGTTCGTCGACGGCAGCACTTCTTCCTTCTCTTCCTTCTTCGCCGCTGACTTCACAAATGCTTGGTAGTACAGGGACGCGAAAACGAGGAAGGTGCCGAGCCACTGCATGCCCGTCAGGGGGTGCATGAAGATGATGCACGAGAGCAGAATGCTCAGGAACTGACGCGTGGTCATGATGGTGGCGAAAAGCAGCGCGCCGAACTCGCGAATCGTGTACAGGATGCACAGCTGCCCGCACGTCGACGCCGCGGACAGAATCAACACGTCGTTCAAGGCTTCAGGGTGGTCCTTGATGAACTGAATAGCAGTGCCCATGGACGAGTCGCTGAACAGCCAGAAGCTCGAAATCACTGCGCTGCAGAAGTTGACCCACAGCATCTGGTTGTATGTCTCCATGTTGTACCCCTTGAACAGCTTGTCCTGGAACGTCGAGGTGAACCCGTCAAAGCCGAGGTAGCCCAGCATCAGGGCGATACCGTACATGCCGGTTGACGGGCCCTCCGCGGTTGAGCTAGTGGTCTCGCCATACATCGCGAACAGCGTACACCCCGCCATCACGCCGCACGCAATCAAGTAATCCGCCAACTTGTACGTCTTGCCGTTAATGGCGTACCCCCAAATCATCACCGGGATCATCTTGGCGCACTTCCCCAACGTCTGGACGGGGAACGAGACGTACTTCAAGGCTTCGTACTGGCACGTCGTAGCGACGACGTTCGAGGCTGAGACGGCGGCGTACGAGTAAATAGGCGCAACAGGGGATACGAGGCCTTTCTTCAGCGCCAACACCAACGCCGCGACCAACATACTGACGCATCGGTTGTTCATCACTAAAAACACGGAGAACGTGAACCGCTCCGCGTCCTCGCCTTCACCGTACGGCCTTGTCATGATCCGCTCCTGGAGGATGCCGTACACGAGCAACGCGCCCACCACACCGGTGACGCATCCCAGCACCTTGAGGATCGTCGAATTGGACGGGCCCGCGCTCGCCATCGTTTTAGATTCTACTAAGAGCTTGCCGTGCGAGAGATGGGAGTCGGGGGTGGCCGACGACGAGCTGTGCTGCGGCAAAAGCTGCGCGCGGCGGTTGAGCGTGGTGGCCGGAACGACGCTGAAGCGACGCGGGACTAAACTCAGGAGCGGTCGGGTAGACGCGCGTCGCGGTGTGGTGGAGGCCTCGTCGTTCACGAAGATCGAACGCACCTTCCCTCGTTTTCTCGATCCTGACTATTTGCCAGTGTGCATTCGGGTGTTGAGCTGGAGAAATGGAAACTGGCTGGCGAAAAAAAAAACCTTTCAGACGAAAAACTATGGAAAGTCGAGGGTACCCATTCCTCCATCCCTCCCTATTCCGCTGTTCGTGCGCTGTTTTGAGTCAGGATAGGCGCGTTGGGTGCGTGGCGACGTCATCAACCTGTGCATCAAAACAAAATCTGAAAACAACAAAAAATAGAGGTTCCACACGGATTCGAACCGCGGCTATTGGTATCAGAAACCAAGGTCCTAACCAACTAGACCATGGAACCTAGTCAACAACTTCCATTTAATAGGAATTTGAGACTAACACGCGCATTCAGGGAGACCCGAACGCACGATAGATGTGACAAAATGGCAAAAACTAGATAATATAAATTTACGTACAAATAGCCAAAAACCAGGTGTTGGCCTTCCCCAGGCGAAGAGAAAGGTATGGTACGTATCTATGTTGACAACAATAGAGGCCTACCTCATAAAAATGACACTGAGCGTGTCATGTGTCACGACAGTGCGCGTTTCGCGACGTCGCGACGAGATCGTTAAAAACAAAAAAACTGTATGTAGGAGCACTGGCGGGGAGATTGGCGTTGGTAAAATATGAAACTGGGTAACAATTGTTGTCCCAGAACGAGCCTCGGGTGCATTTCTGAAACAACTCTGAATCTGAATCGAAAAGACTGCTCAAAGTCAATACAGATCTTTTGGGTACGCCGTTCGCCAACGCCCACTCCCATACGCGCCCGCTCGCAGAGTTGCGTGTTTCATGGTCCCACGGGCAGCCGTTTGCGCGCGCCCACTGTAGCACCTCGAGATGCCTGATTACTGCCGCGAACTGGCACGTCTCTTCGTTCCACAGGCAGCCGTTCGCCCGTAACCACTGCAGCAACTCGAGTTGCCCACCATGCGCCGCAGACGTGCACGCAGACTTGTCCCACGGGCAACCTTTCGCGCGCAACCACTGAAGCAACCCGATGTTCCCGCCTCCCGCCGCACTCGCGCACGAGTTCTCGTCCCACGGGCAGCCGTTCGTGTGTAGCAAACGTAACACCTCTAGATGTCCTCCAACCACCGCGTACATACACGCAAAACTGTCCCACGGATAGCCCTTCTCGCGAAACTGCTTCAACTTCTTGAGATGCCCACCCTCCGCGGCTGCCATGCAAAGGTATTCTTGACGCGACAGGTGACCTGCCCGTTGCAGGCGCTCCAACGCGCTTACACATACGAGTCTCGAGGTTTGCCGTTCATGAAGCTCATACAACTCAAGCCCCGTGTCTGCCATCGTGTCGCGCATCGCACGGCTCACCGCTCGCAGCCGTGCGAGGTCGGCGGGATCGTCAAAGTACTCAGGTCTGAGTATATGCGCGACGACGAGGTGGTCGGGAAGGGCCGGGATGGCCGCTTGCGGGGAGGATCTGCGCGCTGCGGTCACGATAGTACACCACAGACGGTCAAAGATACCGCGCGCCCATCTGAAGAAATCCATCGTTGAGGGTGTTTGTGGGGTGCGCGTCGTTGTGTCGAGTCTTCCGAGAAAAGCGTTACGAGAGGCAAATTTCCTGGCAGATCTCAATGCGCCCCACAACTAGACGCGCGGAGCAAGATGGCGGAAGAAGACATGCTCACCCAGCAAATGGAGTGCGCGCTTCGGTGTGGTTCAAAATGGCGTCTGACCAACCATACTTTGCAAGGGGCGGCTGAGCAGGGTGATGCAGAGGCACAGTTCGAACTGGCGAACATGCATTTTGCAGGCTTGGAAGGCTTCGAGAGGAACGTTTTGATGGCTGGTCGATGGATCGACAAGGCACTCGCCACCAACTATGACGACGATGCAATGATACGTAAACAGATGCTGAACATGCAGACGTTCCTGCTCGCCGAGAGGCTCCGAAGGGCCAAGAACGTCCCGCTTACTCAGGAGATTATACCGTTCAAGTTCAAGCCACTCCCGACCGACGTCCTTGAGAAGGACGACGTCTCAAACGAAACCCACACATACAACGTCAGCTGCGAAGTGTGCGAAGTGTGTGCAGCCGCTGTTACGGTTGACGGCGGCAAGAAGTATTGCCCACGTTGCAGGGTCACAGTGTACTGCAGCAGGGCGTGCCAGAAGGCGGACTGAAAGCGTCACAAGAAGGTGTGTGGCAAGGAGTCCAAGAAGGACATCCTCGGCGGGAAGGACAAGCAGACATACAAAGCGGACCTGGACGTGACTGTAGAATATCACGCTTCCGTGCCCGGTCTGGATTGCTTTCTTGAGATCCTGCACAACATCCATTGGAATGACTCCCCTTGGATCAAAATAACCACTCAGCCAGGTACCGATGGCATGCAACCTGCCGTGTTTGTCATCCCAAAGAGTTACTGCCCCCCCCGGAATGAAGAGGACAGGCAGTTTGCGAAGTTTTACAAAGACGGCCCGAAGAAAGACAAGTTTCTCGTCGAGTACGACCTGAATCATCTCGGTCCGGAGTTGGCTAAGATATCCAGAGGTGGCATGACTGCAAGAATGGTTTCGGAGATAGTGGAAACGTTTCACCGAGCTGATGATCCAGCGAAAGCCACCGTCATGCCGGTAGATCCCGCGTTTAAGATGGCTGAGTAGTTGCAGAAGCGAGGGCTGATTAAATATGTCAAGGGCCGAACCTTGCTGCCCACGTCCGTCGACGAAATGACCGCTTTCTACGACTTCCACATGAAAATGACTGGAATGGAAGTAAAAATCACGATGATGACAGAGCACATCGCGCGCATGAACGTGAACCAGTGAGAGAGGTGGCATGCTCGACGTAGAACCTGATGCGAAGACTTCTAACAAAAGACTAACATGAGAATAAATATCATCCTAACCGTAAACGTTTTGGGCTTGCAATCTCTGTTTGTCTCCTCTCTTCTTCCTGCCATCGCCGCGGCCACCTCGCCCTCCACGCCCCCCACGTCCGCCACCTCCACGTCCACCTCCCGAGAAATCAGTCGGCGGCAGCTTGAACGGCGCCGGGTAATCGACGCCGACGACGCAGTTAGCGTTTTGGGCAATCTCGGAAGGCATGTTTCGGGGATCCGCTATGTATCTTCCGGGCACGTCCTTCAGCTCAGGAATCCAGTGCTTACAGTACTCCCCCTCCGGGTCATAGTCTTTTGTCTGTTTACCGACGTTGAACCGGTTCACCCTGCCGCCAGTCAACCCAGCCGCGGCGACCCAGTTTCCCCAGTTCGCGGAGCAGTCGTAATCGATCAGTTGATTCTCAAAGTACTCAGCCCCCAAGCGCCAGTCCACTTTGGCGTCAAGCACCAACCAGCTCGCGACGTTTTGCCGTCCGCGGTTGCTCATGAACCCAGTAGCAGCGAGCTCCCTCATGTTCGCATCTACTAACGGGTACCCAGTCGTCCCGCTTTTCCAAGCCCTCAAAGCCGCGTCATCAGCTCGCCACTTGACGAACTTAGCGTCTTTGGATACCCCCCCGCTTTTAAAAATCCTATCCCCGTGCTTCACCGCGAAGAACTTGTAAAAGTCCCGCCAGATCAACTCGAAAATCAACCAGTACGTTGACTTGTTCTCCACGCGTTCGCGCTCGAACTTTCGGACCTCGTGTTCCACGTGCCGGGGGGAGACGCAGCCGTGCGCTAACCACGGCGCTAACTTACTTGAATAATCCCCACCCAACATCCCATTCCGCGTTTCGAAATAAGTAGCGATGCGCTCGCTCTCCCAGACGTAGTACTTGACGCGTGCGAGCGCCGCGCTTTCGCCGCCCTGGAAGGATAGCACTGCCTTTTCATGCACCGGCTGCTTGGCGAGTTCCAAGTCCTGCGAATCAGCGAAGGGAAGGGCATCGATTGGGAGCATTTCGCTGTCGAAAGGAACAGACGCGGGTAAACTTCCCAACGCGCCTCGTGTGGGGGGCGGCTTCGGGCTTCGCACGCTCGACTTGGACTCGACTTTGTTCCGGAACGGCGTGAACCCGTCAGGCAAGTCTTGCAACGCACCCTCATACGGAATGTCGTCCCGATGGTACAACGTGCTGCCCCATATTTTTTGGAGTTTGTTTTCTTGGTTAACAGTCTTCACCGCGGACGCCACGGCACGATCGACGGTCAACTCCTCGGAAGAAGTTTCCTCCTGCGAATATTAAGATTGAGTAAAGGGTTAGGGAATAAGGGTTCAAGAAGAAACACGAGTACAATCCTATGGTCAAAGGACCCGTAAAAATCCCGAAAAAAAAGAATTGCCTCAGATAGCACAAACTATAAAGTTTGCTTTCAGCGCAGCGTAGCCGCTCCATGTTCAGTAAAGTATCCTCACTGGCAAAAACCGAAAACCAGGGGTGGAGTACGTTATGGAATTAGACTCAGCGTAACCCACGTACCTGCGTCAGAACAATGGTTGTTTTCCCCTCCCCCAATGCTAGTTGTGCGATGATATCCTCCGGGTGCCCAACCTGCACGAATAAATCGCTCCCGATCTTTTTCAAATTACTCTTCAAGTTCTCGACGCATTGGTATTGGAACCGCGCTCGGTGCCCCCCGGTTTTTGGCGAGCCCCACTTCGACGGTGCGAAAGATCTCGGGTCGAACAAGTACACGGGTAATACCTCAACTGATGGGTCGCTTGCCACTAAGCTTTCAGCCTTTTGAACCACATAGTTATCGGCTAACCGCAAATCGTTCCTGAACCAAACGATGACGCACGTGTTGGGAGGTGTCATTTGTGAATTGTTGTCGTCACTGGATTGGTTCTCGGATGCAGTCGCGGCGAAGGCTCTGAAGGTACTGCCTATGACGATCGATCCCTTACGCTTTGCGTGTGTGTGTGAAAGGACAAAAGCAGTAAAACCAGAGTAGTTACCCGATGAACTCGACAAACCGCGGTACGCTTTGCTGGATAAACCTCGTTCGCTTTGCAATGACGTCACGCCCTGAAAAGACCCGGATGTGACTTTCCCGGGTTGGCGGGAAGTAACGTTGGTCGCTGTTCCTCGAGTCCTAACTCCTACTCTATGCAGCAGCGCGAACCGCCCGGGCGCGGCGGCAAGGAACACGGGCGCCAGCGTGTGCGTAACACCGAACGGTGCTGGATGTGTGTCAGGCGAAGTGGCGGGTCAATCTGTCGGCGCTCACGAAAAAGTGCAGGCGGGGGGACGTGGCGATCTGGATGGCAAAAAGCGTTTTGACAAAAATAAATCTACCTATGCCATCGCGTCCATCAGCTGTGGGTCTTCAAAGTCGGAAATGCACACCGACGCCCCCGCTTCTTCCAGCACCAGTCCACTCTGCGAAGTCATCACCCCCACGGTTGGAATCCCCGCCCCAACCGCGGCGGTCATCCCAGTCGGCGAGTCCTCAAACGCGATGCACTTTTTCGGGTCCAACGATTTATTTCTCACCTCGCCCGCTAAGCGCAACCCTTCGAGGTACGGCTCCGGATGCGGCTTCGCTCGTACGCACTCTGTTCCTATTACTAAATGCGCGAAGCCGTTTTCTAGTTGTAGCGCCTTTAGCATTAAATCAGCGTTCGGGCGGGGGGCGTTGGTCACCGCGACTACGGTTATTTCCATTGTCTTCGCCCATTGTAACAACTCGGTCAACCCCGGAAGCCTTTTCAATTTACTCTCCGCCAGTTCTCGAAATGCCCGCTCCTTCTCTTCCCACATGGTTATGTGCGTTTTCCCATCCAGCTCGGGAAACAACGCGGGAAATATAGCTTCGTTGGTTTTACCCGCGATATGTTCGTGGAAGAAATCATCGTCGATTGGCTTATTGTTGTTCTTGCCGTGCTTTAATAGTAAGTCAGAAAACACTTCGTGGTGAAGCGGGTCGGTGTCGCATAGAGTGCCGTCCTGCATTTTGGTAATCACGATGGAAGGGTCAGTGGTAATACTATTCACAAGTCAGTAGTCAGTAGTGATATTAGGGAATATGACGGAGTAGGTACACGTGGAGCGATGATTGCTGTCGCACTTCCTACGTTCGAGTAAGTCATTCTCATCGTGTCAAGTTACTCACCATGTCGAAAAGAAAAGCATCGATGCCTCCGGGGCTGGAAATCTTTGGAAGGTTTGGAGCCATCTTCTGGTTTGACGACGAACACAGGGCGATGGTACGTCTCGATCTGCAGTTCTTGACTCTAAATTGAAGTGACGATGCACGTGTCAGGGGGTCCGGCGTCGCGATGGCGCGCATGCGGTTACAGGCGCCGCGCTGGTCGAAGTGCGAGGGTTCGGATAATGACGGCACCTCTGACCTTCGTTGAGAAACTTTTCGTTCGGGAATTTTTGTTTTCTCGTCGAAGCGAAGTGCCGTTTGCAGCGCCCTTCATTCCGAGACGCGCGCCGCCCGTCCCCGCGACGCGCTTATTCTCGCGGAATCGCCATGGCGCCTCGGAACCTGCGCAAGAAGAAGCCCGAGTCGGACGACGACGACGAGGACCCACACATGCTACAGGAGCGCATAGACGACGCGCGCGTGCTCATCAAAAATCGCGCAAAAGCAAAGGTACAAGACAGCCCTAACACGAATGGAATGCATGCGAGAGTCAACGAGATTCAACGCACACGACCTTCCCGTTCAGACCCATCACTGACCACGAACACCCACTCCTCTATCCCATATCCCCACAGGGTGTCGGCGCTGAAACCCTGGCCCTGGGCGATGACAAAGCGGACGAGGCTACTGCGATCGAAACCGAAAAAGAAGAGGCACCTCAGGTTGGTTTGCGAGAGATGAATGCTATGGCCGGCGCGTTCGCTGCGGGGGCTCGAGGTGCCGACCCGGACGCAGAGGACCCGCACATGTTGAAGTACGTAGAGGGAGAGATGGCGAGAAGAAGAGGCACGGAGGGAGTCAGTGGGTCCGATGTATCTGTTGCGGAGCGAGCAAACGCACAGAACCCTCACGACGCGCTTTGGCAACAAACGCAGAGCCAAAAAAGTAAACCTCGCGACGACGACGAAAGCGCTGATCGTTATTTAACAGGAATCGTGGAGGTGCAGCTCCCGGTTGAGTTCAAGTTCAAGAACATAGAAGACACGGAACGTGCGAAGGCGGAGTTGTTGAAAAAGCAAAGCAGGAGACGGGACGGAGGTGGACAACTAAATGCCCCCACGCACGTCCCCCCCTCGGGCGGAAACTTTTCTTCGAACTTCGCGCTGCACAAAAAACAGTTCGCGGCGAATTTGAACCAGAATAAAAAAGAAGCGAAAGGGCATGGAGCAAACAGTCACGGCACTAATACTGCTCCTATCACTGGAGGACATGATAATAAGTCGAAGCGCGACCGCGCAGAGAATGTCGCGTCGGACGATTACGTGTTCAAGCGGTGGATGAACAACGAAAAGAAGAAGAAACACTAGACGAGTTTTTTATGGAGAGATTTTTTCAACTTCAAAAGTCTACCCACCTCACCACCCCGGATTATCCACCGCTTTATCCAGATCAATCATCACGATTTTTCTGCCGTCCAGGTACCTGACGTTAAAATGCACAGTACGAGACGCATAAATGATCGCATTCAACGGCGATAAACGCAGCGGTGTTTGCCGTCGTTCTAAAAGTTGACGAAACGCCGTGCCGGATTCGCGTCGCGTGGTGTATATTTTTGCTTTGACTTTGTCGTAATCATCGAACCAACACGTCCACCAGAACCCAAGGTTGTCATCCATCCGTCCTGCGTCCATCGAAGTCTGCATGGAACCACCGACGTCTCCCGAGAAATCTGCGTGCAACGCCATCCAAACGTCTTTAAGGTTGAATTGCTTGCGTGGATCCTGGATCAGGCTCTGGTCACCGTCGCCGTCTATATCGCGAGCGTTCAGCTCCGTGTCGCACGTGTAGCGTAGGAAATCCTCGCGCGCGTCTTCTGGCATGTAACGTTCTGCCCCGCCGTTGACCCGCGCAAGCCGCACACTGAGCACGTGCAAGCTGCCTCACCTGCCACGTCCGAATCCTACCCGTTTTCTTCGACATGGTTTCTGATCATCTCATGCATCCGACCAACGGTGGACGATGGATCCTCGATGGTTTGTATGCGCATTATCTCGCGGAGAATTTCCAACGTCGATGGATCGGCCGCGGTTTGTCTTCTCAGGTACTCGCGGAAATATTCGTGCCCCCCTTCAGACTCGAGCATCGGCGCCAGCTCTCGCTCGAAACGTATAAGGTCTAGGTCATCGGCGCCAGCTACGTAGTTAGAAACCCCATCGACCGGAGTAAGGTTGGGCTCGCGGTTAGGGTCACGAGCCATGGAGCTCCGGGCCCCGGGAGCCCGGACCGAGAGCCAAGGGGCGCTGCTCGGGGCGATTGCGGACCATCGCGAAAGGGTGTCAGCGTCTGCGGTCGCGCAGACGCATGTGTCGGAGCGTCGAAGCTCATCTTGATAACACTTCGTTTCCGAACCGAAAAATATCTGACGGTGCCCATATTTTTCTTGGCCCTACTTGGCAGCGGAACCCATGCCACTCCACGGCGCGCGGGCGTTCGGCGGCACGATGGCGACCTCGGCCGGGCCTTCGGCGCTAAGCGGCGTGGTCCGCGTGCGTGTTGATGAGTACGAGAAGTTGATGGGGAGCATGCTTGAGGAAGCAGAGTCGAGAATCGCGGTTGCTGTTGCGGAGAAGAACGCGGTTTTGGGTGAAATGGAGGTGCTTCGGGAACAACTAAATGAGGCGGAACGGCGTTTGGAAACAGCGGACACCGCGTTTGATGTGTGGAAACAGTCGTTAGTGGACGCAGCGGCGGACGAACTCGCGGTGGAAACGAGTAAGTGCAGAGCACAGCTAGTGGAGAAGGATCGAATGATCCAAACGCAACGGGAAACGATCGATCAGTTGCACTTTCACGTCGAAAACGGGGGAAGGCCGTTGTCTAACAGTAACCCGGAATCGAACGCGAGAGACGCGTTGACTACAAGACGAACAGGACTACATGACAGTTTGGAGAGTGACACGCCGCTGGAACGTCAAAGTGGACCGTCCAATTCAGCAATTCAGGGTCTACATCCATATGACCCGTCCACGCCGTTGCAATCGCCAAACGGCGGAAACAACAAAACACACCGGCGCAATAAATCGAGGTCGAGCGCCGCGCCCGTCGCGGAGTCGCCCGCACCAGACGACGCTTTGATTAAAGAAACCAAAGAAGAAGCGGCGGCAAAGATGCGGGATGCGACGAAAAGGGGGTTGCAGGGGGTGCAGGCGGTGGGTAATGCAAATGTAGACGGTAGCGCGGATCTGCCGAAGGAAGAATCAGCCTGGTTTTGGCCATTCGCGTAGAATTTGTTATTAGAATGACAATTCCCGAACTCTCGAAACTCACAACCGCCCGCGCCTCTCCTGGTCCATCACGTCACGACCATGGCGGAGACGTTGACGCAAAGAGACGGCCGCGTGGGCCGTGCGGGTGCGGACGCGGGCGCGTCCCCCGGTTCCGGTCCGTCCTCCACCCCCGAGACGCGGTTAACTCAGTCGAAATCCGCAACCATAGGATCGCCCGAATCTTCAGGTTCCGGGCTCGCGGCGCACGTCCAGAGTTTAGGCTGGGAGAACCGCGAGTTCAGCGACGTGACGGTTACGGTGTTTCACAAAACGTACCCCCTACACCGGTTGGTGCTGTCACGTTCCTCGTACTTCAGCGCGTTGATGCGCGGCCCGTGGGCGGATGCGACGTCGCAAACTCTGAGTCTTCAATTCGACGACGCGTTCATGACAATCGACGCGGTGGAAACCTGCCTCGCGTTTCTGTACGACAAGGCGCCCAAGTTTGAGGTAACCACACAACGTGACTATCAGTACGCCTTGCGTGTCCTAGCTGCGGCTACATATCTCGACTTGAGCGACCTGTCGAAGTTGTGTTCCGATTTCGTCATCGCATCTGTGAATGCGAAGAACGCGTGCAACATTCAAAACGCGCTCGACGTACGCGAGTACGGCGCGCACGGCGAGAAGATAAAAAGCGCCGTCTGGGGGTTCATCACGCAACACGCTTCATGCGAATTAGCTGAGACGATACACCTGTTAAACCCTCATTCCTTGAATAAACTGCTCACCAGCGATGAGCTCTGGGTGGCGGGCGAAACCGAGCGGTTCACGTTAGCAAGGAAAGTCATGGCGAAGCAAGCGGCGGCAAGTAGCGATGCCCTTGAAAAGTCCCGTACCGATGCGGAAAATTGCGTAGACGATGACGTAGACACCGTATTAGATAGAAATTTAGACGCCTCATCGCAACTTATAGCCAGGTTGGTGCTGGAGGATGTCGTGCAGGCTGTGGCGGGCGGTCGTGTCGGACAAGTTGATGATTCCAGTGAGAATAAAGCATCGAAGAAAGCATCCGCTCTTCGCCGCATCCAGGACTTCCACGTTCTCGCCTGCGCGGCGACGATCGCTGAGGGCGTGCGGTACCAGCACGTTTCCTTCGACGATCTGAAGATGATGCGCGGCACGCTTGAGTTGGAGGAGAAGGACGTACGCGCCGCCGCGTACAGACGCATGGCGCGCGGAGAAAACGACGCCACTACAAGTGACACTCTCGGCGAAAATCGAGAGCAAGAACAACCTTCGGAAATATTTTCCCTCGAAGCTACGCGGCAACTTTTGGACTCCACCCCCGCGCGCGCGGCGGTGGAGGGCTGGTGGACGCGAACCGCGCTGGTGTCACGCGTCACACGAACCGGCGACACGACGTGGCAGAAAGGCGCAGACCTCCCGTTCCGATTCGGGGTTTCCTTCCCTGACGTCCAGCACCTGAGGGACGGACAGGGCGCGAAGCACTCCCAGGAGATGTTTTACGCCGGGAGCTTTTGGAAAATTTCCGTGCAGGCGTTTTCGGACGAAGACCCGAAAGGCAGGCGGACGTTAGGGCTATTTCTGCACAGAAGGCCGGCTGTGGTGGACGATAACGGACATTGGGGCGGGTTCTCAGGTGGCAGGGAACGTCCGCAATCTCGAGACGAACGTCGAATCAACGCGTCCGCCAACCGGAGCGCCGACGCGCTGGACCACTTGACAAACGCGAACCGACGCGACGGAAACGCACACCCCACGTCCACCGGCGACCGAAGTAACCGACAATCACGACAAAGAAGTCGCACGACTCCTGAACCCCAACCGATATCCACGGCGTCTCACACGTCATCAATCCCCCTGGGCGTGTCTCACTTCGTGGACCACCGCGAAGTCGTTGACGTGCGGTACGAACTGATTTGTCCTTCGAAGCACGAAATCGTGCGCCTCGGATCGTTGGACGACTCCGCGAAGCCGACGACGTTGCCCAGGGCGCCGAAGGGCTGGGGTTGGCGCACTGCGCTGTTGCACGAAGACCTCGAGTTAATGTGTGACGCAGGTGGGGCGCTGCGAGTCGTCGCTGCCATCGTCGTGGACGCGGCGACGGAAGGGATGGACGTGGAAAGGGAGGAGGAGGAGGACAGAATTGACGCGGACCAGATTCGGCACGACGACACGGAAGGCTTTGACGGCGACGTCGAGGAGAACGGCCGTGAACACCTAGTGTTGCGATACTGATGCAGTAATATTAGCGATGTAGTACGTAGACTATAATTAGCTTTAATTTAACTATCTAGATATCCTATTCCACGTCGGGCTTCCAGGCGACTGATTTCTTCTTTTTAAAAACCTTTTGCGTATCTTCACCCGCGGAGACGCGCTCGATCGCAGTGGCGACCAGGGACTTGACAATGCTCGCTCGCTGTGGCGAGGTATCGTCCTCGTGCCCGATGTCGTCGTCCCCTTGCTCGATGTGCTCGATCGCCGCGGCGACCAGGGAGTGGACTGCATCGTCCTCGTGCTCGATGTGCTCGATC
>TARA_B110000977_G_scaffold19720_2_pt1 | contig 29216 bp, 17 predicted proteins | sample TARA_B110000977 | Tara Oceans TARA_B110000977 (sample SAMEA4397798) | marine metagenome | biome: Polar Biome; feature: [SRF] surface water layer (ENVO:00010504); material: water (ENVO:00002006), including particulate matter (ENVO:01000060) such as... | depth 5 m | reverse complement strand
GTTTGATTATCTTGTTGCGTACTATCAAACCGCTCCACCCCCCCCACAACCTCCTCCATGTCCACCAAGTCCACCCCCGCCCTTCTTGCGATATCCATAGCTTGTTTCTTAAGCCCCTTGTGAAAAAGCCACTTGGGAGATTCGGGCATAGCGAACATCAAGGTGCACTGTACGGCTGCGGGGACAGCAGTCATACTCAACAAAGTTCGCCAATCGAAATACACATTACTCGTGGCAATCCCCGCGGCTAACCAGCCTAGCGCGGACATCACCGTGTTCGTGGCAATCACGGCGCCCCTAAAGTGCACGGAAGAGAGCTCGGCAAGGTACACGGGCGTGTTGACGTTCGTCGCCCCCGTCGCGACGCCCGCGATGAGACGCGCCGTGCCAATTACTATTAATTCTACAGACTGATTGCCTATTGCGGATGTGTTAAACACCAAGCACGCGCTTATAATATACAAAGCGTCGGCGACGAACACTACTCGCTTCCGGCCGTGCGCATCACTGGCGACGCCCCCGAACGCGGCGCCGATTGATGCGCCTGTTGCGAAGACAATCAAAAAGCAAATCTCAACCCACACTCCAAATCCAAACTCGGTGGACATCTGCGAAACCGCGAAACTAGCAACCCCGGTGTCGTACACCCGCGCAAACCCGCCCAGCGCGGCGACGCTCGCCAACCGAACCAGCTCAACGCCGTGGCGCAGGGGGGCATCGAAGGAGTCGATGGACTCGTCCACATTACTATTGGAGCCCAATAAAGTGCCCCACTCGGCACCACCATTGGTTGACGGTGGGTGACTGTGCTTCCGTCTTCGCTCGTCGCGACGCACCATCACGCCGCAGGTCTCGACGCTCGAGACCTGGCGCCGCGACCGGGCGAACGGCGCGACCGGTGGACCAGCGCGGTCGCAAAGTGAGACGTGGTTAGCGTCTTCGGTGGAGTCTAAATTAAATTGCTCCTCGCGGTTTGTGAAAGTCGGAAAAACCACCGCTTGGATGGAAATCGACCGAAAATCGGAATTTACGATTAGTTGAGACTGGTTGTATGTTGTTTCTAGTCGATCTCGCCGCGTCATTTGGCTCCTCCAATGAAATCTCGAGAGATCCTTCTGATAACTCTGTACCCATTCACCATCGGGCATATCCATCGGGCGCAACGCCTCGGGGATTCGGGCGAGGTCTGGATCGCGACTAGGATGGCATCGTTAGCGTGCGCATCCGCGTCTGCGGCCGCGAGCGGACGCACTCGCATTTCCACGCCCAGCACTGGCCGCGGTGCGAGCGGCACCGCGTCATCGTCGTGTCGAGAGATGATGACATCGATGCCATCATCGGCACGCCGTTCCTCTGGGTACCGCCCCAGACGTCACGTCGCGTTCGTCTCCGCGGACGGCGCGGTGGATGATGTGCCTTCCTCATCCGCGAGCGAGCAACAGATGGCGGTGTCTTCAACCGCGACGCGACAATCCGGAGCCTCCACCTCATCGGTCCTCAACTCCCTCCCCGCGATTCCTCCATCGCAGCTCGAGGAGGAGTACCTGATGGGCTCGCGGTTGGAGCGAGAGCAATGGTTCCCCGTGGCGTTCGCGAGTGATTTGGGTGAGGGGACGATGATCCCATTCGATTTGTTCAACGTGCCGTGGGTAGCGTTCCGGGACGAGAAGGGCCAAGCGGGGTGTGTCAAAGATGAGTGCGCGCACCGGGCGTGCCCTATTTCGCTCGGTAAGTTGGTGGAAGGCAAGGTGCAATGCCCGTACCACGGCTGGGAGTACACCACCGGAGGGGAGTGCGTGAAGATGCCTTCGATTAAAAAACTACTACCAGACGTGTTCGTGGACGCCGCGCCTGTGGTGGAACGGGACGGGCTGTTGCGGGTGTGGGCGGGGAAGTGGAGCACGGACATGGACGTCCAACAAGCCGCTTTACAAAAACTAGATTCTAAAGCGTTGGCCTGCCCCGACAGGTTCACCACGATGGCGGAGGTCACGGTGGAACTTGAGATGGAAGCACACGAGGTGATGGAGCGGCTGATGGACCTGGCAGGCAGAAGCACGTCAACGGAAAAAGTGGACTTCACACGAATCGACGCCGCGATTGCGAATGACGACGTTTTTCCCAAAATCATCGCCGGAGCGTTGCGGTCGCTAAGAACGGCTTCACCGAAGGAAACCTCGTTCCTCCCGTCACGGGTTTTGGAATCACGAGTCGCCCTGGAAGGCGGCGGAGGGGACTGGAACATCCACCAAATGCACGTGGTGTTGCCGTCCAGGCCTGGGAAGTGCAGAGTGCTGTTCCGCATGAGCACGGACTTCGTGCTTTTACCGCAAGTCGCGCGATCTATCGGGGGAAGGGTCTGGAGCGCCCTCGCCGAGATGGTGCTGCACGAGCAGCTGGAGGATGTCAGGGGGAACGGAGGAGCGCAAGAGAGCAGCGCAGCAGAGACGTACCAAAAGTGGATGAGGGAAGTGTCTACTAACTAAGCAAGGGGGATTACTATACGGAAGCGCGAAGGCGGATATACCCTAATGTAATAGCACGCAAATATACTATCATTCTATCACAAGTGTCACGCGTTCACACTACTAGTACTCCCTTCCCTATCTCCTTCCCCCCACTCCCTGAGCTTCGGCACCAGCGCTGAGCCTAGGAAAGTTTGCAACGGGTGGTAGACTAAGATTGGCAGACAGTACCACACTAAATCGGGACTCTGTCCAAACAAAGCCTTTATCAACGGCAACCCGAATGCGAGCGTTTTCTGCGACCCCATGAAGGTCGCCGCGATTGTGTCTTTGCGTTCCAGCCCGACTAAGTTCGCACTGAAGAAAACGCATGCTTTGTACCCTATCAATAACACAGTCAGTACCACAAACAATCCCGTGACCTTCCCCCCTGACACTCCAAACCCACTTAAAAATGTATTGCAGAACGTGTTGTACACGATTGATAATATGATCAAGTCGGAGGTGAGTTTCAGTTTTTGTTTCACGGGCTTCGAGGACAGCAAAGAATTAAATTGCGGACTGCTCCGTATCGCCATGCCGATCAAAACAGGCTGCAACACTGTCGAGGCGAGCTTGCCAAGACTGCTACTGAAGTCAGCAGCACCTGCTCCAGAGGTGGTCCCAAACATATTAATCCCTGTAAACTTTCCTATGTGCCAGAAAATAAGAACCGGCGCGAGTACAATCCCAACAATATTAGAAAACACAGCGTGAAAAATTGCCACCGCGACGTTTCCGTTCGACGCGTTTGTTAACGCCACACCAGTGCCTATCGTGGTAGGTAGACATGATAAGATAATTAAGCCTTTAATCAGCTCCGGACTCAATACACCAAGGGATAATAAAATTGGCGCTAATACGTACGTAACGACTAGGCCTAGAAAAACAAAAATGAAAAACTGAATCAACAAATTGGCTTTGACGTTCGTCACCGCGGCTTTGAGTTCGTTTATCGGTAGGCTCAACCCTGAAATCAGAAACATCACCCGCACCGCGAGTTTCGAGATCGTCACCTCGGGTTTCAACGGGCCTCCGTTCGCGCCGAAACCTGGGTTTAAATACGCGGTGAACACCATCAAACACATCCCGAGCAGGAAATAGTTTGCCTGGGCGAAGGTTATTGCGGATTGTATGGATGACGTCTTTACTGCATTGGCATCCGCGTTACCGTCGCCATTGGGCTGGACATGAACCACGCAGGACCCCCCTCGGTGCGGGGAGGATGTAGGGATGTCGCGACGAGTCGTACGCTGCTGCAAAGTGTCCGGACGATACGCGACGCACACGGTGTCCCCACTTCGGGATCGACGAACTCGGGACGACCCGAAACTTGTCCCGAAATCTCCCGAAATCAATCGCACTCCGAAGGTGTCACGCACGCCCTCTGCCGGTCGCTTGGCGCGCGAAGCGTGTGCATCGCAAGTGGACGCCCCACGCGGAGGCCGAACCGTCCACCGCGAAGAGGCGAACACCAGGGAGGACATCACAACGCGCGCGGGGCTGTGTGAAAGCAGGACTTGATTCTGTCTTGTTTATTTTTTGCCGTCGGTTTCTCCAAGTCAGCACGAAAAAAACTACTTCCAAACGCGCAGTCCCCAAGCAGTCCCAACGCTTAGCATGCCCCGGTAGCCCCCATGGGCCTTATCACCTCGTTGATCTTCGCCGGCCCGATATCCGCGCTTTACGGGGCGAAGCAGGAGGGTGGTATCAGGGGAAGCGTAGGAAGGGTGACGGATTACTTTCACGAAAAGGGACTATCGGCGAAAGATCTACCCGCCGCATTGATTTTCCACGAAGTGATATCCGTCGGGTTCGCCGCGTTCACGTGGACGGTGTGTTACGGCACGCAGCCCAGTGTGCATATCGCGAAGCCGCTGGCTGGGCTTCCGGGGGCAACAAAAGTCGCGAAGGCGTTCGACCGCGCACTTACGTTTTCGGATAAAAAAGTTGCAGCGATGGGATGGCTGAAAAAAGTGCCAGTCGTGCGAAACGCGTCGCCCCGACGATTGACGATATCGCTAGCGGAATCGCTAGTATTCCGTGGATCCGTGAAACCTATCACGTTCGGAGTGAAGCTTTATTTGTCGTACAAGTTCGTGGTGTGGGGAAAGAACAGGATGAATAGCCATAGGAACGCACCCGCGTGCTTGAGTTTAGCGCTGCCGCCGTAAGTAGATTAGAACAACTGAAAAAATATTGAAAACAATTGTGCATAATCCCGAGAGCCCTCGCGGCTGGCTCTTCTTCTTGGCATCTTCTTCTTGGCTTCCCCGCGCGGTCGTCGTTGTTGGTGGGTGTTCGGTGACCTCGCCCCCGACCGCGGTTCGTGTAACCCGCGGTGCGTAGTGAGTCGAAACGGATGGCCGACCAATCGCAGATGCGCGGGGATGATGCCCACGCCTCTTTCCAGGCGAGGCACATGCCTTTCGAGGCTCACTCCTCGGGCGCCCCAGCTTTGGAAGCCCCCCACGTTCGCACTCCAGAACAACGCGACAACATCGTCGTTCTACTCGGCGTATCCTGTATCGCCGCGTGCTGCATGTGCTGGTTCCTGGAGCACCTCGCGTTTTTGCTGCGCCCCCTGGTTTTCGCGGTCGGCTTGAGTTTGATTCTGCGGCCGTTCGTGGACTTCGTGAGCGACGGCCGGTACCAGAAGCACAAGCTGCGTGTGTGGGGCAGTAGGTTGCCGTGGCACCCGCGGGTGTTCACGATCCCCAGGCTAATAGCCCTCCCCGTCGCAATCGCAATGCTCATGTCCATCGCCGGCTCGTTCCTGTGGGCGCTGTATTTAAGCGAGCAGTGGATCACGGAGAAATGGGCGGATAAACAATGGAGCGAGTCGTTCATCGCGAGGGTCAATGAATTAGCAGACTTCACGGACAAAATAGCACTCCGACTCCTAAAGAAGAACGACTTCGCGCTGAAGAGCTGGCATACGTTACAGGACGAGTGCGAGCTGACTTTGAAAGACGAGCAGTTCTGGACGCAGTTCGCGAACAATCTTTTCAACTACCTAGGCGACATCGCGATTTGCTTGTTCTACGTCGTGTTCCTGTTAGCGCCGCCGCGAACGCCCGCGCGTTTGAGGTCGCAAATAGTCAGGAGGATACATGCTGCAGTAAAAAGGTTCGTGATGATTATGGTGGCGCTGTCCGCGGTGCGTGCGATGCTGGTCGGTTTACTAATCTACGCCTGTGGCGTCCCAATCGAACTCTCCGTGTCAATTGCGGTGGTTTCGTTTTGGCTCTTCTTCATCCCGAACTTAGGGAGCTTTATTGCAAGCTTAATACCTCTACCGTTGTTGATTTTACTGCCTGATTTAACCACGACTCAACGGTGGTGCGGGTTCTTTATTCCTGGGTTCGGGTCGTTTCTAGTGGGGGACATTCTGGGGCCCGTTTGGTACCGAAAGGGATTGGACATTAATGAAGTCGTTATTCTCTTGTCGTTAGTGTTTTGGTTTTCAGTGTGGGGCGGGGTCGGGGCGGTTTTAGCGGTCCCGATCATGTGCACTTTGAAGATATGCATGGAGGGTATACCGCACGCTGGCGCTCATGCGGTGGCACGGATGATGGCGCCATCCTACACGTATCAAGAACGCCAATCAGAACAAACAGAAGGGGAGTGGAGCGATGACGAAGCGACGCCGGCGGTGAGCGTGGCGGGGAGCGTGCGGGGCGATGGTGAGAATGAATCGATGGGACACTTGAGTAGAAGAACCCGGCGGCGGCAAGTGAACCACCCCGGGTGGCTTCGGTGGGGGTACACCAAGATGCGTGAATCGTCGTGGTTCAAATGTATGACTGGCACAGAGGAAGGGGTTCGAACAAGGAACAGGAGAAACGAAAGGGAGAGTGCTTTCACGGATGACGAGAATCTGGAAACCTCACTGTTGCGGGGAGAGAACGATACTAGCTTGTGAATGTGAAAATACTTAGTTCCACATATTCAACACCCTAACTACTATTCCGCCTTGTACTTCCCACAAAGCCCGTGCATCTGCAGCCACGGCGGACACGACCCTTCCGCGGTCCACGAGGCGCCGTCCACGAACCGAGGGTCGTCGCCTTTCCGCCGCTCGCACAGGGGCGCGTCCGGATCCGTGATACCGCGTGCAAAGCGATACAACACCTCGTCCAAGTACAACTTAGGTGCGAGTGAGCACTTTTCTTTTCCGACACTATTTCCGACACCCTTCCCCTGCTGACACAACTCGTCGTGCGCCTTCCGGTCGTTCCAAAGGAGCTTGTACCGAGCCGTGTCCAGTCTTTCTTGTAAAGACTTGATCACTGCGTCCGGCAACGCGAGCACCGCGTCCGCGACGCCTTTTGGGTTTTCTGCGAAAACCGCTTCGGGGACTTGAAGAATCATCGCGCGCCAATCCACCGCCCACCTGAAGGGTAAATACTTGGCAATATCGTCGCTCACCACGACCGGGATGCAACCCGCCGCAACGGCGTCGAAAATCCGCCGACTAGTGGGGTTGTCCCCCCTTGGAATCCAACAGAAAGTCGACGCACGCATGCCGTCGGCGTACTTGGTTTGTTGTTTTGAGTTTCCCAAGTTACCATCCTTGTCAGAGGACAAAAACACGTCATGTCCCTTCCGGCCTGTAAGTTGCTTCAACACCGTCCTCGCCTTCGTTTGCTTCCCAAGCGCACCTTCCAACCCCCGGTCACCAGTGCCCTTGAAGAACGTAGAGCGTTTCTTCTTCGCGTATTGGACCTCGCCTCCATTTTCCAACAAGTCATCCGCGATTGAACTGTGAACGGTGAACGGCACCGTCATAGCGACGGAATTGACGTTCGGCCCGTCGTCGTCGAAATCCGTCACCGCAGTTATCGCATCGCTATACACATCAGAAATCGCAGCGGAGAGTTGTAACGGACCCGCGATGTCCTCCTTTAAAAACATCCACTCGCTCGGGAGCATAAATGCTAATTTTTGATTTTTGGAATTCCTCGACGCTCCCAAATCGGTAACCGCGTTGACAGGACCATCATCCGCCGACGTGCCTGGTATCGCTGGCAAAGACATGACATCTCCTGCGACCTCACCCAGCGCGGCCTGCGCTTTTTTCTTCAGCTCTCCAAGTCTGTTCCGGACCTCGCCAATCACGGCTTCGCCCTTCGCGTCGCCGCCCACGCTTTGCCACCATTCGTCTAATCGCGTCCATTGCCCGTCCTTCTCAGGGTGCCCGGTGTGCCACACGAACTTTGAGATGAACGGGGAGACGTCGACCAGGTTATCGGTCATGATGAGGAGGTCCGCATTTTCGGGAGTTGGGACCCTTCGCTTGTCCTGCCTCAACGGCGCTCTTAACCATTGGGGATACATGAACTCCGCGGGAGTGGTTTTCGCGGTGAGCACGGATTCATCGGGCGGGTCCCTGGTGTACTCGCCCCGCACGTTGAACGGCGTGAACGAGAACAAGTCGAAGGCGTAGAACTTTTGATTCCTAGTGGCCTCGGCGACGCGAGCTTCGCACGTGTCGCCGCTCCGCACTGTTGACCCCAAGGAGGGCGCTTGGCCTAGACTACTCAATTGGAGATTTGCAGGCACGTCCGCGCCTGACGCGAGCGCGAGCACGGCGACGAGTGCCACGACGCCGGCGGCGTATCCCGCTGCGGTTCGCGGGCGACGCAGGCGCGAGGCGTCACCAGACTCGACCGCGCCCACCAGGGGGACGCGCTCCAGACGGTCGCCTGGTGCCATGGTGCGCTTCACAATGGCAGATGGTGGTTGCAGAGGGTGTTATTATGAAAAAGCGACTTGCAGTTCATCGGCTCGGCTTGGGGTCAAAGCTTGAAATCGAAAGGCATACTCTTCTGGGTCAACCCACGGTCAACACACGATTGACCGGCGCGAAAAGATCGTAAAAATCGAATCCAGCGTGGAGCTCGCGCGTAAACTTGAAGACGACGTGTCTTCTTCAAACGAACGCGTCGACGCAACTCATTCATTAGTTCATCGCGCAGACTGCTCGCGATGCCGGCGGCCATCTTCGCCTCTGGGGCTGTCGCATCATGTGTGGCACACTCCCAACGAGGCAAATACGTGACTCGTTGTATCGCCGGAAGAGGACCGGCATTCTCGCGCCGCGCATCCTCACTGAAACCATCCGGCCGAGTTTCAGTTAAGGTTCGAGGCGTCGGATCGTTCTTTGGCTTTGGAAGAGCCGCAGGGGAGGACACGGAGAAGAAGGAGTTGGCAAAAGAAGTTAACATCGCGTCTGCGACCAAACGCGACACGCCTTCCTCCAAGGCCACAATCGACGCCCTCAGCGCACTGCTCGGCGTGGAGGATGCGGAAGAGGCGGAGCGCAAAGCCGAGGAGGAAGCTGATGTGGCTCGGTCTGAAGCACAACAAAGATTGGAAAACTTGAAAGCGGCGAAATCCAAACGCCTGAAGGACTACCTAAGCGTGTCAACCGCGACACTTCGATCGCAACAGCTCCAGATGCTGTTCCTTGATATGCCTGTGATGCCCCCGTTCGCGCAGTCCTTGTTTCTGGACGACAAGACCCTTGAGAACAAGACCTCGGGTGACACGTCCGCGCCTTCCGTTTTCGACGAATGGTTCGAAGTCGAATTGCCAAACGACTCCACGCCAAACACGTCAATAATCTCATCCACCGCCGACGCCAAGGAACGCACTGTTGATGTTTTCGGTGAAGACCTAACACCAGCGTTCACAGAGTACTCTGGGGAAAGACTGCCTAACGAGTTTTCACTGCCTATCGTCCCCTACCCGTACGTGTGTTTGCCCGGCTCGTTGGTGCGTCTGAATCTGTTTGAACCAAGATGGTTGACGCTCTTCGCAAAGATGCTTACGAAAAAATCCGAATACAAATCCGACAACCTAGTCCTGGAAGGCGCGCGTGATACGAACCGCATTGATCTCGCGCGGAACCTCATGGTCCGCGCGTACGAAGCCGAAGACACGGGGGAGTTTGACATCGTCCCTGGCAGTGGACGGTTCGATGAGGGTGACTTTGTCGGCACTCAATCTTTCGGGGCGCTGTATCGCGGGACGGATGGAAAAGTCGCCTGCGTCGGGAGCGTGATGAAGGTAGAGGCGCACGACGTGGTAGTGGACGGCCAGCTGTTATCGGTGTACGCCAAGGGCACGACTCGGTTCAAAGTGTTAAGAGTCAGGCAAGTCAACCCGTACCTGGTCGTGGACGCGGTGCCCATTGGGGATGAAGAGTTTCTCAGGAAGGTTGAGAAAGATGACAACAAAAAAACTGTTCAATCCTTCACCAACAACATCGTCAGAGGCTCGGCGGATGAGGCGGACAGGGGCGTGGTTGCGGGACTTGAACCAGTCGAATGCAAAGAAGATGAACCATCAATTACCCCCCTCGTTTCCGCCGCTGGCCTAGCACGCACCGTTGAGCGCTTAATCCAACAAGACAAGTACTACAGCGAAGCCGTTGGGCTGGAGGAAGCGTGGCGCTCGACGGATTTGAAAAAGAGCGTCAATGGAATGAACGACTTCGACGTCGCTAATGCCATGTTGTATGCCAAACCTGAGCTAGCGCTGGCTTTATTGGCTTGTGAGGATGACGCTAAGCGAGTTGCTATGACTGAGAACTTCGTGTTCGGCATGGAAGCCGCGATCGCCGCGGGGCTGACGCCTCGAAAAGCGCGGCTGCTGAAATCGCTATCGGCGTTCGTCGCTTTGTTTGCGCTTGGCTTTTCAATTGCGTACATTCGAGACGCCGTGGAAGCGAACTGGCAGTAAATTGATATGGGGTATCTAGTGTAACTTTAATTTTGTAACCGAGACATTCTCGCCAATATGTTACAATAATCTATCTCCCCGTGAGTTCCGCGAGTGCGGATTCCAGCGCAGCTTCTGCGCTTCTCAAACCGCCGCCGCGCGGATTTCTTTCAATTCTTTGCTCATTTCTTCCGCTGCCCCGCGCTCCGCCTTTGCTTCCCGCCACCGCATCCGTCATCGCGCGTAGTTTCAAATCCATATTCGCCGAACGCAATAGTTGCTCCGTTTCCGCCGCATGTAACAGCCGGGACCGCATCTCGTCCCTCTCGCGAAGCACGGAGGCGAGCTCCGTATGGGTGTGCGTATGCCTTTGACGAGACGCTCGCGCGTCCACCGCCATGGAGCCGAGGACTCCGAGAACATGTTTTCCCACGCCTAACTCGTCCTCGGAATCAAGCTCGTGGTCATCCGCGGACTCCAGTGGTGTGGAGGGCGAAGACGACCGGTTAGCTCGTTGAAGCACCTCCCGTAACGCAGCTCTTGTTTCTTTCAACGCGGCTTTAGCGTCAGCGAGTTCAGCCGCGGCGTCGGAAACGTCACCAACCGCTTCCTCGAAACTCCCCACGCTTCCGGGCGGGCAAGGACGTGTTCGTGTTTGCGTTCCGGATTCATGCCCCGAGTTCTTCTTCGCGAACAAAGCCTTTGCGGTTTTCAGCTCAGCCTCGAGCGTGTCAGCCGTTTTCGCTTTTTCCGCAAGCTTTTCCGATTCCAAACGCGCATCAATCAACTCGTGCTCGAGCCGCGATTTTTCAAGTTTCAACTTCGCAAGCGCGTCTTCATTTTCGTGTAAAGTGTTTGATTGACGCTCAAGCCGCGACATGGTGGATTGAAGCTCCTCTTGAAGGTCCCTGGCTTTCGAGTTAGACACAGAAACTTTTTTGGTTTGCTCGTCCAGTTGATTTTCCATCAAGCGCATTTGGACGTGCGCTTGTTCGAAATCACTGCGCTTCGCGTCCAGCTCGTTTCGCAGCGAGTTAATTTTCAACTCGGCTTCAGCGGTGGTGGTTTTAGCTGCGGCGGCGTCGTCGCGCACGGTGTCAAGCTTGGAACGCAACTCGTGCTCTCTTGTTTTCGAGGCGTCGTAGTCTTGAGACGCGCGATGTGCCTTGGCTTCCGCGTCCGCGGCACGTGCCTCCAAGCGCTGTGTCGCCGCGTCCACGTCCGCGCGCGCGCGGAGTTCCGCCGCCGCCGTCGCCGCCAGAGACGCAACTGAAGTGGCTTCCGCGGTGGCGGCTCTTTTCTCCGCGTCGGCGAGTTTCGTGGCGACCCTCGCGCCTGCTTTGGCGCGGGTTTCAGCGGCATCCGCCGCGGCGCGCGCCGCCTGTTCCCGTGCTTCCGACAGCGCGGCGACGAGCGACGCGGTTTCCGTGCGTGCGGCTTTCTGGCGCGCCGACGCGGCTCGTGAGGCGTCCGACGCCCTTCTCTCCGCGGCATCCGCCCTTATGTCCGCGTCTGCGATCGCCTGCTCCGCTTGTTCCAGCGCTTGCGACGCAGCCAGGGCGTCTCGGGTCGATTTTTCTATCGCGTCTTCCCCCGTGGTGACCAGCAAATCAGCCTGTGTTTCCGCCACTTCCGCTCGTTTTTTCCAACCATCCTTCTCGTCAATCGCCTCCCGGGCTGCTCTCTTTAAGTCGCTTAACAGTTGCAACGGCGGGGTCTCCGCCGCGGCGTTCGCCGCCCACGCCGCGGCGTCCGTACCGGACCTATCCCCGAGCGAGGGCTTCTCGAACCGCGTGGCGTACCACGCCGGGGTGCCTATTACGGTGGGTGAGGAGACTTTCGAATTCGACAAGATTTGAGAGCCTGGTGATGCCACTCCAGCCAGCGATCCCATATATTCCGGCGACTCCAAATTCACAACCCCAGAGTTGGTACTGCTCGCGCGAATAACGTCGAAGCCTCGTTCGACCCAGGCGTTGACCTGCGCGGCGAGATCAACGCACCTGCTCTCGGATGCTTCCAGGCGGGAACGTAAAGTGTCCGCTTCGCTTCGCGCGGCATTCGCATCACTCCGAGCCTCGTCCCTCGATGCGCGACACCGCGTGAGCTCGCTTACCGCGGCGTCGCCCGAAGCTTCCGCCGCGGTGACTTGCGTCTCCGCGTCGCGCGCTTTGGTTTCCGCCAGCGAAGCTTTTGTTTCCAGCTCCCGGGCTCTTAGTTCTAACACTTGAAGACGCTCAGAGTCCCTGCGCATCTTCGTTTCATTCCGGGAACTCTCTTGTTCCAGCAAAGCCAGTCGTTGCGTTTTATCAAGCAGCTTTTCGTTCGCCGTCGCCGCTTCGTCTCGTGAACTCAACAGCGCGGCGTCGCGCTTCGCAAGCGCCTTCTCAAGAGCCGTAACTTTGCGCTCAAGTTCCGCTCGTAGAAGTTTCGACTCCCGCGTCTCGCGACCGTCGTCCAGCTTAACGGAACCGCTGGAGCCCCACGTAGGCCGGGTGCGCAAAGAGCTCGCGGACATTGGTCGGCGCGGTGCAGGCGTCGGCGACGAGAAACTCGAAGTTCGCGGTTTCGATCGCGGGGTCGACGACCCGGGCGGCGGGCCCCAGCTCGGCGAGCGCTGGCTGCTTCGCGGCGTGCTCATCGGCGAGTCCACGTTGCGCTTGGACGGCGTCGAGTGACGCGACGCAGATTCCACCGCAGTTTCCACGGCGTCGAACGCAGCGGCTTCAGCGGCAACCGCGGCGGCTTCCGCGACGCGCGCGCGAGACTCAGCCGCAGCCGTCGCGGTGAGCGCGGCTTCGAGTCGCTCGGCGAGCGCCCGCGCGCCGCGAGCGTCCCGAAGCTCGCCCGTCGTGCCCGCCCACGGCGCACCCGAGGGCAAGTGCGGCATGGAGTCGGAGCGAGGCGAGTTGTCGGAGGAAAATGCGAACTCCAAGTCAGCAGCGGCGAGGGTCTCGAGCGGAGACGCGACATCAGGCGCGGGGGAGTTTGAACGCGAAGTCGAACGCGGCGTCGCCGGAGGGGTGTCCTTCGGCGACAACGGCGGTGAAGGGCCGACGCCAGTATCCGCGACCGGCGTTGACGGCGCAGTCTGCGCCGACGCTTCTCGCAGCAAAAACGGGGGGATCTTCCCCACGCCGACGTCCACGCCGGGAGCGGGAAGCTCTGCGGCCATTTCGGGATCAACATCAGTGTCGCCGACGCCGGCGGCGGCCCTCAAGTGTGCAATCTCTTCACGTGCAGCTTCCAACGCCTCGCGTGCTAAAAGCTCGTTGTTCGTCGCCTCGGTCGCCGCGCGGCGGGCAGCCACCGCAGCGGCGCGGAGCGCCGCCGCGTCCGCGGCGTCCATGGCTAAGCGATGCGAGACGCCAGACACCGGGTCTGTTTCCGTTTCCGTTTCCGTTTCATCACAAGGAACCGGTCCAAGCGGAAGCGCTCTGGGTGCGTCGAGCGCGGCGACGTCGACGTGCACGATCCTGTCCATCTGCTCCCTGGCGCTGACGGATTCAGCGACTGCGAGCGCTGAGGCCGCAATCACCTCGGTGCGCTTCGCCTCACGCTCGTCTCGCGCTACTCGCGCCAGCCTGGACGCTTCCGTCGCGGCGACTTGCGTCTCCGCCGCTCGTCGCGCCGCGCAAATAGCCGCGCGACGCGCCCACTGCTGGAACCGCATTTCAACCACCCTGCCGCTGGCGCGTTGTAAACACGCACCGAGCGCGTTCAGCCGGCGGGACGCGACCCTGTTCCCAAGGTTCCAGCGAGGCCTGGAGCACGACAACGTCGCCCACGCGGAGAAGCACCGCGCGCAGCGACGCGTGGCTCTGACCAAGCCTCGCGCGGCGCCGAGTTTCTCAGCGGCGGTGAGCGCGCGCACTCGCACGTGCCAGGCGTCGAACACGTTTCGAGTGCTTTGCGATTGTCGCCGCGACCACATGGAATCCGCAGCCCTGGCGTGCGCGTACTCCGCCCTGGCAAGCCCCGCTTCCTGGTTCGCGAATCTGCGCCACGCGTAGAACCGCCGGTGCACGAGTTTCGAGCGGTCGCGTCGTCGGCGCATTGAATCGGCGGCGGCGCGTTTCGCGGAGGCTCGATCGATTTGCTTCTGCCACGCGCGTACTACGGGAACTTCTTTTCGCGACGATTCGACGCGCGCGCGGCGCCACTGATCGAGTGTCCTGTGTAACGCGCGTCGGTTCTGTTTCAACTTGTACGTGTGCATCCACTGGCGCACTAAACATGCTCTGCGAGTCGCGGTGTGCCAGCCTCTGGTCACAGACCTTGACATGTTTCGAGCTCGGCGAGCCACGAGCGTCGACGCGATATCTCCGCGGCGTTGTTCTTGCGCTGCCTCGAGTCGAGCTTCCCTCGCCACTGAGTGCCACAAGCGGAGTCTCCACGCCGCGTCCGCACAGATCTGCGCGCGCGCGATGCATCGCATAACGGCCAAGAAGGCTTGTCTCCCGACGACGATCGTGCGCGCGGCATCTGCCCATTCATTCAAAACGCGCGTCGCGAAGGTCACCGCGACTCGGCGAGCCAAAGTCTCGGCGACTCGCTCCTTGGAGGCGTCCAGTTTGCTCTTCGCGGACGTGGACATGCGAGCGCGGTCGCGCCAGGCGTCGAACACCGAAACTCGACGTGCGCTAGACGCGCGTCGCAGCGACGCTAACCGATGTCGTCGCGAAGCATCGTCCCGGGCCTCCGCGACAGCCGAGGCGATTAACTGCCACACACGAACCGCCGTCGCGAGGCGTCTCTGTTCGCGTCGCGTCGCCAGAGCAGCCGCGGCGGCTCGGCGCTCGATGACGCCGTGCCAGGCTTCGAAAACGCGTTTCATATTGCGTTCCGCGAAACTCGCGACGAGCGATTCAAATTTCCGCTCAAACGCTTTGTTCTCCGTGCGCTCGCGCGGACCGAGCGCGACGTCGAAGCGCCAGGCCCGAAACGTCGCGGCGACGCGACGTACGTCGCCTCGCCCGAGACACGTTTCCACGCGTCGGGGGTCGACGCACGCGACCCTGCGCCACTCGCGCAGCGCAGATACCGCTCGCCGCGATAAAATACGACGGGTGTGCGCCTCCGCGCGCTGCGACGCACCGCGGCTGGTTGCATGCCTGAACTCGGTATCACCGGCGAAGCACCTCCACGCTACAAAGCCAAGCGCAGCTTTGCGCCAAGTCGTGGCAACAGCACGCCGCGTGGCTCGGCGAACGGCGACGACTTCCAGCCGAGCGTCCCTCGTGGCTTCCCGCCAGACGTTTACCGCGTGTCGCATCGGCGCGAGCGCCCCTCGCGCTGTTGCTTTCGCTTCCCTCCTCGCCGCGTCACGCGCGTCGTGTCGCATGCCCGCGCGCCACGCGACGAAAAATCGAGCTTTCTGCGCAGTGACACCAGCAGACACGACTCGTGCAAACACGGCGTGAAACTTTTTCGCGTTTTCCACTTCTTCACTCCACTTCCGAATCACGCGTTCGGCGAGCCTGACTTTCCGCATCAGCGCAACGTTGTGCCTCCCCCTCGCAGCGTCGTCCGCCAGGGTACACCAGTTCAGCATGACACGCTCCACGAGTCTCCACGCGCCTACCTTTTTGAACCCCTTCAGAGCAACCTCTCGTCTCAACTCAAGCGCGCGTTCCAACAGTTCGCGTTGCGCATTTCGTCTCCAATGCGTGAAGCACGCTTTTTGCGAGTTGCGCTTTCGCATCGCGGCGTACCGCTCCAAGGCGATTTTCGCATCGCGAGATATGACGCTCCAAAGCGCCCAAACACGCGACCGGATTTGCACATCCCGCCTTCTCTGGAAGTACTCAGAGGCCTTGGTAGCTCTTCTGCCTTTGTACGCGTTAGATTTGAACCCGTTCAACGCAATGCGCAACGCGTTGTTTGTGATCAACCCGAACCGCCGGTCCGCTTCGAGTACCGATGATTCGTACTTCCGTTGTGCGGCGTCATCAGACGCAACAGCCGCGGAGGCTACCTTTCGCCAAGGGCGAAGCACGAAGTGGCGCTTGACGTACTTGATGTGGGATTCTTTGGCAATCGCCATTTTCTCAGCAGTAGCCTTCGTAGCGTGTACCCAGCGCGAAAACCCGACTCCTCGGTGTCGTCGATCCTGTCTACGCAAGCGTGCCTCCAACAAACGCTCCACCCCCGCTTCTTCCGTTTCAAACATAACTTTCCACTCCCGCATCGCATTGAGCAACATTGAGCGGCATTTGCGTGCGAGGTGTCGAATGACCGCTACTCGCTGCACGTTAGCAACCTGCGTGAGCACAAGCCAGCTGCGTAAAACTGCAACTCGGATCCGTCTAAGTCGCGTAACAATAAGCCGGACCGCCAGCGTTTCACACGTCTCTACTCGTTCCCGTTTGTTGTACATCGCGCTCGTGTACAAACGCCACGCGCCGACGCACGCTAAACACACGTACCGGTTACGTCGCGCACACTGCCTCAGCGCTTTTTGCTCTTGATTTTGCTCGAAAACCCCCGCAAGCGACAAGTCTCTCCACAGTTTGAAAAAACGTAATTTCGTCAAGCGTCTTCGCCGTTGAACGTACGCCCCTATGACTCTGCGCTCCACGAACATCCCTCTTGTGATTGCGTACCACCCCCTCAACACCCTTTTCGCTTTCGAACGCCAAAACCTTTCCGACGCAACAGAAACTAGGTGCGCCTCGTGCGCCTCCGCACACGCGGTGGCGTACCAGCTCCGGAGAGCGGTGCGGAGCGTACCGAGTCGTCTCCGCTGGATGAACTCTTTCGTGACTCGCTGGAACTTCACAGATGACGCAGCAATCTTGTGCCACTCTGCAAGACAGCCTTTTAACCGCCGTCTGGAAGCCCTATCCGCGCCTCGAATGAAGGCGACGCGCGTTACCTTTTCCGCGTGCGACACCGCGCGCCATAGGTCAAAAGTATGACTCAAGGATCTGTAGCGCCTGGAAATAAGGTTCTTACTCGCCTGGCGCTGCGCCAGCGCCTCGGCGTGCGTTGCTCTGAACGCAGTCTCTGCTACGACGTGGCACCACCCGACGAAGCCTCTGCGCGTGACGCGTCTACTCCACGCACCACGCGCGCGCTGCACGTCTGTGACTCGCGGTGACACTTGCAGCCACTCACGAAGCACTTGTCTTCGCTTCGCTCGGTTTCGTTTCCCGACAACCGACTTTTCCGCGCCGCGTAACCGCTTGCTGTGGCTGGCTAAGTGGAACCATGCGTACAGGCAGGCGCGTCGCGTCGCGCGTCGCTTCGGCATTAACAGCGCTTGCACGGCGTCGTTTTGTGCATTAGAGCCCTTGTGCTTCGTGTGTAGCCACCACGCGCGGAACACCAGGGTTACGGAAAAAGCCGCGGCGGCGTCGCGCGCGTCTTGCCGCGCGTCGCTCACCGCGCTCAAAGCCTCTTCCAGCGCCGCGGAAACACCCGCTTCGGCGGCGCTCACCGCGTGCGCCGTGGTTTCCGCGTCAACGCGACGTTCCGCTTCTAACGCAGCCGAGGCGTCCGCGACACGAACTTCGTGCGCTTCCCTGAGACGCTCAAGCTCGGCAGCGGTCTCGGCGCGGCCAGCTAGGATAGCCCTTTCAGCGTCGTCCCTCGCGGCGTCCGCGGCACTTCTCGACTTTTCCGCTTCGGCGCGCCACGACTCCGCGAACGCCGTGGCTTCCGCGCGAACGCGCTCGGACTCATCCGCGGCACCTCGCGCGGCGTCGCGTTCGAGCGATAATATATCCGCCGCCGCCCTGGACGCTTCTAAATCGTACTTCACGGACTCGAGCATAGCCGCCGCGACTTCAGCCGCCGCGTCCACTTCCGCACGCGCCTCGCGGCGTTCGTTGTGCCACTGCGCGAGCATCGTGTCGCGCGCCGTACGCGCCTTCTCCGCGGCGGCGGCGAGATCATCCACGCGGCGCGTCTCCGCCTCCGCGAGCTCACTTACCCGTCGCTCTTCCGCATCCAAAAGGCGCTGTTCAAGCGCCTCGCGGTCGCGCACGCGCCTCGCTTCGGAATCCGCGAGTTCGTCCACCCTGCGTTTCTCAGCGCTTTGGAGGTTGTGTTCAAACACTAAACGGTCAGCAGTACGTCGCTCTTCCGCTTCGTGAAGCTCAGTTGCACGTCGTGCTTCCGCCTCGGCAAGCTCGTCTACGCGTCTTTTCTCAGCATCTGAAAGCCGTTGTTCAAAAGTTTCCTGGTCCTCCGCGCGGTGCGCTTCCACTTCCGCGAGGTGTTGGACCCTTCGCGCCTCGGCCGCAGACCGGTCGGCTTCGAAAGCCTCCCTTTCTTTCGCGAGTCTCAGTTCAAACTCAGCGACCTGTTGCGATCGTTTCGCTTCTAGCTTTGCTAATTCACCCTCAAACGACTTCCGGTCCGTCTCCCTAAGTGAAGTGGATTCACGCAAATCAGCCTCGAGCCGTTCTTTCTGTCGCTGGAACTTTTTCGTCGCCGTGTCCATCGCAATTGCGGCTTCCTCTTCCACTCGTATTTTAGCACTGTCCGCGGAAGACACCAACCGAGCGCACTCAACCTTGACGCGTTGCATTTTCTTATCCGCCACGACTTGACGAACCGCGTTGCGAAACGTGTTGGCGCTTTCAATTTTCCTCGCCTCTTCGGCTCGCGCGGCTTTGGATTTTTGTAACCTAAACGTTAAGTCCTCGCGTTCGTGCTCCCACTCCTGGAATTGACGGTCCGCGCGTTCGCGTTCGTGTTCTCGGTCTTTTTCGGTCAAGGTGACTGCTCTGGAAACGCCTTTTTTAAGCTGTTCCCGTTCCCTCTGCCAAACCTCTTCGCGGCGTTTCATTTCCTCCGCCGCTTCCAGCCGCGCTTGTTCGACGTCCGCAATGCACTGCGCACGTTCCTGCTCGAACAGGGATTCGCATTTTTGAGTTACGGAATCAGCGGAGGCTTCCAGCTCGGTTTTGGCATTGGTTAATCGCTCAAGTTCTTGTGTCAGCGTGTCTTTTTCAGTCTCAAGTTGCCTTTGCCTCGCGGTGAATAAAATCTGCGCATCCTGAATCTCGTCGCGCGCGTTCCGCTTGACTTTCTCAGCCACGGAGCGCAGCGCATCGCGCTCGCGTTTAGCGCTGGTCTGTACCTTCTCAAGCTCATGCTCTAGCTGATCGATGACTTCGCTTGTTTTTTTGCGCGATTTCGGAACCACCACGCCGTCTCCGCCGGCGCCTTGAAACGGATTGGAAGAAGCAATCGTGGCGACCGCTTTGTCATTTCCATCAGTCGTTCCAGTGAGCCCTCCGCTACCCGCAATCGCCCTTGGTTTCAACGGCGAGGTGTCGAACGCGCTGAGCAACGGGGTATACCCTGAGGTTGCGTGCTGGGCGGTGGATTTGGGACGCCCACTCCACTCCGGTTTCGCCGACCCAGGTGTCATGGTGCCATCGCGATTGCGAAGCGGTATGCCCCGTTTCGTCGCGGTTTCAGCCAACGCGCGAAGCGCGGCGTGTCGCATGGCTTCAGAAGGTGAAATAACGGCAGTGGTGATGTCACCACCGGTCTTCTCAGTACCTAATGGACTCGACACGGGAGTCACCACGGGCGACCCGGGGTCGGCGTCCGGGTCCATCGTCACCTCCAACGAAGAACGCGGTAGTTACGATTGTTAGCGCCCGACTCGAGATTCTAAATAAGGCCCGCTCCCCTCGTCCCCACGCGCTCCACCCGGACCGCCAAGCCAAAGAACACCCACGTCCAGAACCTCCACGCGCGGCACACACTCCTGCCTATGCGTCTCTGTCCACCAACAACCCTACGCGTTCCCAAACGCGCGGGCGATTGTTGCTGCCTCCGATGTTGATCGACAATGTGAATCGAGACGGAAAAGGAAAATTGTTGTGCTGAAAAGGCAGAAAAATGGTGACTGGAGAAGAAAATGCAATCACTATGGTAGTAATCACGCTTCGATAAATACAACCCCCCCTATCACTTAACTTGCTTCACGACCCACTTCAGCCCTTGTTCCAGTCCGTTCCCCAGCTTAGCACTACAGGCTTGGATTTGCCACGGCCGGTCTTTGATGTTGAATAAACTCAACGCTTCCGCAATTTCATCCGCGGATTTGGCTTGCAGCAAATCGGATTTATTCGCAAACACCAGCACAGGCACTGTGGCGAGCTTCTCTTCACTCAGAATCTCATCCAGCTCAAACCCCGCTTCGTCTATCCGCTTCCGATCGCTCGCATCCACGACGTAGATCAAAGCCTCTGTGTTTTCGTAGTAGTTCCTCCAGTACGGGCGGATGGTTTTCTGGCCGCCGATGTCCCACACGTTTAGCTTGAAGCCGGCGTGCAAAACGGATTTGATGTTGAAGCCTTGCGTCGGGGTCGTGGTGGTGATGTCCTCGTCGGAAAGTTTTCGTAAAATAGTCGTCTTGCCCGCGTTGTCCAGGCCTAGGATCAGGATACGAGCCTGATAGATGGTTTGAAGGGATACAGGGTGAGTAAGGGTCAATATCGGGTATCAATAATGTATGATTCGAGAAAATAGGCACGTTCTCACGATGATTTCATGATGCATGAGAGATTGGACACGTAGGTGGTCATCGTGTCCCGGTGTGTTGTTCCCCCACTAGGTTGTTGGTCGCAGTTATCGTGCTACTCACCTCGCCCTTTGATTTCTTAAGCCGTCGCAGAAGGCTGAGGAGACCCTGTGGTGGTAGAGAGAGTGACACGGTTGGAGTTGCGAGAATGTCAGCGAGGGGAACGTCGCGTTTTTGGGAAAGCACCGGAGGAGGAAGCGTGACATGTGCGTCAGTGGAGGACCACATGACACAAGGTTCCAGCCGATGCACAGTGACGTACCATCGCGCGTCGGCCGGTCGTGAGACACTTCCGACCCGCTCCGGACGGGGGGACGTGCTGCGCGTTCGAGTGTGGCCAAATCAGGAAACGGTGAAGTCAGGAGTGGGCACGAAGGCATGAAATTTTTCAGTTAAAACTCGATGACGCTAATCACGTTTGCGCCTCCCCATTCGAGTTTCCCTCACAACCCGCTGTTCAATTTGTGTCACAATGCCCCCGTACGCATCTCACGTCCTTCACGCCCCCACGACGATCATCCAGGGTCTGATTGAAAACCCGGTCACTAACCCCGCTTTGTAATACGCGTCGTTCTCGACGAAATTCTTGACAAACGCTTCGTCGCAGTCCTTGAACACGAACACACCGGCGTCCGTGGGGTTTTGCAGTGCGCCAGCTAGGACAACCTTCCCGGCTGCTTCCGCGGCTTTCGCACCGGCGATGTGGTCCGCTCGGTACGGGTCCCTTTTCTCTAAGATGTCCTCGACGTAATCCAGGGTTAGGAGTTGGTAGATTGGGGGTCCTTCCGCAGCCATGGCGACGGGTGCGGAGCGTACTGAAGTGGGGTTTCGTTTGTTTAAAGTCACTCGCTTTTTCAACACACAGCGCTTGCTGACCGAAACGCGAGAGGCGAGTGCGGGGACGCGAGTCGAGGCGAGGGCGGCGGTGGCCATCGATCGCGAAAGTGATGCGATGCGAGGTATCGGAACTCTGCGCTTTCTCTTTGACTCTTTCTTTCTGACTTTCTCGCCAGTCCATCATTGGCCCATTTTCTGGTCTGTTGACTCAGCATCAGGTCGATCTCCACTGCCGCGTTGGAGATTCATCAAATCCCAAAAATCGACAAAGACCATACGGCTTAGTAGTCAGAAGAATGCGTCGAAGGCGGTCGACGGCTTCCGACGACGGAAAAGAGCGAGCATCGTCACATTTCTATCCAAGCTGAAAGAGAAAGCGCTCGCAACTCGCTCGGCATTCACTCCGCACACCTTCACCTTCCCCCACAAGCAAGTCTCGCTTGTGCGTCGTTGTTGCTGTCCTTCAGCGCACGTCGCTCGCTTTCACAGCGGAGTCAACGCACGCGCGTGAGCCAGGTCGCTCTCGCGGTTCGCCGTCGTTTCCGGTTGGAAATCTTCGGCACTCGGACGAATCTCGTGAATCCCGACTCGTACGTCGCGACTCGTGATGTCCGCCGCCGCCGTCATGGGTGTGGTTCCCGTCGCTGTGGCCTCTAGGGGCCGCACTTCGGCTCGCACCACTGGCGCTAAAGCCAGCGCGGCACGCACAGTCGCCGCGGTTCGGCCCACTGGCACGTTCCGCGTTGCCGGCCGACGTGAAGCGCCCGTGACCGTCCGCTTCGCGTACCAAAATGGAGCTATCCGCACCTCACTAACCGTGACCGCGGAGAGCAGCACGATGGACCCCGCAGAGGTACGAAGCGCGCATTGGACGGCTTACTTAGTACCCTTTCATTTGACCGGAGGGAAACACGAGCAGAGGAAAGCGTCGCATCACAACCACGCCGCAACATGCCGGAGAAACCCCAGGACAATTGCGGCGTACGCGCTTTGTGACACTTGTGGAGTTTCTCCAGATGCATCATGGAAATTCAATCGATGTCTGCTATCAATCCCTACATGTACTGACCCACCCCTTCCTCCCCTACCCACACAGAACGGCTCACGAAAGAGCACTTTCAGCTCCTCAATGCAGGCCCCTTCCATGGCGAAGATTGGGTCGCAACTCGGCGGCGGCGGCGCGGCGACGCTGGAGAAGGTTGGCATGGATTTGAGCCAACAAGTGCAGAGCGTTTCGAGCGCCAAGTTAGCCGACGGCGGCGGCGGCGGGAATATGGGCGGCGGGATTAAAAACGGAGGCGGTGGCGGCGACGGCGACGAAGGAGATGACGACGATTACTACGATGAGGGGGATGATGAGGTACGTATGGTTTGTTAGTCGCACGCTACCGGGTTCTCTTTTCCAATCATTACAACCCGCTGGTACCCCCCATTTATTTTTGGAAATGGATTGTTTTTTCGATTTCGTCTTCTTTTTACTTTTTTCTTTCCTGACCCTTTTATTACCTTTTATCACCTTACTATTACATTCCTATTACCTCACAACATAGGAGGGCGATTCCAACTTCCTTACCACACGCGCGCCCCTGGGTGAGATGTACGAGCGCGACGCGATAAACGCGGTGATGCAGGAGTGGTTTAAAACGTTGACGACTTTGCCGGCGGCGATTCGCATGGCGATTGAGATGGGCATTGTTTCGTCGTCGCAGCTGGTGCGGTTCATGAGTGTTGATGTCCGGCCGTCCGTGGTGCGCATGGTCTCCAGAAGCACCCCCACTGCCGTCAGCAGGGCCTTCATCGGCCGCCTCATGGCGGACCCCGCCTTCTTGTGGAAGCTCGGGTTTGAGCAAGCCGTGACGATTGGCGGCGGGCTGATGTACGAAGCTGCGCACAGAGGCGACCGGTTGCGATCCGAGTGGGACCTCGCCGCGGCCAACATCGCGCAGCTCTCCGTGGCGAACGCGATGACGGTGTGGTGCCTCACCCCCGCGCGGAGCTTCGGCGCCGCGCACAAGTACGGGTGGCAGAGGGTGATGGATTCCATCCCAAACAACGCGTTTGATCGGTGCGGGCCGTTGCGGCAGTACACGATGGCCACGAGGGGGGCGTCGTTCGGGGTCAAGGCGCTTGAGCTGTCCGCGTTGGGCGCGGCCACCGGGGGGGTGTTCCACGGCTTGAACAAAGGCTTAGTTGCGCTGCACAAGCGAAGCGATCCCAGCTTCGAGCCCGCCGTGCCGGTGCCTGATTTGAAAACCAGCGTCCTGGGGATGGGCGCGTACCTCGGGTTGAGCTGCAACCTGCGGTACCAGCTCATCGGAGGCGCGGACCGGTGGATGACCGAGAGGTTGACTACCTTAGCGTCCGCGATGACCGCGACCGGGATCGGCCGACTCGCGAACAACCACTTTGGCGACCAAACCAGGCTCTTCGCCCTCGGACTGCCCATCCACGCCACGGCGGTGCGAAGCTCAACGACGCCGACGAAAAAGTCAAAAACAAAGACAGTGAAGAAGAAGATGAAGAAGAAGAAGAAGACGGTGAAGGAAACCGCGATGGCGTGATTTTTTGGATACACAACGTGTCCCACGCACTATCATGGTATTCTTTCGGGGAGGGTGGCGTATGGGTATTTACCCTAGCGGCGCCTCGCCCTGTGATCTTGTAAAAGGTACGCTTAACGAATAAAAAACATTTGAGAAAAGACGATTGTAATACTTCGAACACGGATGTTTTATACTTGATTAGTATACATCTCTGAGCACGGACATACGCTCCCTATCATCCCTACTCTTCCTCACTCGTCCACTCGTGAAACGCGTCCCAGTTGAAGATGTCGTTGTGGCTGTGCGAGAATCCTAACCGCCGCTCTTCGTCCACCATTTCCTCCGTGCGAAACGCTAAGACGTACGCCCTGCGCCACCCGTCCGAGTCGTTCGGGCCGCTGCCGTGCACCACCCTTTGGTCATGCACAGTGATATCACCGCGCTTTATTTCCACTTTTCGAACCTTTGTTTCATCATCATTACTCAACGCGGTGCACAGCGCGTGCGAGGATTCCTCATCCTTTCTGTTTTTTTTTATGTTTACAGGTTGATGTTTCCTCACCTCTAACTCCTTATTACTTCCAGGAAGGAACCTCATACATCCGTTTTCAACCGTGCTGTCGTCGATCGCGAGCCAGCACGTGCACGTGGCAGGGTCTTTTTGTAAAGGCGGCCAGTACGCGCTGTCTTGGTGCCACGCGAAGATCGAGTCCGGCGAGCGCGGGCGCTTCGCCAGGAGCTGGTCGTAATCTATCTTCATCGCCTTTCCGCGTTGCAGTTGTTCTGAAATAGATTTTGTTCGTCGTTCGTAGATGTTGCCTTGCATCGTGGGGTAGTACCGCCGGGGGAGCATGGCGTTGTACACCGTGTATTGCTCGGGGGTGCGGTCCGTGGCCCCTGACATATCGCAGAGATCTTTTCCCTCAGGCAACACTTCGCCGCGTAAGAATTTCATCATCGGGTCTTCAACCTCACCCATCTCCCCTTCGGAAAGCACGCCCGGGATGTGTACGTATCCGTCTCTTTCGAACGCCTCGATTTGTTCTTCGGTCACGATGTAGGAATCGCCGTCGCGGCAGGAAGCGGAGATGTGGGTACGGGATGCAAATCCACGTCGTCCGGGTGTAACAACATTTTTACTCGCGCCCGTGGTAACCTTACGCGTTCGCACGGGAAGCGCCGAGAGCCACATCGCGGCATGAGTCGCCATGTGAATGTCTCTGGAGCGCACCAAAATGGGGTCGTCGAGCGTAACCGTCGCTGGAGCTCGGAGAGAGACACCCACGCGAGCGTGCGAGGGGGAGTGGAGTACAAAATAGTTGGCAACACTCTTTGTGCGCTTTTTCACTGACGCTGACACGATCGCAAGAATTCCGGATAGGCCCACTATAGCCCGGCGCGCCCGACGCACGCGGCGAAGAAGACCCCGTGCACCGTATTGCACGGTAGAAGGTTTTGGGGATAGATGTGGGCGGCGTGCCCAGTCTCGCGTGGCGTCGTCGCGCCTCGTGTGCTTGACACACGCCATCCAAAACACTCGACGGCGGCGGTGGTGCCGAGCTTGGCGATGCGCGGCGCTGGGTCTTCGCGACGCGCGCGAGGTGCCCCCGCCATCGCGGACGGCGCATCCACGTCGTCGTCCACTTCCACGCCCTTCACTCAGGATGACCTGGCTCACGTGCTCCGCGCCGTGGAGCTCTCCTCTGGGTCGGACGGCCTGACGCAACCCCACCCAAAGTCCGGGTGCGTGCTTTGCTCTGCGGACGGGAAGGTCGTCGCGGAGACGTTCCAGATGGGCCAAGGAGGCACACGGGCGGAGCGGCTCGCGGAACAAGTCGCGAAAGGCAAGGCGAATGGCGGCGTGACGTACCTCAACCTCGAGCCAACGCACGGCCCCGTAGCGGGCGAGCAAGATGCCGTGCAGGCTTTGCTTGATGCCGGGGTAATGAGAGTGGAAATAGGAATAGCGCATCCAGTCGCCGGCCTTCGAGGCCAGGCCGTGGAGGCCCTGCGAGAGGCGGGTGTGCGGGTACGAGTGCATGGAGAGGTTGAGATGCAGAAAGAAGGTGATGCGGATGAGTCGAATGATGAGTCATCCGAGGACTCTTCAGAGTTGTCGTTGCTAAATGCCGCCGCGAACGCGTCTCGAAAATCAAACCGCGCGTTGCTGTACCGGTGCGCCACCGGTTTGCCCTTCAGCGTTTTGAAGTACGCCATGACGCTTGATGGTAAGATCGCCACTACGAAAGGACACAGCGCGTGGGTTACTGGTCCTGTGGCACGGGGTGAGGTGTGGCGGGAACGGTCGCGTTCGGACGCGGTCATTGTGGGCGGCCGAACCGTGCGGCGAGATAACCCGAATTTAACGACGCGGAAAGAGGGCGGGCACCGACCGGCGCGCGTGGTGCTTTCCAGAACAATGGACCTTCCAGGCGTGGAGGATTTAAACTTCGGACTCGGGACAGGCGACGAGGGAGATACTCATATCCCTGACCCTGTCACTACACCAAAAGCGAAACCGTTGACCAATTTGTGGGACACGAGCGAGGCGCCGACGATTGTCATGACGGAAACCGGGTCGCGGCCGGGGTTTCAGAACCAATTGAGAGCGGTGGGCGTGGAGGTGGTTGAGTTTGAGGAATTGACACCATCCGTGGTTGCGAAATACTGCTATAAACGGGGTTTTTTGCAGCTGTTCTGGGAGTGCGGTGGGGGTTTATCCGGGCCCGCCTTGAGTGACGGGGTGGTGCACCACGTGATGGCGTTCGTGGCTCCGAAAATTATAGGCACCGCGAACGGGCCCGCGCCGACTCCGGTGGGCGAAACCGGGCTAGACGTCATGACTGACGCGCTGCAACTCCGAGGAATTGAGCTCTCAATGCACGGCACGGACGTTTTGATCACGGGGTACACGCCGGCTGGAGCGACGACTGGCACCTTGCGTGCCCGGTTTGGAAACGCACCAGGCACGGACGCGGAAGCGATTGACCCGTGGTTTGACGAGCCGCTTAAAGATGCGGAATCCGCGGCGGCGGCGGCGGCGGCCACCCAAGCCTCCACAAACACGCCAATCCGCTTTTATAAGTCATGGGACGCCAACGGCGCGCTTTCCAACTTCTCGCCGCACAGCATTGAGATGCCGAACAACTGGGGTGAGGATTTGGATGAAACAGGCGAGAAATCGAAATCCGAAAAAACTTGTTGGCCCACAGTTGAGCACTTTTACCAGGCGCAAAAGTTTTCTAAAGTCGACGACCCGCTTGCGATCGACGCGATGGACAGAATACGCACCGCCCCGGCGCCTGAAGAGGCGGCGCGCATCGGGCGGACGCTCCAGCGGAGTTGCCCACACTTAATCAGACCAGACTGGAACTCCGTGAAGATGGCCGTGATGCGCGCAGCGGTTGTCGCGAAGATGAAAGCGCACCCGGCGGTTGCAATGTTGTTGCGAAGTACGTCTGGGTGCGAAGTTCAGGAGGACTCGCCGCACGACGCGATCTGGGGCGTGGGCAGGGACGGTGACGGCACCAATTTATTAGGCAAGATGTTCATGGAAATTCGGGACGAGATTGAATAGGAGTGTTTGGAATAAGAAAACAATAGAAAGGGCGATATTCTTGTTAAGTGGAAGTATCAGATAGTACTTATGATCATACCTCACAATCAACCACACTCACGCTAGTCGTCGTTTCCCTAAACAACGACCCCCCCTTTTAAACGCACGTCTTGAATGTTGTGCATCTCCCTCAACATGGCTTTCGCGTTTTGCTTCTCCGGCCCGGCGAAGTCCAGCAGACGCGTACAACACGCTTCAGCGTCCTTGAACCGCTCATTTCTTTTGTAGTAGTTCGCCAAGAACAGTAACGCTTCCGCGTGCTCTCCTGAGTCGGGGGCTTCTTTTTCCAATCGTAAAACGTTCAACCGGTAGTAGTGCGCCGCGGCTTTTAAGTTCCCAGATTCTCGGTGCAGCTTGGCTAGCTTTGCCAGCGCAATGCCCTCCATGTCGTTCCACGTCACCGCGCGCTGATAACATCTTATAGCGGCTACCGTCATGAGCAGCTGTTCGGACTCGTAGCACTGGCCCATAGCGCACCACATTCGCGGGTCCTTCGGTCGAAGTTTTGTGGCTCTTTGGTAGTAGTACAACGCGTAGTAGGGCATCTGGAGAATCTCGTAGGTTTGGCCGAGGCCGTACCACGCTCGGTAATCCCTCGGATTTATGTCCACCGCGTGCCGGTACGCGTCAATCGCCGCCGCCGGGTTCTTCATCTCCACGAACTCGTGGCCCATTAACGTCCACGCTGATAGGTACCTCCAGTTCAACTTCAACGCCCTGCTGAAATACACAACCGCCTTTTCGTGCTGGCTCTTCAGTGAGTAGTAGTTACCCACGATGCAACACGTTTCGGGGCGGTACTTGTCTGTTGTGACTGCTCCGTGCGCGAGATAACTCAACTTAGCAGCGTCTTCCTTGACGTACAGAATGTTGCTATAAGTATCCATGCCTTCCAACCGGTACGGATCAGCCCGGTACACGTCCTCAAATATGCTCTGCGCTCGGTCGAACTCGCGCATGTTGTAGTGCCCCACGGCCATCTGCACGACGCCGATTGACGACGCCGGGATGTCCAAGACTAATCCCGCGTACGCCTGCAGCCCCTTTCTGTTTTCCTGTAACTCCAAGTGCAGCGCCGCTAAAAACCACTTCCTCATCCAATGGCGAGGGAGGTCTAATTGTTCCGCTTCTTCTACTGAAGAGCACAGCGGTAGTAAGGCTTCCCAGGCTCCCCAGTGGCACGGGTACCCTTTTGCGGCTTTGACTAACACTATTTTGGCCTCAGCCTTTTGATCTTTTTCGAGTAGTACGAGGCCGTGCAGGTACCGCAGGAACGGGTCGTTTTTGGTTTCAGAAACAGGAGTACCTGCAGCAGGTGCTGGAGTAGCAGTACTTGCTGTTCCGTTACCCGCAGTACCTCCATCAGTCCCTTGCGCCGCATCTTCCAGTAACACGCGTAGATCGAAATCTATCGCGTCCAGCTCGGGGTTCACCGCGGT
>TARA_B110000977_G_scaffold16384_1_pt1 | contig 29352 bp, 15 predicted proteins | sample TARA_B110000977 | Tara Oceans TARA_B110000977 (sample SAMEA4397798) | marine metagenome | biome: Polar Biome; feature: [SRF] surface water layer (ENVO:00010504); material: water (ENVO:00002006), including particulate matter (ENVO:01000060) such as... | depth 5 m | reverse complement strand
ATTTGTCTACGTATTTGTCTATGTCTTGGGTGCATACCGGGTTCCCAGTCAATCTCAGCTCCGTGAGTTTCACACACTTGGCCAAAACTGATTTCAGGGAATCCAATTGCACAATTTCGTTCTCAGAAACGTCCAGGCGTTCCAGGGAAGGAAAGGAACTGGCGAGGTGCCATTTGTTGGTGGTGCTTGATGAGTTGTTACCTATGGCTCCTATTGTTTCCGCTCCGCACCTCGCGACCGATAGCTCTAAAAGTTTCGGTAAGCGAGGCGAGGAATGCAACGCAAAGGTTTTTTTTGCATTCACGTCACGACACAACTTTAAATTCCCGTCTAAAACCAGGGTCTCCAGTGTCGGCGCCAAGGCGTTTAGTCCCTTCAGGTGCATTGGGGTCAGGTCGCAGTCCGCGAGGTGCAGCTCGACTAATTTCGAACAGTTTTTCAAGGCATCTAGGGATTTTAATGCGTTCCCGTCCAGACGAATTTCCTCGAGGCGTCTTGCAGCGTTTGACGACGCTAAAGAGTCCAGGGAAGTTATTTGACACCGAGAGATGTTCAGTCTTGATAACGAGAATGGAAGGGTTGCTAGGGAGAGGGGTTGCTTTAATGGGTTGCCGTCTATCCGTAACGTCTGCAGCTTGCGAAACTTCTCGACGCCTGCTAATGAATCTATGCAGTTGTTCTGAACTCGTAACTCAGCTAACCGGTCCCACAGAACTTGTGTTGACGTGCTGCAAAGCGTCGTGAGCCGGTTGTCGTTCAAGCGCAGGTCTTGAAGGGAAACTAAGTCGGCTAAAGTGGTGTGGTTTGTGGTCTCAGGGGTGGACTCGTCATCCTCCAGAGTTTCCAGATCGTTGAAGCTCAGATCGAGAACTTTTAAACACGAAACTTCATCGACGCCAGCAGTCGCGGCACTTATCAGCTCGCGTACGCCGCGTCGGCGGGCGGGAGGGTCGGACATTGATCAGTGTGTGCCAAGTGTGAACGGTGCGCTGCCCACACCCACGCCGCGCACCCACACCGGCGCGTGTGGGTATGACCTTGGTTTCGAAATGGTGCCGACTTGAAAGTACGACTTTTTCCAAGGAATAAAAGTTTCGATCTGAGCGCTTCTCGCGAAAGGCCGAGCGCGCGATGCTCACGCGTGTCGCGAGCTTGGCTCGGCGCGTGGTGACTGTGCCGGCGGTGACTGTGCGTCATGCTCAGCGCACGAGCACATCCACGTCGTGTCTATATAAACCCCACACGTGCGCGCGGAGATGTTCGGCGGGTGCGAGAGAAATCTTAAGCGGCCATCGAAGGGTGCATCGATCGCCCGTGGGACGAAGACCGTACACGGTGAGACCGTACACCACAGTAACGGCGTCGTCGGGTAAACCATCCGAAACCGATGTCCCTGTAAAACTGGACCCTGGTGAGACCACCGGTGTGTTACGACGAAGGGTCGATGCGCTTAGTGTGCAAGTGGGGCAAGCGTTGAACGTAATCGACGTTCCAAAACTAAACAGTAAGTTGAAAGATTTGGATGCGCAAGCGAGTGAGCAAACGCTGTGGGACAACCCTAACGAGGCGAAGAAGGTCATGGGTGAATTGGCTGACGTTAAGAGCCAACTAGCCACCGCTAACAGCTTCAACAACCACCTGGGCGACGCGGAAGTGTCGCTGGAGATGCTTGACGAGCTGGAAGACGGCGACAGCGACGAGCGAGATTCTATATTATCAGAAGCGAACAAGACGTGCGATTTATTAGACGTCCAACTAGAGCAATGGGAAACCCTACGTCTCCTGTCCGGCCCGTACGACCAAAAGCCCGCGATTGTTGAAATATACGCAGGCGCGGGAGGCACAGACGCGATGGACTGGGCTGAGATGCTGGAGAGGTGCTATGAGAACTGGGCGCAAAAGAAATCAAACGATGGGTTTTCGTGTAAAATCACAAATCGAAGTCAAGGGGAAGAGGCTGGGATAAAATCAGTCACGCTGGAGATCACCGGCCCGTACGCGTATGGTTATTTAAAGTCCGAAAAAGGCACGCACCGACTCGTCCGCATCACGCCGTTCAAGAAGGACGCGAGCCGTCAGACCTCGTTCGCAGCAGTCGACGTGTTCCCGAAGATTTTTGCAGACGAAGGCGACGACGCGATGAGCGATTTGTTTGGCGGTGACGAGTTTGTCAAGGATTGCGAAATTACGACATCGAGGGCGGGCGGCTCGGGCGGCCAGAACGTGAACAAGGTGGAAACAGCTGTGAGGATGAAGCATTTGCCGACCGGCATAGCGGTGCGGTGTGACGAAGAGAGAACACAGGGCGCGAACAAACAAGCCGCGGTTAAAAGGCTGAAGGCTAAATTGATCGTGGAAGCTGAAAGGCAGCGGGCTTCGTCGTTCAGCGAAATCAAGGGCGACGTCGTGAAGGCGGAATGGGGGCAGCAGATTCGCAACTACGTGTTGCACCCTTATAAAATGGTTAAAGATGTCCGGACGGGTATCGAAACTGGAGACGTAGAGGGTGTGCTGTCCGGGAAAGTGGACACGTTCATGAACGCGTATTTAAGGTGGAGCGCGAGTGGGGAGAGGGAGGAGTAATAGACGCAAGCGAGATGGCACGAGAAGTTTGCAATTCAGAAAGTGTATTTTTCTCTGTGTCGTGTCATGCTCGCCCCGAGAAAGTAGTTTTTGCCGAAGTGATTTCCCACACAAACCTACCGCTCTAACAAAGAGCATTCAGTCTCCATAAACCGATATAACTTTCGTTCGGGTTTGCGTTCGGGCTTGGCGTGGTTGTTGCTTCTTTGGCAATCCAAAACTGTTGCCAGAACGATTCGCGGGCCCGGCGATTCTCGTGGAGCGCGATGCCGCCCTGGGTGTACAAGCAGAGCAGGTCGGTGCGCGAGCGTGGTAATGACACGGTGTGGCGACCCGACGGCGATTCCGTTGAGGGTTCCTCTGTGCCTGCGAAAAAGGGCACGAAATTGCGCACAGAATCGCCCGCCGAAGATGAGCCAAACACACACGCGCGTCTCCAAACGTACGCGCAGGAAGCGGCGCTGTACAACCAGACGTCTGCGAAGGTTGACAGCAGTCAGTTCAACGCGGACGTTCGGAAGTACGAACGGCGGTGGTACTCGTTGGATCCGAACGCGCAGTTCAGGGCGCGGTGGGACATCGCGCAGACGGTGATTTTGCTTTACATTTCGCTCGTCGTGCCATTTCGGGTGGGTTACAGACAGACCGCGGAAGGGGGCTGGTACATCCTGGACCTGTTAATCGACCTGTACTTCTACGTCGACGTGGTGTTGAACTTCTACACCGGGTATCCGGATCCGGACGACGAGGAGCGGGTTGTGTATGGCCCGTCGCACATCGCGAAGGAGTACGCCCGGACGTGGTTGCTGATTGACGTCGTGGCGTGCTTGCCGATTGATTTCGCAATCAGGGTCAGTGAAGGCCGGTTACTGTGTTCCATGGAACCGAATGGGTGTCCGGATGAGCTGCACATCGACTCCTCCGGCCAGCTATTAAGACTGTTCAAGTTACTACGTTTATTCCGCTTAATGAAGCTGTTGCGACTCGTGCGCATCGCGAGATTATTCGAAAGATACCAGGACGACTTGTTCAAGTACCTCCACTTTTTCAGCGTCATGAAACTAGTAGTGATCATGCTATACATGGGCCACCTTTTCGGGTGTTTCTTCCACTACTTCAGCGTTGATGACTGGAGGACTTCCAATGAGCTAGACCAGATCAACGACGGAACCTTAACCCCGTGGTTAACGGAGTACTTTGGCGACGGCGTCACGAACGCGAACGACGTGTGGGACCGGTACGTTTTTTTGTTTTTTTATCCCGTAAAATCCTGCTCGCCTTGTACTGCGTTCGTCGTGTACAAGTTTGGAGGTTTTTAGTGCGATCCTGTGAGGGATTCTTCATCATCCCGATACGAAAAACGCACGCAATACTTCCCAATACATCCGCCCGACGGTTGCCCATACAAAAGACTGACTTCTGTTTCCAAAATCCTAGATATATCGCGTCGATGTATTGGGCGTTCACCACGATGACCACGGTGGGCTATGGAGACATCTCGTCCGTCACAAGAAGCGAACGCATCATCGCGTGCTTCGGCATGCTTGTGGGCGGCTTTGTTTTCTCCGCAGTCATCGGCACGATCGGCGATGTCGTCGCCGCGGCGGATTTAAGTAAGAAAGCGCACGGGCACAAAATGGAAGCGGTAGCGGCGTTCATTCGTGACAACCAGCTCCCTCAAGAATACTACAAAGAGATTCTCGGGTTCTTTCGTAAGCAGCACGTCACGGGGTATGATCGAAGAGCACTGCTAAATGACATGCCCTACCACTTGCGAAAGAAAATCCTATACCACGCGTACGCCGACGTGATTCGCAAGACGCCTCTTTTTGACGTGGATGGTGGTAGCGGCAAACAGTCCGACGGCGATGAGAACGCATCACCTGATGACCACGTGTTCGTCACCGAGCTTTGTTCACGGTTGCGGCCGGTTTCGTACCCATCAGGGCAGCTGATATACCAGCGAGGCGAAATAGGCCGGCACATGTTCATCCTGACCGCCGGGCGAGTGGAGGTTCTAGACACGAAACACGAACACGTGCTCACCACTCTCGCGCCCGGCGCGTACTTCGGCGAGGGGTGCGTGTTAGGGGACGTACGCCGACGGGAGAACGTCCGCGCATTGGGACACGTTGAGGTGTGTCAGCTAGTGAGCCATGAGCTGGACGACTTGTTGGACACCTATCCCCATTTGCACAGAGCGCTGAAGCAAGCGTACTTCAAACGCAAAGCGTTGTTGGACCGGTTTGAAAAAGCGCGTTTGGAAAAGCCGAGTTTGAGTTTAAGAAGGTTCGTCGCCACGGAGATGCGGAACCGGCATGAGAAGGAAGGCCAGTCTGGTGTGTTAGTTGCGCCGCTGAGTGACAGAGATGGAAGCGAGGATGGTGATGGTGATGGTGAAAACGACGCGTCGAACGAGGGAACTACGAACGACGAGGGAACTAAGAACGACGACCTTAAATCGCGGAGATCTGTTGACGGCCGTAAGTCGCTTCAGGATGCTTCTCTCCGCGGGGTCTCCGTGGGCGCGAGTTTAGGGGCGTTCAACACACAGCTGGGGTTCAGGCTGGAACACGGAAGGGCGAAGGACCCTACGCTGGAGTTTGACTTGGGGGACGTCCCCATGGGGGGCGATGCCGAAAACCAAAACTCGAACGACGCCGGGCGAATCACGCTGTCGCGCGTGGGAAGCCAACGCGAGGGGAACACGCGGGCGCTGGAGCTGAAAGTCAGCGACATGGCGGGGAAACAGATGGAGCTGGAGGGGAAGGTGGAGGAGACCCTGGCCGTGGTGAAACGGCTGGAAGCGCTGCTGAAAGCGAAACGGTGAGTCCAGGTTTGTTTTGTTTATTATTATTATTATTATTGCGCGTTGGTTATATTTTACACACAACTTAAATACATAACTTATCTACCTATTTTCGGATTTATCGTGTTCCCTTCCCCCCTGCCCACTACGTCGACTCCCCCGTCCCACCGCTTGATTTGCATCATGACCGGGGGGGCGCCTGGTTTCTGTTCAATCGTCACTGAGGTTGGGTCCACGTGGCGGTACATTTTTTCTACGGAATTTATGGTTTGCGCGTCGCCGCCGAATTCAACCGCCAACGCGTTCGGGTCTATGCTCTGTGCATCTCCTTTTCTCTGCATTTCCTTGAGTCTTCGGAATAAAGCAGCAAACGCGGGTATTCTAATCAGCGGCTTGTTCGCGTTCAAGATTCGAATTGACTCTGCTTTTTCCCGAGCGCGAGCGTGCCCGCTGATTTCTACCTTCGACATTGTCACAGCCCCCATCAGCTGATCCATTCGTTTCACCAGCGTCACGTCCTTCTCTTTTATTCTCTTCTCGATGTCAGCGTCTTCTATAGCGGATCGGACGGGGGATAAGTGCCCGTCGTTCACGGTGACGAGGCGAAAGAAGTTCGCCTCAGAGTCTAGACGTGACGAACTCGTCCTAGTGTCTTGCTTTCTCGACGTGGATTTCAGAGTTGTAGGCGACGTGGATACAGAGGCTTGTGTTTGCGAACGTGAAGACGCATCGGACGCGAGCACGGACGCGGCGGAAGGGGCGTCGGGAAGTCGCCGTCGACTGACGGTCTTCGCAGCAGCAGAAGCAGCGTTGCCCGCGGTCTTGGAACCAGCCGCGCCCATGCCGTGAACGACCCTCGGGAGCGCAGTGGGCACTGGCTGTAGCAATCTGAAAACTGGCACTCAAAACTCACGTCAGGATTTTGCGATGGCGTGCGTTGGGCTCTTTCACTCCTCGGGTCCTCCCGACGCCACTCACGGTGACACGACACGACGCGTCGAGTCGTCTTTCCGTGTCATTGGAACGCATCACGAGCCGAGCGCGTGTCACGACTGCTAGTTGTTGAGTTATTAGACCCTATCTACGGCCTTTGGAGTAGGGGCGTGCCGAGATTAAGACCGCCGCCGCCGCCTTTCGGAGTTTGGAGATTCGGGACAGCAACGCGCTCTCGTACACGCACCTTCTTGGGTTACTCTTGAGTTAATCCATCTCACGGCAACACTAGCACCATAATCCCCACCCACCTCTCAACATGAAGTTCGACGTGAACATCTTGCGTTACATCGAGAAGGATGCTTGGCGGGTTTTAGTGTCGGTGGAGATGGGCATGAAGAACCACGAGCTCGTTCCGGTTGAGTTGATCAACGCTATATCGGGCCTAAAGCACGGCGGCGCGTATAAACTAATCCGAGAACTGTTAAAACACAAACTCGTACACCACGAGAACCAGAAGTACGACGGGTACCGGTTGACGCCGCTGGGGTATGACTTTTTAGCGATCAAAGCGTTTGTCAATAGAGGCGCTATTACTGGGGTAGGTAGGAGAATTGGAGTAGGCAAAGAAAGTGATGTCTTCGAGGTCGTGACGGAGGAAGGGGAGACCTTGGCGTTGAAGCTGCACAGACTAGGCCGGACATCCTTCCGAGCCGTCAAGGCCAAACGAGACTACATCAAAGCAACTACTACCCACACGAACTGGCTGTATTTAAGCAGGTTAGCGGCGTTGAAAGAGCACGCTTTTATGGCGGCTTTGAGCGATAACGCCTTCCCCGTGCCTAAAGCCGTGGACGTTAACCGGCACGCCGTGTTGATGAGCTTAATCGACGGCGCGCCGCTTACTAGACGCTACCGACTAAGTGACCCAGGCAAAGTATTCACCCAATGCGTCCAACAACTAATAAACCTCGCAAAATCCGGCTTGGTGCACTGCGACTTCAACGAGTTCAACATCATGTGCAACGACGACCTCGAAATTACAGTGATTGACTTTCCGCAAATGGTAAGCACGAACCACCCAAACGCGGAGGAGCTGTTTATTCGCGATTTGAAGTGCCTGCACAAGTTCTTCTTGAGGCGTTATAACTACCGGGCTAGTGAGGATCCGGATGGGATGAAAGATCCGTCATTCTTCGACGTCGCGATCGGGGGAATAGGGCACGGCAAGGGTCAGGAAGTTGAGAAATCGCTGGACGTTTCCCTACGCGCGTCAGGGTTCACCGCCGCCGCCGGGAAGGACCTGGAGGCGTACAACGCACAAAGGATCGAGCAGAACGAAAAAGAAAAAGGAAATGATTGTAGTGATGACGATGTTAGTGATGACGATGATGATTCCTCCGACGACGACATCGAGGGGCAGCGCGGCGGGGACGAAACCAGCAGGTTCGGGTATGTCGACCGGGGCGAGGAGAGTGTGGAGGAAGTGAGTGACGATGGGTCCGATTCAGACGACGAGGATGACGTGGAACAGGAAGAATTGGACGACGGCACTGCTGAAGCGGCGCTTGCGAGGTTGTACGGCGGCGCGTCTTCCAGCGTGCCGACGATCAACGAGGACGAGGCGCTTGGGGATATAGATAATGAGAACGACGCGAGTGAGTCTTTAAATTCTGAAGAAGAGTACGACGAAGGCGAAGGGCGGCGGAGTAAGAAGTGGCAACGTCAGGCGGAGGATGAGGCGTTAGCCGCTGCGGAGAGGGAACGGCGACGAGTGCGGAGTGAAGCCGGTGGCACGGTTGATGATGACGGCCGTTCGGTAGGACGGTCTTCCATGTTCTCAACAAGGTCGCGCGCCGACATCGGCAACGACCCGGATTTAGTGCGCGCGAAACTGAAACGGCAAGCCGCCGGTAAGAAGGGGAAGGTTTCCGCGGTCAAGCCGGCGGGCACCAGGAACCACACCAAAGACCGAGGCGGGAACAAAAGAGGCGGGAACAAAGGGCACCAGTTTAAGTACGACGGGTACGGGGGGCAGTCTACTTTGTAGAGGTAGTTTAGATTGGCTTTAATATAAAAGGGTAGGTTGCCAAAAAAGCCAAAGAGCCAAAAATACTTAAGAGTTTTGTTCGTTCGAGGTCCTCTCTTCTCCTGTCGGTTCTTCTCCGTCGTGCCCCACCATGGTCGGAAAGAACTTGTCGAAACAAATTACAAGCGACGGTCGGTCCGAACTTCGTCGATCGGTGTCGTACTCCCTACGTCCCTTTTGTCCTCGACGAAACCGGCACTTGGTCCGAACTTTCGCGAAACCGCGCCCCGTTCGCCACCCTCGGTCAGTCCCCGTGCGCGCGCGGGACGACGTGCGTATTGATGGATCCAGATGTCCCGTCCCCCGCCAGCGTGCTTCTCGCGGAGCTCAAGGACCACGCCACCGTGAACCTTAGCGTGAATCTCAACCCAGGTTCACTCGCGTTGGAGACGAACGGAGAACATTTGGAGACTCTAAACCCCGTTCGCGGACGCGGCCCTGGTCCACCTTTCCCCCAGTCCAACTCCGACTGCGCCGAGTCCGCGGGTGACTTGAATCCGCACGACACGCACCAACAAGACGGTGCGTGGCAGCAAATGCTGGACATGGAGGATGACGAGGACGTCGTGGCGTTGTTGTCGCGCGCGTTACACGAAACGCCCCAAGAGTACACCAACAACACGGGAAACGAACAACACATGTTTCAACACCAACTGGTTAACAACCACCGACCGACTCACGGCCACCCGTACCACGGAGGCGTCACACGAGGCGTTGTGTCTCAGCTGCGACGAGTACAAACCACTGGAGGGGGGGGGAGACTTGATGAGGGCATGCACGATCACGAGAGTAACTACCCTAATGGGTTCCAAGGCGGACGAACGAACGGAGTAGGTAACAACATGCACTACAACCAAGATGACTCTCCCCGGAACAGTTTAGTGGACCGTTTGCGATTGAGTGTAGCTCGCGCAGATGGGATTCGGAGGTCGCGGTCGTCGCCTGATCAGCACATACGCCGTGTTCCGTGCGATGAGCACATGTACGACGGCAGCGACGTTTTGATCCACGACAACAACGCACACGCGCGCGACGCTGTATACGGCGCGTCCAGCCGCGCCGCGCACCTGGAACGCGCCGCTGAGCGTTTAAACTCGCAACGGCCGTTCGGGTTTTTAGGCGTCACGCGGCCGCCGTGGCAAACCAGGTGGGAAGCGCACATCGTGGCGCCTGATGAGCACGGCGCTGATTCTGTGATATTCCTAGGTGCGTTCGACGCGAAGGAATCAGCGGCGCGGGCGCACGACGCGGCGCGGTTGAAACTTTTCGGCGAGGTAAATTGCGGCGAGTTGAACTTTCCAAAAGAGGAGTACCTCGAAACGCTTGCCGCGATGCACGAGTGTTCGTTCGAGGAGTTCGTGCGTTCGCTGGTGCGGCACGGGCACAATACCGAACGGCGGTTATCGCGGTTCAGGGGCGTGCATGCCGCGCCGGAGGGGAAGTGGGAAGCGAGGCTGGAAAACGACGCGGAGGACGCTTGAAGGTTTTAAAATCAAAAGCCAACGAGGTTGAAAGTCTAATAGGCTTCTTGACAGTACAGTCACGTAGAGTTTTATTTCTTCTGTTCGAGTAGGTATGCATTAGAGTAGGTATGCAGTAATCACTAGTACGTATCTTGTAAAGAATTAATCAAATCAAACCGTCTACTTGTAATACTCCTCGTCCGGGTCGGAGTTATAATCTTGCGAATCTTGGGATTGGGAATCCTGCGACTGCGTGATTCGCGAAAGCTCGCTCATCATGCAATCTTCGTCATCGCTCTGGGACCCGCTCCCGCTACTCCGCGCCCAGTTCCGTCGGCCTCGCTTGGAAAGCGCCCCCGGGCCCATCTCATCCTGCGAGTCATTGGAGTACCGGTCATCGCTCGCGCCGAAGAAATCGATCCCGCTCGCACCTGAACCGAGCCCCCTTCCGACTCCACTGGGCGCCCCTCTTGGTTGCGCGCCAAATCCAAAGTCACTCGCGTCGCCAGAATCCAGTCCTCGGGATCGGATGTTCCGCGCTTGGTCCATCAACGCGCCTTGCGCTAACCTCGGCTCAGTACCTGGCAAACTGTCTTTCGGCGCAGGTTTCGCTTTCAACCAACGAGTGATAACATTGCCGGAGAGCTCAATCCGCCCTCGCTCAAGGCTACCGCCGTAGTTGAAGCGCAGTCGCCTCAACAGCACAACGACTCGGTCGCCGGTCCTCGCCAGCCGCTGGTCGCTCTTGTCCCCGGTGCGCAACATTTCCTCCATCTCGTCATCCGATAACACTCGCAAGGTCACGCTGGGTAGCTCTACTTCGCGCTTACCCGCGTGCGAATCAGCATACCTTCTGAACACGCGCAACAGCGTCAACACCGCAACCTCCGCCGCCGCCGGCGGGAACCCCCTTATGTCGTACGTGGGGTGGTCGTCGTCGCCGCCCAGTTGGAACTTCGGCACCACCCCGAGTGCCTGCGCTTCTTCGTACAGAATCAGCGCCCTTAACGGATAGTACTTCCGGGCGTCTTCGTGCGCGTCGTCCTCCCTGGCGACGGCGTTGACGAGTCTTCCTGCGCTTGAATCACGTCCAGCATCTGAACTATCCACGGCTCTCAGCGCGGGCAACGTGGGAGGGCGCAGGCACGCTAACATAGCCGAGAACGTAGCCAGCCGCGGCCGCACGCCAGCCACCGTGGCTTCGTGGTACACCGCGATCGCGCGGTCCGCCCACTCCTTCCACTCCGGGTCATTTGACGAGTTATTGTTAAAACCGTTCATCCTTTCGCCCGTATCGGGGTCCACCAACCCTTCCGCGTCGGCGTCGATTTGCCGCGTGCGGTTCTTTTTTAAATCCGGATCCGTGAGCTCGCGAATTTTCAACAAAGTAACGCCTATTATGATGTTCAAGGCGATGTCGTTGGGGGGGCACCCGGATTCTCGGGATTGCTTATACGTGGACCAGGCCCTGTCTGCGTCGCCGGCTCTAGCACAGCTGCTGAGTAATTCCCTCCAAGTCGTGTCATCCGGTTCATACCCAGCGCTTCGCATCACGTCGGCGGCTTCAAACGCCTTTTTCAAATCCCCAGCTCTTCCACTCGCCACGACGAGCGCGACGTACGTCCCCCTGGTCAACGTCAAGGGAACGGAACCGGATTCGGAAGCATCCGAGGAATCTGGTGAGGAATCGGATGAGGTTTCACTCGTGACTCTTTCGTAGTGTCCCCAGGCCAAGTCCGCTCGCCTGGAGCTGGCACACGACCTAACAAGGCTCTCCACGGTCTGCGGGTCATCCGCGAACCCCGCGGCGCGCGCTCGCGCCGCCGCATCCGATGCCGCCTCCGCGTCGCCTTTCCGCGCCGCTGCGGTTATGAGAGCGTTGAACACCTCGCGCACGGGGTGTATGCCTCTTTGGTTCATATCTGTGATGACGACTTCCACGCCGTTGACGTCGCCTTCCCGTGCGGCGACACCAGCCAGCGCGGCGAACACCGCGGCAGTAGGCGGGGTTCCGTCGCGCTCCATCTCCGCCGTGACGCGTTCAGCGACTCGGCGCTCCCCAGCGCGTCCGGCAACATCAACCAGCGTCGCGTACAGCATCGCGTCCGGCACAACGTTCTCCTCACGCATATCCCGCCACACGTCAAGCGCTCTCTGCAAGTTAGGGCCGCCTGGTAGCAATTCACACCCGCACGCGTGCGCCGCCGCCGCAAACACCGCGGCGGTTCTCTTAATTTTTTGTGCGCCGGATTTCTGGTACAGCTCTAAAGCTCTTTCGGGATCGCCCGCATTCGTGCATGCCGTGATGAGAGAAGCATAAGTATAAGCATCGCACGTCAATCTACTGTGCTCCATCTCGTGAAACACGTCGAACGCTCGGCGAAGTGCATCAGGTGCGATTGAATCGACCACCGCGGCTCGCCCGCACGCGCTCACCATTGAATTCAAAACACACTCGTCGGGCGCGATCCCGGCGTCGTCCATCTCCTCGCGAAGCGCGAAGCATCGCCGAAGCGTTCGTGAGATTTCAGATGAAGAGTCGAGTGATTCTTCGGTTGCTGTTGCGGAAGATGAGCCGTCATCGGTAGTAGGTACTCCACCAGTAGTCACCCCCCTTTTCCGTTCGTTCGTCAGCTCCAGCACTCTGCGGGACAGGGAATCCATCAGCGCCCCGTAAGTCACCACTGACGGCTCGACGTTGTCCAACTCCATCCGTCTGAACGTCTCGAAGGCTTTCTCCACGTCCCCGGACTTGCCGCAGGCTGAAATTAGGGTAGTGTACGCCTTGCAATCAGGCGCAACCCCGGCGTCGTACATCAGCACGAACGCGGCGAATCCGGCTCGCGCGTCTCCAGCCCTTGCACAAGCACTCAACAGCATGTTGTACAATCTTACATCCTTCGTGTTGACGAATGAGACAAACTCGAACGCGACGGCCACGGCTTCCCGCCTGGCGCACTGCCTTAGGAAATTCTTGTGCGACACCTTCTTCCCGAGTTTCTGGATGCCCGCGGAACGTAGCAATCTTAACAGTTCCAAAGCGTTGTGTAAACGGCCCGTTTCCACGAGCGTTTCGTACAGGCGCAAATGAGAAACCGCGTCGGCGCTGCGCATCGGTTTAGAAGATGACGCTTTGTGATCGCCACTGCCGTCTTCCCACGCTTCATCTTTCTCAAACACTGGAATCAGAGGCAGGCTCTCTAACAGCTTCGCAAGCGGCCAGCCCTGCTTCACGCCCTCTAAATGGGTAGACGTGAGATGGTCCCCCCCGCGTTTCATCGACGACGTGAATTTTCCACTTTTTTTGCCAGAATCGGTCAAGCCTTCCGCCCGGTCGCGGAATTCATCCTCCACTGTTTGCGTGTCCGTCGGGACACTGACCGCGCCTGCGACCACTTCTTGTCTTGGTTTGCGGCTAGGTGCGACGAACTCGTCGTCGCCCGACGCGCCTGGGGCGGGAGCGGTAGCGTGGAGACGAGTACGCGCTCTGCTGCCGTTCGTGCTCTTCGACCCCGAGTCATTCACACCGCCCGTCTCGGAAACAGCCAGCCGCCGATTACTGCGCCCCGAAACCCCCACGCTCACGGGGCGTCGGTTGGCGAGTGACGAGGACGCGCCTTTGGAGGTGCGCGATCGCGCCACCGCAGGCGCGACACGTGCCGCGGCCATGCCCGACATCCCACAAGTGATCAGCGATCTACGCCGTCCACTCACCAAGCCCTGGTACACCGGGGGGTCACGCAAAGATTACCAGGGGATCGAAGATGAGCCTCGGCTTTGTTTCGTCACGCCCCCTCGGGTCACGCCTCGCCTCCTCCTCGCACACACCCCAAACGCGATCAACACACACCCAAACGCGTCGCGTGTTACGTAAATCGCCCCGAGTCAGTCAACGCGCGCGCCACCCACGCGCGTGTCTCTGTACAGTCGCGGGGACTCGAGGAGCAGTCGAGTCATGGGGAGAAATATCCATAAACGAGGAACCAACCGTATTGAGACTGGAACGCATAGGAAAAAATGGATTACGTTTTGATGCACTTTTCGTCCGCAATTTTCTGGGTTTTCACGGTTCTTCTTTCGCCAAGGCGGCTGTGAGCAAACAGTCATTTGGGAGAATCGTCAAACAGGCGAAACTCGACCCCTTCATCCCCTGTGAGAATTGCTGAACTGCTGGTCATTCGATTGCATTTCGCGGTGCGCCTACGGATGGGTGGGTTCCGTCGTCTGGTGCGTTTGGCGCTCGGCTCTTTGTCACGGGGCGGTCGACCTGCAGTGACCCATAGGGCGTCTCCGGCGTGGACGCGTCATCTGAATTTCCACACGACGTGCGGGTACGTTAACGCAGCGCGTATCAGAGACGGGTGGGTGCGCGAGTTTGCGTCGTCATCTAATGATGATGACACCCATCCGACGACATCCCAATCAACCCCCCCCCCTACGGTCCACGGCTGGGGATCTTCCGGCGAGGACTTCACCGATCCCGACGGCAGCAAACGACGGCAAATAGAAGTCGCCATCGACCGCACCGGGTTGTTCCGCCAAATCGACGAAGCGCACGGTATGGGAAACGAGAATAAAAAAAACTTGAAAGGGTTGGAAAAGCACCTGGCGTCGATAATCAACTTCAGGGGCGGGCCCATCACCGTGGCGGAGTACATGCAGGAAGTCTTGACGCACCCTGAATGGGGGTACTACATGCACCGAGACGTGTTCGGGGAGAAGGGGGATTTTATCACGAGTCCTGAGGTGAGCCAAGTGTTCGGCGAATTGATGGGCGCGTGGGCAGTTTGGCAGTGGGAACAGATGGGGAAGCCGCGTGAAGTGCGGCTCGTGGAGCTGGGGCCGGGACGCGGGACGCTGATGGCGGATTTACTTAATGGCACTTCCGTCTTTCCTGAATTCATGGAAGCGGTCACCGTGCAACTAGTCGAAGTGAGCCCGAAGAACCGAAAAACGCAAAGGGAAAAGCTACGATGCGGCGACGACGAGTTGGAAAACTCATCAAATAAAAATAAAAAAACCGCGTTTGCGAGTATACGGGTGCCCAGTAACCCGATGCGCGGGGTTGGGTTGGGAGATGAGGAGTCGGGTGAGGGTGCATCAAGTACGGGTGCATCAGGTACTGGTGCATCATCAACCGATGCATCGAATAACTCCTCAAATAACCCACCAGGCGCACATGGCTCCACGCCCGAGGAGCTGGGTCTCGAAGCGGTTGATCGCGGCGTCTCGGGGTTCGGCGACGTGAAAGTCGAGTGGCACGAAACTTTGGACGGCGTGCCGAGCGGTCCAACCATTCTCATCGCGCACGAGTTCTTCGACGCCATGCCCGTGCACCAGTTCACACGCACGGAGAGGGGATGGTGCGAGAAACTCGTGGCGATCAAAGGGAGTTTAGGGGAAGGGTCGGGTGACGCTACCACTAAACAGTCTGAAGAAGAGTCAGCGTCTGAAACTTCCACGCGTAACTTGGAGCTCGTGTTATCCCCGGGTTTGACTCCCGCGGGTGCGTTGATGATTCCGAAACGGTTGCAAGGGATGCCTGACGATACAAAGCAAAGTCTGCGCCAGCTCGAGATCTCTCCAAGAACCCTCGCAATCTGGGAACGCGTGGCGCAGCGAATAGAAACCCACGGAGGCGCTGCTTTGGCGATTGACTATGGCGAAGAAGGCCCGGTTGGCAATTCACTTCAGGCCATTAAAGACCACAAGTTTTGCGACATTTTAGAACAACCCGGGTCTGCTGATTTGAGCATATACGTGGATTTTGGAGCCATGCGGCAGGTCATTGAGAACAGGGACATTGATAACAGTGGAGATGGTAGTGATGATAACTCCACCTCCTCCGGAGTTTCTTGTTTCGGCCCGGTCTCGCAGCGAGATCTACTCTTCGGTTTAGGCATCGAAAAAAGGCTGCACGCGTTGATTGAGAAGTGCGACACGACGGAACAAGCGGAGCGGGTGTACGACGCGTGCGCCCGGTTAGTCGGCGGCGACGAGCTTGCGGATGACAGCGCGGGAATCGGCCCAGGCATGGGGTTTCGGTACAAAGCCATGGCCATCACGAGCAAAGGCCTAGGCACGCCCGCCGGGTTCGATACTTACTCGAAGAAGTAAAGTGAGAAACGAGATACGAGAAACGACGCTCGATACTTTTTTTGTCTAATTGTTATTCATAGAAATAGTTTTCACATGTGTGAAGTGGCGCGAGTTGGCCGATCGTAGAGACACGCTGGAGGGTAACCGTCAGCGGCCGCGGTCTTGGATCGCTCGCGCAAAAAATAAAAGAGGTACTCGCGGTATCATACCAGCGCCTTCCCTCCTCGTCTCGTCGGTGAAACGCGTAGCCTCGAAAACTCGTTTCGTTATTATCCCGTCCGACATCCCGTCGCGGGTCCTCGTCTCCCAAATACTACATCCCAAATACATCGCATAACCTCATTACCCCTTAAAACACCTTGATGTGCTGCACGTCGTTTTGAAACTCGCCGTTGTAGGCTAGGCCTCCGATGACGAGTAAACCGGCAGGCGCAGGAACCATGACGTGCCCCGTCCTGTGTTCCCACACGCTCTTGTCAACTGCTTCTTGAGGCGCCGCGGTTTCGTCGTTGTTGAAGGTTTGCGTTTGTTGGATCGATTCAATTGACGTGTCACTTGATTGCGATAAATCCAAATCTTCCTCACCATCGTTAACATCCGTCATCGTCACATCGTTATCAACGCCCACTAGGTTCCGCGGATCGCTCATGCCCTCGAGAAAGTTCGCCGGCACGACTCCGCCTCGTATGGGGTGCTGGATCGGCATCCAGGTTCGTCTACTCACATCCAGCATCGCGAACCCGCCTTCGAAAAAAGTCAACCCCTGCATCGTCGCCAAGCCTTGGTCCGCGGTGGCGTACGTGCCGCTTGAGCCTGCGGCGGGGCTCCCGCGGCCGCCTGAATACACGATCCGGTCGCCAAGCACCACCGCGGCGTGGCCCACTCGGGGCGCCGGCGGCGTCCCCGCGACGGTCAGCTCACGCCATGCCGGCTTCGGATCCGTCAAATCAAGCGTCCACAAGTCGTTGAACACGTCTGAGATGTGACACCCACCAAACACGTACAGGCAGTCGCCCACTAGTGACACGGTCTGCCCCGCCCGAGACGGAGGCCGCGCACTTTCGCAAATCTCAACTTTGCTCCAAGTCGCGACGAGCTTTTCTGGTTTTTTGGTTTCTGAGGAGAGGTCTTGAGTTGATACATCGAGCTTAGCCTCTACCCCAGTGGACACGTCGAGCACCCACGTGTCGTTGAAGCAGTGCTGCGTGTTGGATCCTCCGAACAAAAGAAGCTTGCCCCTCCACGCCACGGCGCTGTGTCCCCAGCGCGCGTCCGGAACGCCGTCCTCCAGTTTCGCTGCGACGACGGTGGGTTCTTCCCACGTCAAGCCTTTGTGCTGGCTCGCCGCGGTTTCGATTGACACGTTTTCGTCGCCTTGAAGGATACACAGCGAGTTGGAAAAACCCTCGAAGAACCCCTGTGACCCGCCGAACAACGCCACGACTTCCATCCCTGGGCTCCCGTGCCCCGCCACGGAAACCGTGGTTAGTGTCCCCGAGCACCGCGGGAACGGCGGGTCGCCTGACGCGTGCAACTGCTCCAGCTTGAGCGGCGTTTTCTGCAGATCCAGGAGGTGCAAGTCGTTGAAGAAATCTGCGCCTGAGCCCTGGCCTCCGAAAAGCAAAATTTTGTTTCCATCCTGTGGGAGGGGGGGGAGGGATAAGGTTTAGGGTTAGCGACGATAACTCCAGGCGAAGACTCTCAGACGACTCCAACACACCTGCTCGGAGCGCAGAAAATTTGACTTTCTGGAAACCGAAACGCGGGTTGAAAAAGTCGGAAAACGCGGGACTTCGAACTCGCGGCAACAACCGCGGGAAACGAAGAGACCCGAATGAACTTCTGTCGGCGGCCGCGCGGGAACGGGCGGGAGACTTACCCCGACGGCGGTACACCGGTGGAGGTACCGCGCGGCGAACTTGCTGCTTGAATTATCGAGTTCTGTGTGGATGGGTTGAGTTTGGTTAGTGTTGGTGATGTCGCGCGCTTGAAGATGCGCAGGGGCATCGTTCGTGCGGTTGGTGAATGGCGGTTTCGCGTTTCGGTGCGGTCAGAATCGCGCGGCGGTGCAGGACAGCACGCGTACCTTCTCCGCGCGCCTTTTCGTTCCACGTGAATGAGTTCGGTTTGGGGTCCATCCAGAACTTGAACATGCCCTTCCACGCGGGTTCTTCTACGATGTCGCCGTGGTAGTATCTGTGTGCGCGAGGGTCAAGGGGTCAGCAAGGTGGGGGCATGAGACGACGCGCAGGCGCGGCTGCAGTTCTTCACGAAAAGAAAAAAAACAAGATTCGGTGTCGACGGCGCGCGTGTTCGTACCTTTCGTTTGCGAGTTTTCCGGGAAGCACGATGTTCGCTTGGTCGCCCAGCTTATTCGCCAGCTGGTTTCGCCACAAGCTTTCCGAACGCGCGGCTTGGCGGAACGTCGCGCACGTCGCCTCCGCGCTCGCCAAATCTGAGTCACCCAGAAACCCAAACACTTCGCGCAACACATGAGCGGGAACTTTATCGAGCAGCATGGAGGGCTCGGGGTCGTGCGTGTCGTTCATCACCGCATCCGACGACTCCGACCGCAACATCCGTCCGTCCGCATCGCGCTTCCACCCGGTACGGGCGCTCATGGCGCGCGTGGGGGGCGCGTGGTTGTGACGGCAATGAACGCCCGCGGAGAAGAAAAAGCAAAAGTGCACGAAAAGGGAGATCCCGCCCGCAGAACGAATGAGAGCCGCGTTTTCGTTCGAGCGAGGAGAATCTGATCGCGTGGAAATTTCCGTCAGCCGTGCAAAATTCGGAAGTCAATCTGGCTCGGTCGAGGGAAACGCGGTCTAATAACTCAAAAAAACTCGGAAAATGGTCATTTTTCCCGCGAGTTGGAAACCAGGAAGACCTTGTCATCGTACGAGAAGATAAATGCAGTCCTACTGTTCATAAAACAACAAGCGATAGTCTCTCTCTCTCGGGTCTGCATACATACACTCTATGGCCGTTCCGCACGCCCTTTCGATTCACACGCTCCACACGTCGCGTCGCGTCGCGCCCGGCGATCGTCAAAAAGACTCAACATTCGCGTTCTTACTGTCCGTCCATCGGCAGCACGTCCTGAAGCATAGCGACCTCGTTCTCGTTCGCATCCGGCCCTATTTCCCGAGCCCACATCTCCGCCGGCACCTTCGTGGCTTTTCCCGCTTTGATAGCTTCTTCAATTTTTTTCGCAAACTTGGCGTGCAAGTTGTGCCCCGCTTTGTACGCCACTATATGGCCCACCGGCACGCCGCAGTGCCCCGGTTCGGCTAACAACGAAAGGTCGCCGATTAGGTCCAACAGCTTGTGCCGCGCAGGTTCGTGCGGGAGCAACATGGGTGGGTTCCAAAACGTGTCGCCGTTCGCGATAAGGGCGCAGTGTTCCGTGCCGCCTTTGATGTACCCCGCTCTGAAGTAGGCCATGATGTCGGGCATGGTGGCGAAGGTTCGAGCGCGGGCGAGGACATCAACGTACCTTCCATCTTCCGAGGGCGTCCAGGATTCCCACTGCTTGCCAATCGCCCGGCTCTTGTACGAAAAGTCGATGCCGTAGGTGAGTTTCGTTACATCGTCGGTGTTGCACATAATAAACGCGTCGCCCTCCGTCACGGTGATGGGCTCATTTAATTTGTACGCGAACCTTTCGTGCGTTTCCGAGTCTCCGGCGGTAACCGCTCCAACTAGTCCGACACGCGACGCCTGATAGCAGAACGGAAACGCGCTCCCATCTAAAATGGGAAGCTCACCGGTGCCCTCCACTTCGATGCGCGCGTTGTCCACCCCCAAGGCTTCCAGGGCGGACAGCAAGTGCTCCACAGTACCGATCGATTTTTCAGAGTCATCAGCAGGTCCAAGTCTAGTGCTTAGCCTTAGGTTGTCTTGCACCACAGCGAGGGACGCGGAAATTTTCGTTCCATTCGCGGTGAACGAATCCGCCGTCTCCGAAGACGATTGGCTTTTTCGCCGTAAATGTTCCGCGCGCTGTTTACTGCCATCACTCGATTCATCGCCGTTACCCAGCATACTTCTCAGTTGTTCCAACACCAGGTCCTCGGTCTCTTCATCGGTCAGGTTTTGCCGCGAGAACGCGCCGCCATCAGCGTCGGCAGACGCGTCATCGGGAATCGTGCCGCTCGGCACTCGCACGAAGTACCTCCCCTCGTTCGCAAACGCCGGGCACACCCGAACCGTCTCCACCTCGCCGCTATGCAGTCCCATGCCACACAGTGTGAAGCTCCTGCGCAACGTCTGTTGAAATGGTTGGCTCAAAGGCGTGGTGGGTACGGAGTGGCGGTCCACGAGTGCGGCGTCCGCTAAATCAGCCCTCGACTTGAAATTCGCATAGCCCGTAATGTCGTTCGCCTCCTTCGAGTCGAAGAAAGGACGCGTGTCGTCATCGTTCAAAGGTTTGATCTTGCCCTCTTGCACCGCGCGCGTGGTGGTAACGCGGCCGCGGCGGGAAGGCGCTGATACGCGCGTGGGTAACACAGCGGAGAGGGACCCGCCGAATTGCGAATGGCGGTGGGGCAAAGCGCGGGGGGCGGCGGGGACGCCGTTTGCGTGTGACGCGTTAACGCGCGTAGAGCGGTTGGGCGCGGCTGAAACTGTGCGCATCATAGGGGTCATCGCGCCGATCATTCGAAGCGGACTTGTGACTGAACCGAGGTGAATGTAACGCAAGTACTACTTGTCGCCGGTAGCGAAACGAGGGTCGCCGCCGCTAAAAGGTGCGAATCGTGTTCGGGCGACAATCAGGCGGAGCGCGAACGACTCCTCCGGTGTCCTTGTCCTGTCAACGATTAGGGTTCTAAACCCTAAACGTGGAAGCGGCGAACGCGTATTCGCGCGGACGTGCTGTGTCAGGTGCGCTGTCCACCAACGCGTTACCCTCGCACCGACATCAGCAGAAAGCCCCGAATCCAAAAAGCGAAAGCCCTGAGCACTTTTTGGGCGAATCGAGAATTCATTAGACCAAGGAAATGTCAATATAAAATCAATTACTGAATCTTAAGACTGTTGCGCCATACGGTCTTACGACGGCTGGCGATGAGTGGGATCCAAGAAACGGCAAATCCTGAGGCGAGAAAATGACTGGCTTCGCGAGCGCCGCGGATCATTAGCTCGAAGCGTTGCGCACGGAGCTGCGAGGTTGACTTTCCGCGTGTTCACCGGCCACGCACGGACGGTGTGATCCTGGTGTGTAGCCTGACGACGTCTTCGGCTGACGGCTACGGCTACTGCTGGTGTGTAAGGGTGTGTAAGCTCGCGTGCCCGTCGTCACCCGACTTTCGTTTCGCGCCTACTTAGTTAGTTAGACACCTGTCGCCATGCAAGACGTCGCGGGGTCATCGAACGAAAAGACCGCAGTGTGCCGCATTTGTTGGGAGTCGGTATGTGAGGCGAACGGCAGTGCTGCGTTTCTAACCCCAACGCCGTGCGCGTGCCGGGATGAGCGCAGCAACGTGCACCGGACGTGCCTCGAGCGCTGGATCGAGGAAGCCAGGAGCCAAGGCCGTTTCGATTGCGGCACCAAGTGTCACGCGTGCGGCGGGGCGTACTCGCATCCTGATTTAGAAAAACCAGGAGGTGTGTTATCGGAACATGCCAAGAAGTCGTTGGGAGACATCACAGACGACGTAGACACAAGAGAGCCGGTCGCAATCGTGGGAGGGACGGGTTATGTCGGGCGCAGCGTAGCGCTGCATCTGTTGCACCACCCGACGTTCAAACTTGGGGCGGTGGTCGGAAGTAGTGCCACGGTAGGCAAACCCTTCTCAACCGTGTTCGAGAAGAAAGAATCCGCGTTAGTGGAGCACTACGGCCCCGACCTGTGGAAACCCCAGGTATTTCCCCAGGAGTTCCTGACCGTAAGGGTTAAATCTGTGGAGGAGGTTATCGACGAAGGCGAGTGTAAAATCGCGCTGAGTTTCATCGCTCCGGAACACGGATCGATCGAGGATGTGTTGGGCAAAGCGGGCATAAAAGTATTTAGCATATCACCGCATGCCCGGTTCGATGAGATCAATCCTCTCTCCGTACCAGAGGCGAACCCGGAGGTGTTGAGGGAAGCGGTGGCGAGGTCGTTCGAACACCCAGACTCCGATTCTCTGTCATTGGTAAAGTCCCCGAACTGTGTGACGTGCGGCGTGGTGATCGCGTTGAGAGCGCTGGACGAAGCCTTTTCGGGTATAGAACAGGTCTCCATCACCACGTTTCAATCGTTATCCGGTCGGGGCGACGCGAAGTACCCGAAAGAGCTGGTGATGGGTAACGTTTATCCGCTGAAAGGAACCGTGGAACGCACGGGGGAGTACCAGAAGAACGAGTTGAGACGGATGATGCCTAGGATTGGTAAAATTTCCGTCGCCGCGTACCGTGTGCCGGTGCAGAAAGGCCACCTGGTGGACGTACGGGTTAAGTTCAGACGAACTGAGGGAAAAGAATTCAAAGCTCCTTCAGCGACGGAAATCGCACACGCGTTCCAGTCCTTCGACCCGCTGCGAGACGCGCCGTTGCCTTCGAAGCCGCAACAACTGATTCGCGTAAAGCCGATTGATGAGGTCGATGAAAAAGAATCAGATGCCCCCGCTCCGCCAAGATTAGGCACCCCCCGCCCCAAGGACGACTGCGAGTTCGAGAACGGCATGAGTGTTGTGGTTGGCAATGTCGATACGGAAGACGACGTGTTTGATGTGACGTTCTGTTTGGTGGTGAACAACGTGTCGCGAGGAGCCTGGGGCGCGGCGCTTTTGAATGCCGAGTACTGGAGCTTTCTGAAAAACAGGAGGTTCTTGTAGTTATGTTGAAGACTGGCTGACTGTGTAGGGTACCTATAGAAGAATTGTTTGTCGTCATAATATGATCGTAGCGCCTCGTACTTACTCTGCCTAATCCAGGACCTCGTCCCTACTCCTCTTCGGCCTGCTCCACTCTCCTCTTTTTCTTGGGCGTGGCGGGCGCTTCGATTCGTTCGCGCCCAGGTCCCGCTCTTAATCTCTTTCCCTCCATGAGGTCCACGTTTTCCCAATCCAACAACACGCGTTCCGTGGAATCAAGCACAATCAAAATGGTCCACAGAATCTCGAAACACAGGACTTCGTTTGAGTCGAGGAATGCGACTCGAATGTCCATCAAACTCCCAACGACCTTGGTGATCTTGGTCTTGATGAAGTACTGGTCTCCTAGCGCCAACTCCTTGTGAAACGTGCTTTGGATTTTCGCGGCGAAGAGATTTCTTTTATAGTACAGCTCGACGTGCGACAGCCCTGACCTGGCCATGAGTTGCTCCACCCCGTCCACGCTCCGCGCCACGATCATCTCCACGGTGTAGTGCTGGTTCATGTCTATATCCCGGAACTCAACGCGACGGTTCATGGATACTTCGACGGATAAATCAATCGCCCGCGGCGGAGACAAAACAAACCGATGCCCGCCGATTCGGAAAAACTGAAACGCCTTTTTAAACCAGTTGTACGCAAAGTACTTTGCTAAGAAAAAGTAAGGCGTTACGCCGACCGTTTTTCCGCTTAACCTTCTCCTCACCAGCTCATGTAACGTGGCGTAGTCCACGTTCGGGAACGGCACTGCGTTGGGGTCACCTTGGTCAGGGGCTACATACAACATCGCGTGCTCCGCGACGGTGGTGGCGAAGGTTGACATCGGGGCGTCCGCGACTACCAGTTTTGTGGTCACGCCCGTGCCTAGCGCTTCGTTGACACGCGACAACAACTCCACGGCGTTCAGACTGTGCATCCCGTTGTCGAACACGGTCTTGTCAAAATCCACGTCCGTGTCAGTGAGGTCGGAGACTGTTAATCGGATCACGCTGCGAACAGCTTCCACGCGTTGCTCAGTCGTGAGCTGGCGCAATCTCGCTAAACTTGTTTTGGGGTCTAACGTTTGAGCTCGCGCGCCGGCGGCGTCTCTTTCCGCTCGGCGTCCTTCCGGCTGCAACCTCGGCTTGCTACCCTCCACCCTCGCGAACCGCACCCTCCCCATCGCGGCGAACACCTCCATTGAGGGAGAGTCCGAGCCGTTTTTAGCCGTTCTTTTTCCTCCAGCAACCACTTCCCTTTCGTACCGCAAGTCGGCGATTATGTACTCAGCGTGCTGCTCGACGATTTCGCCGTGCACGAGGATTTTGGTGTTTTGCTTCCGGGTGTCTAAATCCCAGTACTCAGGCGACTCCGTGATGTGGAACTCCTTGACGGCAACAGGAATGAACGTCGACGCTCGAACCGCGGCACACACAACCTGTAGCCCGGCGTCGAGCACCGCGGCGAGATGCGAACCGCCGCTGACCTCCGCTACGAACACGTGCCCGCTCCACTCCACGTTCCGCACCGCGCGGTAGGCGCCTGAGTACTCGAGACGAAGCGCGCTGCACCTTCGGTAGTGCTGTGCGTGCGTCTGCTCTTCCGTCACTACCGGTGTGTCCGAGGTGTTACTTGTATTAGTATTATGGGTGTTACGTTTCGCTTTCTTTGCTTTCTTGCGGTCAGCAGGGTCATCCGTGGCTTTTCGTTTTCCGCCAACCGCGGAGTTTGGAAACTCGGACGGCCCAACCGTCTCCGGCGCCGCCGTGCCTGATGCTACATTCGCTCTTAACACAACGTCATCACCAACCGTGGCTTGCAACGCTTTCCGTCGCTTCGTGATTGAAATAGCAGAGTCATTCGTAAAAACGCCCCTCATGAACGCCACGTCGTTGAGTTTGTTGGACTGAAAATCGCTGGCGAGCATACACAGCCACCCCGCGCCGGGGACGATAATCCGCCCCTGCACCACGTGGTTACTAAACGTGTACTGGTGCCAATAAGATGTCAAGTTCAAAGGTGTATTCGAAACCAAGCCTGTCTTTCTCCATTCAATCACTGCGTTTTTGATCGGGGGAAGTACCTGTCGGTCTTTTAAGCTCGAATCGGGGGCGTCTTTTCCGTTCAACAAAAGTTGCAACGTTTTGCGGCTCGTTTTGTTCGTGATTGTTTTCGGAAGCGAAGCAACCGCGAACACGTGGTCGGGCGCAGCATACGAACCCAGCTGCTGGGTCACTGCGGTGATCGCAGCTGCTTTGAACGCCGCGAGGTCTATGGAAGAGATACCGTCCGAAGTGTCAGTCTCAGAATTACTCTTTGACCTTTTAGTCCCCACTTTTTGTTTCTTCAACGTCGTCGCTTGAAACGCGACAAACGCGACGGGCGCGTCGCCCTTGACGAAATCCGGCGCCCCCACCACGCAAACGTCTTTGACTGAATACCCACTGACTTCAACCCCCCAAAGGCACCGCTCGATCTGCTCCGTGCCGACTCTGTTGCCGTTGACATTGATCACCTCATCCGAACGGCCGTGGAAAGTGTACGACGGGAGACGAGAGTTATCATTATTGGAACTCTTGGTGGAAGTCTTTGTCTTTTTGGATTTCGAAGTGGACGCTCCGTTGGTCAAAGAGGTTCCTCGCAACGTGTCACTCACCACGTGCTTCCTCGCCAAGTCCCCCTGTACGAACCCGCCCGCGCCAGCTGGCCAATAGGAGGCTGTGTATTTCTTGAAATCCCCTCGCCACGGTTTTTGTTTCGTGGATTTTCCTTTGGAAGAAGCAGTGTTGTTCGTCTCTGAATGAGTCTCAGAATTATCCAGCCGCTCGGCGTCGCCAAAAACAGTCAGCGCTAAGCTCGGATATGGCCCGGTGATCACCACGTCTGAAGTTTCGTCCGAAATACCAACCGGCACCCAGGGCAAGGGCCACGTCCTCGTGTCCGGGTTGTTACGCTTGACGTCAACTGTGACATCCCTTGAAAACACCATCGAGCCGTGCTCCGTGGCCCAATAACTGTTGATGAAGTTTGGAGTGACGTGCGCGTGCGCGTATTCGTGAACCTCAACGCTGACGGGCTCGGCGCAAAAAGTTGCTATTTTTAACGAGCTAGTGTCGATCGCGTCCAGCTTCGCCGCGTTCACAGGGTCTGTCATCAGCTGGCGCACCGTGGCGGATCCTGTTTTCAGGATGGTTATGGACTCGCGTTCGATTGTTTCGAACATGCGCAGCGGCGTGGGGTACACTGGGGAGCCCACCATCAGCACTGACCTCACGCCAGCGAGCAGCGGACCCATCAGCATGTAACTCTGCCCCGTGATCCACCCGGAACTTCCCACGGTCAAAATCGAATCCCCTGACCCGTGTTCGGTGTCAAACACACAGCGCATACTTTCAAGCACGCCTGAAACGTACCCGCCGTGGCCGTGCACCACGCCCTTCGGCTTGCCGGTGCTTCCGCTGGTGTACGACACGAATAAAGGGTGGTCGGTTTCGCACGGGTAACACGAAACGGTGTACGGGTGCTTAGTCTTCTTCTTTTGTGACTTAGTTGTGGGTTCAGCTGGGTTCGCAGTGTGGAACGCCTCTGCGTCGGACATCGTTTGCCACTTATCCAGGTTGAATTTCTTGTGAAGTGCGTGCCACGTTGGTTCCAGCGTTATTGCGAACGGTTTTTCAATGGAACCTTTAACCGCGTCAATCGCGGTTCGCGCCTTTGCAGCGCAGTCGATGCTTTGCCCTCCGTGCACCGTAGCTCCCTTCGCCGCTGATACCACTAACTTCGGCTGTAAGTCCTCTATCCTCGCCGTTAAAACATCCACCGCAGCATCCACCGCGGTGGCGCTGTACGCGGCGCCCAAACGCTGGCACGCCAACATGTACACGCAGTGACTCAAGTCCGTGGGGCAGTGGAACAGGATGCGATCGAATGCTTTGACGCCGTGTTCGTGTGTAAGTTTTGACGCCACGATGGACACGGCGCCGAGCAGTTCGCGACGTGTGACGCTGCATGTAGGATCCATAGCCGTAGCCTCTTCAGGCAAAGAGGTCATCGCGACTTCTGAACCCCGGCCATCCAGCACGTGCCGATCCACGGCGTTGAAACACGCGTTCGTGTTCGCACCCGCGAACCACCGAAAGTACGGCGCCTCGGATGTGTCTAACAGCGTAGTCCACGGCGTCCATTGGGTGTCTTTCAATGTGGTCATGGTGCCTGTGCCGGGGGTGACCGCGGCATCGCGTGTGCGCCACCGGGCGTTAGCGCTGTCCCACCACCACAACGTGCCCGCGGCTTTGGATGCCACCGCAAGCGCCTCAGGCGATGCCTCGAACCCCGAGCCTGAAGGGGGGGTGGGCTTGGCCGCCTTGGCCGCCTTGCGAGGCGGCATGTTGTGAGTCACGCGTCAAGCCCAAAACGCACCTCGCGCAGCTCTTGACGCGCGGTGCCTTCTGCCAATGCTTGCTTGACGATCTGTGTTATCGATCCAAGAGAAGGAGTTGCAGTATGACCGGCCGCTCTGAGCGCACAGGTAGACAGTCACACGTTTTGGGAAATTGAACTTTCTAGTCGATCTCTGTCGGAGCGGCTGACACTTGTCTTCTCCAAAATCGTTCAAGGTGCTCACACGTAGATGCGCGCCGTCCTCTCGAGTTCGACCCGCCTCGCGACACCCACCCTCCGTCGTATCGCCCCGCACTCTACGCGCGCGATGTCCTACCCCACTAGAGCGGTCCCTGCGCCGATGGTCAGCGAGCTGTACAAATCTGAACCCGTGGAGGGCAGGTGCGCGCTAATCACCGGCGCTTCTTCCGGCATCGGCCGAGCTACCGCGGAGCGCTTGGCGGAGCTGGGGTGCCGTTTAGTGGTAGCAGCGAGACGCGCGGACCGTCTGGAGGAGCTCGCTGATGAGTTAAGAACCAAGTACGGCTCCATGGTGCACTGCTCTGTGTTAGACGTCACGGACACGGATGCTGTGTTAGCGCTACCCACGAATTTGCCAGCCGAGTTCGCCGACGTCTCGATTCTCATCAACAACGCGGGAGGCGCGTTGGGCACTTCGAAGGTGACTGAAAACGACATGGCCGATGTCACAACGATGCTCGATGCGAACGTCAAAGGCGTGGTAGCAGCGACCAGGGCGTTCTCACCAGGCATGGTGGAACGAAACGAAGGACACATCGTGAACATTTCATCAATCGCCGGCGTCGAGTGGTACGGCGGCGGTTCGGTTTATTGCGCCACGAAAGCCGCGATCAACGCGTTCACGTATTCCGCGAGGAAGGACTTGTTCGACACCTCAGTCAAAGTCACGTCGATCTCCCCTGGGTTCGTCAACACCGAGTTCGCCACGGTTCGGTTCAAAGGCGATGCCGAAAAAGCCGACGGCGTGTATAAAGGAATGAAATACGGCGGGCCCTTGTTAGCGGAAGACATCGCGGACAACATCGTGTACGCGTTAACCCGACCAGGTAGGGTGCAGATTTGCGACGTGCTCGTGTACCCCACCAGTCAGGCAAGTGCCAGGGACATCGCGAGGGAATAAGTAAGGTATATATGGGTTCATAAGGGGGTTAGGGGTGGGTTGATTGACGGTACTTTGATTGAGTCATGCCTTCTATTTCATCTTTCCTATCTATACTCAACTCAAAACACGTTCATGTCTCCTCCACCCCCGTCGTCCCCATCACCACCGTCCCCGCCCCACACTGTGGAGTTGCCGTTATCGAAGCGGTTTTGGGTATCGTCCTCGTCGTCGCGCACGGACCCTAACGAGTGGACGTTACCGTTTGCGCCGCCGCCGCGCGTCGTTGTTTGTTTTTGTCCTCCGTTTCGCGAACTGGACGGACCCGCCGCCCCGCGCGCCCTCGAGGCTTCCACCCCCCTCGTCGCCGCCGCCCACGCCTGGTCTTGCGTTTCGATTGGTTGTTGTGTTCTTGTGCCTTCTTGTGCCTCACCGCCACGAATCGAAGGCACCTCATTCAGCCCCAGAAATAATGCGATTGTCGCCCATACGCGCCGAAGCAACTCCAGTAACATCTGCAAAGGCCCATGGTTCGATGCACCTGCATTTCTCGGCGTATGAGTATTTAGTGTGGCTTTTTTCTTGTGCATACTTGACATACTCCCCACCACGACTTCCAGCGCAGGCCTGCTGTCCAGCCCGAGCTCCTTCAGGGTTTTGTCGTCGCCTTTGGTGTCTACGCGTTCCTTCGGCCAGGAATTCCACAGCTCGTATTTTCCATTTTTTGGAACGACGCCGGCGGGTGATTTTTCCACCACCAACGCTTGGACGTCCTTAATCGTCGCCTCCAACCCAAGGGACCCGGTGATTGAGCTTCCGTCGGGCAAACGAACCCTCACCGTGATTTCTTTTGGCGTACGGACAGTGACGACGGGCTCTTTTTCTTTTATGGAAGACGAGGACTCGCCGCCTGTGCGTCGGCGTAGCCCGGACGAATCGGACGGCGGTGCGGCTGGTTTCGGCGCGGTGGGTGCTGGTGTCGGCGCAGGCGGCGGCGTCGGCGCAGGTGCAGGTGCAGG
>TARA_B110000977_G_scaffold136810_1_pt1 | contig 29401 bp, 19 predicted proteins | sample TARA_B110000977 | Tara Oceans TARA_B110000977 (sample SAMEA4397798) | marine metagenome | biome: Polar Biome; feature: [SRF] surface water layer (ENVO:00010504); material: water (ENVO:00002006), including particulate matter (ENVO:01000060) such as... | depth 5 m | reverse complement strand
CCAGATGGAGAACCGAACGCTGAAGATGGAAGCGGTGGAGCGAGACAGAAAGTTGAAGCAATCGCTGGCTCGCTTGGCGCGAGCTGAGGAAACGGCGAAACGCGCATCCATGGGTTCAGCATCCGCGCGCGCCCCGCTAAAGGGTGACTCGAACGCATCACGGCTCTTCGCTGCGGAACAGCGAGCGGCGGAGCTGGAAGAAGAGGCGCGTGAGTTGACCCGCAAGCTGCAGAAAGAGATGGAGAAAGGTTTGCACTACAAAAACATGAACAAAGAGTTAAAGGTGAAACTTGATGAGGCGCTCAAGTCCGCGCGCATGAAGAAGCCCGGCCAACGCAGCCCATCTGCGGTATTCCCGGGGCAAACGTCATCCATGGAAGACAAACTAAAGGACATGCTGCGACAGGAGCGCGCCCGAGCTGCTGCGCTCGCCGAGGAGCGCGACGAGCTGCGAAAAGCTGTACACGCTTCGGATGGAAAAATGCCCAAGCCCGCCGCGCCCGCCGCGCCGGCGTCTCCCAAGAAAGACAGCAACGAATGGATCCTGGAAGACTTTACGCACGAGGGTCGCACATACCTGCTGGATCGTGCCACTATGAAGGTGTATGACAAACCCGCCCCTGAAGACTGGCCTGAACCTGTCGGCCGCCTGGTCGGCGGCTGTCTTCTCATGGCTAAGAATGAAGATCTTTTCAAGGCGTTGGATTCGTACCTGAAGCGCGAGCAGATTCACTTGAAGCGGGCTTTCGACCGGTTCGACAGCGATGGGAACGAGTACTTGGACGGGGACGAGCTTGGTAAATTCCTGGAAGCGGTGATGCCTGGCGTGACGGCGGCGCAGCAACGGTATTTCTGCGCCATGTGCGATACGAACAACGACGGAAAGATCACGTACATGGAGTTGGTAGAATCCATGAAGAGCTGCATTCGCATCGGTGAGGAAGTCGCGGACCACAGTTCCGTGGAGGTGCTCGACGTCTTGAAGCGAATTCGGGATCATATCGATGGTCCGAATATATTATCCACCGTCTCGGCGGTTTTCCACCGCTTCGACGCTGATAACAGCGGTACGCTCGAGAATCGCGAGCTCCTCTCCATGGTCGAGGTACTCGTCCCTGATGTCAAGCTTGAGGAAAAACGATTTCTGCTCGCGCTCGTCGCAAAGCTCGATCTGGACGGCGACGGAAAGATTTCGATGGCAGAGCTTTGGAAGGCGATACGCGCGGTAAAGCCGACGATAGCTGTCGACGCCGCCGCGCCCGTCGCTTCTCCGAAACCCGCGAAGAAGTCTTCCGCTCGCCCCACGCCCGCGGTGAAGGCTGCCGAGGCGATCAAGTCATCTCCCAAGCAGCTTGTTCTTAAGGAGCACGTTGTTAAGGGGAAGATGTTTCTGCTGGATGCGAAGAAAAATTACGTGTACGACATGCTTTCGTCCCCCGAGGGCTGGCTCAAGCCCTTGGGCAAGATATTGAACGGTGCCATCTCCAAACCGGCCACTTCAGCCGACCTCGTCGCCACCCTGGACGGCACGCTCAAAAAACAGAAGACGAGACTCAAGGATGTGTTTGATAAATTCGACACAAACAAAGACGGTGTGCTCGAAGAGTCTGAGCTCTCCGGGATGCTGAAGGTCCTCATGCCCGGCTCTGGAGCGGCTGACCTTGGCTTTTTCCTCCTCCTCCTTGACACCAACCGAGACGCTCGCATCGAGTATGAGGAGCTCGTAAGCTGTATCAAAGAGATCATCGTTGCCAGCCAGGCTTTCAACGAGCGCGGCAACATGTATGTCGAGCGCTTGCTCCTCAAGCTTAAAGCTGTGGTGCGCGACGATGACAGAGGTATTCGAAGTGCATTCGGACGCGTCGGCAAGCTTTCCTACGCCAAGGCGTTTGACGTCCTCAGAAATCTCGTTTCGAACGACTCGGCTCAAGATTACCGCTTCCTCACGTGTTTCCTGCGCCGGCTTGACCAAGACAACACTGGTGCGGTGGGTATTGACGATATTTCGTATGCGCTCCGCGTGCTTGACGTCGTATTTGTTGCCACTGATGGCGTCTCCCCCAGCGTGAACGTTCCTCAGCCTCGACAGGGCGACGCGGATGAATGGTATCTCGAGGATATCACCCTCAACGGTCAGTCTTACTTGGTTGATCGCCACACGACGCGTGTCTACACTCGCGCTACTGGTCGAGACTCGTGGCCGCAGCTTACGGGCAGCCTCCGCGGCGGCAAGCTTGTGCCTATTGAGAGGAAGCAGCAGCATCGCTTTGTTACCGGCCTTGACAATTATCTCAAATTGCAGCAATCGCGGTTGAAGGATATCTTCGATACCTTCAATCGCGACGGCACGGGCGCCCTGGACAAGGCTGAGATCTCATCGCTTATTCGCGCCTTGGTACCTGATGTTTCTAATGGAAACATTGAGTACTTCAGCGCCCTTCTCGACATCGACTGCGACGGTGAGGTGACGTACGACGAGTTTGTTAAGAACGTCAGGAACGCCGTCGCGGAGGGCAGCTCAACCACATCCGTGGAAGTCACCGACGTGCTGAAGACTCTTCGAGAGTATCTTGAAACGCATTCTATTAGTCTAATGCAAGCGTTCGATCAGTTTGACTCGAGCAAGACTGGATACCTCACGCACAGCAGTTTGATGAGCATGTGTAAGATTCTCGTGCCCACTCTCGGAGCGGCGGAGCTGAAGCTCATCGCGAACCACCTGCACTCGCTGGACATGGACGGCGAGGGACGCGTTACGGTACCCTCGCTGTATCAATCGTTCCAAGCTTCCACGGTGAAGGTTGTTGGTGGCTCTGCGATGGTGCTTCACCCCACCGCGGATCAAGCAGCTTGGTCGTTCAACAAGCGAACCAACAGGCATCCCGTCGCGCAGGCGAGCGAAGTCGCGGCGCTTCGCAAGCAGCTCAACGAAGCGCAGGCTCGGTGCGCCGAGCTGGACCGAGCGTTGAAGAAAGAGCAGCAGTCGGCGTTGCCGATGCCTGGTAGTGCAGGTCACGTCACCAGCTACTCCACTAGTGAGCTTCAAGGGGAAATCAAGTCAGCCTGGGAACGCGCGGGCTTGCTGCAGAGGCGTTACCACGAGGCTCAATCCGCGCTCGGCACGATGAAGGCGAACCACACCCGCGTGTTGCAGCAGCTCGACGACACCCACAAGCGTTTGAACCAAGAGCGTAAAGAAAACCTCAAGCTTTCTGCGGAGGAAAAACGTTTGGCGATGGAACTTGAAGCGGCACGCGAGATTGAGCCCGCGCTCGAGCAATCGCGACGAGAGCGCGCAGCGTTGGAAAAGGAGAACCATCAGCTCCTGGCTACGGCGATGACCGCTCCGGGTGAATCGCAATCCGAAATGCGCAAGTTGCGTTCGCTCATGGCGGAGGCGCAGCGAGAGCGCGCCGACGCCGAGCTTCGCGAGGTTGAACTCAGGCGCACTATCCAAACCATCGGTAACAATGGTCTTGAAGAGGCTGCGAACACCCGCGCCGAACGGGACCGCCTGCGCATGAACTGCGGACGCATGGAGGTTGAGCTCGAAGCGGCGAATGAGAAGATTGGCGTGCTCATGGACATGAGCCGCTCCGCGCTCGAAAACAACGCGATGAACAACACGCAGGTTGCTGTTGTTGATGACGGGATGGATGAAGGATCCCTACGCGCCGAGCTTAGGGGGCTGCGCGAGACCTTCGGCGATCAGGTTCAGGATCTTCGCAAGACGCAAAGGCTCTTGCAGCTTGAGGAGCAGCAGGTTGACGACTTGCGCGCCGCGCTTACCGAGGAGAAGACTCGCGCGGACAAAATGAACGAGGGCTTGTTCAAAAAGGTAAAGGCGCACGAGAACGAGCTGGATCGCCGACAGAAACGGATTCACGCCCTCGAAGCGCAGCTTCGAAGCGGTATAGTTGCTGAGAAACCGAAAGCGCAGACAATTCGCACCAGCCAAGACGGGGCAGATGTAGCCTCCGAGGCTGCCGTGGATGCTTTAGCGGATCTCGCGCCGGGAGAAAACATTTTCGAGCTTCAGCTGATGAGCGTGGAAGTTGACGGCGCTAAAATTGGTGAGGAAAACCCGGCGACGTTCATGACTGTGGATTTCTTTGAGCACGAAACGCAAGCCACCGCAGTTCAGCAGGGTTTGTCGGTGAATACCAAACACACGTTGCAGTACATCGTCAAGGCTGACGATTTCTTTCTCGAGTACCTCGACACGAAACGCCTGCCCGTGGAGCTCAACAAATCCCTCGGCATGGACTTTGCGACCATCGGCGTGGCGAACCTCAACTTATCGTGGGTTCTGGACGACGCCATCGCGGGTAAATCGGCTGAATCTCCCGCGGAGCACTTCTGTGATGTTATCGGTCGCAGTGGTGACGTCATCGCGCGTCTGCGCTACGCTGCGTACATGCGGAAAAGCATCGTATCGGACGCGCGCGAGTATCGTCGCAAACCGCCGGTCGCGTCGTCCGTGAAACTACTTCGCAAAAACTCTACGTCGGAAGCGTACTCCACCGCACACGCGGCTGCTGCGGAGACGCCTTTCTCGTCAATGATCAGCATCGAGTTGTCCTGCTGCCGCGACCTCGTGCCCCGTGTCGGTTCCCCCGATGCGATGGTGCCGTACCTCAGCTTCCAGTTCCCGGGACTGGCGAGCCACGACACGGTGTACGGCCGCGGCGCCAACCCCGATTTCAACGACGTTCACGACTTGCCGCTGAAGCGCACTCCGGAAGTGGAGGCGAAGATGGTCAAGAGCGCGATGGAAATCATCGCGTTTGATGACGCGGACGTGGATTTGGAGGGTGCTGGTGTGATTGGTATCGGGCGAGTGGATTTAGAGCCGCTTTCCAAAGGCATGCCCGTGACGGGTTCGTTTCCTTTGTTTTCGCAATCGCGCGAACGACGAGGAACGGTGTTCGTCAGCGTCGCGTGGAAAGACCCATACACGCGGACATCGCCGTCTAAAGCGGGGGGGGCGCTCGCAAGTGGCGTGGTACGAGTTTCTGAGATAAGGCCCGACCCCACGCGTATGAGCCAAACCCTGGAGGAGGATACCGTATTCCCGGCGCCCGCGTCGCTGATGACGAGCGTTTCCAGCCCAATCGGCGAGGCGAGAAGTTCATCGGCGGAGACGTCGACTTCGGCGCTGGGGAGCACCGAGTCCATCGTGGTTTCCATCGGTCAGTTTGAGCTTGGCAAGACGCTGTATCACGACCACAAAGTGCGGCAGATGTTCATGCTCTTCGAGTTCATGCCCAAGTTCCACCGGGACGACGAGCAACAAACGATGCGGGTGAAGAAAGAGAGCCAGTTTGTGGATTTCGGGTACCAAAAGAGTTTCCCGGTGAAGGACTCGGGTTTGAGGTCGGCGCTCGCTTCTTTGCTCAAGGGCGGGAACCCAGAAGACGCGACGATTCCGTTCTGCCTCGTGTCGGACGACAACGGAATCGATTTCGAGGATGTCGGGTTCTTCGAGCTGCGGCTCACCGACATTTTCAAAAACGGCGACGTTCTCGATCAAAAAGTCGAAGTGCTGGATAAAAATGACGTCCCCATTGGCCGAGTCACAATCTCCGTCGTCGCGCAGCAAGCGCTGCAAAGCATCATGCTGATGCAATAGAAGAGACATTAGATATATATAAAGTAGAAGATACTGAGTCGAATTACAATCACTGTTCCCCAACGCTCACCTCCCCCATCTTCTTCGTTAGTTTCTTCTCGCCCTTGGCCTTCTTTTCCTTTTTCTCCCCCTTCGCCTCCTTTTCCTTCGCGGGTTTGTCACCCTTATCCTTCTTCGCTTTCTTCTCGCCTTTGTCTCCCTTCGTGGCCTTGGACGCTTTCTTCTCTTCGTGCTTATTTTTCGCCGCATCCTTGGAAGCGGACTTTTCCTTCCTCGACTTCTTGTCCTTTTTCCGCGTGTCGCCGCGCGGCACGGAAAACGCGCCGGTCGGCCCGCCGCTCTCGTTCGCGTACGGGTCATACTGGGGGTACGCCTCCACCGAGGGCATCTCCTCCCCCCTGCCAAGCGGTTTCAAAGGGTCGTACCCACCGAGGCCGGCGTGAAGCGCAGCTGATGAGTTCTTCGGCGAGTACAGAGCCTTCTTCCCCGAACCCTTCGGCGCGTCGTTGTCTTCGTCGGAATCTGAGTCGGACTCGCCTTTGATTTCGGGCCGTGCCATCTTGACGCCCGCCATGCTCGCCTTCATGTACGCCGGCATCTCGGGCTCGGGCGGGGGGGGCGCGGGAAGCGCCTCCACCGTACCTTTCTTGCCCTTCTTGCCCTTCTTGCCTTTGGCCTCCTCCATATTGGGCTTCGCAACCTCGCCTCCCAGGTAGTAGTTGCCCATCTTTTCCCGATGCCGCTGCAACATCTCACGCGCTTCCTGTTCCTCCTGCGCGATTTGCTCCTTGCTCTTTTTCTGCGCGAACAAATCAGTGACGTCCTTGTGCTTGCGGTTCTTCTTCTTCGACCCCTTGCGGCCTTTGCGGTCCTCGTCGTCGCTCTCGTCCTCGTCCCCTGACGAAACCATCAGTGTGTCCCACTGGTCAGAAAGGGGCGCGGAAATCAGCAGCGAGGGGGGTGGCTCAACCTTCCGCTGCGCTTTCAGGGAAACGGGTTGCACCTCTTCAGAGAGCACAACCGCGAACTGCTCGATGATCGCCACGCCCTCGCCGGGCGTCGTCGCCTCCGCCGCGCTTGCGATATCCAGAATCGTCTGCAGCTGGCACGCGCGCTCGCGCACCTCCAGGTGCAGACTCACGCTGAAAGGCCCGAGGTTCTCCTTGATCGCGTCCCCGAGCTGCGCCAGGTGCGGGGTCATGGGAACCAGCACGTCGGATTTGGGCATCTCGGTGTCGGGTTGCGACTCGCGCGCGGGCACGGACGCCGCGGCGGCGGCAGCCGCCTGCTCCGCGGCGACAGTGTCGTCTCCCTCCTCGTCCGGCGCCGCGATGGCAAGTGCGCCGGCAGGCGCGTTTTCGTCGAACGACGCGGGTGCGGGTTCGGGCGCCGCAGGCGGCGGGCGCACCGCCCCCGCGTGCGCGGCGACCGCTGAGGAGTACACCTTCAGCAAGCTTTGCACGTACACGGCTTGTACGTGCGGGGGCAGGTTCGCTACGTTGGGGTGCGACAGGGCTTGAATCACTTCGTCGTGGTCGGTGATGAAGTGTGCGTACTCCCCAATGATCCACGCGATTGATTTCAGCGCCTCGGGAACCGTAGCGTTGGACGCGGTGTTCTCTAAAAGTGAGTGGTCCAGGAGAAGCGGCTTGAGAATCGCGACAGCAGATTCCCGCACGACTTCCACGCGCAGACAAATATCCACCAGCTGGTCCCCAACTAACCCGCCGTGCGACGAGGAAGGCACCCTGGTCAAGTCAGCCAGTACGGTGAGGTACCACACGAAATCCGTCACCAGCGCGTACCGGTCGTTCATGCACACGTGAATCACGCTCCACACCAACTCGTCCCTGAACCTCTGATCCGCCTTACCCATCGCGCCCATCAAGTGCGCGGTGGTGTCCATCAGCGTCTTCTTCGTCACCAAACCGCGCACGATCTTCAACGCGCAGTATTGGATGTTCGAGTCCTCGTGGTCCACGCACGCGAAGATGTTGCCTTTGTGCTCTGCGACGATTCGCGGGTGGCTCTCCAACAAAAACGTCAGCGCGTGAAGCGCGAGGTATTTGATGTTCGGGTCGTTGTCTTCCAGCATGTCTTTCAGCTTGTCCACGGCTTGTCTCACGACCTTCTCCTGGCTGGTCATCCCTGCGACGATAGTGCGGATGCACTCGTATAACAGCGACTTCGCGCTTGTAGTTTCTAAAATCTCGGAAAGGGGTCCGACGAGTTTCTTCGCCAAACGCGGTTCAAGCGGCGTCAGGGCTCCGAAAACCTTCACCAGCTTGATCGTCATCCAGTTTGATGAGCTTGTCGTTAAAAGCTTGTAGAACTTCGGCGCTAGCGGGAGATACGTCTTCGGGTTGTGCATGGCGAGCTCGGAGAGCACTGTCACCGCGGCTTGCACCACGGTCTGGTCGTCGTCCTCGAGACATTCCGTTAACCTCGCAAAGGACGGCCGTAGCGCTTCAGGGTACCGCAGGAAACACTTGTACAGGCAAAGACACGCCCTTCGTCGTAACTCGGGTTTGTGGTTGTTCAAAAGCGAGTACACGTCTGCGACTAACGTCTGGGACAGCTCAGGGGTGACGATGTTCCCTAAACACGAAATCGCAAGCGCCGCCTCTGCCGGATTCGGCGAGGCGAGATCCTTCTTGAGCAGATTGGGAATCAAAAGAACGACGTCGGTGTCGTCCCCGAACGATTGCGTCGCCGCTAAGTACCCTACTCTTTTGTACCGGACGTTCGGGGTTGACATCAACTCAACGACGTGGAACGATGCCCAGTTCATGTTAAAACCCAACGAATGAAGGTACGTAGCTTTCTCAATAGCCACAGCTTTGGTGCGTATATCAGGCGTGATCACCTCGGCGCGAATGTCTTGTAAACACTTGTTCATGTAGTCCTTCTGTCGGTCTTTGTTCGCCCTGATGCCGGTGATTATGTCACGCAGGCTCTTCTGGAACAAGCCCTTGGTGACCGTAGCCATAGCGCCCGTCTGGGGCTTCGCCCGCGAGCCCATAGAAGACCCCGAACTCATGGCGAACCTACGATTCCTCGGATCGAGAAATGCGCCAAATTATAGCAACGCCAATTCGTCGCGAGCCTCCACAAAGCACGCGCGGCACACGCGTATCTCGGTGGGAGTCGCCGGTGGCAGAACCTAAGGAAGACTCGCGGTCGCGTTCGACGTCGAGAACTCCGTGCCCTCGAGTCCAGCGCCGTCCGCGCGCACAGATTCTACTCGATAGTTGTTGAGGCCGCGGTTTTGGAACCTCGGGCCGCGGGGGATTTGCGGATGTCGGAACTAGCCAACAGACCGTCAACAGACCGTCAAAACGATTGACAAACCAGATCACGCAGATACCAGCCAAAATCGCAAAACCGAGAAGAAAGAGAAAAGTTCGACGAGAAAAAAACAATTCACCCATCAGCCGAATCAACGCCGCCGCTCGGCCACAACCCCACGCGTGGTCGCGTTTGTCAATTGACGGCACGCCCCTCGTGTGGTTCGATTGTCGAGGCCATGGCGACCAATGGCGATGGGTCCATTGTCACGCTCGGGCGGCACGGAGGCGGGAGCGTCGTTGGCGCGTCCGCGGGTTTAGATGGGGCGGCGGTGGTGACTGTGCGAGGCGACGGCGTGGTGGTGTACGACTGCGATGCGCAGGTACGTCTGGTATCCTTTGAGTTGTTTTTATGAAGGCTCATCGGATCAAAAGAACGCGATGCAAATGTGAATCACGCGAACCCCAAGTGACCAAAGCCAGCGAAACGAACACAGCGCGCGGCGACACCGCTCCCGCCGCCGCCGCCAGCATGTCATCGGTATTTCTTTCACTGTGCCCAAATCGATTGAACTCGCACTGACCTTTATTGAACTCTCATCTACTCATAACTATCTATAAACAGACACGCGTTCGCAGCTGGTCCGCTGGCCAGGGGTTCGACTTCTCTGTTCCCGCGGTTCACGACAAAACAAGCGGACGGTACTTCGCCGCGCTTGATTCCCCGGGATCGGATCCCGCGCTGGTTTCCTGGAGCGATGGGGATCCGATCGCCAGTTTAGACACGCTAGTGGACGGAAGCACCGCCCGGTTAGTGGGTGGATGCTCTGTGTTGGTGCCGTGTGGTGCTGTTTCAGGTGGTGGGTGTCTGTCCGTGGACGCAACCGGTTTGGTGCGTTGGTTCGGCGCTGACGCGCGGAAACTCGCTGCGTCGATGAGCGAAACGACACAATCGACGATCGTGGAATGCGCGACGAGGGAAATCGAAAACGGAGGCGTGCTAGTGGTCACGTCGTCTCTGACGAAAGCGTCGAAAGCGAAAACCGGTAAAAGCAAAACAGGTGACACAAACGAAAACGTCCGCGTCGCGACTCTGTATCGAGCGACGGGAGAGGATGACGAAGGGCGACGCGTGGAACGAGCGTGGCACGTTGAATGCGAGCCGCCGCGATCAGACGGAGACAAAGAAACGGGGCCCGTTCGCGTCATCGCCGCCGCAGCAGAGGGTACCGATTTAACCCTGTTGTGGTCCAACGGCGTGTGGGCGTCGTACAACCCGCTGGGGGGAAATTCGGGTCGGCCAACCAGAACGTTACAGTTTGAGGATGGTGAGAATACAAATACAAAGAAAGCGGGAGGGAAACGAAACGCGGGCGCTCGAGGAAACTCGGAATCACAACAAGGCTCGCTTGCGAGCGCATCATGTACGTCTCTCGGGGGAGGGTACTTCGCAGTAGCGCGTTCGAATTCAGATGGCGCTAGTGTCTGCGTGGTGGACGCGAAGTGGGGGGGGGTGCACGCGTCTCGGAACGTCCCCAGCGGCGCGGGCGGCGTCGCCGTCGCCGCGCTTCGGGACGCCGACGCCGACGGAGCATTCAGGGTGGCGTTGTGCTTGGCAAATGAAGTGAGCCTGGTGGAGGTCCCATCTATGCCGCCCGTGTCGCTCGCCGTGGTGATTGGTACGCTGAGCACGTCTCAAACAGGCGCAGCAGCCAGGGCGCTCGGTCGCGCGAACGTCTCAGCAGCGGCGGCGGCGAAGAACGTGTCGGTGCTGGTGCCGCGACTCGAAACGCTCTTCACGGACGGAAAGACAGGAAAGGATTTGCAAAAACAAGCCTTTGGTTCGGGATCCGTGGTGGGGATTAGTCTGGACGGTCGTTTTGAGACGAATGACGACGCGCACGCGAGAAATGCGTTTGCCACGTTCCAGGGCGAGCACGTCACCGCCGCCGCGGCGAGCTCAGCGCTTGACCCTTTCCTGTCTGAACTAAAACCGAAATCAAAATCGAAAGCCAAAGGGAAAGGGAATGGGAACCGTGTTCCGATGCCTCCCGCGGTGCTCACCGCTGCGCTTGATGCGTGCGTTCGGTGTTCGCTCTGGGAGCCGTTGAGGGCGTTGGTCAACGCTGGGTTCGTGACGAGCTCCACCACGGCTCCCGGCATGGTCCGCGCGCTTCTGGAACAGGACAGGCTTGAGGACGTCGAGGCGTTTTTTGTATCGGCCAAGGACGTCGACGCCCACGATTTGAAGCTGTGCATCGACGCGTGTTTAGGAAACGGAAAAGGAAAGGGTGTGTCGGTGTCTGATGAATCCCTAATTGCTTCGCAGAAACGTTTGTTCGTCGCGGCGGAGTCGGCGGTTGTACGGGCTGAAAAATTGGCGCTTGACGCGTCTGTTGGAAAAGATTCGCGCGTCGCCGCGGCGCACGAAGCGCGCGTCGCCGCGTGTTCCGTTGAGCAATTCCCCGCATCGTCCATGCCTTGGGCATCAGCACTTCATATTATCTGCACCAGGCCGATCGACCCGATCGCCGCAGCCGCGACGCTTCCGTCGTTAACGCCGGACGCGGCGCAGAAAATGGCGACGTTCCTCGCCGCCTGGCTCGCCGCGTACGCGTCGCTCTCCGTGGACGTTTCGCTTGACGCCCCAAAAGGGTTACCCTCGCTCGCATCAGTCATAGGGTGGACAAGTGCGCTGATCGATGCGCACTTCACCTCGTTCGCAGTAGGCGCCATGGGTGGGTTTGAAGAGGAGGGTAAAGAGACCGAACTGAGTGCCGGATATCTAGCCATGCGCCGCGCAGCGGACAAACTGCACGCGGCGTGCGACGCGGTTGGTAAAATTGGGGGCGCTCTCGCGCACATCGCCGAAGGCGCGGCGGTGCCGGAGCACCAAGGCGTGCTAAGCACCACGTATTCCATCGAAGTCGTGGACTGGTGAAGGGTGATTATAATAGCGTTTCTCGATGTCATTGATAGATCTAAAAAAAAAACTGTCGTCCTGTCCCAATCTCCCCTCTCAAAAGGGCGAAATAAACATCCTGTCAAACACTTCGTGTGTCGGTGGAGCGCGTTTGTGTCATGGCGACGAGTGGCAGCGCCCCTGGCGACCCTGATACCCTGCGCATCCTCGTCGCGACGGACAACCACCTCGGTGTTCACGAGAAGGACCAGGTCCGGAAAGATGACTCGTTCATCACGTTCCGCGAGATCTTCGAGATCGCGAAGCGGGAAAAAGTCGACGCGGTGTTCCTGGGGGGGGATCTGTTCGACATCAACAAGCCGAGCCGGGAAACCATGGTCCGGACCATGGAGATTCTACGCGAGTACTGCTTCAACGACGACCCCGTGGCGCTTGAAGTGCTGAGTGACCAGACCGTGAACTTCCCGAGGTAAGGACCGAACCGAACGAGTGTGTTCCCCAAATCTTTCAACCCCGGGTGCCTAGAATCTAAGACCATATCTACGCGTCCCGGAACCTGACCGCTGACCTCCAATCCCCCCCACACACCAGACGCGGCGTGGTGAACTACGAGGACCCCAACTGTAACGTAGGGTTGCCTGTGTTCATGATTCACGGTAAGTGGTAGCCCGAGTTTCCGAGATCCCCAATTAAATAAAGGGTGCCAACATCCGATGTTCTCGGCAACCCTAACCTTTCCAGCCCGCGAGAGCCTGATAACTCAAGGATGTTGAGTTATAAAATTAACCCAATATACACTTCCCTCGATACTCCCTCGTATCAACCCTTCCCCGATCCCCCCAGGCAACCACGACGACCCCGCGGGCGGCGAAAACCTTTCCGCCATCGACCTTCTTTCGACGTCGAACTTGGTGAATTACTTTGGCAAGCACGTGTTGACCGGGGGCGGCGCGGGTAAGATCAAGCTGAAACCCGTTTTGATGCAGAAAGGCAAAACGCGGCTGGCGCTGTACGGCCTCGGGTACATCAGAGACGCTCGTTTGCACCAGATGTTCAGCGTCAAAGGAAACGTGGAGTGGGCGCGGCCGGAGGACACGGACGAGATGGCGCTCACCTCGTGGTTCAACCTCATGTTGATCCACCAGAACCGCGTGTCGCACACGCCGAAGAACGCAATCTCCGAGCGTTACCTGCCTTCTTGGCTGGATTTAGTGGTCTGGGGACATGAGCACGAGTGCCTTGTGGAGCCCACGGAGTTTGGTGAGTTCTTTGTGTCCCAGCCCGGGTCGAGCGTCGTCACATCCTTAATTGAAGGCGAGGCGAAACAAAAGAAAATCATGTTGCTGGAAGTCAAGTCTGACCCCGAGAACCCACGGGACCCGCCGTTCTGGCGTGCGCACCCCATACCACTTGAAACCACGCGGCCGTTCAGTTACAGGCATGTCCAGCTCATGGACGTCGCGCGGCTCCCGGAGGACGAAGGCGGGTTAGGGGAGAACTGGACCGCACAAGATCCAAACGTCGACTTCGCGAACGGAGACGTCCCCGCCCCTGGTAGAGGACGACGCCCCGCGGCCGCTGCGCACGAACAATGGGTCAAGGACCTTCTTGAAAAGAAAGTCGAGGAGATGATCGACGAGGTGTTGGCCCCTCACAGAGCGGCACGAAACGACGATGACCCTCCCCTTCCCTTGATTCGTTTAAGGGTGGATTACACTGGCGGGTTCTCCACGATCAACGCGCAGCGCTTTGGGCAAAAGTTCGTCGGGAAGGTCGCGAACCCGAACGACATAATCCAGTTCCACAAGTCCGCGGTGAGGAGACGCAGGGAAGCCGGAGAAGCCGCGGACGCCGCAGCGCAACGACAAGCCGCTGAGGAGGAAACCATCGGGAACCCGCAGATGCAGGACCAAAGGAGAATCGAGAACCTAGTAAGCGTTAACTTAACCAAAGGACTTCAACTCCTATCTGAAAACGATTTATCCAACGCCCTCGATGATTTCGTCAACCGGGACCCTTCCGCGATTTCGAAATTGGTGGAACGACGGATGAAGGAAACGCAGGCTTTGGTGGACCAGGAAGCCGCCGCGGACGTGGAGTCCGACGATGAGATGACCGAGCACATCCGCAAAGCCGTGGCGGAGAGTGCCGCGCGAAGCGCGCCGACGGAGCGCGCGCAAGCCGCGACGGGCGCAAACGGAAACACCGGCACGCAAGCCACCACCATCGCGGCGGCTGAGAGGAATATCGTCAACCGCATGATGGCGGGTATCGCGAACGCCAACCGGAACGGCGACGCCATGGACACGGACCGGCCCAACGCTGCGCCGTCTCAACTGATGCAACGCGCCGGCGGGTCCGCGAACCCAGCGCCGTCCCGCTCCGCCGCGGCTACTACCGCTGCTCGCGGACGACGCGCGGCATCGCCCGCGATGACAGCGCCTATGCAAGGTGGCGCCCCTACGCAGGCCATCCGGGCCCCTGAGGCCCCTACGCAAGCCATTCGGGGTCCGACGCCCTCCCAGACAACTGCGAAATCCGCGGCGCCGCGCGGCCGAGGGTCCACCGCGGCGTCGAAACCCACGCGCGCTAAAACTAAAAAAGCAGTGGTCAACTCCGATTCGGGCGACGACGTGATTTCCCTTGACGACTCCGGGGAGGATTCCGGGGACGACGAGGATGTCGTCCCGATGAGCGTTCCTGCGAGCAAAGGCAGAGGAGGCCGAGCTGCCCGTCCGACGCGCGCTGTCGCGGCGGCGAAGGCGACCGCAGCGAAGAGAGGCGCTCGAGGCAAAAAAGCCCCCCCGCAAACCGAAGACGCCTTCGACTTTGACGGCAGCGACGACGACGATTTCATCGACGATTCAGAGGAGGAAGATTCGGGTGACCACGCCGAAGAGATCCGCACCACGGGGCGCGGTGCGAAGCGCAAGGCTCCGAGCAAAGCCCCGGCGGCGACGAAGAAAGCCAAAGCGGCTCCCAAGAAAAAGTCGCCGGCGAAACCTCCGCCCGGGCGAAAGCGCACCACTCGGGCGATTGAAATCGACGACTCGGGCGACGACGACGAGGAAATCCCCGCGACCGCGCCCTCGTCGCGAGGAGGTCGATGCTCGACGAGGGCGCGTTGAGTGGGGAGAAAAAAAGATAGTGTGAGACGAGTGATAGGAACGAAACAAGTGTGAAAAACAATGCTTGAAAATCTATTTTTGTCTTTCGCAACCCTAAACCTTTTCGCTCCCTCGACGAGACATGAGTAACGACCGGGTTGCGAACACGGGTTTGAGGCACCACCTTGTGGTGCTCGCCACGAAGCTCGCGGGCGTCTCCACGAGTACCGCCACCGTTGCTTTGCTGAACGTGAACAGCGTAGAGACGAGTATCCAAAGGAACGCCAACACGAAGGCCAGGTACGCACCGTCTTTCGTGTACAGCTGCGCGGTTGTTAACGACGTGTCGCCGTTCTGCGCGTGCGGTGCCTCTGGCGGCGCCTCTGGCGGCGTGTCCGAGTCTTCCTCTTGTTTGGCCTTGCGCTTGCGCGCCTTTCGCGCAAACTTGTTGGTGGGGGTGGCGGGGTTTGGAGGCTCCTTCAAGTCGGGCACCTCGCGCGTGTCGAAACCAACGTCGACTCCATCCTCGGGCGGGACTTCGTCGATGTCCTGGACCTCGACCATGCTGACGTGCGCCGCGGCGAGAACTAAACTCCCTACCCTTTTTGGTCTCAGGCAAGCAGAGCTAGTACAATCCGAGACCGGCGGCGTTTCCTCGGACCGGTCGATACAAATACAAAAGCTCGAAAAGAACGAAAAACCAAGAACGAAAACACCAGGAACCGACTCTCGCGTAATCAATTCTATGGTATTAAAAGTATAATTGTACACATAAGGGGTTGCTCACTCCTCCGCTTCCACCAGCGCCTGTAGTAAGGTTTCATCCACGAACGCTCTGGCTTTCCAAACCTCCGCGCACCCCGCGAGTTTCTCGCGCTCGTAGAGTGAAAACTTTTCGGCGTCGATCTTTTTCATATTTTCAGCGGCAACGTCCTCTTGGTTCGAATCGCCTCGCTCCAGGTAGTTGGAAATTTCACTCACCACTTTCTGTTCCAGCTCCAAAGACTCGAGCACCGCAACGGTGAGCCACATCCACTGCTCTACTGTTTTCGGGGTTTTGCCGAACGGAAGCGCGGTGAGCAAAACGCCGGTGGGAATGCGGTCAAAGCGAGAGACATTTCTATTTTTAGAAATGGTCTCTTCGACGTCGTCCGTCTCGCCGCCGATGGATGCAATGAAAACGTCAAGCGCTTGCGTTGCTTTTTTCAAATTCGCAGCACACAAGTGAGCTGCAGTCTGTGTGCCTTGCACCGCGTCGGTGAGTTTTTGGGGCGCCGCAGTTATTTCGCTTGAGTGTTTGCCGCCGCGCTTGATGAATGAATCCAGCCGAGGTGAAGGCGCCGCATTCACTGCTCGCGACGCGACGCCCGGTTCGGTTCCACGACTGTTTGCCGCAGTCTCACTATTGCCAGTAGCTGTCGCAAACAAGCCTGGAGTCACGTCTAAGTGCAACGAACCTTCGTCGTGCGCGTCCCGCCACGCCCTCGCCAAAGCGCTCACAGCGCTGAGCGACGCCAAATCTATTTCCAACGAGTCCGAGTCCGAAGATGAACTGCTCATGGTCGATCTAAGTCTTATCCTTCCGTGTCCCGCCCTCACCTCGTGGTAGTCAATGCGTTCGCCGCAGCCCTTCCGTGCTGGTTGCTGCGATTGCACCTCGCGTAGCACCCCGCAACGATGTCCGTAGTGATTCCGCGGAGTCGATTCCGAGGCCGTACGCGCCGGCTAACACCACCCCAGTGGCGACGCCCGTGAATGCGGATGCCACTCCAAGGGCTTTGAACGCAGTCAACGCGGCTCGGACGTGCGTGCCTTTAGGGAGGTCGCGCTCAGGTTTGCTCCTACTCTTTACCCAGGATGTTAGGGTTGCAGTAGTCGCGGCGCTCCCACAAAGCGCGGCGACGCCCCACGCCCCAACCGACTCGTGCGACGCAGCTCTTCCGCTTTTTTGCGTCGCGAGGTTCTGAATAAATTGAAACCCCTCGAACGGCGCGACGGTGGGAACCGCGGAGGCGGAGTTTGCCGGAGGAGGCGCCGAAACGACGCCGGAGGCGGGGTGCGACTCGGCGCTGACCCCGGATGCACGCGACGCCATGCGCGCGTGTGTATGAGGGATGAACGGATGGAACACAGAGGGTTATGACGAGGAGTTGTTGAGTTTGCTGACAAGGCCTGCAAAACACGACCGCGCAGAGGGATTCGGGATTTGGCACTTTTTCAGAGGACCGCGGGTTGTCCCTCCGAATAGACCAAGGTTTAATGAGTATTCGAAATTCCAGGTGATTTCGGCAAATTTTTGGATTCACATCTCTCCCAAACCCGTCTCACACGCCCTTACTTCAGCCCCCTCAACTTGACGCCCAAAATCCTTTCCAGCTTGGACAGAATCTGCTGGTTGGGAATGGCCTTCCCGGACTCGTACTCCTGGACGATTTGCGGTTTTTCGTTGATCTGCTGCGCGAGTTGCGCTTGCGTCATCTTCTTCGCGAGCCGGCCTTGCATGATGGCTTTCTTCACCTCGGTGTTCACCTTGGCGTGCGTCCCGCCCTCCGTGTCGTTCTCAAGCTTGCCCATCGCCTGCGCGTTGTACCCACCGCCTTGTTTCTTCATCGTGTCGACTTGCAAGCCCATGCGGCGAGCCTGTTAGGATGGGAAGAAAGGAAATGAGAAAGGTCATCGGTCAGGTGATGCGCGAAAAACTCATGAGCAGATCTGGAGAAGTCGCGTCAGGGGAAGAAAATTGATTATCGATGCATCATGCATGGCCACGTACCGCTTCGGCTGATTTAGGAACTCCGTTCATGCCTCCCGTGGGCTTTTTCTTGGTAAGAACCACTGTTGGGGTGAGGGGGGTTTGTGGGGTCAGATCCTGGGTATGGGAGATAACACCGGACGCGTTGTGCGTTCGCGGAATCCCTAGTCGCTGTCTCGTGACACGAGGGCAATAAATAAAGATGGCCGCGCGGGAGGAGGTGCCGCGATTGGAAACGCCGTGCGAGCCAAGGAAAGAAACACGTACCAGGCTTCCAGTCCTGATCCATCGTGTGCGGTCACTGGTAGGTGCGAGTGAGTCGCGAGCGGCGGAGGCGCTCTGGAAAATGGAAGCGAGCTTCGGGAAAGAAAGTGGGGAGGTTGTTTCTCTTCCCTTCCGAGATCGACTAGAAAAAATGCGACAACTCGTCGTTTATGAGTTAAATTTTGCCCGATAGCATGACACGTGGACACGTTTTATCTCGATGTTTCCCCAGACACGCGCCCCACAAACCCGACACGCCACACTCCCGTGCGCGTCGTCGACCTCGTCACGACATCTTCCATCGCGTCTCTCGACCGACACCGCACTAAGTTCGCGACTTCAGGGTTTAACAACTCGCCTGTGGCAACATCCACACGCATCCATTCACGATGTCTGCTCTTTTCACCACCACCAGTGCCCTCACGTCCCGGCCTGTCGTGCGCTCTAACCGCCGCGCCACGCGCGTGGTCGCGACCGCGACGCCTGAGTCCACCCCCTCCGCAACTCCCCGACGCGCGTTCCTCGGCTTCGCGTTCAGCGCTGCGTTTTTAACCGCCACCGTCGCAGGCCCCGCGTTGGCCAAATCCTTCGAAGAGGCTGAGGCTGAAAAGCTCGCCCGGAAAGAAGCCGTGCGCGCTGCGGCGCAGGCGTCCGCGCAATCCGGCCGGGGCGCCTCCGCGTTTGCGGACTCAGAGTACCAGCTGAGCGAGGAGAGTAAAACCCCGAACTTCCACACCAGGCAGGAAGAGGGCGCGAGGAGAGCGGGAGGGGCGTAAAGGAATGGATTGGATTGGAATGGAATGGAATCGTCTCGAGGTGATTGATGATGGCGTGTAAAAGAACTCATGTAATGTGACAATACAGCGACTAACAATGCTCTGTGTACTTATACCTTATGTACTACCCACTCAATGCGCGTTAACGGGGTCCACCCCTCGTTTCAGCACCCGTTTCATCTCCAGTACAGCCCGGATCGCCCTATAAGGATCCTTAAACGGCGAACGCTTCGTTGCGAGTTCTTCGGCGCTCGGCTGCTTCGCTTCGCGTTGTTCGTCCGAGATGAACGAACGCAGCCCGGCGCTTAAAAACACAGGGTCCCGTTGCCCAGCTCTCGGCTCGACCTTCCAGTCCACGAAGTACGCGTACAGCATAGCGAGAGAATCGCTGAAGTGTCTGCGAGCGGCCCTGTTACCGGTCAGCTCCCACTCGTGCAGCGCCGCCGTTGCTGACTCAAACTCCGCCCACCACTCCCCGCGCTCCTTGTCATGCTCCGTGCCTGAGTAGTCATCCACCGCGGCGGCGTGAAAGTCCCTTACTCCAGTCCACAGCCCACCAGCACCAGGCACCACCCCTCCGTCCCGCAACCCGAAAGTCCACGCGTATGCGTTCATGGACGCCAGTTCCGCGATTCTCAATCTCGGGACGCCAATCAACTCTGGGGACGACGCGTTTTGGAAAACAGCGGCTGCGGCGCGTTCCACTGCTCTCGTGGCTTCTAGAAGTACCCATGACATCTCCAAGTTCCGTCCGAACCGCACGTCGAACTGCGAAACACCCGTGACTTGGTCGGATTCGCCACTAGCGCCGTGTGCGGTGGATAGCGCAGAAACCGGGTTCCACTTTTTGTCGTAAAATTCACGCGCCAAGACAAACTTTTGATTTTTTTCAGTTTCGGTTTCCTCGCTGTATTCGTCGGAACCCAGTCCATTGTCTTTCGTTTCTCTCTGTTTCAGCGCCCCGCCATTCGTCCCGACGCGCACGCCTATGTTCGCCGCCGCCCTGGCCACCGCCTGCGAGATGTCCTTACCTGCGCCGGGCGTGAGCGTCGCAAGCTGTGACAGGTCCTCCGAGGAAAGGGTAGAGGTAACGGAGGAGTCAGATGCTTCAGATGTATCTTCCTCGTCTTCAGACTCCTCACCTTCCTCGTATGCCTCCTCATCTTCCTCACCCACCTCACCCACCGGGTCATCCACGACCAGCGCGTTTTCCACGAGCGTCTTGACGTCCGCCGCGAGCGTGTTCGCCGCGGTCGCGATTTTCGCATCCCCAGCTTTTCGCCGCACCAAGGAATCGACGTAAGCATGCGTGGCTTCCACCACCGCGAGGTGCGCGCTAAGTGTCCTGGGCGGTACAATGCGTTGCCCAGCGGCGTGCACCAAAGTGGACCAGTCATTGTCGAAGGTTTCAGGCCAGTACCCGCCGCCTTGCGCTGCTCTGTGTTTCGACGTCATCACAACAAACGCGTCATCCGCCACCGCGGCTGCTTCCTTCTCAATCGCGCTCCCCGGGTCCGCGGCGGAGGCGATTTCCGATGCCGCCATCAGCACGGCCGCGATTGTTTCCAGCCTTTTTTCGTCACGCGTAGGGGCGTATCGCCCCCCTAGCTGCGTTGAAGGACTGACGCTCCAGAAGTATCCCCCGTTTACAGTGTCCTTCATCGATTGCGTTAAAAACTTCATTGCGTGCACCGCCAGCGCCAGCGGTGACCCGTCCTCAAGACACGTTGGGTGCGAGTTTCCGTGCACGTAGAACCAGGGCATTTCGTCCCGCTCACGGCTTCCCGGCTTCGTGGCGTTGGAGTACGACCCCGTTTTGTGAAGCTTCGCGAACGCCGCGGCGGTCCTGGCGTGCGGCAGCGCGAATCGCTCCTTCAGCTTCCATTGCTCCCCAACGCCGTCCGCGTTTGGTGACAACCCTAGGTTCTCGAACCCGCCGTTTTCGCAATCCACGCCCAGTCCATCCGGGCCGAGCCAGAACGGCAACACCACCCCGTCAAGCAGCTCGTGCAGAAGCGTGTACGTGGAGACGCATTTGGGAAGAACCATTCCTGCGTTTGACAGCAACGGGGGATCGGCACAGATCGTTTCCGTCTGAGGGCCTTTCGGTCGAGATTCGAACGTTCGTGCAGCGCGTGGGCCGAACCCCTGCTCCCTGTGGCCTTCCGCCGCGGTGGCTTGGTCCAAGGGAGCCGCGCGTGCGTTTTCCACAGCCCCCCACCCCACTTTGTGCGACAGGAAGAATCCAAGCGCCGCGCCAACTCCAAGAGCAACCACCCAAAACAAAGCGCCGCAGGTTAAACCAGCCGCGCGTAGGGAAGTGCCCCCGGGTGTGCGAGGCGTGCTGCTCTCCTTGTCAGGGTTCAGCAAAGGAAGACCCTCTGCCTTACGCCGGGGCACCATGGTGACGGGAGGAGGTGCCAGGGCGACTGACGCGGCACAATGCAAAAATGCGGTTACACGCGCGGTAAAAGCGTAAAACGATGAGCACAAAAAAAGTTGATTTTCCTCGTTGACCAAACTAGATCCTTCGATCGCTCACTGCTCCCCGCACTCTGATGTCTTCGCGTCTGGCGCGGCAACGCACTGCTGTTCGACCTGCAGCGGAGGCACTGACCTGGGAGTTCTACGGCAAGCTCATCGGGGTTTCCTTCACAGTCGGGGCGTGCATGGAACTGTTCATGGTGAAGACTGGATTTTACGAGAAAGTCACCGCGATCGAGGCGGAGCGACGGGAGGCGTTCGCGGAACCCCCCGCTTGGATCGCGGATTTGAAGGACAAACACGAAAAGAACCAAGGTAGGAAGTGAAGGAGCAGGGTGCACGCGACGTATAGCTATCGTGACGAGTCAGGGTTGACGTGTCATCACAGATTGGATTAGATTAGACTGCGACAAGATGGACGACGCGACGCTGCACCGCGTGATGGGATCGATGGGCGCGTCTTCGGCCCCATCACCATCCACCGCCACCCCCGATTTATCCCAGATTTTCGGCGCCATGAACAGCGACGGTACGTCTGACTTCACTGCGCTTGCGAAGGCGAGCGGGATGGACCCTGGTGAGATGAAGGACTTTACGTCGAAGCTTTGGGCGCAGTTGGATGAGCTGTCGAGCGACCCCGAGGCGTACCAGTCTTTTCTGCGGGAAAAAGCCCGGGACGCCGGCGTCGATCCCACCGGGGGCGGGGGCGGGGGCGATGCGCTCAGCGGATGGGACTCAAACACGTCTGGTATGCCTGGAACAGGAACAGGTGAAAGAAGAGGAGCTAACTCTTCTGAAATGCACCACGCGGAGCGCGCGACGTTCCTGGCGCCGGCGCCAACGAGAAACGCGAGCGGCGCTGAAAAAGATAGTTCGAGTTGGAACGTCGGGGTCGTCGCGGTGTGGCGCGCGAGTTCTGATATCGAGTCTCTCACTCCAGTTCCCCTGGATCAGACTAACACGAATACCTTCGTCCCTTGTCGCCTTCGAGCGCCGGTCAGAACGGAGAAAGTCGCGCTTCCCGATCCGAGGGAATCGCACGGAGCTGAAAGTTTTGTGTCGCCGCTCGAGCGGTTGACGTCGGCGTCCTCCGATCCAAAGGTGATAGACGCCACGGTGTACGACATCGAGGTGCACCCTGATGTGGTAAAACACGCCCTGGAGAACCCTGCTTACCAGGAGTTTCTCATCGAAAGTGCTACTAAATTCGCGGAGAAGCACGACCCGAGCGTTTCATTTATAAGAGACCCGCCGGGTGGCCGCCGGTGCTACGCACGACGAGGGGAAGCCTCCGCCCGAGCGGCGGCGGCAGCGGCGGCGGCGGACGCGCGCGCCGCAGGGCTTATTGGGACGGAGGACATGTCCGCGTCGCTGATGATGGAACTCGCGGGGATGGGGGTTTCGGATGGGAAAGGGGGAGGGGTGGCGGGTATCACGAAAACTAAAAACGAATCGAGAAGTACCTTGGGTAAGAACGTGTTGGTCAGCGAAGTTGAGGCGTCGCATAGCGTGATTGTGGAGCGCGACGCTAGCGGCGCGCCCATTCTAGTCACCGTGACGCTTCACCTTCCCCAGCTTTTGTCTATGGCCAGCGCAAATTTAGAAGTAAGCTCCCGGTTCGTGAACCTGGACCCGGGGCCGGGCGAACCCCCCACAGCGGTGGCGCTTCCGTTCGCCATCGATCAAAACGACGCGCTCGCCAAGTGGAGCAAAAAAAAAAGACAACTCACGATCAAAGCGAAACCCAAGAATTTATAGTAGTATCGATAGGTTTATTAAAACAGTATTATTAGTACATTTTCTACTACGTTTCTCCCTGCTATGCTCCCGCTGACCCTCTGGGCGAGGCCTGACTCTCAGCAGCGGTTGTACCTATCCGCCCCGTGACTCTGGCGTACTTGCGCGTGGGCGAGCCGGTGATTGGATTGTTAGAACCCGTACCGACTCCCCCGACTCCACCAATCGCGTGCCCTGTGATCGGCACAAACTGCGTCGTGCTGCTCGTTTCTTGCTGTTGAGAACCAGGTTGTCCAAACGCGGGACTCTCCACCCTGGCTTGTCGCTCCAGCTGCGTCGCCAGGCCGTCCATCTCAAGCACAGCGCTGAGACGACGCTTACACCCGACTTGGACCGTGGGTTGGTGCAAACGGTGTTGGGCGCTGTGACTCGTCGATGCACCCGCGCCACCTCCACCACACTCCGTGTGCGCCACCACGCCCACGCCAGTTAAGCTCCCCCCGCCCATACGGGTGGAACTATCGCTCACACCGAACCCAAGCCCTGCGCCACCAGAGGCGCCTCCGTTGTACACCAGGGGCGTTCCGCTTGCGCCCGCGTTTGACCCGCCTTGGTCCATCACATCCGCTGAATCGTACGTCCCAACGCCGACGAACCCCGAGTCCCTGTCCCGAGTGCCCCACCCCGTGACCCTCCACTTATCCTCCTGAGGGGACCTACCGCTTTGATTCATGCTTTGTGTCGTATCATCACCTCGAAGAAAGTCCACAAACTCATCCACCAAAACGGGCCACGCGCCGTGCGGGTCGTACGCTTGCAAAAGATTTCCGCTATTCTGCGTCCTGATCGCGAAATCCAAAACCTGGCACCACGTGTCTTCCGAGACCCCCCTCCGGAGGTCCTTTCCCTTAACGAATGTGAGCCACAATTCCAGGAACTGAAAGCGGCCCTCGCCTAGGATGAACTGCCAAGCGGTCACAGCTGTGGTGCTTTTCAAGTTCCGCTGGCCCTCATCTCTCGCCACGAAGAAGATGAAATGGTAAAAGGCGGCGAACTTTTCCGGGCCCGCATCGAGCTCGGGCCGGAGCGTTGTGAACAGTTGGGTCAGCGCGGGCAGCACCGCCGCGCCCACGAAGCCGCACCCGTGCGCCTGCACTAGTAACAGCGACATCTGCGGCTTCCGCACTTCGGACGCGTCCTCGAGGTACGCCTGGAAAAACGCCGCGAGCAGATCTCGGAGAAGATTTACCGACGAGGCTATGTCCACCCCGCCGCCGCTCGTGGTGGCGTGCGCGCCCAGCGCCGGGCGCTGCGCCTCCAGGGCGACCGTCCACGCCATCACCGACCGAGTCGTGTCGAGTCAAAGACCCGTGCAGACGTCAGTGACAGCTAGGGCGTTTCCGAGATCGTAAAGAGGTGCCCATATTTTCGTAAAAAGTTCAATACTAAAATTAATCTAGTCTACGTCGCGCCGCTCCTTCCTGAGCTCCAGTTTATACCGCAGCGACGCCATGATCATCTCGAACGCGTCCCATGGTGGATTTGGGAACGTTCCTACGCCTACGCCCGGCTGCGCCAGGTCAGCCGCTCCACCTCCTAGGACGCGATCCGCGTCGGCGAGAAAACCGGTTTGGTTCAAAGTCGCGGCGGTGGAGTTTTGGTTGTGGTATCGAACAGGTCTGGTCGGTCCCACTCCAAACGGCTGGTCCGGGACATCGTATGAGAACAGCTGGCGTACACGTGCGACTTCGTTTTGCAACGACCTGATCTCCGCATCAGTGAACTTCCCCAAAAGAACATCTAACGATTCGATATCAGCTTCGGCGACGCGAATGCTGAACCGCGCGTACTCCAACAACGTCTCAGCGCTTGGTATTTTTGCGCTCATAGCCTCATCATTCGCATCCTCCGGCTTCGTTTGCCAAAAATCCTTCTCCCACCCCTGCCCCAATGAACCCTCCTCGCTTCTCCACGCCCCGATCCGTTGAAACGGCATATCAACCCCGTCGTTTATTATAACGGGAATGCACCCGTACTTCAAATACGTCAAAATCCCGCCGCTCCACCCATCGCCCGGGAACGTGCCGCAGAAGGTTGACTTTCCGATAGCCTCGTCGTACCCGACGTGCATGTGCCCAGAAATTAAAAAGCCTTCCGATTCTCGGTCCCTCAGATGCTTGGTGACCCGTTGACGGATACCCAGTGAGTAATCCTCGCTGGCGTGCGGTCCGCTCTCTTTTATTCCTTCAGCGGTGCCCAAATCGCCGGCGAAGAAGAATAAGGTTTCTTTCCTGCCGTAGGACCAAAGTTTTGGATCACTCTTGTCATCTTCCTTATACCTTCGTCTGTTCCACGGCGGCACCACTAAATCTTTCGCAGGGTCGTAACACCGCCACCCGTTGAGCAGGTCGGGGATCGTTTCGTTATCGATCGTGTTCGGCCGGGTGAGCATGCCCCACCGGTCGGGGGTGTACGCGGTGGCTGACCGGGCGTGTTTAGACCCGGTGTTGCCAAAGTGCGTGAGGAATATTCCTGTTCTCAACGCCGGCGGTAAATAACAAGCCCCCTCGTCGTACGGGGTGATGAACACGTGGTCTGAGAGGTCATCGAACTGCGTTGCGGGTGACAGTTTGGATGGATCAACCAAATTGTTTAACTCGTCATCGGAGAGTTGTTTCACGTGATACCCTCGCTTCGCGCGCGCTTTAGAAATCAACGGCTCACGTATACGTTTAGCAATCTCTCGTTGGTACAACGCGTTCCACTGCGAGTACACCCCGAACGACCGGGCTGGAACTTTTAGAGCACCAGCCCAATGCCTTGGCGACGGCCTGTTGTACCGTAGCTGGAAGCACGCGGTGGCGAACGGGCTGTAGAACAAATCAGCCTCCCCCGGGTCCAACGTCCGGTGCGCCGACCGCGAAAGGAATTCGTAAAAAGTAATTTCCAGGGAGTAGTACCAGCTCGTGGAGGTCTCTTTGGGTTCCAAGGGAATTGAACCGTCTTTGTAACCCTGATACTCCCGCGGCACGCAGTTCCCTTCCGATTTGCGCTTCTGGTGCTGCCCTGACGTGAACTCAGAATCGACCTCGTAGATATATATCAACGGCGACGCTCTTCGGCGGACTGTCACCGCCGAACTCTCAGTCGTCGCCTTTTTCTTTTTTGGAATAGTCTTACTCGTATCTTCGTCGTCACTACGTGTAGCACTGCTCAACGAGCAATCAGCACCCCAGTGCCCTAATTCACAGCTACAGAACCCACCAACGCACTCCCCGCTTCCCGAACACTGGTTCGGGCAGAACGTCCCCGGTAGCGGTGCATCGCAGTTCGGGGCGTTTCCAACCCCGGCGGGGCAGTCCATGGCGCACACCTGCGCTGGTCGTCGGTCCACCGGCGTCAGTGTGGCCGTCATGTTCGCGAAGCACCAGGGCAGGGTGTCACCCCTGGTGACCTCATCGTCTATTTGGTCTACTGTATTGCCAATTTCCGGTTGTTCCCTTGCCGCCTCGACACCGAAAACCCAGTGCCAAGGCAAAGGCTGCTTGTTGCCGGTGTGCTCCATAGGGTTCTGCCACGTGTCTCTAGGGAGGCCTTTTGCCGCGGCCAAATCGGGCTGGCACCAGCCTCCTATTTCTCGCTTCGGGAAGGGGGTGTCCGGACCGCACTGGCACCGGTTCAGATTCATATCGCAAGTCCCGGCGCACCGCGTGGTGACTGGTACCCCGTCGGGGTGGTTGCATGGGAATTCATCCGCCGTTCCGCAATCATTACCTGTATACCCACTCGGACAATTACACGCACCAGTCTGGTAGTTACACCAGCCTTGGTTTTGACAAGGTTTTGGACACAGAATATACGGTACGATTTTCATCTCAGACGGCTGTTCAATTGTGACTGGAAAACTTTGAAGAAACTGTTTGAAACTGCGCGCGAACGGAGGCGCCGTCGAGGTTGTTGACGATGAATCAATTTTAGTTTCGTCAACAGAAGTTTCCACGTCTGAGCCTTCTTCCTCTTCCTCCTCAGCATCCTCGGTATTCTTCTCTTCAACCACAGCCGGTATCAGTGGTGATACATTTGGCGGTGGAGGTGGTGGAGGTATCGGCGGCGCTTTCGGTGGAGACAGCGTCGATGGCGGCGGCGACATTTCCACCAGCGGCGATTTTGCGAAAAAGAGTTTTGGTTTTTTCGGTTCGTCCACCACTAAAACCGGATCGTCCCCATCGTCGGCTGTGTGCGTCCTTCGTTGGCGCCCGCCCCCGCCGACCACCCCAAAGCTCGTCACGACAGTCGAGTGAAGCGTGCCCGCGGTTGCGGAAAGCTCTTCGAAAAACACGAACCCAATGAGAAACAGAGCCGTGACCAGCGTAGCCTGAGATTGATTGAGAAATGCGAATTACGATGAGCGGGATGCATTTGATGTCGGGTAGGACCAGAGGGGTGGGACCAGAGGGGTGTCGTTCGAAAAGCGTTCGCGCACGACCGTAAATCACGTACCGTCACGGTTGCCTTTAGCATCGCAATTCCATGGACACCCAACCTCTCCGCGCGCCGCGTGCGCCTGTCGGTGTGTCTGCAACCGCGGAAACTCACGAAAACAAGTCATCGTGGTGTCGAACTTATTCGCAATCTCGCTCTCCGATAAAATGTGATCAGGACGCGAGACACGCCAGACGTCTGTCACGCGACTCCTGGTGTTCGCGTTTGCAATCGACCTCACTCACGTTCCACCGATTGGCGTTTCACGACCCTACACGACCATAACACCATGCGCGGCACCACTCCCGATGGCACCGTGGGATCCATCATCGGTTTCCTGACTTTGCTCGCGGTGCTTCCCGTGTTTTCGCTATCCCTCCCGCTGAGCTTCATGTTCGGCACCCCCTCGGTCTGGGGCTTCGGCGAGAAGTACCGCCCGAGTTTCTCGTTCACGTGGAGCAAGTTCATGACCGAGTTCGTGATGGGCGTGCAGTTGAAACTCGTTGGTAACAGAGGGTTGCACAAGGATGGGAAGTGCGTGTATTTGTGCAACCACAGAGCGTGGGCGGATTTCTTCATCGACATGTATTTAACCGAAGGCCGGGGGTTCATCTTATCCCGGTACCTGGTCGTATACGTGTTCCCCCTGTTCGCGGTCCCTGCCATGGCCGTGGGCGCGGTGTTCGCGTTCAAACGAAACAAACCTGGCGCGCACGAGGAGCTGAACAAACAGTTGGACCAACATCGAGAAACGTATAGCGACTACACCGGAATCGTGGTGTATCCCGAAGGCACGCGGAACATTAAACCAAGAGCGTTGCCGTTGAAACGCGGCTTGATAAAGTACACCTGGAGCCGGCAATTAGACGTCCAAATCATCATCGCCGCGGACAAGGAACACGTGTTATCTCAGAAGCGGGGGAGCGCTAGTTATGGCGTAACGGTGCCAGTTGGGTACAGCCCCGTTATCGAGGCGAAAAAATACGTGAATGACTTTGAGGGTTTCTTTGCGGAGATCATGAAAAGCTGGGACGAACAGTGGGACCTGGTGTACGACACGCGGGACCGATTGGGCAAGAAGGGCAGTGACAAAGACGTGCGACCTTATCACCCTAAATGCCAACTAGTGGAGTACTCACAGAGACACACGTTCGTGTTGCTGTCCACGACGTTGGGGCTGTGTGCGTTGATTTTGGGAGTGGTGATGTATTTCACGCAGGTCACCAAAAGGTTGTTAGCGTAATAATAAGCATCGTTGACATAAGATATATCAATATTTATAACTCGTAATGACTCACAGGTTCCCCACGCACAACTCTCGTAACACTCTTTTCCCTTATCTCTTACTTCCCCTAAACCCCTTAAAAGTTGAGAAACGCCAGCGCTGTGTTCAGCGCGTCTCGCAACTTCAGCGACTCGACGCCAACGACTTCGTTGATTTTCTTCGTCAAAAGCTCCTTGGTTTCGGATTGTTCATCATCTTTAATACTCTCCGTGACAGTCGCCATAAGCGCCTCGCGGATGCGGTCCGCGTGCTCCGTCACCAGGAGCGTCACCGCGCTTTTGTTGAACCCCGAGGCGTTGTTTTGTTGAGACGAAACCGCCCCAAACCCCCCAAAACCAGCTGCGATCATCTGCTGCTGCAAAATTAAATCCCGCTGCGACAATCCGGGCTTGGGAAGGTTCTTCGAGCCGGGCGGCCGGCCACGGCCGCGGCCCGGAACCTTGCCCTTCACGGCTAAAGCAGCTGCCGCCAAAGACGCTAAAGGGTCACCGTCATCGTCAACCTCGGCGTCCTTTCCTTTCTTGCTTCGCTTGGCGCCAACGTCGGCGTCCAACGCGCGTGCGCTAGGATTTTGGAAATAGAAGTCAGTCTTTTGTATGGGCAACAGTCTGGGGGTATACGTAACGCGTTCTTCGTATCGGGATGATGAGGAATCCCTCACAGGATGTTATG
>TARA_B110000977_G_scaffold107532_1_pt1 | contig 29474 bp, 20 predicted proteins | sample TARA_B110000977 | Tara Oceans TARA_B110000977 (sample SAMEA4397798) | marine metagenome | biome: Polar Biome; feature: [SRF] surface water layer (ENVO:00010504); material: water (ENVO:00002006), including particulate matter (ENVO:01000060) such as... | depth 5 m | reverse complement strand
GCTGTGGGGGTGGGGGTGGGGGGAGGGAAGTCAGTGGATGATACATCGAGCGCCTGTCTCCGAATGATTAATCCATGATTAATCGCAGTCTTCAAAATTAGGGGTACGAAACGGCGTCGCGTGAAACCGAAAGATTTCCATCTTGCTCGGATCGAAGGCACAGGGTGACCCTTGAAGTGTTCCCCTTTGAAAATTCACGCGAACCGCATCAGGTACACACTGTACGTGCCAGATTTCCTTAATTCACGGTCTAAACAACGTCGCCAAGGTTTAGGAGACCTCACACGCTCCGTCCGATGCCTTCGAAAAATATCACACGCGCAACTAGAGTGTTGTTTTTCCGGGACGCCACGAACGTCCGGCCTTGACGTACCTTGGGCTGTGCGACCTTGACACCGTTGAAGGTGGTGGCGCGGAGGTTACGGGCGGCGCGGGCCTTGGGCGCAACAGCGCGGGGCGCGAGGAAAGCGACGGGGGCGACGATAGCGGCCATGGTGTCTGTGTGTTGTATAGTGAACTCGAGTTGATCTGTCCCGAGTTGAAGAACAGTTTTGGCGCGATCGAAACGTCGTTTTTTGGCAATTTTAAAGCATGGCTCGTAGTCTGCTTTTTGTGCATAACTCGCCGAATCGATGCAGTTCACATGAACGAAATCAGATGCTGCCAATAGGCTCCACGTTGGAAATAAAGCAAATATCTCGGGTATGGGCCGCGTTTTGCGTTTGGCCGGAAGGAAAGAGAGTCGAATCGTTTTCGTTTTTCCCATGAGATGAGATTTAGTTTTTCCTCTGGTCCCGTCTCTCCAATGTGCATCGCGCCATGAGCGTCGTGACCCTGGGCGGCTCTAAAACGCGGCCGGAGACTTCAAAGACGAAGAAATCCACGGGTGACGTTGGCAAAGCCGTGGAACGGGCGTTGCGGTTCGGGGATGGGAACGTGGAGGTGTCCAATGGTGGGGAATCGCGGGGAGTAGTGAATTTGTCTGGAGGTGGCAATCGGTCGGGGGGGCGACAACACACTGCGACGACATCCGGAAGACACGGTGATAACGTAACTCCTACCAATACCACTTCCAAACCAAGCGTAACTCCCCGAAACGCGTGGCCTGAAGGCAAGTTCACCATCATATATCCCAAAGGGTTCGATCCAGGGAAGGGAAAGTTTTTGGCAAAAGGCGAGGGCGACGTTAACAAGCGCGTGACGGTGGAGAAGAAACCGCTAAGTGAACGACTTAAAATGGAAGAACAAAGGGTGTTACAAGAACAAGCATCTGCGGAAGCTGCTAAAGCATTAAATTTAGACCAAGAATACCTAGAGAAAGTTACAGCGCAGCAACAGGAAGCGGCGGCGAGAAAACGAAAACGAAAATCAAACGCGTTTTTGGAAACGACAGAGACGAGTCGTATGGACGGTAGTGTCAAAAAACCAGAAGTAACACCCCTGGTTGAGCGACCAAAGCCACAACGTGTAACACCCCATACTGACCCGGCTCTCCTGCAAGCCGTGGGAGTTGATGAACAGTATTTAAAACGTATGGCGGAACAGTCTGAAGAGCGACGAAAGATTCTCGACGCTCGGGCGAAGAAAACGAAAACAGTGAGTAATAAAATTTCGCCGAATGATCCGACGGTGGACCGCGAGTACAACGAACGATACAAAAAAATCGCGTTGGAACGCGAATCAATAAAGTCACGCGTCGCGGAGGGACGCGCGGAGGCGGCGAGGGAAGAGCTGAAGAAGAGCGCTGCGAAGGAAAAAGGGAAAGGAATGGGCAAGCGACAAAAGCGATAAAAGTAATTGACTAGACATTGATACACACATTATGCTACTATTTCGTGAGCACATCCTCTCCCTCGCCAAGCACACCCACACACCCGCTGTCCACCCTGTACGGCGCCCGTTCCGCTGAGCTCAGTAAAATCTTACCCGAGAGCCACCCGTTTTGGTGCAGCTCTGATATGAACGCGTCGACGTCCTGTTCGCTTTTTCTTTTCGATTCATCGAGCGCCCACACCCGCGCTTCGTCCTGAGTCAAATCTTTTCGAAACGGCAACACCCGCAAATGCGCAACCTGTAACACCGCCTGCATCACGTCTCTCGACGTGGCGTGCTGCGCGAAGGCTAGGGTAGCATGGCCTTTCATTTTTTTATTTCTCGAGGAGTCGCTTCCATTGAATACTTTGGCGACTTTGGCTAGAAATCCACCGAGTCGTTCGCTTACGCGTTTTTTTCGAAAGTTGTCACTCTCGTTCGGGTATAAGTAACTCAAGATATACGGGGTATTCGGGTCGTTATTCAACGCGTTCGCGAGCGATTCAACCGTTGGGCAGGCTTCTGAAAGCGGTCGAATGCGTAATGGCAACGCACTCTCATCCAACCTAGCAGGGATTAGTAATCTTTCAGTGTCCGCGACAACCTTAAAACTCGGAACCTTACCGTTCCTCACAAAACCCTCCGCGATTATTTCGCCCCGTTCCCGGTTAATCGTCTTCAACTGCACTGCTTTCAACTCGCGGTAAATGCAGTACAAGTCGATTGAGCACAAGGGTATGAAAGCTACTAAAGGGAGGATTATCCTAGCATTGCCTGCGGCTTTTAGCTTGCCGGTTAGGCCAGTTGCACATACCGCTAACGCTAAACCTAAGTTATCGGCTAAAACCTGTTGCGCTGAAATTTTAGCCGTGATCTCCGCGAAGTTGTCATCGCTCGCGAAGGAGCGTTGAATAGGAGCCCTAACCACGTTAGCAGTAGTGATACCCACAGACTTACCAACGTTCGCGATAGTGGCTAACAGTAAAAAATTACTCGGGAAAAACGGGGTTATCATCTCGATTAAACTCGATGCGTCGTAGACGACAGAACTGGTGAACCGAAACCGCTTCACGTCTGAGTCAAACTCTCGGCCGAAATTAGTAGCGACGGAGAGCTTGCCTAATCGTCCTAGGCCATCCTTTAGGACCCAGTTCACGGCTGCAGCGGCTGGAAGTCTCCTAGTCGCCCCTAAACCCACCGCTTGTAGCATCTGCTGCGTCGCGAACACGGAAATACACGAGCTCGCGACGCGTTGCACGAACCTGAATCGCGCGTACTCCCAGTAGTCTTCAGAAACACTATTCGCATCAGGGAGAAAACTATCCTTCGTTCGCGCGACTTGGCGTTCCAAACGTTTACGCTGCTGCTCAATCATTTGATGCACGTTTGGTTTCGTAGAGGTTGACGTGTTTCCATCGGTCAATGTGCCTTGTTGGCTATGGGCATTTACCCTCGAACCCGAACTTGATTCACAAATAGCATCCGCCTCTTCGGGTGACAACAGACGTAACTTGTTTCCGTCCAACGCGTATTGCTGAGGGACTGAGCCGGGTCTGTGTTCCCATAACGGCAATACAATCGCACCGCTTGGTGTACGTGTACGTGTGTGTGTCTTTCGTACAGACTCGTAAGACGTAGTGCTCACCCCTGAGGTACTCACGGAAACCTCGGAGGTGCTGACGACAGAAGCATCGCCAGAGTCACCGCCGCCGCCGCCCCCATCGCCCGCACTGGCACGACCCGCACCATTCACGCGATCATTGGAAACTTCTGTCGGCACTGCACCCGCATCAGTACCCTTCTCCACACCATTGGGTGAACCCACATCACCACCCGTTATGTTCGCCACGCACGGCCGCGCGAGACGACGGTGATGCCTCTTGCGAAGCGAAAACGCGTCATCGTGACTCGACGAACTCGTGTCACTCCCCTCCCCTCGGACATGTCTGCGCCACCAATGCACACCCGATCCCGACGGACGCCCGGGGTCCGTAGACGCCATGCCACAGGACACACCGCCCGATGCGGACGAGGTCAAGCGCCAACGGAAGTGAGCCGTCGACGGATGTCGTACGGTGCCTTCTTGATGAATGAAAAGTCACGCGTTTACGAAGCGAAAAGATGATGGAAACTTTCAACACTGTTATTAGGAGCGATTCACTCCAAACTACTCTCTCCCTCCCTTCGACACAAACATTCAATGCGCGTTCAAGGAATTCATCACGTGGTGTACTCCGCGTTGATTTTCACGTACTCGTAGGACAGGTCGCAGCCCCAGGCTGAGCCGGCGCCTGTTCCGTCGCCGATGGAGACGTCGACGACGACGGTTCCGTGCGCGTCGCCTTTCTCGGTTAAATAGTTCGAAGCGACTTTCTCGTCAAACTCAAGAGGTTGGCCTTTTTGCATGAGCGGAATATCTCCTAACGTGACTTGAAGGTCCTCTTGTGAGAACTGCACGCCTGAGTACCCCGCGGCTGCGGCGAGACGGCCCCAGTTCGGGTCGCGGCCGAAGACAGCGGATTTGGCTAACGAGGAACAAACCACGGATCGCGCGACTTGCCTGGCGTCCTTTTCCGTCTCAGCGCCGGTGACGTTACACTCCAGCAACACGGTGGCGCCTTCCCCGTCCCACGCGATGGACTTCGCCAACGCGATGTGCACCGCGGTTAATGCGGATTCGATCTCTTTAGCTTCCTTTGAGCCTTCTGTAATAAGCGCTCCCCCTACCGTGCCACTCGCTAATGCAACCACGGTATCATTAGTACTGGTGTCCCCGTCCACTGAAATTTGATTATACGAGTTCTGGCACGCCCTCTTTGTCATGTTCCTCCACGTTTCCACTTCAATAGGCGCGTCGCACGTCACAACCCCCAACATAGTGGCCATGTTCGGGTGGATCATTCCTGAGCCTTTGCCCATGCCTCCAATTTTTACCACGCGGCCGTCCGTCAACTCGACGGAGACAGCGATTTGTTTCCTCGCGAGGTCCGTGGTGCAGATCGCGGTGGCCGCGGCGCTTGCAGCTTCAGGGGACCTTTCCAACCCTTCAACCAAATAAGGAACCGCGGCCATCAGCTCATCCATTTTGATGCGCTTTCCGATCACCCCCGTGCTCTCAACTAGCACGTCGTTGATGTCATCAAGACCCAGCGCTTTGGCGACGGTCTCGGCGCTCAGTAAAGTATCCTTCATGCCCTTTTCTCCCGTCGCCGCGTTCGCCTGGCCGGCGTTGATGATGACGGCCCGGGCGGTTGTTTTGCTCGCGATTGCCTTTTTTGAAAACAAAACAGGCGCGGCGGCGACGACGTTTTGCGTGAAGCACCCCGCGGACGTGGCGGGTTCCTCCGCGACGATCAGCGCGCAATCGGCCCGAGTGCCGCTCGCCCTTAAACCAGCCTTGAACGCAGCCGCTTTGAACCCGCCAGGAGCGCACACACCTCCCTCGATGACCTGCCAGTTGACGGACTCAGTGGGGAGTAAAGCCGCCAAAGGCGCATCCTTCAGCTTGAACACCTCGTCGGCGTAGTCGGTTTCTGACGTCGCTTTCGGGATCACGGAGACTCTTCCAGTAGAGACTCTTCCAGTAGCGCGGGTCTTGGTGCGGACACCCGCTCTCGGCGCTGTCACACCGGGTAACGCGTGAAGTCTCAGAGCGTGCATTTATAACTTCCTTTCGCCAAGGTACCGTGTGAGGTCTCCGAAGGTTTTGTCGATGGTTGCGTTCCACTTTCGCGCGATTGTTTGCTTCGCGTTTGAGCCAAACACGGGTTCGTCGACAGGCAACGGGGTAGCCTTCGGGGGGGGGGACGGGAAGGCGTCCGCGAGTTTAGCGGAGGAGCTCCAAAGGGAGCGCTGTGGGTGGGTTGATAGGGGGAGATGTCAGTGGCGAGTCGATTGATCGAGGAGTGAGTGTGCTCGCGAGGTCCCGCGACTGATCCGTGAAAACCTGGCACATCGAAAGCGCGTGAGATGTGATGATGCCATCGATCGCGTCGCAACGCCAACCACTACGTACCCGAACGTCCAGTCCGGAAAAAACGCCTGCGGTGAGGCCTAAGGTGCTCCAGAGTAAACGCTCTTGACGAACGATTGACATAAAGAACCGGGCACGACACGGAGGCGCGTTTACGGAGTGTGCCGGGCACGGGTTTTGCGAGGGTTGCGACGCGTAAAAAAATCGGTGTCGGCTTTTTTCGCTCGATGGGCACATGGGCAGTGCTCACTCCTGGGGGCACAGAGGAGTCGTGAGTGATCTCCACTGACCCAACCCACCACCATGGCTGTGAGCCAGCACGACGGCATCGACCACGCGCGTAAAAGCAAATGCGTTGATGAGGCCAGCGCTGCGGGGGTGAAAGGCGCGGCGTTCGGCATTGCGGTCTCCGCGCCTTTAGTCGCGGCTGCACATTACGCCAGTCCGATGTTTAGAATGTTCAGCGTCTCTACGAAGACGGGTTTGATCGTTACACCGTTCTTCGGGTTCTTCTTTCTGAACAGCGAGTTGGCCATGAACGCGTGCGCGCAACGACGGAAACAGTTCGCGGTGGGGATGGAGCGGTAGCAGTAGGAGAGAGTCGATGAGAGGAGACCTTCTCAGATGTAAAAAAATTAGAAGTTCACAACTTTTGGCCACGTCGCCGAAACGTCATCACGATCGCGATATCTTCACGACACCCTCTCTCTTTCCTTCCACAACCTAGTGAGCACCGCAACTGCACTTGCAACTCGACCCACACTTTCGTGCGTCGACGTGCCAACGCTCCCACCGTACCTTCGCGTTCGTTCGTTCGAAGACCTCCCCGAAGACCTCACCGAAGTCTTCGCTTCATTCACTTGGCCGCCGCCGAAAGTCTCGATCCAAAGGTAATCGTAAACATGGCGCAGGACGGGTGTCAGCCCATGGAGCGCTTTGCGTTCGCCGCGAACGGAAGCGCGCAGAAGAGCTGGCAGTTCTGTCCCTCGAGTAGGTTGGAGGGAGGTGTGGGTGGCGGCGGCGGGACGTACCCCAACCAAAACGCAGGCACGTACGCACAACAAAAGTACAGCGTGTCTGGGTACGTCAATGGGTACAATCCGTCGTTGCCCGCGTATCCCCCAACCAGAGCGCAGATCGAAGCCGCGGCGAAACGCGGGGTCGCTGCTCCTGACCAGGGTCAGGGCGGGTACGGGAGCCAAAGGCAGGGCTCCGGCGAAATCGCAGATATGATGTCCGCGCAAATCAAGTTTGAACGCGGCGGTGGCGGAGGCGGTGGCATGCCTGCTCAATCAATCTCGTCATTGTCGGAGACCTCGGGCGGCTTGACGTACTCCGGGCACGGCGCGTGGGACGGCCCCGCGCCCATGGGCGACCCGAGTAAACCCGCACCTGGCACGCCGTACTACATCAAAACGCCCACCGAGCCTGCGTTTGACAAGACCAAGGAGGAGATGGATTTGCCATTGGGCACGGCAGGCAATGTTGTCGGCCGCGTTCCGATGATCGGAGTCGACGCCGCCGCGCTTGCGGATTCACAAATCGCAAAGCTCGTCACAGACGGCACCGTGAAGCACGTTAAGTGCCCTTCCGTTGATTCGCAAGGGTCAGCTGAAATCTTCGCCTTGGTCAAGAAGACCATTGGCGGCGTTGAAAACGTCTTTGTGTCGGGAACTGTCGCGCCGTCCGAAACCAGCGACCCGGCCTCCGCGGTGACCACAGCTTTAAGCTCTATGGGCATTCAGTCATTTGACTTGCTCACCCTGCAGTGGCCTATCGGGACCAGTTTGGCGAATGACTGGGCCAAGATGGAACAGCTGGTCACTGACGGGAAAACGAAAGCCATCGGTCTGGCGAACGCGTCCGTCCCGGTTGTCGAAGCAGTGTGCGGGTTCGCATCTATTAAACCCGCCGCGAACATCACGGAGACGCACCCTTTGATGGCGCACCGCAAGTTAGTCGGGGTGTGCAGAAGATACGGGGTTGTGGTCATGGCAAGCTGCGTCACAGGCAACGGCGACGACAAGCTGATGAAGCACGAAAAGTTAATTGAAGCCTCGGCGATGGAGACTGGGGGTGGCGGGGTGAAATCGCCCGTCGCGGTCGTCAGCCGATGGGCAGTGCAAAGAGGCGTCCCTATTGTGTTCGACACCACGGCTGGTGTCGACGCTGCTTCTTCGCTGGATTTCCGTCTCACGAATGCGCAGAAAGTTTTAGTTGATGCGATGGAACCTCCGCCGCGCGAGGGCGGCGTGCGCTTCGCCGAGAAGCCGCAAGCGTTGACCAGCTTTGAATGGGATGACCCGTTCCTGGGAGGCGTCGCTCGCCCAGGACTGGACCTGGAGAAACTCAAGCTGTAAAGACGTTTGGATGGGATGTTTTAATGTATGCTGACATTCTTACTCTAACTACGAAAAATATTACTATTACAATTCATTGCAAAAAAACATCGTCCTCTCTCCAGTTGGGCCCTGGTGCAAATTCCTCTAACCAATCATCGTTGACGGTGACCCAGTCTGCGTTTGGCTCTATGGATACGAATCGTCGCATCAGGTTTCGAGTTTCTCGCGACGAGAAGCACCCGGAGTCACTCGGCGTGGTGACGTGCACCGACCCCCTTCCGGCTTTATGCGCTTGCTCAATAACATCCGAGCGAATGAAAAAACCCGCCTCCCCCGCCGCTTCGCACCCCACAAAGTAAAAACCCCAGCGCCTCAAAACCTTGATCAAGGCGGATAACGAGGAACCGCCGTATGGAATACCGATCGGATTATTTTTGTCAACTCCTTCTCCGTCAATTAACGCATCGAAATCGCCTTCCCGTCTATATTTCTTTTTCGAGTTTTCGGTTTCGGATTTTTCTTTTTCGGATTCCGTTTCTTTCATTTCTTCCTTTCTTCCGCTCCCCCCCGTCAACACCATCTCCGGCCCGAAAATCGAGTCGTACGCCACTGCGACGATCATGGGATTAACTGCTGTGAGTAACGGCTGGATTAAGTAAATCCCATCGGAAACGTCAACAGTCAACAGATCGAGTTCGCGTCGTTTAAGTGGTTTGTTTTTTTTCGTTTGCGTATCATCATCCGACTCCGTTTCACCGTTCCTCGATGACCGTCTCCTTTCTTCCCATTCATCCGCCCATGTAACTCCTTCCATCGCATCCAGCGTATCCCGCACAACCCCCCCCACAGTGTCCGGAGTTAACTTCGAGTGCACGCACCTCGCGGCGGGTATTTGGGGTGACAATAAGGTGCCGTCACTTTCATCGCCAAGCACTTTTTCATTATTTTTAGAAACACCAACCGTATCCCTCACGCCCCGCGACTTGTAGTGCTCAGTTCTTGTCTCGCTCGCAGTAACATCGCGGTCCAGAAACATGCCAGCGAACCCGTGGTTGTGCACGAGATACGCGCTCGCCCCGCGTTCCGGCTCGTTGGGTTTCTTGTCCGACAAAGCAATTAAAACCCGGTTGTCGGAGAAAGAAATAAAGCCGAACAACACGAGCGCTACTCCGTCTTCGTGGTTTCTGGAACACACGGAAACCGTACTCGCGACGCCTCTTAAAAAATCAGGCGTGTAGCACAAAGGCCCCCAGCCGTTTTCTTGTGTCCTGAGTAACTGCGCGTAGAACAGCTCGCCAGCCGTTTTTAGTTGTTCTGTTCGCGATTGTTGTGAGGCTGTTTGCGCATAGCCGACACCAAAACTCAAGCTCGTCTTGACTTTGTCACACTGTCGCAGAATTTTCCCCACTCGAAACTCTGTTCGCAACGCAACCATCGCCTGCGTGACTGAATTCTTCTCGCCATCCGCTTCGCTCGCGATCGGGGCACACGGTCGGGGCTGTGACACGAGAAACGCACCCACGCCTACGTCGTTCATGGTTAAGTGGCCGGTAGTAGGATCGCGTGTCACGTGGAGGGAGGATTTTTTTCGCTCTCTCGATACTCGGGATTTTTTTGATTTCGAACTCTCATCATCGCCGCCGCCGAAGAACCGCATCAAACTCGAAAAGGTGGAAGGTGATTTTTCTGTCTGACTGTTTGCCTGTGACATCGTATCCCTCGATACTGTCACAGGTGTCGACGATAGCTCGTCCCCCTCTCTCTCGTACCGTACAGCGCCTCTGCGCATCGCTTTGTGAATTTGTTCGCGCGACATTGTTTTCTCGTTTTGGTTTGAACTGAGATCTCCATCAATCGACTCGTCGTCCGACTCAACGAACGCTTTCCCACCGAGCCCACCATCCCCCCCGGTAAAGTCACCCTCCATGCCGTAATCGCCATCCACGCCTCCGTCGATGCGGTCCCTTGAGCCCTGGTGTGGACGCACGCCTTGTTTTAAAAGCGTGAACGCCAAGAACAACGCGCACATCGTGCCGAAACTCAAGAAAAATCGTTGCCTGCTTCGTTTTTTTCGCGCGCGCATACTCATCCGGGGTGTCGACTCACCGTCCTCCTTCCGCAAACCGCGCGCGTCGTCCACGTCGCTGGGGGACCACATCGTATTGATTTGATGTGGGTCCAAAAGAATCTCCCACACCCGCCACACCGGCGCGTCCCACAGCGCACCACGCGAGTGAGGAGGGTGCCTTCTGAGAATGTGTTCAAAACTTGACAAATTTTCTTGGACGAACCCGACGGTTCGGTTTCCGCCTCGTGGCTCGTTTTAGCATCGACTCGTGGTCCGCGCTCCGTCGACACCAGACGCGACGCGCACGTCAGAAGCAGACGTGTGTGTTGATACGCATGTCGCCGCAACGGGCTTCAACACGCACGCGCAACATGAGTTTCTCCCCACGAGTGCTACTCGTGCTCCTCCCATCCCTGCTCCATTCCAAATTCGCCTTCGCGCAAACCGACTGGCACCCCCCAGTCTGCGGCGATCGAGCTCCCGCGGAATGCGACTCGTTGCTCTCCAGCTGGGAAGTGGACGTGCGCGCGTTACAAGCGCTGCACCGGGAGTGTTCTGTTGACGCAAACGGCGTGGCGCAGACATGGACAGGGGTGTGGGGTGAGATTTCAGAATTCTCAGGCACCCGCGAGCAATGGGACGTGCTGTGCGTCCCGACGAATTCGTGGCAAGCGCTTTCGTCGGATGACGAAATTATGTGCGACAGGAACGGACGCGTACTGTTACTACACGTCTCTAGTGGACGCCATCGAATAAACCTAAACTGCGAGAACGGCTTCCCTCCTGAGTTTGAGGATTTACACAACCTAGTTGGGTTACGAGTCGATGGAGCGTTAAGAGCGACTAAAAACGTGGACCTAGATATCGAAAAACTCACGAGACGCGGGGTTAAAAACCTGCAAAACATAATGGAGCTGAGTTTGCCGAACAACGATCTGGTTGGAAACGCCATAGAGCTGTGTGACTTTCGAGGTGGTTATGCTTTTGCTAGTAGGCTAAACACTCTTAAATTGAATAACAACAAGTTAACAGGGTTACCTCCTACTAGTTTAAGCTGTGCGCACTACCTAAGAGTACTGGATATTAGTCAAAACGACCTGCACGGCTCACTACCCGACGACTGGGCGGATTTAATCATGCTGGAGGAGTTGAAATTTTCGGGAAATTCGCAGATTGATGGATCTCTTCCGACTAGTTGGTTTCCTGAAGTATCTGATACGCCTAATAGCTACTACAGATTAGGGAACTTAAAGGAGTTAGATGGTAGTGGTTGTTCGTTAACAGGAGCCTTACCGTCTAACTTAGGAGGCATGCAGAAGCTCGAAACTTTAAGCTTATTCCAAAACGCGTTAGACGGCTTGATTCCGAGCAGTATTACTCGGTTAACCAACTTAAGAGAGTTAAAACTTGGAAGTAACCGATTTTCGGGACCCCTACCCGCCGACTTGTTCACAGACTTAACCAGCTCGTTACGGGAAATCGATTTAAGCGATAACCAATTAAATGGAGGGTTACCGAGTTTTCCTGTTACCGGGTTTCCAGTACTAAAGGACCTTGACGTGAGTAAGAATTTATTCGAAGGTACCTTACCGCCCTTCGGCGCCGTTAACTTATTTTCGCTAAACGTCGAGAGCAACTTATTTAGCGGAGACTTTCCGTCGCCGTGCACTAGCACTCATTTATCGCACCTAGAGATCCAGGGTAATGCGTTCACTAAATCGCTACCTGACTTATCCTGTTTACCTGAATTATTCTACCTGGATGCTTCGCGTAATTCCTTTACTAGCGTGGTTAGTCTTGATTGGATTTCAACTGGATTTGTCCGAGACGTAAATTTAGCCTTCAACTCCATCGAAACGTCCTTCCCCTCCAACATATGCGGACCGTACACTAAGACGCTTGATTTAAGAGGCAACCTATTAACTGGTTCTGTGCCTAACTCGATCGGTACCTGTGTTAACCTTCACGAGCTTCACTTGGGGCACTCAGTTGAAGTGCTGGATGGCGAGGTTGCTGAACACGAAGGAGGTGACTCTTCTTCAGTGAATAACAGTAACTCTACTCTCCCTTCTGAAGACGTTATGTCGTCCCTAACGTCGCTAACACACTTAACCCTGGTAGGCCTAGGGTTAGTAGGTCCGATTCCAACAAGTATATTCTCGTTACCCAGGTTGACTTATTTGGATTTATCGGAGAACGCTTTGTCCGGAGATATACCAGCTAACTTTTCCTCGAGCACATTGCGGCACTTGAGTCTCGCTGATAACAAAATTTCTGGAACGGTACCGGCTGCTTTGCTAAAATCAGCGTCCCTCTCGCAGCTCATGCTGGGGAACAACCTGTTGCAAGGGGTTGAGTCGTTAATAGAGGTTGTGGATGACAGTGCCAACAACGGTAATAGTACTGATGACGGTACTGACGATAGTACTGATGACATTATTAACGGATTCGTAACTACTTTGGACTGGCTCGACCTAAGCCGGAACAAACTTAAGAGTTTTCCAGAAGCCTTGGAGTTAATAGGCAACCTAAACGTGCTGTACCTCTATGGTAACGACGACATGTCTGGAGTTATTCCAACTTGGTTAGGGTTACGGGACACGTTAAAACACTTAAGGCTAGACGGTAACAACTTAGAGGGTAGTCTAACTACCTGGCTCTCGGATTCGTGTCGCTTGATCGACTTAGAGAAGCTTCGGGTGGACGGTAACGCAAAAATTACTGGACCGCTCATGAGCGGCTCGATTCGAACGCTCGCAAAACTCAAAGTGCTAAACGTTTCGAACGTCGATGACTTTGGGGAGTTTCCGGTTAACCTAGGCACGGTGGGGGCTAGTTTAACGTCACTAACGTCATTAACCATGAGTAACTCTGGTTTAACAGGCGAGTTACCGGAAACGTTATTCCAAGCCCTACCAAATCTTCAAAGCCTTGACTTAAGGGATAACAATCTAGTGGGAAAAATTCCAGCGACCGAAGAGTTAATTATTTCGGAAGACGACCCCGATTACCCGCCTATTACAAAACGAGTAATCACGCACACTAACCTGCAGCAACTACTACTCGCGAACAATGCATTCAATGGCGTGTTCCCTGAGTTACCTGCTCACTTGCTGACTTTAGCGCTAGGCAGGAGTGACACCTTCGGTTCCGAATCAGTGCGAGTCGTGGTTGATTTACGAAACGCGTCGAGCTCCTCCGAAAAATTTACCTGTCCCCTCCCCGCCGAGCACGCCGCATACCTAGACGCGGTGTGTACCTGTTCCACGGGAAGCGCCGGGGCAAACGAAGGCAGGTTTGAATGCAACTTGTGTCTACCAGGCACACACGCTTCAACAGAATCCTCATCAACCTGTACGCCTTGTCAGTCTGGATATTTTACAGAAACATACGGATCGATCGAGTGTACCGCCTGTTCCCCAGGCTCGGCGGCGACACAGTTAGGGTCGACTACCTGTGAAACCTGTTCTGTTGGATTCTTTTCCGCAGTACACGCGTCTAGCAGGTGCGACGCGTGTGACCCTGGAAAATTTTCGTCCCAGGAAGGGAGCGTGGGGTGCGATAAGTGTCCGGTCGGGAGCAGCGCTGAACAGGCGGGCAGTAGCGCGTGCGAAGTGTGCAGCGCGGGGACGTTTGCGGAGGAGCCAAGTCACGACGCTGTCGGGTCGGTGCGGTGCCAAGCGTGTCCTCTTGGTCAGTACTCCTCTGCGGAAGGTCAAACGGCGTGCAATTCCTGCGCAGTCGGGTACTTTGCAGCTACGGAAGGGTCCACCGCTTGTGACCCTTGTCAACCCGGCTCGTTCAACGACGAAACAGGCGCGCGTGTTTGTGACTTGTGCCCTGTCGGTGCGAAGAGCGAAAACCAGGCGAGTACGAGTTGCGATGAATGCGCCCCCGGAACCTTCGCGTCATCGGAAGGAAGCTCAACATGCACCGAATGCCCACACGGATCGTTTCAATCCTCGCAAGGCGCGTATGAATGTACCCTGTGCTCTACAGGGTACTACGCGCACGAATCCGGCTCAATGACCTGCTCCGCGTGTGAACCAGGCACTTACTCAGAAACTGAAGGCGCACGGATTTGCCAACTTTGTCAGCCTGGTTCTTTCAGCGGCGAGGCGTCCAACGAATGCGTTTTGTGCGCCGTAGGGGCCTTCGCGTCGAACGAAGGGAGCGAAGAGTGCACCGCGTGCGATGCAGGGACATTCGCAGATGTTGAGGGTAAAGATGCATGTACGCCTTGTGCGTCTGGCTTTTTTGTGAATACCAACGGCGCGTCAACTTGCGACGCGTGCCCGGCTGGCAAAATTTCGCAATCCTCCGGCTCTGCGGCGTGCCAACCCTGCGAGCCCGGGTCGTTCCAAAACACAACAGGTGGCTCAGTCTGCGATTTGTGTCAAGTAGGGGAAATAGCACCGCAAGCACAATCCACTGAGTGCGACACGTGCCAACCCGGGTTCTTCAACGACCAAGCAGGAGGGACCGAGTGTAGTGTGTGTACTCCAGGGACGTTCGCGGCGGAGGGGTCGGAAAAATGTCAATCCTGCCAAGTTGGAACGTTTGCGAAATTCTCACAATCCAATGAATGCACCCTCTGTCCAAAGGGCACGTACCAGAACATAACAGGACAAAGTGGGTGTGTGATGTGTGGCGCTGGCAGCTATAGCAACGTCGAAGGCAATATCAGTGAAGATACGTGTGTTCCGTGCCCCGTCGGCACCTCCACTGAAAACAAAGACGGCCAAGCGACCTGTTCCGCGTGCTCCGCCGGGTCCTTCGCCGGCCCAGAGGTTGGCAACGCGAATTGTATTTTAGCAGACGCCGGGTCCGTCGCCGCGGTTTCCGGAGCTTCCGCCGCTACGACGTGCGCACCAGGCACGAAAGCCAGCGGCAGAGGAAACACAGCGTGCACGATGTGTTCTACGGATCATTTTGCACACGCGTATGGGGCGTCGGTGTGCGAAACATGTCCGTCAGGGTCGGCCAGTGAGCAAGGCGCTTCGAAATGTAACTGCCTCGCGGGGTACAGGGACGTGTCGGATTTGGACAAAGACGAGTTTGACGTGACGGATGGAGGGGATGGAGAGAGTGTAAGCAGTGTAGACAATCGATCTAAACTGTCTACCCCGGTATGTGTAGCTTGCGCGCCTGGGACGCACACCGGGGGTGTTGAAGGCTCTACGCGTTGCGTGTCCTGTCCCGCCGATTCATTCGCCAAAACAAACGCCACGTCTGTTTGTGAAAAAATCCAACAAGGCTTCATCGGTGCCGACTTCCTGGAGCCCACTACGCATCGAGGCGCGCGGAGTAAGGTGCCTTGCCCGCCAGGTCATAGAGCGCGAGACAATCTAGTCGGCCTCGCTTTAGTGCCTACGTGCGAACAGTGTCCGGACGGAACCGTGGCGGTGTTTGAAGGAAGTGTTAGCTGCGTTTCGTGCGCTGCCGGGTTTGATTCTGACGAAACCAAAACCAAGTGCGTCGCGCCAGACGGGACGGTCGATTATAGTATGACTCCGGGTGACACGAGTAATGGGTGGCGGAATGGTGGCGGTAATGGCAATGGAGACGAGAACATCGATTACTCGGATATCAATCCCGATTACAGCTCGCAAGATTTGATTGACCGCGCTTCGTCGAGCGCGGCGGATAAAGGTGGTATGAGCGCTCAAGTTTCAGTCATCGGGTTCTTCACTTTGTTAGCGCTGTGCGCGTTGATTTCGTGTTGCTTCGCGCGGTGGTTCCGACGACGCCGGGAACGGTTACGGCAGCTCGCGATTGAGCGTGAAGAAGCCTTGGACGCCGCAGAGGAAGAGCTCGCGCAGGGGGGGAAGATTCGAAGGGAAACGCTGTACGCGCTGGCGAACGTGGATGCCGAAGCGGTGGAGCTGGGCGAGGACTCGAACTCGCTCGGGAAGTATAACGATCGCGATGGCAGCAACCAGCGCCCCGGGATCTTCACGCGGCTCAACCCGTTCGCGAGACGAAACATGGGTAGGGATATTGGGTACGGTAATCACCACACTCAACGTGTCATCCGCGCGGCGAGTGGCATTATTGCCCCCCCCCCGAGAATGTCAGTAGCGCACCGGATGAGCCGCTTGGACCTGCTGGACAGAGCGAGTCGGTTCAAAGCGAGCTCAAAGTTCGAGCCTCCAAAATACAACAGGAAACACCATCAGAGAAACCGGTCGAAATACACCGCCAATCGACACACCACGCATGATTCAGATGACTATTCAGATTCCGAAGTCAACAATTTATTAAACGACGACGACGAAGAAGCGGTTTTCGAATCCGTGGTTTTAGCGGCGGCGCGACGAGCGAGTCGGTTCGCGGTGGAGAAGCATAAAAAACAAAAAAACGAAAACAAAAACGGCCGGCTTCCTCCAGTGGAGCAGAAGCGGCTTGTGGCAGACGACGGGGGGAGTGTCGGGAGCGCGGATGCGGATGACGTGGTGGTGGAAGTGGACACCCAGGGGGAGGATGGGAAACGGCCGTGGAAGATGTTTCGAGGGTAGGTAGAGAGGTACGTGGTGCCTCTGTGGTAAATATTCGACTCGTATTTTGTTTTTCATGTGCATCGTCTCGTATTAGTATTCGTATTAGTCTTTGTCTTCGGTGGTAGATTCGTCCATGGTGCTGTCGGAAAACTCAGGATCGTGGTTACAGAACCTGTACGGGGCTCCGTTCTCGTACGCAAAGTCAAAACAGTCTTCGTGTCTGTTTTCGTGTCCACCTGTTCCACGGGATCCGTTTGCGTGCAACCACTGCAGCACCTCGAGTGTCCGCAATCCGCCGCCCACGCGCACGTCATGCAGTTCCACTTGCATCCGTTCTCGTGTGCCCACTTCAGTATCTTGAGATCCCCTTTAAATGCCGCCCTCGTGCACGTCCAATGGTTCCACGGGCACCCGTTCGCACGTGTCCATTGCAGCATCTCGAGGTGCCTCGCGAGATCGGCGGGATCGGGCATAAAGTCAGATCTGAGGACGTGAGTGACGACGATGTCCATGAGAAGGCTCGGGATGGCCTCGCCCGCGTGTTCATCGCACGCACGCTGTCTCTTTCCTGCACGTGTCTCGACTTCTTTTCCGCGCGCCACGTTGGATGACATCGTGTCTTGTGTGGTGGTGCTGGTTGTTGTGTCGTAGCTTTTGTCGTCAGGTCCGAGCGTTATAAAAAACTGAAGCCACGACTTTGGGGGCGAGCGTGCAGCTTTTTTGAATTTCCGCGTGACGTCTCGCGTCAGTGGTCAGTCCCCCGCGCGCCTGCGCGCGACACCCCATTCACTCGCCCGCGAGTGAGACCCAACGTTCACGCGGACGTCGTTCCGAGGCATTCGGTTCTCCTTTTGGAGACGCGGACGCGTGTCTCTGACCACACGACCGCGGATCCCCTTGTTGGCACCCCAAAGGCGTCAGATTAGATTTGCGGGCACCGCGGAACGACCGAACACACCGCCACCATGTCCGACGCGTCCGTATCGGATATGAGCGCGTCTGACTCTGAGAACGAGTCTGCTGACGACGGCTCCGACGACGACTTCGACGTCCACCAAAACGCGGAGGATGACGAAGAAGACCCTGTCGTGTTGTCCCAGGCGCAAATCAAAGCCAGGAACGTGCGTGACATGCTTTCCGGGTCGCTAACAGTCGCGCGGACTGCGATGGTGAGCGGCTTGAAGTGCCAGAACGCCGCCGCGGTGCTGGCACAGCCTTTCAAAGCCCCTTTTGCTGGAGCTACCGCGGGTACCTCGGCTGAATTAGCAAGAAGACTCGCGAACCGACGGAAGTTCGTGCCGTGGGGCAGCAGCGTTAACATCGCCACTGCGGGGAGGGCGTCGTTTGTCGCGCCGTTATTAGCGTCGGCACACACAAACGAGGCCGAAGAAGCCCTCCCCCCTGGCATAGAACCGCTAGTGCTGTGGGAAGACAACCCGCAAAACGTCGAAGGGACTGATACGAAGTTATTACCCCCAATAACAGTCGACAACATGCTGTGCAAGTGGCTGCGCCCGCACCAGCGCGAGGTAAGTTTTTTTGTTTTTTATCCCGTAAAATCCTGCTCGCCTTGTACTGCGTAGTCGGGTACCACTTGGTTCGCGTTTTCACGACGTCCTGTGTGGGATTCCTCATCATCCCGATACAAAGAAGGCACGCAATGCGTCTTAATACATCCAGAGACTGTTTGCCCATACAAGAAACTGACATATTTCCAAAATCTCACAGGGCGTCAAGTTCATGTTTGAGTGCGTGGAGGGTTTGCGGGACTTCGAGGGGAAGGGGTGCATTCTGGCTGACGACATGGGCCTCGGCAAGACGTTACAGGGTATCACGTTGCTGTGGACACTGTTAAATCAGGGTGTGGATGGTAAGCCTACGGTTAACCGAGCTTTAATAGTGTGTCCTACTTCGTTAGTCAGCAACTGGGACGACGAGTGCAACAAGTGGCTCAAGGGGCGCGTCAAGACGTTGCCCGTTTGCGAGAGCTCACGGGCGGATGTCGTATCCTCAGTGGCTCGCTTCCTAGGCCCTCGAAACACAGCACAGGTGATGATCATCTCGTACGAGACGTTTCGTATTCACGCGGAGCGGTTTGCTGAAAAAGGCGAGTCAGGCGTGCAGCTCGTGATGTGTGACGAAGCGCACCGGCTGAAGAACGGCGATACGCTGACGAACAAAGCGCTTTGCTCAGGTAAGTTTTTTTTCATTATTCATCCCACGACTGTTTGCCCATACAAAAGACTGACTTCTAATATCCATCCACAGTGCCGTGTCGACGCAGAGTGATGCTCTCCGGCACCCCGATGCAGAACCACCTCGATGAGTTCTACGCCATGGTGGGTTTCTGCAACCCCGGTTTGCTGGGTACGACGTCTGAGTTTGGCAAGAAGTTCGAGCGGCCGATTTTAGCTGGAAGGGAGCCGGACGCGAGCGATAAGCAGCTTGAGCTGGCGCGGGAACGCAACTCCGAACTTTCCGAGTTAGTCAACAAGTTCGTCCTGAGACGCACGAACACGATTCTTTCCAAACACCTACCGCCGAAAGTAGTCGAGGTGGTGTGTTGCAAGCTGAGTCCGCTACAGAATCAATTATATCAACACTTTTTGGACTCTAAAGCGGCTAAAGCAGCACTGACAGGCAAGCACACCATGGTCCTCTCCGCGATTACCGCGTTAAAAAAGCTGTGCAACCACCCAAAGCTGATTTACGACATGGTGAACGGTGCGAAAAACACGGGGGTTGGCGCGGCGGGGTTCGAGTCGTGTCTGGAGTTTTTCCAGCCCGGGATGTACGACGTCGGACGAGGGGGCGGGCGGGGAGGGGGCGGTGGGTTAGGAAGGTCTTTCGGCAACGCCTCCTGCGGCATGGTGGACGGCTGGGAGTTTCACTCAGGGAAGTTTGCCGTGTTGGCGAGACTATTGTCAATCCTGCGAAAGGAAACCAAAGACCGGATCGTGATCATCTCCAACTACACCCAGACGTTGGATTTGGTGGAGATTCTGTGCAGGCAGAACAACTACCCTAGTGTTAGATTGGACGGAAGCACTAGTATAAGAAAGCGCCAAAAGCTCGTGAAAGAGTTCAACGACCCTTCAAGTGGCTGCTTTGCTTTTTTGTTATCGTCAAAAGCGGGCGGGTGTGGCATCAACTTGATCGGCGGCAACCGGTTAGTTTTATTCGACCCAGACTGGAACCCCGCGAACGACAAGCAAGCCGCGGCGCGGTGCTGGCGGGACGGGCAAACGAAAAAGTGCTACCTTTACCGGTTGCTCGCCACAGGGTCGATTGAAGAGAAGGTGTTCCAACGGCAGCTGAGCAAGGAGAGCTTGCAGAACGTCGTTTCTGGTGAGGGCCAATTAGAGCAAGCCAGCATGAGTAAAGAGGATTTGCGCAAGTTGTTCACCCTGGACGAAAACACAACCTCGGACACGCACGACAACCTATCCAAGGGGTGTCAAAAGTGCCCGGGAAAGCACTTTATGGGCCACCAAGGCGGCGACAGCGAATCAGTTGAAACGGATGGCGAAAAAACCAACACCCCCAAGATGCAGCTGTGGGAGGAACAGGCGGACGACCCTAACGAGCAGAACCTGGAGGACTGGGGCCACCACCACAGGGCGAGCACGGTGCCGGATCCGATTATGCGCAGAGCGGCAGGCGATGATGTTTCTTTCGTGTTTTCGCTTCAGGTGGAAGGGTGTGCTGTGGTGGACAAAAATAAGGAAACGGCTAAAGAAACAGCCAAGGAAGGTGGGCCCACTTCGGGTGTGCCTACTAAGGTGCCTACTAAGGTGCCTACTAAGGTGCCTACTACTACCCCTGTCGCCCCCGGGTACCGCCTCGGCGGTGGCGCTGGGCTCCGAAGGCCGCTCGCGTCTGTCGCGCCGAACAAAGCGATGCAGCCGGTGCTCGCGAAGCCGGTTGGCGCGCCGAGGATAACTGCCCCTAGGGCCCCGGCTGCCGCTGCGGCCCCGAAAGCCAAGCCCGAGCCGAAAGCCGAAAGGAAAGGAAAGGACCTGGAGTCGGAAGATGAAGCGTCGGAGGACTTTGGTGACTCTGAGTCGGAGGAGGAGTCGGAGGAGGAGGCGAGCGCTTCCGAGTCTGATTCCGAGCCTGTTGAGAAAACCAAAAACCCGAAAACCAAAAACTCGAAGACGCCTTTGCGCGTCGCGGCGCGCCCCGTTCGCCGAGCCGCGTCCAAGCCCCCGTTGGTGGAGGTGGATTCATCCGATACGGATGACGACGAAGTGGTGTACCGAGAGGTTTTGGAGAAGTCAAAGGAAGATGCATTGAAGGATGGTGTGACTGACAGAAAGACCGAAGACGAAGGCGGTCTCGGTTTGGATAGTGATTCCGATTTGGTTTCCGATAGCGACGCGGTGGGCGATTCCGACCTCGACGCCGATCCCGAATTGCCAAAGCTTTTAACTTCCGGTGGAAAGCGCGCTCGCCCCACGGACAAGCTCGTTAACAGGGCCTCCGCTGCGGCTGGCGCTGGGAAGGTCACCGCTGGTATCGAGGTTGACGCGAAGCGAGGCAGAAAAAGCGAAGGCAATGGAAGCGTTCCGAGCTTGCTTCAAGGCGCCGTTAACCTGGAAAACTTTGAAGAGAACGGACACGGGCTTGACGGGCTTGCGAACCAAGCTGGCAGGGACGATACTAGTGACGATATGAATCCCTCAAAGCCCTCAAAGAAGTCCAACTCAAAGCAGTCCCTTTCGAGTGTTTCCGAGCTTTTCTGCGGCTCCCCTAGTTTGGACGAGGAGATGTAAGGGAGTGGGGTAGTGGGGACGCACAGATAGTCATTGAAACGAAATTCATTACGTCTGCACAATACCTCAACTCATATTAACTCAACTCATACTCAACACTATTAACTCATTAAATCCTCATATCCGCCGCGTCTCCCACGAACGGGAGTTTGAACATCTGGCCTGACAAACACCCCACGGCGGCGAGGCAGAACGCGGCTAACACGGTGATCCAGACGACGTTGTAACACAGCTTGTACATCTCCATGGCGGCGCCGGACATGCGGCCTGGGGAAAGAACGTATTCGACCATCCCAGGAAGCACCATGCACACGTCAACAATAATAGCCTGCATGGCGTTGAATCTGACGAACCTTGACATTTGGCGGTTCTCCGCTAATCCCATGTAGATCGCGAAGAAGGATATCATGCCCGCGAATGGGATGCGGTAATATGCGCTCGCGAGCGGTTGAAGCGGCTGAAGCAAAAATATAGTCTCGGGGAACTGCTGGAAGAAAAATCTACTGTACCGCAGCCCGTCCAGCAAAGGCACGAGGTACGGCAACAACGCTACTACCCTGTCTGGAACAGGAACGATACCTCCGCCGCGCTCGGGGCCTCGGCCGTACACGCCTCCGTAGCCGTTTGCGATTGTGTTCGTGCGTCGGTTGGTGGGGGTATGGGGAGTTTGTTGTGGTCGATGGGGGGACGTTGCGAAACATGCCCGGGAGGCATTTGCACTCTTCGCCATCCCGAGAACCCCGGCGGTGACCTGTACTGCCCTGGGTTTCACCGTGCGCGATGCAACACACCGTCGGAACCGCACAGGGCACGCCCCGAGTTGCGTGGGAATTGCACTCATCGTGGCCATCACGTCCGTGGCGCGATGGAGCAATGGAGCGGACAGGGGAAAAACCCTTTTTCTACTTCCTGCAAAGCCCAGTCAGCAAACCGGTTCCAGAAAAGCACACGTCACTCGTCGCTCAGCTCGCACAAGTGGTGACACCATCGCTGCACCCGGACACGCTTCGAGATGTTCGCGATGACCACGTGCACGAGTGTGAGCGGTGCGGCCAATGCCACGCACCGCACATCCTCATCCTCCTGGCGCAGGGTGTCTCGATCGGTGTCGTCGTCCAGCGATAAGTCGCATCGACTTTTCCTGTCGAAGCCAACACGCGCGGGGTCCATCTGCCCTTCCGCTTTACCTGAAACCAGTGACATCGCGGTGGACGGCGTGGAGGGGTACGTTAAGATTCTAGAGCTCGCGTACGGAGACGAACAATTGGGAAACGAAGTGCGTGACCGGATGGAGAGTGATCGACAGTTTTCGATTGGAATCAGAGGTGCGATGACGGATACGACGTACGCGGATCGTTTGCGTGCGGCGATCGACAATAGCCCGTACATGCAAGCCGCCGCGGCTGAGCTGGAAAAGCGCCGAGCGGACGGGGACGCGGTGCAGGCGGTGATGGGTGATGATTCGATTCAAGGCCAGATCGCGGAGATGAGCCAAAATCCGGAGGTGTTGCGACAGACGCAGGAGCAATCGGAAGAATTATTAAAAAGAGTTTGCGGCGAGTTAGTGGATGGAGTGATTGAATACAGAGACGAGTTCGAACCCAACGCGGACGATATGATCATGAAATTCACAGACATAAGAAACAACGGGTACGAAGCGTTCGTGAAGTACTCAATGTCGGATGTGAATGTAAAGAACGCGGTGATTAACGCTTTGTACGATGAGATGGAAGCGGCGCAACAAGCGGCGGCGGCGAAGATTGAGTCCGGAGAAGAAAGAATGAATAGATAAAGTATTGTGACTATACCCAATGCTGTGCACAGCTGTGCACAGCTGTGCACAGGTTCCGTGGAAACTGTGCATGTCATAGCGCCTTGCTCGTATCGTATTAAAAGCATCCTCTTGAGTCACTCTTGAGTTATTACTACCGTATTACTCAGTACCTAAACTCATCTCTGTCTCAATCCCAAAATTAGAAGATGACGGCGGTGGCGATGAAGATGCCCATGCCGAGCATGGCGGCTCTGCCGTTGATGGTCTCAGCTTTTTCGGAGAAGAGGTCCCCGCCGCCTACGGATTCGTACGCCTTCATCACGGACCCCTTGAGGGCTTCGGGAAAGTACCCCTGGGGGTTGGCGACCGGTACGAGCGAGGCGCCCGCGATACCCGCCACAGTGAGCGCCACGAGGAGGGGGTACTTGGCCATCAAGGTAAGGACGTCGCCGTTGAAGGTGTTCTGGAGCGCCAACACGAACCCGACTTGCGCCAGCCTGCCGTTGATCTTCTCAGCAGTCTCCGTGAATCCGGCTTCGCGGTACAAAGTCTCGCCGTACTTCTCCACGAACAGCATCTCGGAACCGGGACCGGTCATTTGGTCGGAACCGAGGAATTTGAACGCCTCGATGAGCTGATCGTTGCCGGTGTCCTTGATAAACTTAGGGACGGACGAACCACCCGCCGCCTTGGCCAGCATGTCCTCCATCTCCTCGCCGAGACCGATCTCGCCCTGATTTGGGTTGGGAGGATTGAAGTTAGGGTTAGATAAGATAGAGATGAGAAGGAGTTGGAAACAATTGCACATCAATATCCCCGAAAAGGGGAAAGGTGCCTCGAAACGTCGGATCGAAGGTGGGGTGATGAGAGTGCTGTTGTAATTCACCACGTCATACGTCTACGAGAATCACACGCTTTGTGGTGGGTCGTGGGTGCCATCACGCGCACAGAAAAACCATCGACGCGGTGTATGGGCAAACAGTGCCCACGCTTGGCACGCCATCCCCGCCGTCTTTCACGAAAGAAAAAGAGAGATTCGCACCATGAAGTCCATGTCGTCGTCGGACGCCTTGACGGTGAACGCGGCGCGCTTGGACTGCTTCGCGGCGGTGCGCTTGACCGCGGCGCCGCGGACGGACGCCTTGGCGGAGAGCAGAAGGGGGTTGAAAGTAACAGCGGCCATGGTGGAAGGTGGGGGTGTGTGCGGAAGTGTGAGCTCCTTCAACCGTCGCCGAACACGCCACGCGGCAAAAAGGTTGAGCGACGCACGAGCGCCTCATGTTTTTGAGAGGATGATGGTGGAGAGCTGGACACTGTTTGCCCATACAAATTGGGTTTAGGCTACGCAAGGCCCATGTTTGGATGAGTTTGCCAAAAGAAAAAGATGCTTTGGTTTTGACAGCCCGCGCAGGTTCATCAAAGTCTAGTGCTATGTGAATCACGGCAAGTTCTCCGCATCTTTCTCCAGGTCATCCTCCCCAAACAGCCCGGGCGCGAGCTCCTCCTGTTCCTTTCGCTTGGCATCCGCTTTCAGTCGCAAGTTCTGGACGTGCCGCTGGAGTTGGTGAATCATTTCCGCCAGCGCTTGTTCCTCGCCCGACGGTATGTCCCCTTCCCCGTCTATCCTGAGCTGTGCGTCTCGCATTTCGCTTTTGTATTTGTCGATTTGAGATTCCAATCGCTTCACATCCCTGTGCAACACCCCTAGCCGTTTCTTCAACGCGTCGCCGGGTGCGAAGGGAGAGGAGGAAGGGTCGTCGGTGTTTGATGAGTCAACGCCATTCTCGTTTCCGTCACCCTCTCTCATCGCCTTCCCAGCCACCAGCACGCCTTCCCCGTCACACCGGTCACACATCTTCTCCATCACCCGGTGGTTGTACTCCTGTTTCATGACTCGCTCTCCCCTGCATTGGTCACAGACGCGAATCTTTGACGGGTTTTGTTGAGACGTATCGGTCCCCTTGACCGCCACCGGCCGCTTTAAAAACTCCGCATCCATCTTTGCCTGTTGCGCTTTCAAACGTTGTTCCATCGAATCCACAACGCTCGTGTTGGTATCACCACCACCACCAAATTCATCATCTCCAGATACGCCTCTCACCCCTAAACCCGCGTACTTCTCCCGCAACCGCGCCATCGTCTGCACCTCCGCCTCGGTTAGCCCTCTCGGTTCGCTCCAGTCTCCATCCAACCCGTTCGCTTCGGTCGCCGGTTGTGCATACGGAACCTTGCGCTGCGCCCGCGCCACAGCGACCGCCCGCGCCGCCGCGGACGAAGGCAAGGGTGCGTTTGATATTTCCTCGATGAGAGGCATGGGACCAGCGTCGCACAACTGGCCCGGGTAGTGCACAGGTCCGACGCAACGCGATCTGATGAACGGTGGTTGTTTCAGCGTCAGTTCGTTTTCGAGGACTTTTTGTTTCTGTCAACGCGTTTCATTTCCGGAGATCCGCTCTGGGTGCCACTGGAGCGGGCACTCGGCGTGTGCGTTCCCAAACGCCATGGCCGACCCCACGGTCGCACTCGCGTCGTTGACCGTTGCGGACGGGGGGAAGATCCCGGGGAATCACGTGAGTGACTCCCCGTACCCGAACCACTCTTCGGGAAACGAAACGCAGACGGATCGAGCCGCGGGGGAGGCGACGAACAGCCATGCGGCGGAAGAGCAGCGAGAAGGAGTGCCCGCGAAGAGTTGTGAAGACGTGGCACCCGCGGAGACGTTCTTTGAAGGCGTACGGAGCAGTGTATTGAACAATAGCACAACCACCGACGTCGCTGGTGCGCTGGCGGCGATGCACACCGCCGCGGCACTGGTGGACGACGACAAGTTACTGGAAGCCGCGAGGCTGGCGGAAAAGTACGCAATCGTGCCGCCCGTATCGAACTGTGCTTTTTACAGGCAAAAAGCCAACCCATCAGCCGAGGATACGAAGGCGGCGAGCACTTTAGATACAAACCTCCCCGCCGCTTATCGGATGTTCACGTTCCTGGACTCACTGAAAAGTAACCCGCACGACGAGAATGATGAATCACCGGACGATGACAACTCTGATTCGATTACTAAAAAGCAATCAGACAACTCGGAGTTGACTCCCTGGTTGGTGCAAGGAGAACACATGGGCAAGCGCGACGTGAGTGTGTACTACCGGACTGATCGGGAAACGGGTTCTAAACTCACCGCCCGAATCGAATCCCCGATAACTCAAGACATGTTGGTTCCGCTTCTGAGCGTGCTGAATGAAAGTGAGTTGTACTCGTCGTGGCTTCCCAACTGGACTGTACCGAGGTTCAGAGTCCGAAAGAGCATAAAATTGACTCAAAGAGGCCGAGTATCACAAGTGATCGTAGTGACGGTTGACCTTCCGTGGCCGTTCTCATCCCGCGAAGCGGTGTTGGACGCGTGTGGCGTTGACGATATTGACGAAAACGGCGACATATGCGTGTTGGTCCGAGCGCTTGATGAGTTCAATCCCAGCGATGAATCGTTATCGTCAAGCGAGTCTATTAAAAAGTCTTTAAAAATTGAAATTCCGTCAGTGGAGGAAGCGGATGTTGTGCGCATTGGGTTTCAAGGGGGGTTTCTGTTCCGGGCGCTGCCGGAGGACTGGGATGACGAGAAGCCCAAGGCAAAGGCGAAGGCGAGCGAAGCACAGGAATCTCAAAAAGAAGAGACCACCATGTCGTACACCAGCTGGTTGACGAGCGGGTGGGGCGCAAGTGCTAAGGATGACACCGTACCCCCAAATGTGGACGGCCAGTTCAAGTCACCCCCCGTGCAAGGCACGAACGACGACGTAGACTCCGAGGGTGATGCATTTGAGGATTGTGAGGACGGCGAAGATGAGGAAGAAAATGATTCCACACAAAAAGGAAAGAAAATCCTCGTCTCGGTCCAGATGTTCATCGACCCCAAGATCGATTTCGTCCCAAGCGCGTTGATGAATTTTGTTACCAGAACCGTGCTGTACACGATGTGGTGTATGTTACTGCGAGTAGCGGAACAAGTCCGGGACGGAAAGCGACCGGAACATTCTTCCTTAATCGAAAAGAAGAAACACTCGCTGTACGACTGGACCCGCGCCCGATGCGAGGATATGTTTGAAAGGGTATTCAGTCTGGGGGAAAGGGAAACGGAGGTATTGCAGTGAGTATCTATACGGAACAGTGTGTGTTGCGTGGAGACTAGGGTCCATAGGGTCCGTGTTGTTGTTTATTATTGAGACGTGTAATGGTCATTGAATGACCTTTTTCTGGTATAGCGAGCGATTTTCGTAAGTTATTAGACCGTCAATAAAGGGACAAACTCGAGTGGCAGACATTGGACGAGCCGAACTGTTTCGAGCCGCGGGGGCCGCGCCCACGTACGATCGTCGCATGCACTTTATGACCCAATCAACGCGGCGCAGCTTGTGCGCTGTCGTGGTACAACCGTCCTGAATTTCGGTGACGGATAACTCTAACCACTGTCACGATGGGTTCTGATTCCAAGCGAAGAAAAACGAGCCTCACTCCCGAGGGCGCGGCGATGTCCGCGACGGTGAAGGAGATGGATGCTACAAGCGGGTTCGACGTCGTCGTCGTGTGCACGTCGAACGTGGCGCAGGAGAGTTATTGGCAAGACAGGTTAACCGCAACACGAGGCCAGGCTGCGAAGAAAGACGCAGTTATTGTCGCGGTGCACGAAGACTGGGGCGCGGACGGGGCTGGGAACGGGCTAGGCACGTTGTACGCGTACACCAAAGCCAAAGCCAAAGCCAAGCAATCGGGCTCCGACTTGGATCAAATTCTTGCCACCGGCGGGACCGTGGGTATCTACCACACCGCGGGTAAGGGCACGCGTTTGGCGCCCCTGCCCGGCGCGGAGAACAACAACAAGCCCGGGGTGAAGCTTCCGTCGCTGGTGGAGATTGCGCCTGGGGTCACGTCCGAGCTGACGATCCTGGAAGCCGTCGTCAGGCAAACCGGGTGCTACGCCCCGAAACGTTCTGGCCGGTGTTCCGTGTTTTGGGGGGATCAGATTTTCGTGCCATCCGCGGGGCACGCGGAATCTGGCGCGCACCACGCGGATATCTTGGCGCAGATGGGCCCAATGCCTGGCGAACAAGAGTGGGTCGCGAAGGGTCTTGACAAGTACGGGTTAATCACGGTCAACGAGCAGAACGAAGCCGCGCAGGTGGAGAAGGTGTCGTACGATACGGCTCAAAGGCTCTTAAAAAGTTTCGGGAAGGTAACGAGCGTCGGGCCGAGCCTCGGGTCCTTCTCGTTATCCAACGAGATGCTCGTGGAGCTGTTATCCGAATTCTCCGCTGAGCTAGCAGGAAAGGAAGCCAAGATGGATAGTGATCCCCACTTCTGGATGCCGCTGACTCTTGACAAGGCGAGCTACGTGAGCGTGATGGTCACTAAAGATGAGACGGAAGCGCAAGCCGGCAAGCACCACGACCGCATGCAACAGTTCAAGACTAAACTGTTAGCAGCGCACCCAAGTAAAGGCGTGTTCGGCGCAATCAACGTAGGCGAGTCGTGCTACTGGTGGGACTACGGGCAACTGAAGCTGTACCAAGTGAACAACATGCTGGTAATGGCTGACACTGAAGAGGCGGAGGCGTTGAGGGAGTATCTCAAGATCCCCGCTGATCGCAAAGTCGGGTGTCAATGCGCGGGCGACGTGAAGTTGACGGATGGCGCGGTTTGCTTAGCGTCAAGGATTAAATCCGGCGAGCTCAAACGCACCATCGCCTCGCACGTTGCCACTGACCAAATTGACGCGCAAGGGTGCATTTTAATCAACGTCACCGCACGGAAGATCAAAGCCAGCAACTGCATCGTTTACAACGTGGTGGACGACTCGGAGGATGGATTGATCCTCCCCGACGGCGCCGTCGTCACGAACGTGTTCATGCCCGGGCGGGAAAAACTCATCCAAACCAGTTCCACGACCACGGATGGGGGCGAGGTGTTCAAGGTGAAGATGACCCCCAATCCGTTCTCGTTCGGAGACGTGTACAAGATGAACCAGACCACGGATGTCAAGGCGGCGTACGCGGAAGGCGCCAAGGCGCACGCGGATGCCAGGGCGAAACTGGGGCTGTGAAGTCCTCCGAGAGTTTGGAAGGTGCCAGAAACGGAGACGGACATGTGACAACGTTCGTGTGGGGGGCAGAGGGCGCTGACCCTGACATAAGTTGCGAATTGAAACATATCTTAACAGGATACTCTTCGTATCGAAA